>Ga0325400_1002831_pt1 | contig 15443 bp, 14 predicted proteins | sample PopdelMetagenome_2_FD_205662 | JGI IMG/M metagenome (GOLD analysis project Ga0325400, IMG submission 205662) | Populus deltoides microbial communities from Bellville, Georgia, United States - Xylem-PdKOR-R1 | ecosystem: Host-associated > Plants > Phyllosphere > Stem > Wood/Secondary xylem... | reverse complement strand
GTCCGGAACTGCAACACCCCGAGCGGCTGCGCGGCACCGACCTGGCGCGACATGAAATGCTGACCGTAGTCAACCAGACGTTGGCCGCCGAGTCGCAACGGCCGCTGCTGCTGGCTGCCCTGCGAGCGGCCGGGCTTGGGGTAGAGGAACGGTTCGACAAAATGGGCAGAGCGATTGGCATCAGCTTTGAAAAAGATGGGTACAAGTTCAAAGGCAGTGAGTTGGCACGTCACCTGAGTTCGGCGGGAATCGACAAGCAACTGGCCGCAAATACGCTGAAGCAGCAAGCGGCCATTACTGCTTCGGACGCAACAACCGGCTCTCAGTTGCCGATGTCGGCAGTTCCAGGTGCCAGGGTGAACGAGCCTTCTGCTTCTCCTGAAAAGGCGGGCTCAATGAAGCTACCGCAGATGCCGGTTGGGCAGTTATCGCCAGAAGAAAGTGTCGCCGCTGCGACAGTGAGGCAGGCGGTTGGCGATGGCCAATCCAATTCGACTGCCCAGCAGGTAACTACCGGACAGGACCGCCTGGAGGAGCAGGCGGTGGCGGCGGTAGCCGCTGTTCAACGCGAGAAGAAACTGATTGCCGACTACGAAGAGCAGGCAAATCAGGCAGACCGCAGGGATGATGTCGAGCGAATGGTGGAGCTGAGATTTGAGACGATTCCGGCGGCTCAGAAGCGATTGGCAGCCTACGAAGCCGAAGCGAATTCCACCTCAGTGGGACGAGAGCTCTTGGCGAAGCAAAAAGAGCTGCAACCCGAAAAAGTGCAAAAAGATGAAACCCGTACGCTTGCGGGGCCGCCAGCAGTTTCAGCTGTACCAGAGCCATTGGAAACCGCTCTGCCAATCCAGCAGCCAGTATCCCTTGCGGGTAGAAACGACGAACTGACTATCGCGAAAGCAGCCGACCACTCGCAGGAGCTGGTTCCGGGAGGCAACCTCTCCGAACAAGAAGCGAAGGGAGTGGTAGAGCCTCAGCACGCGGCAGAAGCGTCGCAGCCGTCTTCAACTCCACAGGCGTCGCAGCGGCAAGCCGATGAGGAAGCGGCTAAGGAAGTACTGGTAGGGGTGCAAAGGGAGTACACCCTCCTTGAGGCTGCCAGAAGAGAGGCAGACCAAGCTGAACGGCGATTCGACCTTGAGAAGCTATGGAAACTGCAGTATGATACTATTCCGGCGATTGAGCAACGTTTGGCTGGCCATTGGAGCCAGGCGGAAGCTACCCCAGTCGGTCGGAGCCTGCTGGCTGAGCAGAAGAAAGTGTGGGATGAAGCCGCAAAACAAGCTATTTTAGCCGAACAGGAGCAAAAAAAGGCTGCGGAAACCCAAGCTGCGGAAGAGGAAGCGGCAGAGTTAGCGGTGAGGGGAGTGAGCCGGGAGCGCGCAGTGCTGGAGGCCAGCGGGCGGGAAGCAGTGCAGGCTGAGCAGCAGGGTCGCAACGAGGAGGCAAAGCGCTTGCGCAGTGACGTGATTCCCCAAGCCGAGCGTCGCTTGGCTGACTACGAGCGGCAAGCGGCAGTTACCGCACCTGGTCGCGCACTGCTAATGGAACTGAACGCTCAGGAGAAGGCCAGGCAGCTGGCGATTGAAGTGCTGAGCCAAGTAGCAGCGAAGCGAGGCTTTATCAGCCGCGAAGAGTTTGACCAAAAAGCCACTGTTTCCGGCTATCATCTGCCTGCTAAGCTGGATGGCCAGCCTCAACAGGTAGTGGAGCGAAGCAGCGGTCGCCGGTTTGAGGTTCCTCTGCTCGGGGACAAGGCGATTGAGAAGGTGATAGCGGAAAGCATCTGGATGGAAAAGTCTATGCGTGCTCATCAGAAAACGGAGATGGACGCGTTAGCAGACGCGCGGGGGCGGTCTTGGCGGGGTGGCAAAGAGGTGGTCCGGATTCGGGTAGATGCGGCCCAGGTGGAACCGTTGCAACAGCATATCGGACGCAGCATGCTGCAAGCTGATGCGAAGCCCGGGGCAGACGGCCGGGTAGGGCTGAATATCATCTATAACCCCAATTCCAACCACATCGCCTCAACGGTAAGTCGCGTCGTAGCCGGGGTCAGAGCAAGTGGTGGGGAAGTATTCGAGCAAGCGGAGGAAGCAGTCCGTCGGGAGCGAAGCGCTAACGCCTTCCATTCAAGCTTGCCAATTACCCTGGAAAAGAAAGAGGACTTGGAGATAGGTAGTTAGCGCACGTTAGTTGCCGAAGTCGCCTCAGCTTTGAAAAGTTGCCGCCACGAGCAGCTTTTCAAAGCTGAGGCGGAGCTTGGTGGCCTGGAACAGTCAGTGCGACTTTGCAAGGGGGGCTCGCCGGCTACCATCCAACGGTCGATGAGAGGGATTGGATGCGCAACGTATTTACAGGTCTTTTAAGCATAAGTAAAGGCCTGTGTCAAGGAGATAAATATCGCAAAAAAGCGCTCTTTTCAGACTAGCTGCCTGTCAGCTAAACTTCCTTGTCGGAGTGGGTGATGGCCGGGTCATCCACCAGGTCGCGCACCTCCAGACTCAGGGCCCGGCTCAGGGAAATGAGTAAATCCAGGGTAGGGGCGAGCTGGACCAGCTCAATGCGCTTGATGGTGGACTGCTCCACGTTGGCGATATCGGCCAGTTTTTGCTGGGAATAGCCCCGCTGTTTGCGCAGTGAACGCAGGCGCTCGGAAAAGGCGCGTAAGCCGGCAGGGTTTTTCACGCGGCAAGCTGCCGCGGCGCGCTAAAGAATTTAAGGGCGTATGCGCCCTTAAATTAATTCTCTGCCTAAATTGCGGGCCTATTCCTTCGCTGGCTGCCACTGGGGAAAGTAGTCTGCCGGCAATTGCTTTTCCAGCGGCGTGCTCGTCTAAGGCCCTGCTTTACCGCTTTCGCCCAACCAAGGAGCGGGTGATGCAAACCGCCGACTGCCTCGCGCTATCTGCTTCTGACTGGTCTCCCGGTATTCCTTTCTTACCACCTGTTTAGCTCGCTTCATGGCTTCTTCGCCCCCATCCATTGACTCGGCAACTACCCGCCTGCCGTTTGCCCAGGCTTCCGCGGCTCACATCTCCTGCGCGCTGGTTTACCTGCAGGTAGAACTGGCGGCGCACTTCCCAAAGGACACCCTCGACTGGCTGACTTGGGCGAAAGCCCTGGACCAGCTGCGCCCGGACCTGTGGCTCACGCCGCAGGGGACGGTAACCCTGGATGGGCCGAGTGTATCGCGCCTGGCGCAGTACCTGGCCGCCTCGCCGGAGCTGCCGATGCTGGAGCCACCCCTGCATGGCCCCGACGTCGCTTATGTGACGAAGCGGCTGGTCAATTACACCGACGAGGCGCAGGACGCTCTGGGGGAGCTCGAAGCTTGTCCGAAGGCCTACGGCCCGCGCGTGTGGAATCTGATTCTGACCCTGGCTCTGGGTAATGCCACCGTCGACAGGGTGTACCGGGCCACTTGCTGGGACGCGCAGCAGGACCGCGAGCCGGCCGTCGGCGGGCTCCCCATTCAGGCGCGCATTCGGGCCCTGCGGCAAGCGCGGGGCGAGTTTGACTTTCCCACGGGCCCGCCGCCCGCCGGGGCGGCGCCCAAGACCCGGCCCAAAAAATAGCCACCACGTCGCCCGGTGGCGGGTGGCTGCTGCCCCGGTACCCACCTTCCACGCTACTCCCGGTGCGGCAACCGCCCGTTCCTTCTTCGCTAGCCATGAGTCATTTTATCGTCGAGTGCCTCTCCGCCGTCGTGCTGACCTCGCACAAGCAGACCCAAACGCACCTCTACAGCGAGGGCGGCGGCGGGCGCGTGGGGCCGACCGGCGGCCACATCAAGGCCCCGCAGGTGAAATCCTACCACACCACCACGCATGAGTTGTTCGTGCGGCTGGCCGACGGGCGGGAACTACCCCTAGCCTTTCCCTTCGACACTATTTCGGTCCGGCCCGGCAATGCGGTGACGCTGGTCGTCGTCTACCGCGCCGACACCCAGGCGGGGTACTATGCCCGCCTCTACAACCAGGCTACGCAGCTGCTGTACCAAACGCTGTCCCGACCCGAGTGGCGGGCGCTGGTCAGCGGGCATCCGCCAGCGCCCCTACCGGCGGCGAGCGGCGAGCGAAAGCCTACCTCTTTAGCAGGGCTCTACCATCGGGTCCGGGCGGCCTTCCGGTTTATGAAAGCGGACATGGTCAAGGGCTGGCACCTGGCGGGTGACCCTAACCGCGAATTGTCGCCGGCCGAGCTCAATGCGCCCATCGCGCGGGAGTTGGAGCAGGCAATAACCGCCGCTTTGCTGGAGGTGGGCATCCGCCTCCTATAAGGGTGCAGGCAACTCCCAGTGCGGGAGGCAAAAGGATGGCCGAGGCGGGCCGGGTAGTGCCCCTGACGAGCCATGGGGTCTCCCTCGGGCTTAATGCGCACAAGGAGCCCTTACTAGCGGCAAGGGTGGCGTACCCAGCCGGACCCGACCTAGGGTAGTAAACCGCTGGTAGCGGCGAGCTGGTGCAGGTAATGCATCATTTCCGGACTACCGGGCGCGGGCGCCCACCCCGGGCTGCTGCGGGGCAGCGGCGGACTGCTGGCCAGGTGCCAGGGCCAGGCCTGCACGACCTGCTCGGCCAGGGGGTAGTAGTGGACCAGCCGCTGTAGCAGCGCGTAGAGGTGGGGCCCGCAGCGGGTTTGTTGGGCGACGAACTCGACCAAAGCTCGTACAGTTAGCTCGCTCGTGTGCAGGCTGTGCTGGGCTAAGTCCAGCGTAGGCGGGCCGTAGATGGGTGGGTCGAGGAAGGGCAGCTCGGGGCTGGCAGCCAGCAGTTGCACCAGTTGGGTCACTTCCTGGGGGGCGAAGCCCACCTGTGCCTGGTGAACCAATAAGTCGGGGCGAAACTCGGCCAGCGAGCGGGCGAAGGCGTGCGCGGGCAGGGTGGGGAAGTGGTGCCGCAGGAGGTGGCGCAAGGCGAGCAGGGCCTGCGCTTGTTGGGCGGGAGTAGCCTGCCGGTAAGGCAGGCGAGAGGCAACCGGAGCAAGCATAACGGAGGGGATGGGGCTGGCGAAAGGGACGCGGTGGGGCGGCCAACTGGCCAGCCAGCGGAAAAAGGAGGGGTAAGCAGGAGGAGGGAACGCTAGGGCAGCGGGGCTGGCGCGGGCGCTACCAGCCGGCCGTCCAGCCATTCACTGTTCAGCCAGTCCTGCCGAACCTGGCGGGCTTCAGCCGCGCAGGCCTGCCGGCGGTCCCGCAAGGCTTCGCGCAGCACACCGATGAGGGCCATACCGATGGGGCGCTCAATGGCGATAGTCAGCTGCTGGCCATGGGCGTGCAGGGTGACGGCGGTGAGGCCGGTCAGTTCCAGGGTATCCAGCTGCCGTTGCTGGCGCTTAGCCAGTTTGCGGGCCCGGCGTAGCAGCTTGAGGTCGCGTCGGGAACTCATCGGGACGGACGGCTAAGCAGGTCGGCAACTGTCAGCGAGTCCGCTGGCAGGAAGCGGGCAGTGGCCCGGCGGTCGAACGTGCCGGCCCGGCGGTTAGCCTGGTCGGGGAAGTAAGTACCGGGTACCCAGGTTGGGGAGGGGCGGGGTGAGCGGGGGCAGTGGCCGCGGAAGCTGGTGGAACTCAGCTGACGCAACGTGGCGTGTGTAGCTAGGTCGCAGCGCTTGCGGGCAGCTTCGGCTTGGCGACGAGCGATTTCCGCGAGGACGTTCGCGCCCCAGCGGGTGAGCCGGGCAATGTCTTCACTCTCGTAGACGAAGTGGTTAGACCGCAGTAGCTCCGCTTCGCTGAAAAGGAGGTTGTCAATAAGAGGCAATAAGACGTGCTGGCGTAGCTCGACTAGGGAGGTTGGGGGTACGTGCTGGAGCGTACTCGTCCCATTTACATGGTTTGCCATGTATTTTTGGAATAGGGTTGACAACAAACCCACCTCGTAGTACCTGCTGATACAGGTGCTGCATCGGAGGCCAGTCGTTCGCTGCGACTGGCCTCTTTCGCTTACTACTAACTAGGTACTCCGTTTAGAGTGATGTAAAGGTACTATAAGTTTAATATTACGCAATGATTTTGACTTAATTCTTATAGTACCCTCCCTGTACATTTGCCTCATGCCTAGAAATAAGGAGGTCACTAATAAAGTACAGTTTAGTATGCAACTTGACCCAGAGCTATTAAAAGCGGGTCATGAAATGGCTGCTGAAGAAGGCATTAGTCTATCAGGGCTAGTGCGCATGTTATTGCTCCGTGAGAAGAAGCGCCGCGAAGCCGAAAGAAAAAAGCCCGAATAGCTCCCGCTACTGAGGGGCCTTTATTGGATGGTTTTGGCGAGGCCATTTCCAGCGCGTAGAGACCTTTTTTTCAGGCCTTTCTAGCTGACCCTTATTGGAGTATCTTCAGGGCATGACAACTGTCGCCCTCTACGCCCGCGTTTCGACCAAGGATAAAGGTCAGAGCACCGAAAACCAGCTGCCCGAACTGCGGCGCTTTGCCCAGGCCTACGGCTACACTGTCTACAAAGAGTACGTGGAGCACGAGTCCGGCGGCACGGGTAAACGCTCGGAGTTCCAAGCGCTGTTTGCCGATGCGCACCGGCGACGTTTTGATTTGGTGTTGTTCTGGAGCCTGGACCGCTTTAGTCGGGAAGGGGCGCTGCCCACCTTACAATACCTGAATCAACTACAAGGCTGGGGTGTGGGCTACAAATCACTGACCGAGCAGTATTTGGATTCCGTAGGGCTCTTTCAAGAGGCGATTATTTCTATTCTAGCGACGCTGGCCAAACAAGAGCGCGTGCGGCTCAGCGAGCGTACCAAGGCAGGTATGGCTCGGCGTCGGGCAGAAGGCGCCCAGATAGGACCGCCAACCAAGACTGCAGCGGTTATCGAACAAATACGCGAGTTGAAAAAACGTGGACTCTCAAATTATGCCATTAGCAAGTCCTTGCACATATCGGCGAGCACTGTAGCTAAATACCTGTAGTGGAAGCCCAAGCAGTGGGTCAGATATACGCTACTCTTGCTGGTCAAACAGCTAGCGGCTGGGGCTGCGCGGGCTGTTTTGAACCCTTTGTGAACCCTTTCACGACCAGTAGGTAGTAGTTAAAAAATGGCTCTACTATGCCCTAAAGGGCGATTTTCACTAATTTCATGAGTGAATCAACCGTCCAGTTGAACCCTTTATGAACCCTTTAGCACGTAACCAGTCCCCACACCAGTAGTTCCTGAGCGCTGCAGATAATTCAGGCGGTCTAACTCATTCAAGTAGCGAGTCGCCGTTGATTTACTCACCCCTAGGAGTTGTTGCACCGCGGAGTTGGTTACCTCGCCTATCTGCTGGGTCGTTAACACAATGCGCCGCAGGTCTTCGCGCAGGCCGCGTTGCCGAAGCGACTCCTCCGTATGGCGAAAGAACTCTACCGTACACCCACCCGCCCCAAATGCATAATTAGGCGCGGGGATGCCCTGCCTCTGACACTCGACAATCATCTTAATGGTGCCCCGCCCCCAGGCTTCGATGTAACCTGCTCGGAATAAGGTGTTGGCCACATCCGGGTTGAAGGGCCGGGAGGGATGCTTATGCGTTAGGTTGGCCACGGTCCAGCTATCTGGCAATTGCCCGTCATTCCAGAAGAGCAGCCGGTCATCATATACACTTATCTGCACGGGCGAGCCACTACTATAATCTTTGTGGGCGACCGCATTGAGTAATGCTTCGCGAATGGCTTCCCGCGGAAAAGGCAGGTTTTCGGCTCGCCCAGCACCTTCGTAGTGAATGTCCGCGATTAGGTACTTGGTCAGCAGTAGGTCCAGCCCTTTCTCAATCTGCTCCAATACAGGGCCGTGGACCTCGTCTTGGTAGCGTAGCTCTTCATCAGTGGCGAAGCGGCCAATTTTGAGGTAGGCACCTGTGACAAACTTCTCGGGTGTAGGATGAAAGAGTAGCAGCGCTGCCCGCTTCAAGTAAGCGCCTTCTACTAAATGCAGATTGTCCAGCAGGGCCGCCTCGCTCTCCTGCAAGGCGTCACCCTCCACTCGACCACTCCGCGCCGCCCGCTTGCGAAATAAGGCGAACGCTGCCGAACTAAGGTCAGCCACCGTTACTCCGGGTACAGGTACTCCATCCCAGTGCTTGCCCTGTTTGCGCAGCAGAAACTTGTCGAGCGCAGCCCCCTTGAGTTCTTGCTTGGTGCTGCCACTGCGGTAGTGGTATTGCCCTTTGTAGCTAATGGGGTAGGGGTAGGCTTCAACTACTATCTCTAAGTAAGTGAGTTCCCCCTCCGTGCAGCTATGTACATCCACCAGAATACCTAACAAGTCCCGCACCTTATTAGGAATGTCTTCCAGCAGCCGCTGGCTATTCGGCACGCCCACGACCTGGCCTTGGTCGTTCTTGCCAATAATCAGGGTACCGCCCTGCGCATTGGCAAAGCCACAGAGCCATTTGAGGTATTCATCCCGCCACGACTCCTTCCATTCAACATGTTGATTTTCGTGATTGGCAGGTAACATGACAACTAAGGCAGACTAAAGCTTTGTAGGCCAAAAGTAACCTGTGATAATTTTAAGGCCAATAAAGTTTGACTTGTATTTCCGTCAGGTTGGCGGCATGACGAGTAAGGAGGCTGAGTTGAACTGGTGTCAATGGGGTCAGATTAGTGCCGACCTGGCATACCACTTGCCACTCGTCAGTAGTCAGGTCACGAGCGGCTAGGTCTGCATACTCTACCTGTTGTTCTAAGTATGCCGTGAGGGCGAGACGATGTTCTTTCGGATTGGTTACCCACTCAGCGCGTAATTGCCGGGCTGCTACTACTGACGGAGATATATTCCCCTGTGCCAAGTTGTCGATGAAGCCTGGAATGCTGTTTTTCAACTGCCAGCCTAGTGATAGGTAGGCTACGCACTTGCTATGCTCCGTTGCGCGCTGGAATAGGTTGGCCATCATCTGCGCGTTCTTGATGCGATTCATAAATAAATCCACCGTGCGCAGTAGCAGGGCCACCGTGTTCGGATATGGGCGGCTGCCCAAGGGGCTCAAGCCGGCTCCGGCGTCCGATACAACTACAGTATTGCACTCATAGCGACTGTTGGCCTGCGTGAGCTTTTGGATGCCTTGGTTATCGTAAACGCCACCATCAATGAGTTGCGGATGGGCGCGGTTCACATCGGTTTGCTCCCGGAAATAGGTTGGGTCAATAGTGATGGGCGTAAAGGCGAACGGTACGCAGGAGGATGCTGCTACAGCCCGCGCCACTGGGAAATTAGCTGCCTCGAAGTGTATCGGAGGCTGGTAATAAGAATACGTCGAGTCTGCCATCCATTCCCGCGAGAACGTAAATGGTCGTCCCGTTTGTAGATTCGACGTGCCAATGGCTAGGATAGGGGTGGGGCGCAGGTGTTGTAAGGTCTGCCCGTGGTAGAAAAAGGCATCGTAGGCCCGCTCAATCTCCCGGCTAACTGGAAGTAGGCGAAACTGGTAGCGGAGTACCACGAATAATAGGCCGAGCAGCGGCAACACTGATAAAGGGGCCCAGCGGGTAAAAAGCAAAATCCCACTTGGTACCAGGAACGCCAGGGCTACCAGCAAAAACCGCATAAACGACCAGGAGCGGATAGCATGGCTAATGACATTGCAACAAAGCAGCGCCCGCATCATCTGGTCGTGGAACTCCTCGAAAGTTCCTTGGTGCAGGCAGTAGGCTGCCCCAGTAATGGAACCGCCAGAAATGGTGGAAATGACATCGATAGAGGCCAGCCGCCCCATTTCGTGCAGTTTTTGGAGCGTACCCAGGTGGAAGGCGGCTGCCCGGTAGCCACCACCAGACAAGGCTAAGCCAAAGCGGCGGGTAGATGACATGTGTGCACGAGTAGTAAGTAGGGTGTTGATAGCCGGCCGGGCCTGCTATTCTAAGACTAATATTTCCAGCCCGTCGAGCGGCTAATAGTCGTCTTTAAAAGCTCGTACTGCTCTCAAAAAATCAGTAATAAGTGTGCAGAGGTACTTTTTTTCGGTGGGCGTAAGCTTGTTAAAATTCGAGGTGGAAAGTGGCTGAGTAAGGGTTGCCTGAATCATATCGTAGTACCCATCACCGCCACGCTGCATTTCATAGCGTACTGCCAACGAAGTAAAGTGCTTGATGCGCTTGGCCTTATAGCGGTCAGCTTCGCGCCCCGATATGATGCCATCCATCGTGAACTGATTGGAGGGACCTTCCATAGCGGCACTGAAAGAATTGTGCAATGCTTGGATGGACAGACTCTTGTCGGGTTCACGCTTTACACTACAGGATTTATCTACCGCTTCTTTCAGATAATCTGCTAGAATTTGGCTGAAATCCTGTGCGTTGAAGCGCTTGTCTTCATTGTTTGCGGGCTGCCCGAGCTGCTGCGGTGCAAGGTATTGCTGCACGAACTGGCGTAGCACCGCCAATTCCTCAGCAGTTTCAAGATGTGAGCCTATTTCAATAGAATTGCTGTTGGAAGAGCCCAGCAGATTAAGTGACGTGATAAGACCGCTCGTTTCGTTAAAGTAGAACTTAGCGTGCAGCCAGGGCACGAGCTGTGGCGTAATGCCTAGTGCCTCGACCTGTTCCTTGCTGGTTGTGTCGTTAGGCTCGTGCCGAGTGTAGAAGGTAATGCGCACTCCCCGGTCGCGGGCAGCCGTGAGTGCCGCCGCCAACTGCTTCCAGTGCGTAAGGTTGACATAAGGCGATACTAGTACGAGCTCTTGCCGGGCCTCATGGATAACATCCAGCAAAGCGCCGCTGATTTTATGCGGGAATAGAATTTTCACCGATTTAAAAGGCAGATAAGTATTAAGCTTCTTTATAGGGCTGCGTAATGGTCAGGCCTTGCTCAATAAGCGGTAGCAACTCGGCCGCGCTGTTGCTGCCGACAATGCGTGGCAGTAGGGCTTCCAGCTGCTGAACCTCGCCCGGGGTAAGCTTGCGCCCGCGGCGGGGCTTGCTAAAGGCCGCTACGGCTTTCGCCAGGTAGCTTTTTACCGCCATTAGTTGCTTGGCCGCGGAGCCTAGGGCCGCGAGCTTCAGATGGCCAGCTTCCGTATTTTGCAAATTGCGGAAGTAGTCTAGGGAAGCTCCCTTCTGGTGGCGCTCGCAGCCGTGCGCCCGTCGGATGAAAATCTCGTAGGGCATTGAAGAAGTATAATCTTCCATGATAAAAAGAATAAGGAGCGTAAAAGAATTGTAGCTAGCAGGGGCAGAAGTGTCAAAGCTACGAAGCGGCAAAGTTGCTTTTGCGCGCTGAAGGCCTTCAGCGGCCGCGCTATTTCACTTGTAGCGAGCCGCAGCCTTCTTCAGCTTTTCGTACATAGAGTCGCGCAGAGACTTAGGGGCAAGCACCTGTAAATCGGGTCCGAAACTGAGCAGCTGCGTCTTGAATTCCTGGTTGATAATCAAGCGCAATTCCAGTATCAGGCCATCGTCGGCAGTATGGCTGATAGTTACCTGGCTTGGGTGCAGGGCCTTGGTAAGCACGTAGCGCGCCCGCCCCGCCGCAATGTGCAGGCGGATGGTTTCTATGTGAGGCCGCTTCTCGGGTATCGTGACCCCAATAATGGAAGTGAAATAAGTGCTGAAATCAACCTCGGTTGGTTTAAAATCCAGCTGGCAGGCTGTCAGACTTTTGATGCGGTCCAGCGCGTAATTCTGCAGGTGAGCGCCTTTGGCCTCGCTTCGCGCTATCAGGTACCAACGCCCATTGTAGGTCTTGAGCAGGTAGGGATGCACTTCCACCGGGCTAGCCTGCGCCGCCCGGTAGGACTGGTACTGTAGCACCAGCGGTGTTTTATCCCGAATAGCTTTGTAAAGGCCCTTTAAATGTTCCGTGCCGGTATAGTCAGGCACCGCTTCCAGCTGCAAAATCGGACTTGCTATGGCGCCATCATTGGGCAGGTGCTGCTCAAGGCGCCGGACCAATTCATCGAGGTCATCTGCTAGGCCTAGGCCGCGCAGTGCCTTCAGCGTGTTCAGACTTTGATGAAGCACTACCAAGTCCCCGCTAGTGAGCGGCGTTTTGCGAATAGAATAGGTCGGGTCAGTATAATGGTAGCCTTTTTGGCGGGTATACTTGATGGGGGCGTCGTGGTGCGTCGGCAACCTCATATTGTGCAAGTCGCCCTTGAGCGTGCGCTCGCACACGCCTTTGCCGTCGGTCATCGTTTCGCGGTAGTCGTCCTTCACTGCTTCCAGCAGGTCCTTGATGGTCCAGGTGCGGTTACGCCGTTGCAGGCATTTATCAATAATAAGGTAGCGGTTGTAAGCATTCTTATTTACCGGCATCGCAATTCAAGTTGTGCCTACTTAAGGGCTGAACCAGCCAGTAAGCGAGGGTATTCCGTGACAAACAGCTTGCTAAAAGTAAGTAGTAAAGCTCAGGTCTAGCTGTAGGTGCTACTCCGTCAGCTTTGCCTCAGGGGCAGATTTGCTGTAGCTCGTTGCCGCTAGCCTTTAACTAGGCAAGCTGCTCGCATAGTACCCACTCCGGCAAGGAACAACTCGTTTCTAAGTTGATTTTTAATAGAAAAATATTACAATGATTATCAAATACTTGTAATTAAAAGTAAGCCTTTTAATGGAAAAATATTTGCGTGATTTCAACTGTGCAAATAGGTTGCACAGTACGTCAATTGCTTTGCCGGGGCAATGGAGAAAGCACGCCCGCTGGCCGTAGCCGGACATCGGCCGGGGGGCGTGACTTGATTTGTTGCTACTCATTGTTTAACTGAAACTTGCACGCAGCCAAGTAGCTGACGAAAAGTTTCTGTACCTGAACCGCTTAGCTATATGCATCAAGTAACCATTTTTAATTTAGGCAATGCCGACACGTCGCGGATTGACCTCGCCAACGGCAAAAAGTTGCTGATTGACTACGCTAACATGCGGTGCGCCACCGATCCCAAGGACAAGCGTACCGACCTGCCAACGCAGCTACGAGCCGATTTGAAAAGTGCAAATCGCACGGAGTACGACGTAGTGGCCTTCACTCACCTCGACAACGACCATACGTGCGGGGCGTCCGAGTTCTTCGAACTGCTGCACGCAGAAAAGTATAAGGGCGGTAACCGCATAAGAATTAAGGAGTTGTGGGTGCCGGCTGCCGTGCTCGTGGAGGATGGCTGCGAAGACGAAACCCGACTGCTACGCCAGGAAGCCCGCTACCGCCTGAGAAAGGGCGAGGGTATTCGCGTGTTCTCGGGCCCGGGTCAACTCACCGACTGGCTAGCCAAGCAAGGACTGACCCTCGCCGACCGGCAGCACCTCATTACGGATGCCGGCAACCTGATTCCCGGGTTTAGCCTGGCCGACGATGGCGCGGAGTTTTTTGTGCATTCTCCGTTCGCTAGCCGCACGGCGGGCGGTGGCCTAGCCGCGATGGATCGTAACAGCGACGCGCTGACTTTTCAGGTAACCTTTAGCGAGGGGGGGCGAAAAACCCGCATGCACTTCTTCTCCGACATCGACTGGCCGGTTATTAAGTCGATTGTGGAGGTAACCGAGTACTACGGGCGCACGGAGCGGTTGGAATGGGACATCTTCAAGATTGCCCACCACTGCAGCTATCTGTCGCTCAGCAGCGACAAAGGCGGCGAAATAACCGTGCCCGATGCGCAGGTGAAGAAGCTGTTCGAAACGTATGGGCAAAGCCGGGCCCGGCTGATTTCTACCAGCAAGCCTATCCCCAGCAACGACGACGATAAGCAGCCCCCCCACCGCCAAGCCGCCGCCTATTATAAAAGCCAGGCCAAGCGCCTTGGGGGGGAGTTCCTGGTGACGATGGAGCACACGAGCATTCTGTACCCCGAACCCATCGTCATCAAGATTGACCAACTCGGCGCCAGCATTGGGAAGCTGGCTGCCGCCGCCAGCGTGGTGGGTGGCAGTATTGCGCCCCCACGGGCAGGTCGGGGCAATTAACGGTAGCGCTACTATGGAATTACGTGAAGTCGAATACCGCTCCGTGCCAGGCCAGCCAGTGGCACCTGGCGCGCTGGTGCTGCCAAAGGCGGTAGAATTGGTGCAAGCCCTGCAAAAGCAGGGCTTGCCCTATATGCAGCTAGTAGAGTGCCTGCGCAGCGAGCAATACGAGGTAGTTATCGTAGATGTCGAGCCGGAAGTGCCCCAGTATCCGGTGCACGACGTGCGTACTAGCGAGCGAATAGCCCTCGTGTTTGCCCAAGCTGACACCGAGCACCAGACTATTCTGGCGCTGCGGCAAGATTTTCCGCTGGTACCGCACCTGCACTTCAGCCCCGAAAACACGTCCCGCAGCCTGTGCCTGTACCAAACGGCCTACGCCGACCTGAAGCCCACCTGGACGGCAGTTGGCCTGCTGCGGCAGCTCCAGCGCTGGCTAACCCAGACCGCGCGCGGCGAACTGCACGCGGCCGACCAAGCCCTAGAGCAGGCTTTTTACGCCCCTGCGGAGCGCCTGGTGCTGCCAGCTGCCTTTTTCGCTCTGGATGCGTCCAACGTAGTGGAGCCTATTCGGGTGCGGCTTATCAGTGACGTGCTGGGCTATATGGTGCTAATGGGGCTGCCAGCAACTGCCGAGGCGCCTCGTGAAGGGCAGCAAGCACAGTTTGCCAGCTTTGTTTACACTGTGCCGCCACAGGTTCACGGCCTAATTCGGGAGCAGCCCCGCACGCTTGCTGCGCTCCAGGCTTACTTGTCGGTGGAGAATACCGATTTTACGAGCTCCCTGCGGCAGCACCTGACCACTATAAAGGGTCGGCCGGGCTTTAGCTGGGAGCATAAGCTGCTTCTCATTATCCGGCTTCCAAAACAGCGCACGGCTGCGGGGCCCGTGGAAACCATGGAGGTGTGGGCTTTCGTCTCCTCTAGCACGCTGGCCGAAATTGGCACCGATATTGGCATCTGGCGGGCGCAGCCCTACAACGTAATCGTGCTACCTTATACTGATGCAACGCGCACCGGCCAGCATACTCCGCTGAGTTTGCTCAACCCTGTTTGTGCGCTGACTCGCGAGCTGGCCGCTGCTTATAATGGACTACCACCCACTACAACCCGCTTCGTGGCCGTGGGAGCGGGTAGCCTAGGGTCGCAGGTAGTCAACAACTTGGTGCGAGCCGGGCAGGGCGATTGGATCTTGCTCGACGAAGACCAGTACCTGCCGCACAATGCCGCCCGGCACTACTTGCCCGGCAGCCTGGTCGGCCTCGGTAAGGCGGAGGCCCTGGTGTCGCTCTTGAAGACGACGTATGAGCAAGCTGATTTACAGGCAATCGCTGCCAACGTGTTGCATCCAGCCAGTGCGCCGGTGGTAGCCGCCTACGAAACCGCCGAGGTGCTGCTGGATATGTCGGCCTCGGTAGCCGTGGCGCGGCACTTGGCGCTGGCCGTGGAAAGCCCGGCCCGCCGCCTATCGCTGTTTCTAAACCCGGCCGGAACTGACCTTGTGCTGCTGGCCGAGCCGCAAGACCGCTCGCAACGGCTCGACTATCTGGAAATGGACTACT
>Ga0325400_1002830_pt1 | contig 15444 bp, 12 predicted proteins | sample PopdelMetagenome_2_FD_205662 | JGI IMG/M metagenome (GOLD analysis project Ga0325400, IMG submission 205662) | Populus deltoides microbial communities from Bellville, Georgia, United States - Xylem-PdKOR-R1 | ecosystem: Host-associated > Plants > Phyllosphere > Stem > Wood/Secondary xylem... | reverse complement strand
GACGATGAAGATGGCGAGCGCGAGGAGGAAGCCGGCTAGGCGGGTACGGGGCATCACGTCACTCAAGCGACCACGGAGGCACAGCGGTCGCACAACGCGCCGTCTTCCGCAACCTCGGGCAGGTGGCGCCAGCAGCGCCCGCACTTGTCGTATGTGGTGCGGGTGACGGCGATCCCGTCCGCCTGGCGCACCCGCGCGACGATGAAGGTTTCGGCCAGCGTGTCCGCGTCGAGCGGCAGGGCGGGCACGGTCACCTCGGCCTCGTTCGACGACCGCACCGTCTTCTCGCGGCGCAGCGGCTCGATCGCCTCGGTGACCTGCTGGCGGAGCGCACGCACATCGGCCCAGTTGATCGAGACCGCATCGTCACCCGGCAGAGCGGGGAGTTCGGGCCATTCGAGGAAGTGGACCGATCCGTCCTCGCTCGGGAAGCGCGCCTGCCACACCTCCTCCGCGGTAAAGGCGAGGATCGGCGCGGCGTAGCGGACGAGCGCGTGGAACAGCACGTCCATCACGGTCCGGCACGCGCGCCGCCGTGCGCTGTCGGCGGCGTCGCAGTAGAGCGAGTCCTTGCGGATATCGAAGTAGAAGGCCGACAGGTCGTCCTGCGCGAACTCGGTGAGCGCGCGGGTGTAGCGGTTGAACTCGAAGCCTTCCGCCGCGGCGCGCAGCTCGGCGTCGAGCGTGCCCAGCCGCGAGAGGATGTAGCGTTCGAGCTCGGGCATGTCGGCCACGTCGATCCGCTCGGCATCGTCGAACCCGTCGAGCGCGCCGAGCAGGTAGCGGAACGTGTTGCGCAGCTTGCGATAGGTGTCGCCGGTGCCGGCGAGCACTTCCTTGCCGATGCGGACGTCCTCGAAATAGTCGGTCTGCGCGACCCACAGGCGAAGGATGTCGGCGCCCGATTCGCCGATCACCTTCAGCGGATCGACGACGTTGCCCAAGGACTTCGACATCTTGCGCCCGTTGCCGTCGAGCGCGAAGCCGTGGGTCAGCACCGCGTCGTACGGTGCCCGCCCGCGGGTGCCGCAGCTCTCGAGCAGCGACGACTGGAACCAGCCGCGGTGCTGGTCGGACCCTTCGAGGTACAGGTTGGCGCGGGTGCCCTCGCCGTAGCGTGCCTCGACGGTGAAGACGTGGGTGCTGCCCGAATCGAACCACACGTCGAGGATGTCGCTCTGCGGCTCGTAGTCGGCGAGCGCATAGTCCGCGCCGAGCAGCGCCTGATGATCGGCCCCGAACCAGGCGTCGGCGCCGCCGGCCTTGAAGGCTTCGACGATCCGCGCGTTGACCGCCGGATCGTTCAGATACTCGCCCGTCTGCCGGTGGACGTACAGCGCGATCGGCACGCCCCAGGCGCGCTGGCGGCTGATGACCCAGTCGGGACGCCCCTCCACCATCGATCGGATGCGGTTCTGCGAGCGGGCGGGGACCCAGCGGGTGCGCTCGATGGCGTCGAGCGCGAGGTTGCGGAGGGTACCACCATTTCCCCGTTCGCCCTGAGCTTGTCGAAGGGCTGCACTTTCTTCCGGCAAAGAGAAGGGCAGGGCTTCGACAGGCTCAGCCCGAACGGAGGAAGGAGCATCCATCGGGATGAACCACTGCGGCGTGCAGCGGAAGATGATCTTGGCCTTCGACCGCCAGCTGTGCGGGTAGCTGTGCGCGAAATCGTCCGACGCCGCGAGCAGCGCGCCCGCGTCGCGCAGGTCCGAGCAGATCGGCCCGTCACTGGCGGTGAACTTCTTGTTGATGACGGACCCTTGCTCACCCAGCCACGCCCAGTCGGCGCGGTAGAAGCCGGCGTCGTCGACCGCGAAGACCGGGTCGATGCCGTGCGCCTTGCACAGCGCGAAGTCGTCCTCGCCGTGGTCGGGCGACATATGGACCAGGCCGGTGCCGGCGTCGGTGGTGACGAAGTCGCCCGTGAGCAGCGGGCGGGCCTTGGCGAAGAAGCCGCCGAGCGCGTGCATCGGGTGGCGGGCCGTGGCGCCGGCGAGCTGTTCGCCGGTGAACCGCTGCACGACGTCACCCCACTTCAAACCGGGTTCGATCCCGGTGCGATCCCACCAGTCCGGCAGGGTACCGCCGGCGACGCGCGTCAGAAACGCCTCGATCAGCGGCGCGGCGACGAGCGCGCGGACGCGGCCGAGTTCCAGCAGTGCGTACTCGATCTGCGACCCGTAGGCCAAAGCCTGGTTCACCGGGATCGTCCACGGCGTCGTCGTCCAGATCACCGCGTGCGCGCCGACCAGTTCGGGGGCGTTCGGGGCCTCGACGATCTCGAACGCGACGTCGATCTGGGTGGAGGTGATGTCCTCATACTCGACCTCGGCCTCGGCCAGCGCGGTCTTCTCGACCGGGCTCCACATCACCGGCTTGGCGCCGCGGTACAGCTGGCCGCTCTCGGCGAACTTGAGGAGCTCGCCGACGATCGCGGCTTCGGCCTCGTACTTCATGGTCAGGTACGGATCGGCCCAGTCGCCCATCACGCCCAGCCGCTCGAACTGCGCGCGCTGCACGTCGACCCACTTGGCGGCGTAGGCGCGGCATTCGGCGCGGAATTCCTGCGCCGGGACTTCGTCCTTCGAGCGCTTCTTGGCGCGGTACGCTTCCTCGATCTTCCACTCGATCGGCAGGCCGTGGCAGTCCCAGCCGGGAACGTAGGGCGCGTCCTTGCCCATCAGGCTCTGCGAGCGGACGACGAGATCCTTCAGGATCTTGTTCATCGCGTGGCCCATGTGGATGTCGCCGTTGGCGTACGGCGGCCCATCGTGGAGGATGAAGCGCTCGCGCCCCTTCCGCTGCTCGCGCAGCCGGTCGTACAGTCCGATCCGCGCCCAGCGCTCCAGGATCGCCGGCTCCTTGGCGGCGAGGCCGGCCTTCATCGGGAAGTCGGTCTTCGGCAGGAAGACGGTGTCGCGCCAGTCGCGGGTCTGTTCGGGCGTGTCGGTCATAAGCCCTGCGCCCTTAGCCATTTATCCCCATATGGGAAATATCAGCCCGCTAGGATCGCCCGCGCGCGGTCGCAGTCGAGCGCCATCTGTGCCGACAGCGCCTCCAGCCCGTCGAACCTGGCTTCGGGGCGGAGATACTCGATCAACTCGACCTCGACCGTCTGCCCGTACAGGTCGCCGGCGAAATCGAAGAAATACGCCTCCAGCAGTTCGACCGGCGGATCGAAACTGGGGCGGATGCCGAGGTTCGCCGCGCCGTCCAGCACGCGCCCGTCGGCCATGCGCCCGCGCACCGCGTAGATGCCGTAGGCGGGGCGGAGGTAGGTGCCGAGCGCGATGTTCGCGGTGGGATAGCCGATCGTGCGACCGAGCTTGGCCCCGTGCTGGACGGTGCCGGCGATCGCGAACGGCCGGGTGAGCAGCGCCGCCGCCTCGCGCGGGCGGCCGGCGACCAGCGCCTCGCGGATGCGGCTGGACGAGACCGGATCACCACCATCGGCCACCGGGGCGACGGCCTGCGCCGTGAAGCCCAGCGTCGCGCCCAGACGGGCGAGCACGCGCGCGTCGCCCGACTTGGCGCGACCGAAGGTGAAGTCTTCGCCCGTCACGACGCCTCCTGCGCCGAGCAGGCCGACCAGCCGCTCCCGCGCGAAGTCCTCGGCGGTCAGGCCGGCCAGGGCACGATCGAAGGCGAACACGGCCATCGCGTCGGCGCCCGCCGCGGCGAACAGCGCCTGTCGCTGGTCGAGCGTGGTGAGGCGGAACGGAGCGGCGTCAGGCCGGAAGTAGCGGACCGGGTGCGGATCGAAGGTGGCGACGATCGCCGGGCGCCCCTCGGCACGCGCGCGCGCGACCGCCGCCCCGACCACCGCCTGGTGGCCGCGGTGGAAGCCGTCGAAATTGCCCAGCGCCACGATCCCGCCGCGGAAAGCGTCGGGTACGCGCGCCTCTCCGCTCAAGCGCATCATGTCCTGCGCCTTACGAACGCCGCGCCCCGTCCGCAACGAGCGTAACGAAGCTGTAGCCGTCGTGGTCCTCGCGCGCGACTTCGCGCCAGCCGCCGTCGAATGCGGGCACGACCGCGTCACCGTCCGGCTTGGCATGAACCTCGGTCAGCTCGATGCGAGTCGCGCGGGAGCGGAACAGCGCGAAGACCTCCGCCCCGCCGATCACCGCCACTTCCGCCACGTCGCCGGCCATCGCCAGCGCCGTCTCGGGCGTGTGGGCCACCTCGGCACCGTCCGCCTGCCACCCAGCGTCGCGGGTGAGCACGATGTGGCGGCGGCCGGGCAGGGGTGCGGGGAAGCTCTCGAACGTTTTGCGACCCATCACCATCGGCTTGCCCATCGTCATCGCCTTGAACCGCTTCAGGTCGGCGGGGATGCGCCACGGCAAGTCGCCGTCGCGGCCGATCACGCCGTTCGCGGCGCGGGCGAGATGGAAAACGATCTCGGTCATTCGACGAGCCCCTTCAGCCGGTAGAGCGCGTCCAGCGCCTCGCGCGGCGACAGCGCGTCCAGATCGAGCGCGGACAGTTCGGCGCGAAGCTCGTCCACCGCGACCTCCTCCGCGGCAGCCGCGGCGGCGAACAGCGGCAGGTCGTCGAGGCCCGCGGCGATCCCGCCGGTCCTGGCGCGGCCCGCCTCCAGCTTGTCGAGTACGGCCTTGGCGCGCCGGATCGTCACCGGCGGCAGTCCGGCAAGCCGCGCGACCGCCAGGCCGTAGCTGCGGTCGGCAGGCCCCTCCGCCACCTCGTGCAGCAGCACCAGATCACCCTTCCACTCACGCGCGCGGACGTTGTGGAGCGACAGCGCGTCGCAGCGTTCGGCCAGGCGCGTCAGCTCGTGATAGTGGGTCGCGAACAGGCAGCGGCAGCGGTTGTCCTCGTGGATCGCCTCCACCACCGCCCACGCGATCGCCAGGCCGTCGTAGGTGCTGGTGCCGCGCCCGACCTCGTCCAGGATCACGAAGCTCCGCTCGGTCGCCTGCGCGAGGATCGCGGCAGTTTCCACCATCTCGACCATGAAGGTCGAACGACCGCGGGCGAGGTTGTCCGATGCGCCGACCCGACTGAACAGCCGGTCGACGAGACCCAGCGTGGCGCATGTGGCGGGAACGTAGCCTCCCGCCTGCGCGAGCACCGCGATCAGCGCGTTCTGGCGCAGGAACGTCGACTTGCCGCCCATGTTCGGCCCGGTGACCAGCCACAGCCGCGAGTCCGGCGACAGGCGGCAGTCGTTGGCGACGAAGCGCCCGCCCGACTTCGCCACCGCCGCCTCGACGACCGGGTGTCGCCCGCCCTCCACCTCGAAACAGGCGTGATCGACCAGCGTGGGCCGCGCCCAGCCACCCTCCGCCGCGCGCTCGGCGAGCGCGGCGGCCACGTCGATCCGGGCGAGTGCGTCGGCGGTGCGCGCGATCTCCTCGCGCCGGGCGAGCGCGGCGGCGGTCAGCTCCTCCAGGTGCGCGGCCTCGGCGGCGAGCGCGTGGGCGCCGGCGTGGGCCACCCGAATCGCCACCTCGTGCAGGTCGGGAGCGTTGAAGCGGACGACGCCCGCCAGCGTCTGGCGGTGGGTGAAGCCGCTGTCCGGCGCCATCAGCGGGTCGGCGGCGCGGGCGGGCACCTCGATATGGTAGCCGAGTACGCCGTTGTGACGGATCTTCAGGCTGGGGATGGTGGTACGGGCGCGGTACTCGGCCTCCAGCGCGGCGATCGCCCGCCGGCCGCCCGCCCCTGCATCGCGCAGATCGTCGAGCGCAGCGTCGTGGCCTTCGGCAATGTAGCCACCGGCCGCCGCATCGACGGGCGGCGCCGCGACCAGCGCGCGCTGGAGCAGGCCGACCAGCGCGCCGTGGCCGCGCAGCGCCGGCGCCAGATCGCGCAGCAGCGGCGGCGCGTCGTCGATGCTTCCCAGAGCCTCACCCAGCCGCCACGCACCGTCCAGCCCGTCGCGCAGCTGGCCGAGATCGCGGGGGGAACCGCGCCCCGCCGCCACGCGCCCGAGCGCCCGGCCGATGTCGGGCAACGCCCGCAGCGTCGCGCGGGTGCGGTCGCGCAGACCCGAATCGTCGTGGAACCGCGCGACCAGCGCCAGCCGCGCCTCGATCTCGGGCCGGTCGGTCAGCGGCGCGGCCAGGTCCGCGCCCAGCCGCCGTGCGCCGGCTCCGGTAACCGTCCGATCGACCGCATCGAGCAGCGACCCGGCGCGCGTGCCGCCCTGCGCGCAGCAGATCTCCAGGCTGTCGCGGGTCGCGGCGTCGATCGCCATGGCGGCGGTGGAGCGTGTCAGCCGCGGGGCGCGCAGGAACGGCAGCGCGCCCTTGGCCGTGTGGTCGAGATAGGAAACCAGCCCACCCGCGGCGGCCAGCCCCGCTCGCGACATCGTGCCCCACCCGTCGAGGGTGGCGACCCCGAACAGCCGCTTCAGCCGCTCCTCTCCGCCCGCGCTGTCGAAGGCCCCGCGCGGGCGCTCGCCCGTCGCGGCGGGCTGTGTCGAACCCTCCGCCACGATCACCTCGGCCGCGCCCAGCCGCGCGAGTTCGGACGGGATCGCGCCCGCGTCGCAATCGATCACCACGAACTCGCCGGTCGAGATGTCGGCCGCGGCGATGGCGCACGTGCCCCCTGCCTCCCCGACCGCGGCGCACCAGTTGGCGGCCCGCGAATCGAGCAGCGCCTCCTCGGTCAGCGTGCCCGCGGTCACGACGCGGACGATCGCCCGGCCGACCAGCGCCTTGCTGCCCCGCGCCTTGCGCGCCGCCTCCGGACTCTCCGTCTGCTCGGCGATGGCGACGCGGTGCCCGGCCTTGATGAGCCGTTGCAGATAGGCGGTCGACGAATGCACGGGCACCCCGCACATCGGGATCGGCGCGCCGTCGTGTTCGCCGCGCGCGGTCAGCGCGATGTCGAGCACGCCGCTGGCGACGCGGGCGTCGTCGAAGAACAGCTCGAAGAAGTCGCCCATGCGGTAGAACAGCAGGCAGTCGGCGGCATCGGCCTTCAGCGCGAGATACTGGACCATCATGGGGGTCGGGGCGGTGCTGGCGGCCATCGCGGGCCCTGCTAGCCGACCCGACCGGGGGGTGAAAGTCCCGCGCCCGCAACGGCAGGCGAGGTTCCCTTATCCCGCTGCGGCCCGTAAGGATGGCCGAATGCAGGAGAGCGCGCGAATGTCCGACGAAGCCGAAGCCAGCGTCCAGTTTTCCGAGCGCGAGGCGCTGCTGTTCCATTCCGAGGGGCGGCCCGGCAAGATCGAGATCGTGGCGTCGAAGCCGATGGCGACCCAGCGCGACCTGGCGCTCGCCTATTCGCCGGGGGTCGCGGTGCCGGTGAACTGCATCGCCGCCGATCCCGCGCTCGCCTACGACTATACCGCCAAGGGCAATCTGGTCGCCGTCATCTCCAACGGCACCGCGATCCTGGGGCTCGGCAATCTGGGCGCGCTCGCGTCCAAGCCGGTGATGGAGGGCAAGGCGGTGCTCTTCAAGCGCTTCGCCGACGTCGATTCGATCGACATCGAGCTGAAGACCGAGGACGTCGACCGCTTCATCGACGCGGTCGAGCTGATGGAGCCGACCTTCGGCGGGATCAACCTGGAGGACATCAAGGCGCCCGAGTGCTTCATCATCGAGCAGACCCTGCGCGAGCGGATGAACATCCCGGTGTTCCACGACGACCAGCACGGCACCGCGATCATCACCGCGGCGGGCCTCATCAACGCCTGCCTGCTGACGGGACGCGAGCTGAAGGACCTGCGCGTCGTGGTGAACGGCGCCGGGGCCGCGGCGATCGCCTGCACCGAGCTCATCAAGGCGATGGGCGTCGCCCACCACAACGTGCTGATGTGCGATCGCACCGGCGTCATCACGGTCGACCGCGAGGGCGTGAACCAGTGGCAGTCGGCGCACGCCGCGACGACCGACCGCCGCACGCTGACCGAGGCGCTGGTCGGTGCCGACGTGTTCCTGGGCCTGTCGGCCGCCGGCGCGCTGAAGCCCGAGATGGTCGCCGACATGGCGCCGTCGCCGATCATCTTCGCCATGGCGAACCCGGAACCCGAGATCCGCCCAGAACTCGCGAAGGCGGCACGGCCCGACTGCATCATCGCCACCGGCCGGTCGGACTATCCGAACCAGGTCAACAACGTGCTCGGCTTCCCCTTCATCTTCCGCGGCGCGCTCGACGTGCGCGCCACCGGGATCAATGACGAGATGAAGATCGCCGCGGCGCAGGCGATCGCGAATCTGGCGCGCGAGCGGGTGCCCGAGGAGGTCGCCGCCGCCTACGGCGTGCGCCACGTGTTCGGACCCGAGTACATCATCCCCGCGCCCTTCGACCCGCGGCTGATGGAGGTCGTCCCCGCCGCCGTCGCGCAGGCCGCGATGGACTCGGGCGTCGCCACCAAGCCGATCGCCGACATCGCCGCGTACCGCACGTCGCTGCGCGCGCGGCTGAACCCCACCACGTCGGTGCTGACGCTCGCCTACGAGGGCGCGCGCGCGCACCCCAAGCGCGTGCTGTTCGCGGAGGGCGAGGAGGAGGTCGTGCTGCGCGCCGCCATCGCCTTCCGCGAGGGTGGCTACGGCACCCCCGTGCTGGTCGGGCGCGACGACGTCCACGACCGGCTGCGCGCACTCGGCGTCAAGGATCCGGAGACGTACGAGGTGCACAACAGCCGCACCTCCAAGCTCGTGCCGCAGATGGTCGACTTCCTGTACAAGCGGCTCCAGCGCCGCGGCTATCTGCGCCGCGATGTCGAGCGGATGATCAACCAGGACCGCAACATCTTCGGCGCGACGCTGCTCCAGCTGGGCGAGGCCCACGCCATGATCACCGGCATCACCCGCACCTGGGCGGTGTCGATGCGCGAGGTGAAGCGCGTCATCGATGCCGAGGCGGGGCGCACGCCCTTCGGGGTCCACATCATGGTCGGGCAGAGCCACACCGTGTTCATCGCCGACACGACGGTGAACGAACGGCCGACCCCCGAACAGCTCGCCGACTTCGCCGAACAGACCGCGGCGGTCGCGCGCCGGATGGGGCACGAACCGCGGGTCGCGTTCCTCAGCTACTCGACCTTCGGCAACCCCAAGGGCGCGTTCCTCGACAATGTGCGCGACGCGGTCGGCGTGCTCGACGCGCGCGGGGTCAACTTCGAATACGAGGGCGAGATGCCGCCCGACGTTGCGCTCAACCCGCGCCAGCTCGCCAACTATCCGTTCGCGCGGCTGTCCGGCCCTGCCAACATCCTCATCATGCCGGGGCTCCAGTCGGCCCACATCTCGGCCAAGCTGCTGCGCGAACTGGGCGGCGATGCGGTGATCGGGCCGATGCTGCTCGGCATGGAAAAGCCGGTGCAGATCGCCCCGATGACGAGCACGGCGAGCGAGCTGGTGACGCTGGCCGTGCTCGCGGCGGGCGGGATCGCGCGGTAGGACCTCGCGCTGCGCTGTCCGGGCACGGCAGCCGCCGGTCACCCGGGGACAGGCGGCGTCACCGGTGCGCGTGGGGATGCGTCGATGGGTGCCGGACCGGGCCGGCGGTCGCGGAAGGCTGGGCGCATCGCGCGCAATCCGGCGCGCGGCACAAGGTCCTTCGGCTCGCGCAGGTCCCACACCAGGCGAGCGCGGCGCAGGGCGAGCAGCACCCACCAGCCCGGATCGGCCTGCCCCGGACGCACGCCCAGCCGCGCCGATCCCGGCCAGGCATGGTGGTTGCCGTGCCACGCCTCGCCGAAGGTGATGAGCGCGGCGGCGGGCAGGTCGTGGCCCTGCACCGCGGTGCCGTCGACCACCCACCCCTGCGGCCCGCTACGGTGGGTGATATGCCCAACCAGCCAGTGACCCGTCACGCTCACCGCCACCCGTACCGGCACGCCCCACACCAGCCACGCCATTCCGCCGACTGAGAAGAACAGCACCGCGAGGGGGAGTTGCTGGAGCATCCACGTCGCCTCGACGAAGCGAAGGAAGCGGCTGTCGCGCAGAGCAGGTTCGGGCACGAAGCTAGGCGGATGCGCGAGATCGAGCCGGCAGTGCATCTGCCACCAGGCGTCCTTCCACATCGGTGCGCGATGGGCGTGAAGATCGTGGCAGGCCGTCTGCCGTTGCGCCCAGTCGCGCATGTCATGCAGTCGCACCATGCCGAGCGGCCCCGCCATGCCGACCAGCGTGCCGAGCCACGCCAGCAGCCCCTCGAACCAGCGCGGGGCGGACAGGCTGCGGTGGATGATCAGCCGGTGCAGTCCGATCGAATGACCCAGGCACAATGTCACCGCCGAGGTGCCGAGGAACAGCAGGATCGCCGAGACCGAGACGTACATGGGCGCAAGCACGACCGCACTCGCCGTCATGCCGGCCATCCACAGCGACCTGGCCGGCGCCCAGCGCACCGTGCCTTCGGTGGCGGAGCTTCGGTCGTCAGCGATCATCCGATCGGTGGACACGCATGTCATGGCTGCTCTCCTTATTTAGTCCATAGGCTAACTACCTTATCCTGTTTGTCAACGTTTAGCTTAGCGCCTACATAAAGCCGTATGCAGCGCGTGTTCGAAGCCCTCTCCTCCGTCGTTCGACGGAAGATTCTCGCCTATCTCACCCACAGCGAGATGAGCGCGGGCGACATCGCCTCGCGGTTCAGCATGTCGAAGCCCTCGATTTCACAGCACCTTTCGGTCCTTGAATCGGCCGGGCTGGTGACGAGCGAGAAGCGTGGGCAGTTCGTGTTCTACCGGCTGGCGCCGGAGAGCCTGACAAACACGCTCAACGGCTTCCTTCAGGAGGTCTGCCCGGTCAGCCGCACGCTGAAGCGGGAGAGTGCCGCGATCGCGGACGCCGGTGACGATCGGGCGCAAGGCTGATCGCACGTCCCATCATCGTTACATCTGGGCCAGTCGTAGCGCAGAGGCCCTGCGCGCCCGCGGCGCCTATTGCAGCGTACCGCTATCGTCGTCGTGCCGCCCGAAGAAGGTCATCAGCTGAACGATCAACTCTGCACGATCGGACAGCGACCCTGCCTCGAGCAGCGCCTGCTTGGATGCCGGATCGAACGGCGCGATCTGGGCGATGCCGTTGACCAGCGTCTCGTCGTCCAGGCGGTCGACCCCGTCCCAGTCCACCGCGTAGTTCTGCGCATCGGCGAAGCGGCGCGACTCCGCCTCGAGCGACGCGCGTTCGCCCAGGTTCAGCACCGTGTCGCTTTCCAGCGGGAGCAGCACCGCCTCGACCTGCCGGAACGCGGTCGCCACCCCGAGCTCGCGCACGATGCGGAACTTGGCGACACCTTCGAGCACCAGATTGTAGCGGCCATCGTCCAGCGCCTCCACATCGGCGATCCGGCCGACGCACCCGATCGTGAACAGCGGCGGCGGATCGCCCCCGGCGCGGGGCTGGACCATGCCGATGCGACGATCGCGGGCGAGCGAATCGGCCACCATCGCGCGGTACCGCGGCTCGAAGATGTGCAGCGGCAGGTGCATGCGCGGGAACAGGATCGCGCCCGGCAGCGGGAAGATCGACAGGCGGGTGACGGCGTCGCTCACCCGAACAGGATCGCCGACAGCTTGCGGCGCTGCGCCGACACCCACGGGTCCTCCAGCCCCACCGCCTCGAACAGCTTCAGCAGCTGCTGGCGCGCCGCACCCTCGTTCCACGCCTTGTCCGCTGCGATGGAACGGAGCAGCGTCGCGGCCGCAGCATCGCGGTCGCCGTTCGCCATCTGCCCGCCGGCAAGATCCATCGCAGCATCGTGGTCGTTCGGGTCGGCGGCGACCCGCGCCTCCAGACCGGACAGATCCTCCACCGGCGTGGCGGTCCGCGCGAGATCGATGGCCGAGCGGGCGCGCGCGACCTCCGGTGCCTTCGCCGCATCGTCGGACAGGCCGGCGAGCGCCGCCTCCGCCTCGTCCGGCAGCCCGGCGGCGACCAGCGCGCGGGCGCGGCCGGCGGCCACGGCTGCGTGGTCCGGCGCCATCTCTGCCAGCTGATCGAAGATCGCGATCGCGCGCTCGACATCACCCTCCGCCAGCACGCTTTCCGCCATATTGATCAGCGGTTCGAGCTCGGCCGCCTGCGCGGAGTCGTCGCTCTGGACCGGCAGCTGGCGCAGCAGCTGGTCGAGCATCGCCTTCAGCTGCGATTCGGTACGGGCGCTGGTCAGGTCGGCGGCAAGCTGGCCACCGAACATCGCGTACACGGTCGGGATCGAGCGGACCTGAAACTGTGCGGCGATGAACTTGTTCGCGTCGACGTCGATCTTGGCGAGCACCACGCCCTTCGACGCATAATCCGCCGCCACCCTCTCCAGCACCGGAGTCAGCTGCTTGCAGGGGCCGCACCACTCCGCCCAGAAATCGATGATGACGAGCTTCGTCATCGACGGTTCGACGACATCGCGGCGGAACTGCTCGACCGCGTCCTTGTCGGCGGGGGATAGTCCTAACGTGGCCAAGTACGGGCTCCTTTGCGGGGCGAAAGACGTGTGCCGCACATGTGGGCGCTCGCTCAACGCACGCCAAGTGTTTTCAGGGGTTGCGCGGCCCCGACACCCGCGCTAATGGCCCGCCTCCACCCACCCGGAAGCGTGTTTTCGGGGGACGCCAGAGCGGGCGTAGCTCAGGGGTAGAGCACAACCTTGCCAAGGTTGGGGTCGAGGGTTCGAATCCCTTCGCCCGCTCCAGTCGCCGCGACGATCGGCGGACCATCAGCAGGATCAGGTCGATCGCCTCCAGGCGGCTAACCGTGCGGTCCTGCCACGACGCCATCGCTGGAACGTCCCAGACCCAGTCTCGGCCATTGGGCGCACGCTCCCCATCGCTGTGGTATGTTCGTACGATGACCAGACCCTTGATTCGCGTCGGTATCGGCGGATGGACCTTTGAACCGTGGCGCGGCGGGGTGTTCTATCCCGAGAAGTGGCCGATCCGGCGCGAGCTGGAATATGCCGCGTCGAAGCTGACGGCGATCGAGGTCAACGGCACCTATTACTCCGGTTTCAAGCCCGCCACCTTCGCCAAATGGCGTGACGAAACCCCCGACGATTTCGTCTTCGCGCTGAAGGCATCGCGCTACTGCACCAATCGCAGGATGCTGGCCGAGGCGGGAGCGTCGGTGGAGAAGTTCGTCGATCAGGGCATCGTCGAACTCGGCGACAAGCTTGGGCCCATCCTGTGGCAGTTCATGGCCACCAAGGCGTTCGACCCGGACGATTTCGCCGCCTTCCTCGCCCTGCTCCCGAAGGAGCACGCCGGGGTGAAGTTGCGCCACGCGGTGCAGGTGCGACACGCCAGCTTCGCCGATCCCGCCTTCGTCGCAATGTGCCGCGATGCCGGAGTGGCGATCGTCTACGCGCAGTCGGACGCCTACCCGGCGATCGCCGACGTGACCGCCGACTTCACCTATGCCCGGTACGAGACCGCGCAGGACGACCTGCCGCAGGGCTATTCCGCGCCCGAGTTGACACGAATCGCCGAGACCACGGCGACGTGGCTGGAAGGCGGAGAGCCGGACGACCTGCCCTACGTCTCCCGCGGGGCGCGAAGGGTGCCGCGCGACGGCTTCGTATTCTTCATCAGCGGCGCGAAGGCGCGCAACCCGGCCGCGGCGATGGCGCTGATCGAACGGCTCTAGGCGAGCAGCGTCGCCACCGCGTCGAAGTCCGCCGCCACGTCGGTAGCCCCCAGCGCGTGCAGGCGGTCCGCGTGATCCGCGGCGCAGTGGGTTCCGGCGCACAGGCCGATGACGTGACCACCCGATGCCACGGCCCCGGTGACCCCGACGGGCGAGTCCTCCAGGATCGCGCAATTGCCGATCCCGACGCCGAGAGCGGCGGCGGCATGGAGATACAGGTCGGGTGCCGGCTTCCCGCGAGCGACGTGTTCGCGGCCCGAGTAGATGTGATCGCCGAAAGCACCTTCCAGCCCGATGTGGGTCAGATGGGCGCGAATCCACCGCGACGAACTCGACGATACGATCGCGCGCGGCAGGTCCGACGGCAGCCCGCGGACGAAGGCGACGGCGCCTGCCACGGGATCGACACCCTCGGCGATCACGCGCGCATCCTCCGCCTGCCGGACGGTCGCGAAATCGGCCGGCAGCGGGCGACCGATCCACCGTTCGATGGCATCCGTGAAGCTGGTGCCCGACAGCCCCATGAAGTTCGCCATCGAGTCTTCCGGCGACGTCGGGTGTCCGATGCCGGTCAGATACTCGGCAATGTGCCTGTTGCCGGCATACTCGCTCTCGACCAGCACGCCGTCGAAGTCGAAGAGAATGGCTGCGAACCGCATCTCGGCCCCGCTCAGCCGCGCGCGCCGAACAGGGCGCTGCCGACCCGCACGTGAGTCGCACCCAATTGCACCGCGGTGGCGAAGTCGTCGCTCATCCCCATGCTGAGGTCGCGCAGGCCGTGGTCGCGGGCCAGCTTGGCGAGCAGCGCAAAGTATGGTGCCGCCTCCAGCCCGGCCGGTGGCACGCACATCAGCCCCGCAACGGGTAGATCGGCCGCCCGCGCGCCGTCCAGCAGTGCCGGCAGGTCGGCCACGGCACAGCCGCCCTTCTGCGGTTCGTCGCCGATGTTCACCTGGACGAAGCAGGCCGGACGCCGTCCGGTCGCATCCATCGCGCGTGCGAGCGCCGTCACGAGCGACGGTCGGTCGACCGAGTGGATTGCGTCGAACAGGCGAACCGCGTCGATGGCCTTGTTCGACTGCAACTGCCCCACCAGGTGCAGCGCGATCCCGGGAGTCTGATCGCACAGGAGAGGCCATTTCGCCGCCGCCTCGCCGACGCGGTTCTCGCCGAAGGTGCGGCAACCGGCGGCGACGAGCGGACGGATGGCGTCCGCATCGTGGGTCTTCGACACCGCGATCAGCGTCACCTCCCTCGCCTGCCGCCCGGCCAGGGTTGCAGCGCGGGCGATGGCGTCGGAGATGGCGGACAATCGGGCCGCGGGATCGTGATCTGGCATTCGCGCGGCTATAAGGTCGCGCATGCCCCGCCGCCACCCTGTGCCGAGAGTCTGGCTGATGACCGACGAACGGATGGGTGAGGCGCTGTGGATTGCGCTGGAGCGGCTCCCACGCGGCGCGGGCGTGATCGTACGCCACTATGGCTGGGCACCGGATCGCCGGCGATCGCTGCTGTCACGGATCGAGCGCGTGGGGCAGCGCCGCGGACTGGTGGTCGTCGGCGCGGGCGGACTATCGGCGCGGGGCGGAGCGCATAACGCCCGCGCTCGGCGTGGCTTGACCACGCGGTCGGCGCACGATCGCCGCGAAGTGATCGCCGCGGTTCGGGATGGCGCGGACGCGATCCTCGTCTCACCGGTATTCGCCACGCGGTCGCACGTCGGTGCGCCCGCGCTTGGCCGCATCCGGCTAGGGCTGATGATCCACGGTGTCGGGGTTCCGGTGATCGCGCTGGGCGGCATGACCGCGCGGCGATGGCGCACAGTCGCAGCGCTGGGCGTTCACGGCTGGGCGGGGATCGATGC
>Ga0325400_1002829_pt1 | contig 15444 bp, 9 predicted proteins | sample PopdelMetagenome_2_FD_205662 | JGI IMG/M metagenome (GOLD analysis project Ga0325400, IMG submission 205662) | Populus deltoides microbial communities from Bellville, Georgia, United States - Xylem-PdKOR-R1 | ecosystem: Host-associated > Plants > Phyllosphere > Stem > Wood/Secondary xylem... | reverse complement strand
GATTTTTATCAACTAATGCTAAAGATATAGGTATTTTATATTTAATTTTTGCATTATTTTCAGGATTATTAGGTACAGCTTTTTCTGTTCTTATTAGAATGGAATTAAGTGGTCCAGGTGTACAATACATAGCAGATAATCAGTTATATAATAGTATAATTACTGCTCATGCTATTTTAATGATATTTTTTATGGTTATGCCTGCACTAATAGGAGGTTTTGGGAATTTCTTATTACCTTTATTAGTAGGGGGTCCAGATATGGCATTCCCTAGATTAAATAATATAAGTTTTTGATTACTTATACCTAGTTTATTACTATTAGTGTTTTCCGCAGTAATAGAAGGTGGAGCCGGGACAGGATGAACTATCTATCCTCCTTTATCTGGAATACAAAGTCATAGTGGACCTAGTGTAGATTTGGCTATTTTTGCTTTACATTTATCTGGTGTAAGTAGTTTATTGGGAGCTATTAATTTTATAACTACAATAGTTAATATGAGAACTCCTGGTATTAGATTACATAAATTAGCTTTATTTGGATGAGCTGTAGTTATTACTGCTGTTTTATTGTTATTATCTTTACCTGTGTTAGCGGGTGGAATAACAATGGTTTTAACAGATAGAAATTTTAATACTTCTTTCTTTGAAACTGCAGGAGGTGGTGATCCTATTTTATTCCAACATTTATTTTGATTTTTCGGTCATCCAGAAGTTTATATATTAATTGTACCTGCATTTGGTATAATAAGTACAACTATATCTGCTAATTCGAATAAATCTATATTTGGTTATATAGGAATGGTTTATGCTATGATGTCTATTGGAATTTTAGGTTTTATAGTTTGAAGTCACCATATGTACACAGTAGGGTTAGATGTAGATACAAGAGCTTATTTTACAGCAGCTACATTAATTATAGCTGTACCTACAGGTATTAAAATATTCTCCTGATTAGCTACATGTTATGGAGGATCTATAAAATTAACTCCTTCTATGCTATTCGCTTTAGGATTTGTATTTATGTTCACTATTGGTGGATTATCTGGAGTAGTTTTAGCTAATGCATCTATTGATATTGCTTTCCATGATACTTACTATGTTGTAGCTCATTTTCACTACGTACTAAGTATGGGAGCTGTATTTGCAATGTTTAGTGGATGATACTTCTGAGTACCTAAAATGTTAGGTTTAAATTATAATATGTCATTATCTAAAATTCAGTTCTGATTATTATTTATAGGTGTTAATCTTACATTCTTCCCTCAACATTTTTTAGGATTACAAGGAATGCCTAGAAGAATAAGCGATTATCCTGATGCTTTTGCAGGTTGAAACTTAATAAGTAGTTTTGGATCTATCATTAGTGTTCTAGCTGCTTGATTATTCTTATACATAGTATACGCACAACTAGTTGAAGGAAAATCTGCTTCAAGATATCCTTGAATGACTCCGGAATTTCATACTGACGCTTTACAAGCTTTACTTAACAGAAGTTACCCTAGTTTAGAATGAGCCTTAAATTGCCCACCTAAACCTCATGCTTTTGTAAGTTTACCTTTACAAAGTTCTTTAAAAAATAGTTACATGTTTGGTTTAACTCGTGAAATTCTAGCTAAGTTAATTATGTTAGTTCAATCTTTTATAATTTGAGGTGTTATTATATGTTGTATAAGAAGTTGTCTTCCTTATGACATGGTAAATAACTCAAACGGTTATTTTATTAGAGGGTTTTTAAGTCTTTGTATTTTTTATTTTAAATTTCCTCTTTTTGGAATTTTAGAGAGTATGAATTTACAATTGTTAAATAGAGAAAAATTCAATTTTTTTCAACATTTCTCCGAAGAAAATTGTATAAAATATTTTACTTTATTTAAAGTACTAAGCCTTATAATCAGTACTTTAGTATGTTTAGGTATGCTAACTTTCTTTGAATGAAACTTAGATTTTATTTGAGTATTCGCTATAGGAGAACTTCTTATTTTATTTAGTTTCTCGGAATACCTTATTTTTAATGTGAAGTTAAATACTTTTAAATTCGCTGAAAAAATACTTGGTACTTTTTCAAGATTATATTCCAAAATACAATATGATAAGAGTTTTTATAATAAATCTCTTAGAAGTATTTCAGGTGGAGCAGGTGTAGGTTTAAGCCAAGCGGATGACACTAACTCAAAAGAAACCAGCACAAGCTCAGTAATCTCTCCCGCAGAGAGAGAGAGAGCTTTTAAAAACGATATAACTTCTTATATTCGAAATTTGAAGAAAAGTAATGAGATTACGAGTGAAACACTAAAAAAGATAGATGGTAGCTTATTTTTTTATGAAAATAAACTTAAGGTTCAAACTCCCTTTTTTGTTTTACTTAAAAATCATTCAACAAGCCTTATCCATACAACACATAATAGAGGTCAATGATTAGAGACCTGTCGTGGACATCTTTCTGATAACCTTAGATTAAAAATAACTGAATCCGAACCCAAATGAAATAATATTACAGATGAATATCTGTCTAATGTTGATAAATTAGGGGATAGTCGTACTCTTGACGGTGGTCTGAAACAATTTTATACTCTTACTAATAATTATAGAAAAAAAATAAATAAAGAACTTAACCCTATTGAAAATCTAATATTTGAAGAACTTCGAAAATCAGCTGCATATCAAAATCCTGAAATTAAGAAACTACTAAATAGAGATCTTATTGAAGCTAAAAAATCTTTTAAGACTGAGGATACTCGTTTGAAAGCTTTATTTCAAGAGAAGTTATTTGCTCCTAAAGAAGAGAAGAAAGATAATTTAGCCCAAAGTTAAATTAAAATATCATTCAGTAAATAGATTTCTACTTTATTATCAAATATTAATCTAGCCAAAAGATGATATAGATAGAATGAAGAGCTATATAAGAAGATTTCATAATACTCTTTTTAGATCTAGTACTGTACTTTTGGCTATAACAGAAAAAAGTAATGCAGAGAAATAATATATTTTTATTAGATTTGCTGTAGTAATTACATTCTAGTAATTTATTCTAAATTTATTCTTGTTTTCCATTAGCTTAATTGGTATTAAAGCATAGTATTTTGAATAAATGCTAATATTCTAGTTCGAATCTAGAATGGAAAAATGTCTTATTTATTATATGAATAAGATAAATTATTATTCGTCTATTATAGACGCGAATACTCTATAAGTATTAAATAAATTTATTTTTAAAAATTATGCCTCAATTAACACCATTCTATTTTGTAAATGAAATAACATTTGCTTTTGCTATTATAGTAATAACAGTTTATATGTTATCTAAATATATTTTACCTAGATTTGTACGTTTATTTTTAGCTCGTACTTTCATATCAAAACTTTTTGATTAGATAATATATTAAAAAGGACAGGATAACAAATCCTTTTTTATTGTCTAAAAAAAATTTTAAAGAAAATATATAATAGATTTGTCAAGGCTTTTTATTCGACTTAAACTAAATTATATTGTTTAGGCTTGAATTAAATAATAATTTATTTACATGAATCATTTTATAATGAACAATTTAGAAAGAGAGATAACTAGTCCTTTAGATCAATTTGAAATAAGAGATTTACTAAGTTTAGATGCTCCTATATTAGGTAATGTGCACATATCTATAACAAATATAGGATTATATTTGACATTAGGTGCATTTTTTATATTAGCTGTGAATTTACTAAGTACAAATTATAATAAATTAGTGGGTAATAGATGATCAATAGGTCAAGAATCTTTATATGCCACTATACACGGTATAGTAACTAATCAAATAAACCCTAAAAATGGACAATTATATTTTCCTTTTATATATGCCTTATTTATATTTATATTAATTAATAATTTAATAGGTATGGTTCCTTATAGTTTTGCTTCTACAAGTCATTTTGTTTTAACATTTGCCTTAAGTTTCACTATTGTTTTAGGTGCTACAATATTAGGGTTTCAAAAACATGGATTAGTATTTTTTTCTCTTTTAGTTCCTGCTGGTTGTCCTTTAGCTTTATTACCTTTACTAGTGTTAATTGAATTTATTTCATATCTTGCTCGTAATATTTCTCTTGGGTTAAGATTAGCAGCTAATGTACTTTCTGGACATATGCTTTTAAATATATTAGCAGGTTTTACTTATAATATTATGTCTTCAGGTATAATATTCTTTTTTTTAGGTCTTTTACCTTTATCTTTTATTTTAGCTTTCTCAGGACTAGAGATAGCTATAGCTGTAATACAAGCTCAAGTCTTTGTAGTTTTAAGTTCTTCTTATATAAAAGATGGATTAGATCTTCATTAATTTTTAATAAATAATTAATTAGAAATATTCTTTATTTAAGCTCATTTTATATAAAATATATTTTATATAAAATAAGGATTATGATTATGTAGTTGGTTTCTACACTTGGACTGCAAATCTTAAGTATGGGGTTCGAATCCCTCGTAATCCTTTAATCTTTTTACAAAATAACTAAAAAAGTAAATATAATTTAAAATATCTTATTTCTTTTATTATTAAAAGGAACAGAAAGTGAGATATTAAAAACAATTAGAGAGATAGAGAGGGGAAAATTACTAAATGTAAATAGGTTTAAATAAATTAAATTGTTTAAATTAATAAATGTGTTTATAGAAATATATTTTAACTTAAAGTTTTAGGTCTTAAAAAGAAAATATAAATACTAATTGATAATTTTTATTATCGTAATATCTTGATTGATGGCGAGAGAACAAAGCTTACACTCTTTTTTATATTTTGCAATACCTATGAAATAGTGTATTTAGCATAACTTAATCATACTAATTATTAAGGAAAAGACTTATTAATACAACAAGCCGTAGGTTATATCTATCCAAATATATAAAAATTTATATATTTCTATCATTAAAAATATCTAGTGATAGATTTTAAAAAAAATTCTATTATTAAAAATATCTAGTGATAGATTTTGTATAAAAACTTATCGTAATTATTATGTTGAGTTTGGTGATGGCTCTGATTGAACGCTGTCCAAATGCTTGACACATGCTAATCGAACGTTTAATTTAATATATAATTTTATTAAAAGTGGTGTACAGGTGAGTATAAACTTCAGCCGACCTTAAAGGGAGGGAATGATCCCTCATAATAAATAAAGGAAAATAACTTAATCCCTTTTAAGAGGACAGAAGTATATTCAAGATAGGTAGTTGTTAAGGTAATGACTTAACAAGCCCATAATTCTTGTAATCGAAGCTGAAATGGCTGATCGATCACAGTGGGTCTGAGAAAAGCCCAAGGCAATTATTGTACAGCAGTGGGGAATCTTGGTCAATGGCCTAACGGCTGAACTGGCAACTTGGAAGAATGTCAACCATTTAAATTTAATTTTTAATTAAATTTAAATTTAATTTTTAATTAAATTTATTTAAATTTAATTTTTAATTAAATTTAAGTCAGGTTAGATAAATTGCTTTATCAAATGAAATTCTAAGTGTTAATTGATAATGACAATTAACATATTTATGTCTTGACCAATTACGTGCCAGCAGTCGCGGTAATACGTAAAAGACTAGTGTTATTCATCTTAATTAGGTTTAAAGGGTACTTAGACGGAAATATATATATTAATATTTCTAGAGTTTTATGTAGGAAGGTAGTACTTATAGTGTAGAGATTAAATTCGTTGATATAATGAAGACTGGTAAAGGCGAAAGCAACCTTTTATGTATAAACTGACGTTAAAGGACGAAGGCACAGAGAACTAACAGGATTAGATACCCAAGTAGTCTTTGCAGACAATGATGAATGCCATAGGTTAGGTTTAATAAGTATTTAATTAAACTCTATAATTATTTACTAGAGCTAATATTCAAATAGCTCTTCATTACTTAATCTATAAATGAAAGTGTAAGCATTTCACCTCAAGAGTAATGTGGCAACGCAGGAACTGAAATCACTAGACCGTTTCTGACACCAGCAGTGAAGTATGTTATTTAATTCGATGATCCGCGAAAAACCTTACCACAACTTGTAGTGTTTTGTAATTTATAATTACAAATTATAATCAGGAGTTGCACGGCTGTCTTCAGTTAATGTTGTGAAATTATGGATCCGTCCATCTAATTAACGTAAACCCTGGCTTTATTTATAATTTAATTCATAAAGCATGATTTAATCCTAGAAAGATTGGAATAAGAGGGACCAAGACAAGTCATCATGGCCCTAATGTTGTGGGCTATAGACGTGCCACATATACCTAGACAAAGAGAAGCTAAAATGTGAATTTAAGCTAATCTCAAAAAATAGGATAAAATATGGAAATGGATTGTAGCCTGAAATTCGGCTACATGAATAAGAAATTGCTAGTAATCGTGAATCACCACGTCACGGTGAATTAAACTTCGGATTGGTACTAATCACTCGTCACATGCTGAAAATAATTAGTGCAATAAGTTTGCTTTTTTGTTATAACTAAGTAAGATAATAGGATCTATATTTTATAATGAATTCCTTCGTATGCTCGATTTTAATTAGTGTTAAGTCGAAATACGGTTCGTGTAGTGGAAGTTGCACGGGATTTATAAATTTAAACTAAAACTATATATAATTTTATATAATATAAAATTATATAAAGGAGGGTTCCTTTATTGGTAAGAAGGGTTGAGCTGTAAACTCAATAGCAGTTAATTGCTTTAAGAGTTCGAATCTCTTGTCTCCTATTTCTACTATTTTATAATTAATATAAGTTTGTATTTTTTATAACTATTAATTATATTAAATTCCTTTTATGTTTAAAGTGAATATATTTATAATTAATAAAGATATTCAATATAGAGAATAATAATATTTTAGGTGCTACTGTATACTAAATGAGAAGATAAAAATTTTTTTATGTTAATTTTACCGTAAAATTATAAGTCTCTATAGCTCAACGGTAGAGCATAATACTGTTAATATTAGTATAGATGTTCGATTCATCTTAGAGACGATGAATCTATATACTTTTACAGATAAATTTTTCATAGAATATCTTATATTAAGGGGTATTAGCATAAAGGTAATGCACATGACTTTTAATCATTGAAATATTGGTTCGAATCCCATATACCCTATCATATGTTTTTTATTAGGATGCTAAAGGTTTGTTTTAATAATAAGCTTAAGAAGCTCAATTGGTTGAGCAGAACATTGAAGCTGTTTTGGCTGTAAGTTCGAATCTTACCTTAGGCATTAGAAGACATAAAGATTAAAAATATTAATTTTTAATTAATATTTTTGATATGTAAGAAATGTATACTCTTTATAATAAAATATTAATAGAAGTTTATAAAAAAGAATTATTTCCCTTAGTATACAGTATACAGTATACAATATACAATATACAGTATACAGTATACAGTGTCATAAAAAAAAAATAAAAAATTTAATAAACGATCATCATTTAATGGCAGGATTTTCGTTTTCCAAACGAAATGTGCTGGTTCGATTCCAGCTGGTTGTATTTATAAGAAGCTAGTTATTTTTATCTAAATCGAATTTTCTCCAAAAAAATGGTATATCAAAATAAAAAACTAGAGGTTTTAATTGATTATGATAATTTATTAAAGAATAAATCATTAATATATCACTTAGTATATAACACCAGAATATAATAGAAGAAGTAAATGCGCGGTATGTAGATTTTTTAATAAAATTAACAACAATAGTTATATAGGAGTACCTGATAATATATAAAAAATATACTGAGTTGGTAATAATTTATAGAGAACATATATTCTATAAATTATTATAATTAACAATTATAAATTAATATAAACAATCATATGTTAATCGGTAAACAGTTCGTCTACCATACGATTATTGCCGGTTCGAGTCCGGCTGATTGTATTTATAGGAAGATCATCAAAATATTCTGAAACTGTGGTACTACTAGTATTAGTAAAATTATCCTCGGATGATTTTGAATTAAGACCCTTAGTCTTTTTAATGATTTTATTTTCCTTTATTATTAGACAATTAGTTTTACCACTAATAAAGATTTCTTTTTTAATAGTATGTTCTAATTTTAGTAATCCTATGAAATTAGGATGGACATAGTTATCATTTAACTCTATATCACATACAATACTATCTGTATCAGAATAGTAAATATTACCCATTCTATTTAGAAGATCTAATTTTAATTTAGACATAAAAATTATAGCATATGCTGTTACAGCTGCTGAAATTACTATAGATGTAAAGTCTCTTGTCATAAACTCTTTATCTTTAACAGAATTATATAACTTAACAATATTTAGATTATGTGATTTTATTACTTCATTATCTAATTTGTCTATATAGGTGACTAATAGTTTGTTACTATCTAATTGTTTAGAATTGTTAACTTTTTTCATACTAGCTAATTTATTAAATTTATGTGTTTACATTATTTCTGTTATACTTTTATCTAATCTTTTTTTTACCAAAACGACTTAATAAATTATTAAGTAAACATTTAACCATATATTTTTGTATAGTATTATTAGTATCAGATTTTATTTTATAAAGATCTTGATCTTCTATATATTTATTAAATACCTTTTCTGATTTACTAAAACTATATCCTTTTTTAACTAATATCTTATACCCATTATACTTAGTAAATTTTAACTGTTTACTAAAATATCCACCTGATCATTTACCACAAGGTAAATACATTCCTGTATTAGTTATTACTGGTAATAATCCTAAAGAATTATCATTAAAACATTCTAGATAACAAGAATAAAATCCAAATAATGTATCTAAATTGATTATTTTATTAAAATATTTAGAGATCTTAATATTAAAATCCTATTGATTACAAAAAATTGAAAATAAAATAAGAATTAGTAACTTAATTGGTAAAGGCTTCTCTTGTCACGGGAATAGATGTCGGTTCGAGTCCGACCTAGTTCGAAATGAAATGGATAAATATTTAATCTACAAATAAGGAAGTATATCCACCGGCAAGGTAAGTCGTTTGCTAAACGATATCATTTATGATCTGCAGGTTCGAATCCCGCTATTTCCGTTAATTCTATTTTTCTTTTTTAGGTACTATATATTTTATACTAAGCGAAATATTTATTATTTAAATTGAATAAAGGTAAATATATATTTAAACCTGAAGAGTATAGTTTAATGGTAAAACGTGAAGCTTCAACCTTCAATTTTTCAGTTCGAGTCTGAATACTTTTGTGATTATTATATAACATAATCCATATAAATTAAAAATAAATATTGTTATTTTGTTTCTGTATAAGATTTCCTTCCCTTAAAGAAAATTTCTTTTAAGAAGTAATACTTTGAACATCTAAAAAAATCATATGAATAATCTAAATTTGATAGTTGAAACGTATAGTAATGGTTATATAGTAGATGTCTTAGATATCCTTTCTATATTTGCTATTTTATGTGCTATATTTGTTATTATTAGTAAAAATCCTATAGTATCTGTTTTATTTTTAATAGGTCTATTTGCAAATATATCTTCTTATTTAATAATGATAGGTTTAACTTTTATAGGTTTATCTTATTTAATTGTGTATATAGGAGCTGTATCTATATTGTTTTTATTTATTTTGATGTTAATAAATATAAGAATAAGTGAATTACAAAGTAATAGTAGCAGTAGTATACCTTTAGCTATCGGTATAGGTATTTGTTTTAATTACCCATTATTTCAAGTATTACCTTATAATATTGCTATTTTAAATAACTTTAATAATTATGTAAATAAAATATTAAGCTCTAAAACTGAGTATTTGAATGTAAAAAATGATGTGACTGGTTCTAATGATATATTTTTTGTGTCTAGTAAATTATGAGATGGTAATTTAATAGAAAATAGTCATATAACAAGTTTAGGTAATGTAATGTATACTAATTATAATATTTGACTTATAATATCTAGTTACATACTTTTATTAGCTATGGTAGGTGCTATTATAATTACTATAAAACAAAAATAAGTGTATTATAAAAGAATTGTTTTTATATACGAATATAAACTTATATAATAAGTATATTTATATTTAAATTTATATAATTATTATATAATTAAAAGAGATTAGCTCAATGGTAGAGTATCCATTTTACACATGGAAGGTTGGGTGTTCAAATCACCTATTTCTTAGATTTTTGATTTATATATTTAATTGCATAAAAGCTGTAATATATTGTCATTTTCTATTAACCCTTCGATCCAAATCTGAGAGCCTGGTTACCGATCCAGGGTCGAAGGATGAATAAACAAGCGGTAAATTTGTAGAATTTAAGGTAAAAGTATCTCGCTTAGTATACACCGCCTCCAATAAAAACCTAGAGAACTAGATAAATAATTATTATTTTATATATGCATTAAGGATTAATTAGAGTAAAATAATTAAGACTGTTATATACTTTTAAAGATAGAATTTAGAAAGAAAAAATTGTATACTTGGGTATAGTTTAATTAAAATAAAAGTTTATAAATATGACGGTAGAAGTTCGAAATCTTTTTCAAAATCATCCTTTTCATTTAGTGTCTCCTTCTCCTTGACCATTATTTACAAGTTCAAACTTATTTGTTTTAGCCGCTAGTGGTGCATTATCTATGCATAATTTTAATAATTCACATTATCTTGTTTATGTAGGTTTTGTATTAGTAGTGTCTTCTATGTCGCTTTGATTTCGTGATATAATAAGTGAAGGTACATATTTAGGAAATCACACATTAGCAGTACAAAAGGGTTTAAATTTAGGAATTATATTATTTATAGTTTCAGAAGGTTTATTTTTTATGGCTATATTTTGAGCATTCTTTCATAGTGCTCTTACACCTACAGTAGAATTAGGAAGCCAATGACCACCGATAGGAATAGAACCAGTTAATCCTTTTGAATTGCCTTTATTGAATACAGTAATTTTGTTATCTAGTGGTGCGACTATTACATATGCACATCATTCTTTAATCCAAGGAAAAAGAAAAGGAGCTTTATATGGTTCTATTGCAACAGTAGTATTAGCTTTAATATTTACAGGATTCCAGGCAATAGAGTATAGCGTTTCTTCTTTTACTATTAGTGATGGAGCTTTTGGAGCATGTTTCTTCTTTGGAACAGGATTTCATGGTATTCATGTTATAGTAGGTACTATCTTTTTAGGTGTAGCTTTATGAAGAATATATGCTTACCATTTAACTGATAATCATCATTTAGGTTTTGAAGGGGGGATTTTATATTGACATTTTGTAGATGTAGTATGATTATTTTTGTATGTATCTGTTTATTACTGAGGATCTTAGTTAATATTTTTATCTCGCTTAGTATACAGTATGCAACGGCAAAAAAGTATAAATTATATTAAAAAGATTAGTATATAAATCTAGACTAAATAAGAATTTATTCTTATTAAAAATATAAAAATAATTTTATATTTTTAACTAGTCTTTTTTGTATTATACAAAATTCTTTAACTTAATAGGTAAAGTGCATTCTTGATAAGAATGTTATTCAAGTTCAAGTCTTGGAAGAATTAATTAATTAAATTTTTTTTACTATAGTTTCTATATCATTAAGAGGAGTGACCGAGAGGTTTAAGGTGGCTATCTTGAGAATAGTTGTGGTCTATACCTACCGTAGGTTCGAATCCTACCCCCTCTGACCAAAGAAAATTTTTTATATCGCTTAGTATATAAGGTCTAAATAAAAAAAAATTGATATATAATAGGGTTGGTTATTATAATTAAAAAAAAAATAATCTAATAAACAATGTAATGTATAAATTAAAATATAAGATAAATATATATATAAAGTATGTTATCTAATATACAAAAATAGTACATATTGTATAAAACGGGACAGAGTCAGATTGGCGAGACGCACCTTTTGGGTAGGTGATACTCTCCGTTCGAGCCGGAGTGTCCCGATTAAAAAATAAGAATTTTTTCAGTTAAATACTACTTAGTATTGCCTTAAAAATAAATAGAGATGATGTGTAATAGATATAAATGAATATTTATATTAAATAAATAAGTATATAAAGAGACTATTATGGATATCTTTGCTATGTGTTAAAGAGATAATTGTTTATAAATATATGAACTCTTAGAGAAATTAAGTAATAAACGAAAGCGAATTGAAATATCTTAGTAGCTTCAGGAAAAGAAATCAAACGAGATTCTATGAATAGTGTGAATGAAAGTAGACGAGCCTATATATGAGAAAAAATATATTAATAAGTAAAACGGTCATAAAGCTGTTTGAAAATCAAGGGGAACCTTCCTCTAAGGCTAAATATAACATATAAGCGACAGTGAATAGTACCGTGAGGGAACGATTGAAATAGTAGTTTTATAAGCAGCTCGAGTAATAAAATACAAGAGCGTACCTTTTGCATAATGGGTCACCAAGTTAACATTAGATGCGAGCAATTTGCGTAGTTAATCCGATCATGATTTAATGATATAGTGTCTAAAGTTAGACCCGAAGCCTGGTGATCTTACCATAGTCAGGATTATAAAAGTCCGAACGGGTTATTGTAGCAAAAATATCCGAAGAACTATGGTAAGTTTAGTGAAAGACAAAACTGACCAGGATAGCTGGTTTTCTGCGAAACCTATAATAGTAGGTAATTTAAGTAACATCTTAGCAGGTACAGAACTTAATCTCAGACAAAATGTATTAAATTAAGTACAATACGGGGACTATTCCGGTTGCTAAGTATCAATAAGTTTAGTATGTTTGTATTTTAATTGACATTTTAATGTGTACAGATCGGGGGATTTGAAGATTTTATCGGTGAGTATGTAGACTCGGAATGGCAAAGATGGATCTTGAATGATCAGACATAGAGTGATAAGGTTGTATGTCAAAAGGGAAACAGCCCAGAACAAGAGTTAAGGTTCCAAAATTATTATTGAGTGAAATGAAGAAAGTTTTTATATAAGTCGGCAAGGAGATGGGCTTAGAAGCAGCCATAATTTGAAGATCTCGTAATAGAGCGCTTGTTAAATCGTAAAAGCATCGATAATTTAACGGATCTAAATAATATACCGAAACCTTGTCCATAATTAATTATAATATATCTATTATCGTTATTTATTGGGGTAGCAGAACATTGAGTATATCTTAGGTTTTTCTTTAATAAAGAAGAATAATAATAAAGATAACTCAAGTGATAATGGTGACATGAGTAACAAAAAGAGTTTATACTCTCGCCTAAAGCTTATGGTTCATATAAAGTAACGGCCTCTAAGTTTCTAATTCTAATGGTTAAAACGATGAGAAAACCTTATTACTTAATGACAACATTTTTTAAAGTGAAAAGTGTACTGGAAAAAATTAGTAATATTTATTCTATAACTTGCTTGTCTATAGAATAAAAATATAACCGTACCATACTGAAACAAGTAAGCTAGTAGAGAATACGAAGGCGTAAATGAGCTAACAATCATAAAGGAACTCGGCAAATTGACTACCGTAACTTAGGGATAAGGAGGGCTCATTAGTCCTGATTAATATCGGGTAAAAACGAAGAAGCATGAAATAATGTTGTACGACTGTTTAATTAAAACAAAGCACTTTGCATAAAGACAATAAGTCTAAGTATTGAGTGTGAGTTCTGCCCGGTGCCGGCTGGTTAACGAAATTAACTAAATCTGAATAGGTTTGGTGATGAAGGAACCCCCGGTTAATGGCGGCCTTAACGTGAGGGTCCTAAGGTAGCGGAATACCTTGGCCGTTAAATGCGGTCTTTGCATGAATGATGTAACGATACAACAGCTGTCTCTATGATTGACTCAGTGAAATTGGAATAACTGTGAAGATACAGTTTACCTCTAGATAGACGAGAAGACCCTTTGCAGCTTTACTGTTACTAATTATTGGGTATGATCAAAACAAATTTTAGTTTATAAGGTAATCGGTTAGATAAAATTGAAAGGCCTTTATTTGGTTATCATATCAATGGATTGATTTTATCCATCTTATCTTATCTTATCTAATTGAATTAAATTAAGGTAAGGTAAGTGACCTAAAGAAGGAACAATTGCTAGGAGACAGTTTATGCGGGGCACAGACCCCACAAAGAGTAAATGGGAGTGTCCAAATATTTTATATTTACAATCTTTTTGTGAATAGATTTTAATAATTACCATATGGTGATTATTGTTTAGTTTGTGATCTTATGTAGCATTATGCTATATTTTATCTATTTTTTGTATAGAGGTGCAAGCAATAAATACGATTTAATCGTATTAAATTTGAGCTTATTGTGTCTGTATGTTTTATTTATTAAGATATACTAACATGCATTATAAAGTTAGGTAAGATTTTTCTTACAGGGAAATTAAGCGTAGCAAAAAATATTATGAATTATTTCTAATATTTTTCAGTTATTATATATTATTAAAGTTAATATATAATGATAATGTTAAATACTTATCAAGTTTAACGGCTTAATCTTGCTTTACTGTTTGACTACCAACAAGTCTTACAGTCGCGTAAGCGGGGCATACGATCACAAGACACGAAAAGGAAAGGTCTTGGATTATAGGAAAAGCTACGCTAGGGATGTTTGTCCTTCAATGTTTTTTACGGTGCTATATACTGTATACAGTATATTAAGTGAAATATTTATTATTTTAAATAAATAAAGCAGCAAAAGAACGATTGATATTAAATTGGGTTAATTTCAAGAATTACTTTTTAAGTAAATTTGAAGCGAAGTTTATTTTTGCATACTTCGACTCCAGGTTCGGTACTCAGATTTAGGGTCTAGACCGAAGGGTTGATAGAAAAATAAAAACGTTCAACGACTATAAGGTGAGTAATGTAAACAATAATCCTTAGTTAATGCCCAACATTTTTTATTATGTATATAAAATAATAAATTTTTAATATATAATTATGTATATTACAAAACAAAAAAAAAATAGTCTTTATATTTTTACTAAAAAAATAAATAATAACTATAAGTTAATACCTTTTAATAAAAATAAACTTAAGGGTAAGGTTAAGTATTTACCTGCTTCATCTAGAGAGTGGAAAAACAGTATTTATACTTTTAATAAAAACAGTGTAAAAAATTTACCTGTTTATGATTCAAATATTGATTTTTTAATTAAGAATTATTTTAATTTATATTTTTATTATAAATTTATAGGAAATTCGTTTATATCACGTAAATCAAAAGGTGAGTCCTTTAATAAAATATATGTAAATAAAGCAGAATTTAAACATACTAATTCTAAAGTTATAATTACTATAAATGTATATAATCAAGAAAAATTTACGTTATTAGAAAATATAGATAGACTAAATTTATCTTTATTTGAAAATCTAGTAAATTATTTGACTAGTAGTATAAACGTTAAAAAGAATTATGATATATTCTCATCAGCACTGTTAAATAAAATTGAACCTATGAGATTAAATCATGTA
>Ga0325400_1002828_pt1 | contig 15445 bp, 10 predicted proteins | sample PopdelMetagenome_2_FD_205662 | JGI IMG/M metagenome (GOLD analysis project Ga0325400, IMG submission 205662) | Populus deltoides microbial communities from Bellville, Georgia, United States - Xylem-PdKOR-R1 | ecosystem: Host-associated > Plants > Phyllosphere > Stem > Wood/Secondary xylem... | reverse complement strand
AACCAATTCCAGCAAAATGTGGTTGGAGACCATTCTAAGAATGCACAAAATCTCAGTCATCCAGCTGGACAGCATGACATGTACTTGTCATTGCCGCAAAATTCACAGCAAATGCAACAGATGTTGCATCCACATCAGTTGGTTTCAGAGTCTCAAAATAATTTTAACAGCCTTTCTGTTGGGCCACAATCAGATTCGGCATTGCAGGATCAATGGCATCCACAATCTCAGGACCGGACTTGCGTACCAGGTAGCATGTCACATGAGCAGCATGTCCAAGAGGATTTCCACCAGAGAATATCCGGGCAAGGTGAAGCTCAGCGTAATAATGTGGCTTCAGAAGGATCCATTGTCAGTCAAACAGTACCTCCTAGAAGCACTTCAGAGCTCCAAAATTCAAGTGGTGTCACCTATAGATCTGGAAATGCTAATCGTGACCGGCAATTTAGAAATCAGCAGAAGTGGCTTTTGTTCTTGCGGCATGCCCGGAGATGTCCTGCCCCAGAAGGTCAATGTCCTGACCCTAACTGCACTACTGTCCAAAATTTGTTGAGGCACATGGACAGATGCAAGTCAACTCCATGCCCATATCCTCGATGTCAGCACACCAGGATATTAATTCATCACTTTAGGCACTGCAGAGATGCATGTTGCCCTGTTTGTATTCCTGTTAGAAATTATCTAGAGGCCCAAATAAAGATACAAATGAAGACACGCACACCTCCAGCCTCAGATTCTGGTTTGCCAAGCAAAGGCACTGATAATGGAGAAAATGCAGCTCGACTGATTTCAAGAACTCCAATTGTTGAAAGCACTGAAGATCTACAACCTTCTCCGAAGCGCATGAAAATAGAGCAATCTTCCCAAACACTTAGACCTGAGAGTGAAGTTTCTGCTGTATCAGCATCTGCAGTCAGTGATGCTCATATAGCCCAGGATGTCCAGCGCCAAGATCACAAACATGGTGATAATAGACTGCCAGTTAAGTCTGAATACATGGAAGTGAAGCTGGAAGTTCCTGCAAGTTCTAGACAAGGAAGTCCTAGTGATAGTGAGATGAAAAGGGACAACATGGATGATGTCAGCAGCCAAATACCTGCAGATGAATCCATGGTACATGATGAGCCTGCCCGTTTAGCCAAGCAGGAGAGTCTTAAAGTTGAGAAAGAAACTGATCCACTTAAGCAAGAAAATGCTACAAAGCCTCCTGAAAATCCAGCTGGAACCAAGTCTGGGAAGCCAAAAATAAAGGGCGTATCATTGACTGAACTGTTTACACCTGAACAAGTGAGGGAGCATATAATAGGCCTCAGGCAGTGGGTTGGCCAGGTAAGATTATGCATCTGACTTTTATGCTTCTCCTTAGTTCATTTACTTTACAGTTTTCTGTATGTTGTAAAAACAATTGTGAAAATATCTGCCTGCAATTTTCTCAAACATCATCATTAGATGACCTCTAGAGGAAGTAAGGCTTGTCCTGACATGGTGTGTAATTTCTGCTCAACCATGAAGCTAGAAGTTACTTTGACATACACTACCTGTACTATATTTTATGGTGTATTTAAATATTCAGACTTTTAGCCTGTCCTCCCATTTTGTCAACTGAAACTGTACTGTTTTGGAATGTTTGGTTCTGATTGCTGTTGAGATCTTAGTTTTACTTATGTGTGTATGTTCATAGTGAATGAGTGTTAAGCTCCTTGTATTTATATGATGTGCTAGCTTTATGACTTTCTTGTTTGCTGCTTAATGTGCTACTGACCTTCTGTTGTCCACAGGCTCATCATGAAAGAACATTTGATCTTACTTACAGGCTTTTATTGCTGTTAGTAATGATGCAGTTCTCTTTTGCATGCACATGGGGTTTTAAAATTACCATCTGTTCTGCGCATAGTAAATATATTGGTTGGATGATAGTAGTTTTTGTTTCTGTTTTTCCACTTTGCTTTGTACAGAGTAAGGCAAAGGCAGAAAAGAACCAAGCAATGGAGCATTCAATGAGTGAGAACTCTTGTCAATTGTGTGCAGTTGAAAAGCTTACTTTTGAACCACCGCCAATATACTGTACACCCTGTGGTGCTCGCATTAAGCGGAATGCAATGTATTATACCATGGGAGCTGGTGATACACGACACTTTTTCTGTATTCCATGCTATAACGAGGCTCGTGGGGATACTATTGTTGCTGACGGGACTACTATTCTAAAGGCAAGACTCGAGAAGAAAAGAAATGATGAGGAGACTGAAGAATGGGTGCGTTTGTCTGTGGTCTTGCATTTGTCCTTCTGCTACTTGGCGCTCTCAAATAATCACTTACAATTTACTCTTTCATGTTTGTGCAGTGGGTTCAATGTGACAAATGTGAAGCTTGGCAACACCAAATATGTGCATTATTTAATGGTCGAAGGAATGATGGTGGGCAAGCTGAATATACTTGCCCTAATTGCTACATAGCAGAGGTTGAAAGAGGAGAGCGCAAGCCCTTACCACAAAGTGCGGTTCTGGGGGCTAAGGATTTGCCTAGAACAATACTTAGTGATCATATAGAGCAGAGGTTATTTAGGAAACTGAAGCAGGAAAGACAGGATAGGGCCAAGATGCACGGGAAAAGTTTTGATGACGTGAGTTACATATCATTCTGTGGCCTGTGTTCTTCTGGTTGATTTTTAAAATCTAGGGTTGATTTTTAAAATCTAGAGTTTATTTTTATTCTGCTAACATATGGACTGGTAATGATGAAAATACGCTTACAATGCAGGTTATATGGAAAGGAGTTTTACTTTTATATAGTATATGCTTATGAAATTGACATGGTTTAGAGTTTGTTAAAATTTTTATTTGAGTTCCTATGCTTTAATTTTATACGAATTCCTATTCTCTTAAAAAAAGACCAATCAAGTACACTTGTTCTGACAATATCCTGTATAAGAGTATTTGGACAATGGCACATCAAATGTGTTTCTGGAGTAAATGTATCTGATTGATTGAATCTCTTAAAAATATAGGAACTCAGAAGGGAAAAAAAATGAAGCATAAGAATTCTAATAGAAATTCTACTGAAACATAGTTGCTAAGTCTGTGATTTTCTCTAGAATAAAGCCCCTATTCCAGGACTAACAAATACTATAGGAAATAGTATGATCTGAAATTGTCTGGCAATTGACTACACGAGCTCTTTTTTTGTGACATTGACACAAGTTTCTATGTAGCTGATGTCATTATTAATTTGTAAGAACAATTAGTTTCCAGAAATACCATCTGGTTGTTTCAATGTGTGGCTGTCTCCGATCCTGTTGCGAGTATTTTTAGTTGCCAGACATTCTTGCTCTTTGTTTAAAACTTTAGATGAGTGTTACCACAACAGCACATTTTTGACTGTTAAATAGTTCACCACTCTGGTAAATGTCTACTTTTGCTTCCTTGAAGACTTGAGTTTGTCCTAGGTGCTTGAAAATTAGAGCATCAATGCATGTTAATTGGCACAATCTAATCTCTTTAAAAATCTATGTTTTAGGTTCCTGGAGCGGAATCACTTGTAGTTCGAGTAGTTTCATCAGTTGACAAAAAGTTGGAAGTGAAGCAGCGTTTTCTTGAGATATTTCGGGAGGAGAATTATCCAACTGAATTCCCGTACAAGTCTAAGGTTTGCAGGATACCACGTTTGAGACACACACTTAAGCTTTTGAAAAGCTCTGGGTGCTAAGTATTTCAGAAATAATTCACTGGAATTTTTTCTTTCAGGTTGTTTTGTTATTTCAGAAGATTGAAGGTGTTGAGGTATGCCTATTTGGCATGTATGTTCAGGAATTCGGATCAGAAGCTCAGTTTCCAAATCAGCGCCGTGTCTATCTTTCTTATCTAGATTCTGTGAAGTACTTCAGACCTGAGATTAAAGCAGTGACAGGAGAGGCTCTTCGTACATTTGTTTACCATGAAATTTTGGTTAGCTTCAAATACTTATCTATCTTCTTTGCAATTGATCCAAGAATGTGAACAATTCATTTGGTTAGGAATTGTAATTGGAGTTTTTGGCAATTATACCTATTTTATTCTGCAGATTGGATACCTTGAATACTGCAAGAAAAGGGGTTTTACAAGCTGCTATATATGGGCTTGCCCTCCTTTGAAGGGTGAGGATTATATATTGTATTGCCATCCAGAAATCCAGAAAACACCAAAATCTGACAAGCTCCGGGAATGGTGAGCAAAAAAAAACTTCCAAGGAGATATTCAGAGGTTGCTTTACTTTTTTCCTCTCTAACTTTATAATGTGCTTCATTGAATGTCTTTTGGTTTCCAGGTATCTTGCAATGTTACGAAAAGCTGCTAAGGAAAATATTGTTGCTGACCTCATTAATTTGTATGACCATTTCTTCATATCTAGTGGTGAATCTAAGGCAAAGGTCACAGCAGCTAGGCTGCCGTACTTTGATGGGGATTATTGGCCTGGTGCCGCTGAGGATTTAATTTATCAGCTTAATCAAGAAGAAGATGGGAGAAAACAAAATAAGAAGGGAACTACCAAAAAGACCATTACAAAAAGGGCCCTAAAAGCATCTGGCCAGGCAGATCTTTTTGGTAATGCATCAAAGGATCTGCTACTGATGCATAAAGTAATTCCTATCCCCTATTTCTTACAGCTTAACATTGTTTGCCAATCAGCTGCTGTTTATCATGATGTTGTTATTTGTGTTACTGTGCAATTTCTGCCACCAGAACCTTGGAACTTGTTATGATGTCTTCATATTAAGCAGTTATAATTGATTTTCTTCTTACTAAAATATATCTCTCCAGCTTGGTGAGACAATTTGCCCGATGAAGGAAGACTTTATCATGGTTCATTTACAGCATTGCTGTTCGCATTGCTGTAATCTAATGGTATCGGGCACCCGTTGGGTTTGCAAGCAGTGCAAAAACTTTCAGATTTGTGACAAGTAAGAGTCTTTAATCTTCACCAGTATTGCTGTTTAGTGAAAATTTTATGTAACCTGAACATCTGTGTTCACTAGCTATTGTAACCTTAACATCGTGTAACAGTAAACGAGAATGAATGGTAATTACTTGGGTGAATAAATGCAGAATTACAATAGCATTATTTCCTTATAAGCTCTATATATGTGTACAAGCTATTTAAGGCCTTAGTAAAGAACCATTATTTGACAGGTAGTACAAAACAGATTTCAAAATCTACAGTGTTTTTTTTGTGTGGGTTACAATAGAACAAGCAGGTTTTAGTCTTGTTTCAATTGATGGCTCTTGAAAAGGTGCTTTACATTTCCTTAACTCTTGTGATGATTTTTAAAATTTTGGTTTCTGTGCTTGTATTTCCTTAGGTGTTATGAAGCAGAACAGAAACGTGAAGAAAGAGAGCGGCATCCTATCAACCAAAGGGAAAAGCATGCACTCTATCCTGTAAGTTGCTTGGTCCTAGGAACACTTCTATCTAATTTAGATTAAAATGTCGTTACTTTGAAATCCTGTATGGGTTCTGAGCAGAAGTCTTTTCCTTTTCTTTGAATATAAAATAACACTGCTAAATTCTGCAGGATGAAATCACTGATGTACCTGTTGACACAAAGGATAAAGATGAAATTCTTGAAAGTGAGTTTTTTGACACAAGACAGGCATTTTTGAGTCTTTGCCAAGGAAACCATTATCAATATGACACTTTACGCCGGGCTAAACATTCCTCAATGATGGTCCTTTACCATCTTCATAATCCAACTGCTCCTGCATTTGTGACAACGTGCAATATATGCCATCTTGACATCGAAACGGGTCAAGGTTGGCGTTGTGAGGTTTGCCCTGATTATGATGTATGCAATTCTTGTTATCAAAAGGATGGGGGTATGGATCATCCTCATAAGTTGACGAATCATCCATCCTTGGCTGAGCGCGATGCACAGAACAAAGAAGCTAGGCAATTGAGGGTTCTGCAGGTACAAAACCTTTTTTTATAGTCTTTAGAGTTCTGACTCGTATCTTGAAAATACAGCTGCTTGTTCTTGGAAAACGGTTCTTCGTTTGTTAATTTGTTATATATGAAGAGCTGTGAACCAGTTGCTTTACTTAATCTTATGGAATAAGCAGTGGAAGATGTTGTGAAGTATTTGTCAATTGGCATGTACCTAGTTACAAGTGATTGCAATTTCTCTAAACAAATTCAGTGTACTTCCCTGACCCTATCAAATGATCTATACTATTCATAACCAGAAGAATCTGAACAATCTGACTTCATTTATGTGTTGTGAGATTTTCTATCACAAATGATTTTGTGGAATATAGATGTTATGGTGCTGATAATTACACTATGTTGAAGAATGAATGTTAGGATTGACTACTGTGAAACTTAACTTGATGATCCAACACTCCATGATATTTTCATCTGCCAATGTACTGAGTCATTTTTCTGCTAAAATCCTCGTGTCCTATAGTGCCTGATGTAATTGTTTATTTGACATTGCAGCTAAGGAAAATGCTTGATCTTCTGGTGCATGCTTCGCAATGCCGCTCTCCACATTGCCAATATCCTAACTGTCGCAAGGTGAAAGGTCTTTTCCGTCATGGGATACAATGCAAAACTCGTGCATCTGGGGGCTGTGTTCTGTGTAAAAAGATGTGGTATCTCCTTCAACTTCATGCTCGGGCTTGCAAAGAATCAGAGTGCCATGTTCCACGCTGCAGGTTTATGCATCAACCTTATCTTAAAATCTACAACTTCCTTGGGGAATATTATATTATAAATTCTCATAAATGTATGTATGTATGTATATTTGTCCAGGGATCTGAAAGAACATTTGAGGAGACTTCAGCAGCAGTCTGATTCACGACGAAGGGCTGCTGTGATGGAGATGATGAGGCAGAGAGCTGCTGAGGTTGCTGGCAATTCTGGGTAACCTTTTCTGTATATAATATGGTTGTTTTTGGAGAGAAGGGGACAATAGATATGTGCTGCTCTGAGGTGTCACACAGCTTGAAATGAGGAAGTGAGAGAGTTAAACTTCCTCCGATATTGGTTGTTGGTTCAGAAGGGGAAAAATATACAATAGCACGACATATTGGATTAGCATCACAGCTGTTAGGGAATGATTCTTTTATTCATGTGTGGGGTGACTTGCTTTACGTTTCCCTGTTGAAGAAAGCGAGTGAAATTCATTGACAGAAAGCTTTCCCAGTTCAGCAGCAGCAGCAGCAGCAGCAGCTAACTATTTCCCTGAGTCAGAATATATAGGAGTACTGATGTGATGTGTGTTAGTCATTGGCCCATTTTGGTGATTCTTTTATTTTATTATCTTTGTATTTTGTTTAAAATGCCATTCTCGGTGGCGGCGACTGTGCCCATGTAATTGTTCTAATCTGTTTAAAATGATGTTCTTACAAAGGAGTGTGGGTGGGGAAAAAGGCAGAGGAGGAGATTAGTTTCAACTTCTCTCCTCTTCTTCTTTGCCTCTACCCACACCCTGTTAAGTTTTCCCCCTTCAGAGTTGAGAGCTCAGATACTTGACCACCCTTTTTGTAGAACGTCATGTTATTTAAAGATGTTGAAATAAGTAGAATTCTCCAAATTTGCACCAATTCGTTATTCTCCAAATCTATACATATATATGTATTAATGTATTCTCATGAGCAGAGTGAAAACAACATTTTAATTTATTGGGATTAGTAGCTGCTGCTAGAAATGAAAGGTACACGGATTCATTTCACCAACTCTAATCAAGGCCACAGGAGAAAATTTGATAAAGAAAAATGAGGTCAGTATTCAAAAAAAAAAAAAAAAAGAATGAGAGGAAAATGGGATGTGAACGTGGCAGGTTTGGTGGCTCTAATTGCAGCTGTCGGAAAAACCTCAAATAATATTATGTGGTCTCCATTTTTTCTTTCTTTTTATCATTTATTTGCCCTTATGATTTTGATCTCTCAAGCCTCAAACATGAAACACCAACCAACCATTTTTTTCCCCTTTTGTTTTTCCTGGTTTTTGTAATCTTTCTTGTCACAATTATCCACTCATAAATTCAATTTCTGCATATATGCATATAATTAAGTATTTTTTTCTAAGTTGTCAGAAGAAAACGAACAGTTGTCCGAGTTCTGCCATAGACAGAAGAGGAGTAGCTACCCTACTATATATTGCATGTTGAAGAGACTTGGATAATCATTTGTTGATTATATCATAAACCAAATTTAGTCAGTAATAATTAATCAGTGGTAGCAAGAATTTACAGAAAAGATGAGAGCAGCAGCAGCAAGTGCAAGTGTGACTCCAACGACAAATGCGAGTGCCAGTTTGACGAACAGCAATCACTTCAACTTCACCTCACACCGCAAGATTTACACATCTCTCCCTATCTCAACAGTGAAGAACAGCCACAAGAAGAGCACATTAGTTGTGGTGAGAGCAATCAAGGACAGGAAGGAGACGGAGACAGAGACAGAGACAGAGAATATGAAAGAACATAACAAGGAAAGCACAACAAAGCAGCAGCAACCACTGAATTTGGAGGATGTAAACCCTGTTGGACTTGGAAGGAAGTCAAGGCAGATATTCGATGAGGTGTGGAGGAAGTTCTCAGGGTTGGGACAGATATCAAGAACAACACGTGCAGATGACAAGGAAGCTCTTGATGCATTGCTCATCAGGGAAGGTCCCATGTGTGAGTTTGCTATCCCTGGTGCCCAGAACACCACTGTTCTTGTTGTTGGTGCCACCAGTCGCATTGGCCGCATTGTTGTTAGGAAACTTATGCTCAGGGGTTACACTGTTAAGGTCTTTCTTCTCCCTCCCCCTTATTATTGGGGTTAATATTCTTGATTCCTTAATTCTTAGTATATTAATTAATTAATTAATGCAGGCTTTGGTGAGGAAGGCAGATGAGGAAGTTGTGAACATGCTTCCCAGGTCAGTGGAGATCATGATAGGGGATGTGGGAGATCCCTCTACCCTTAAGGCAGCGGTGGTGGGCTGCAACAAAATCATATATTGTGCCACTGCTCGTTCTTCCATCACTGGGGATCTTTTCAGAGTTGATCACCAAGGGGTTTCTAATCTCACCAAAGCCCTTCAGGTAGTGTCTCACATTCATTTTCAGCTGAATCGAACCTCCCTTGTCATGTCTTTGAGTAATTATACATTACAAAATTGCAGGACTACAACAACAAACTAGCTCAACTACGAGCCGGAAAAAGCAGCAAAAGCAAGCTCTTGCTTGCAAAGTTCAAATCCGCAGATTCATTGAATGGCTGGGAAGTTCGTCAAGGAACTTACTTCCAGGATGCAGTTGCTTCGAAGTATGATGCAGGAATGGATGCTAAATTTGAGTTCACCGAGGCCGGAGATGCAGTTTTCTCAGGTGAAATATGTGCTAACATAATTGAGAGAGACAGCATTTACATTGACGTTTAGTAAAGTTTTGTATATACAACTGCTAAATGTTCTATGCATGCTTTCTTTTACTCTGTTATTCATCTCGCCTATAGGGTATGTTTTCACTAGGGGAGGCTATGTTGAATTGTCAAAAAAGCTATCACTTCCTTTGGGTTATACTCTTGACAGGTACGTGATACATAAAGATCAATAGCTCCTTATATCACTAGAAGCTGGATGTTAATAGATTTCCTGTTGGCTTATTCTTTTGCATCCACCTTGAATGCTTATCACACTCCTAAAATAAAATTTTCCTTGGGGTTAGGTATGAAGGTCTAGTGCTCTCTGTTGGTGGAAATGGAAGATCTTATGTTTTGATACTCGAAGCTGGTCCTTCAGCTGACACAACTCAAAGCAAATTGTATTTTGCAAGAATTAGCACCAAAGTAGGATTTTGTAGGGTGAGCATCTCTGATACCTTTCTTTTAGTGCTATGCAGATCCAGATTCCAATTTCTTCTTTTAACAGCTTCTTTTTTGTGTAAATGGCAGGTAAGAGTGCCATTTTCTGCCTTCCGCCCTGTAAAACCAGATGATCTGCCATTGGACCCATTTCTTGTACACACAATGACCATCCGCTTTGAGCCCCGAAGACAGGTTTGTCTATCAGTGAATTGTCATAAAAATACTAAAGAAATATTATGCTGTTTCATTTTAGAATGAAAAGTTACATTAATATGAGATTTCAGCATTCATTTGCTTTCAATGGTTGTGAGATGATTGGTTTTTTTTATTTGCCTTGGGTCTTTATATCTCAATTCTTATTTGAATTTGGCTTAATTGATTGGGATGAGATGCCACTCATTGTTAAGATTGCCCCAAATTGGGTAAAATACAGTTAAAGCAACTACGTGACAAGATTTAATCACATGAAAATCACTTTTCCATGGAGGAGAATTCTTCATTTTTAAGGTTCCACAATTTCCAATTTTCCATTGTGGTTGTCACTACATAATTTGTTAAGAAGTTGCTTGAGAATTTGGTTTAAAAGCTTAAGTTATAGGTCAGCAGATCCATACATACTTCATGCACGATAAGTACGTGTTGGTAATGTAAGGCATCTTAGCTAGTTATGGCTTCCTTTTCAAGGTAACATGTATTTTCTTGATGTGATTGCTTATCTGTATTACTGTTTGAAGCATTGTTTGTCACTATAATTTGGTTTTGCCATTAGGATTATTTTTTATAGTGAATTTGCTAGTTTGTCTATTTTCTTTCAAGAAATGGAACTTTGCATTTTAGTTTTTCTATTTTTTTTTGCGTGAATGAAAAATTGGATTTTCCAGAAAAGATGTGGTCTAAAGGATTTTTTTTATGATGTGCTTTACAAGTATGGACCTTGTGGATTTGCATTTTTGTTTTGGTCCAGCTACGCTGATTCTATTCAATATTCTTGCTACAGAGACCTGTTGAAGCACCTGCAGGAGCGAAGCAAGACCTGAGAAGCTTTAAGCTTATATTGGAATACATAAAAGCTTTACCTGCAAGTGCTCTGCTACTGCTGCTCAAAAAAACATCTAGATAATCTTTTCTGTTCTAAGAGTTATATTTGGAAACTAGAAGTTTTCCTGTTTATTAAGACTATTATGAATGGTATGCAGACTGGGCAAGAAACAGACTTTGTCTTGGTCTCATGTACAGGATTAGGAGTGGAACCCACAAGAAGGGAACAAGTTCTGAAGGCCAAGAGGGTTAGCACCATTTTCTGATTTTGTCCTTTCTTTTTATTTTCTTGCCTAGTCACATTTGTGGTCAAACATTTTCCAGGCCGGGGAAGACTCGCTGAGGAGATCAGGACTTGGATACACAATCATTCGCCCTGGTCCCCTACAGGTAATTATTGTTCTTGTCTACAGAATTCTAACATTAATTAGCCATACAGCAGTGGATGACTGACCTCTTTTAAGATTAACATTAGTGCTTACAAGCATTGCTATTTTTTTTTGTCTTGACTAGCATGGTGTTGATATCCAACAAACTCATATCTTAATAGCATTTGGTTTCTGAGAGGAGAAACTGTTATAGAGTTTGTGACACCAGTATGTCATTGTACATAGAAAGACACAAGTTCAATTGCTGCTTTTCTGTGTTGTAAACTGATCTGAAGAAATCATTTTTGTCAATAGCAGCTTCTAATTAATATCTCCAAGTGTCATTGCAGTCTTTTTTTGATGTCTTGCCTAAAGTTATCCTAGATAAATATCAATGGACAACTGGTAGTTGTAGATGTAAATTCTTTAATGTATAATTATTCGAGTTGCTTTATCTCTAGCAAATTAGATGTTTGAATAGTCCAAGCCCAGCCCCAACATGGAAAACATAATGAAAGCTTGCTTTTCGCAGGAGGAGCCAGGTGGTCAACGTGCACTAATATTTGATCAAGGAAATAGGATTTCTCAGGTGAGAACTAATTATTCTTCAGCATAGAAGAGGACATTATTGAACTTAATTCAATATCCTAATATTTTTTCTTAAATTAGGGAATTAGTTGTGCTGATGTGGCTGATATCTGCGTGAAGGCATTGCACGATTCGACTGCAAGAAACAAGAGCTTTGATGTGGGTAACATTCAGTTTAGGTTTGAGATTAGCTAAAGTTAGATGGAAGACTGAATTTTGATTGTGCAGGTCTGTTACGAATACGTTGCTGAGCAAGGGAGGGAGCTCTATGAACTTGTAAGGAACATACAAATATAATAGCTTTTTAATGCAAAAGAATAAAACTAAAAAGCTATATATATATATATATATATATTCGTAGGCTTGGATAGAATTTAACACACTACAATATGTATTTCTTGTGCAGGTGGCGCATTTACCTGACAAAGCAAACAACTATTTGACACCAGCACTATCTGTTTTGGAGAAGAACACTTGACTGACTATGCTTCATGCAAGGAAATATCATACTCTCTGCTACCGCCCTCGGAGAAATTTTTTCTTGTGCGTCCTCTGTTTACTTGCAGTAAAAACATATTCGTTCTGTTTCCTTTGCTATGATTCGTGTCCATTGTTTAGTTTTCATAGCGTATATTGGTGTATAGCCTCGGAAGATATAGTAAACTGTATATTTCAGTGCAAGCTGATGATCTTGATTGAAAAAGAAAAGGCAATGCACAACATGGTTCGTTTGATGGGTAGGGTAGACAGTGTACAAAATAAACTTTCCGATCTGAATTTGTGGTGGGAGATCAGGTCTATCTAAAAGTTGCTCCCTGGAAGCATACGCTGCGTTTTGGTATGAAGAGAAAGTTGGCACCGAGATATATTGGGCCCTTCGAAGTGACAGAGAGAATAGTGCCTGTAGCATACAAATTGGCTTTGCCATCGCACTTGGTCAAGATACATAATGTGTTTCATGTATCCATGCTACGTAAAGCAGAAATTGACCAATCTCGAGTGCTATTACAAGTCCCTGTGGAAATTAAAGAGGATTTGTCTATGAAGGTAAGACCTGTGAAGGTGTTAGATCGGAGTGAAAAGGAGCTTCGGAATAAAAAGATACCAATGATTAAGATCCTATGGAGGAGCTCTCAAATAGAAGAAGAGACCTGGGAAAGGGAATCGGAGATGAGAAGAAAACATCCTGAATTATTTCAATATTCAGGTATGACTTAAATTTCGGGGGCGAAATTTTTAAAGGTGGGGAGAATGTAAACCCCGGTAAAAATAATATATATATAAGTCGCGAGAATTGAGTAAATTAATTGATATGACTTGTGCAAGTATGAAATAAAAAAAAAATATATCCCAAAAAAAAGAAAAAAAAACATAATTATTTAAAAGTGTAAAATTTTTTTATGTGGTGTAAAATTTATTATTATTATTATTATTATTAATTTTTTTTTTCAAAAAACTTTCGACAGAATTTCTCTTGTAACGGGACTATACCAAGTTATCGACATCTTCATTCCTGTCAAAACTCATATCATAATCATGGTCCAATCATCTTGGACCTTTATCCCAAACAACGCATCACAAAACAAAAACAGGTATTGTCTAATAATCAAGATGCAATTAATAATAATTATATAAAGAAAATGGTAAAACTTAGATTATGAATGTAACACCCCCATTAATTTATCAACCCAACATTCCTAATCATATGAACAACTATGATAGAATACAAATACTTAATTTAAAATAAAGATATTTTTAAGTATGACATATACATTAATTACATATAAAAGCTTTGTTCTACAAATATAAAGGTTCATTCAACTCTTTTACATTATTCATAATTCTCAAAATACATGTTGATCAAAATAAATAAACAAAAGTAGCATGTATTCAAGCAGGATCTATTCTACTGCTGCGAGGGTCCTGAAAATAAGATTAACATTTTATCAATAAATGCAATGTATCATTTCACCACACACACACACACACACACACACACACACACACACACTTTATTATGAAACATTAATATCTTACACCTCCATATTCATTCCATTAAATTTCAATCTTAGCCGTTTCACGGGGTATTGCTCTCTCATTAGGGACACTAAGTTATTCACTTAAGTACCGGTACTAATTTATCCACTAAATTACCGGTACAAATTCACTCTCAATTACCAGGCATTAATTCATCCGTCCAATTACCGGTACTAAATTATCTGCCCAATTACCGGGTATTAATTCACACTTAATTATCGGGCATTAATTCATCCACCCAATTACCGGTACTAATTTATCCGCCCAATTACCATGCATTAATTCACTCTCAATTACCGGGCATTAATTCATCCGCCCAATTACCGGTACTAATTTATCCGCACAATTACCGGGCATTAATTCACTCTCAATTATTGGGCATTAATTCATCCGCCCAATTACCGGTACTAATTTATCCGCTCAATTACCGGGCATTAATTCACTCTCAATTACCAGGCATTAATTCATCTGCCCAATTACCGGTACTAATTTATCCGCCCAATTATCGGGCATTAATTCATCCGCCCAATTACCGGTACTAATTTATCCGCCCAATTACCGGGCATTAATTCATCCGTTAACATCAAACATACATTACAAAATTTCTAATTAAAATTAACACTGGTTTTTCAATTAATCTTTCTATAAAAATTCAAGATGTCGAATACCTACCTGCTGGTGATGCTTGACTAGTAACTCCCTGCTGCTGTCTGGAGCCTCCAACCTCTCCTGTTCCATTGAAAGATCTTATGATTTCAATATTTCAATCACTCAATAATTTTCTTAAAACTTCATCACACAATAAGATTTTCGATCAATATAATTTTAACATCCGAAACTATTGTGGTTATTCTAACATAGTTTCATGTTCTTTAATAATTCCACAAATAATTCATACAATGCTACATCCACCTAAACTTTTAATTCACCACCATTATAAGAAAATCTTATATCTCTATAAAACTTTTCCTAACAATCAAAGGAAATTTAATTCATTTACACCTAATTCAACACATCATTTCATTTTATTTTTTCTTTCACTATTTAAATACAATTCATTAATCTCTTCAAGCTTGAAATTTTATTTCTTATATTTTCTATGGCCAAATTCACCTTTCTAAGAGTTTCATAATCACACATAACAACAACTAAGCATCCATGTATGAAATTTCACTAATCAACACAATAAAATCATATTTACTTATAACATAACAAGGAATCACTAGCTAATCCAAGGTGGAAACCATTTTTTTTAATCCATTCTTCAATCACCAAATACTCAATTATCTTAACTAAATATAATTTGTTTGTTATTAATTCAACAACCTAATCACCCCAAAAAAGCACCCTTGGCCGAAATTCCCAATACTAAGAGGAAGAAATACTTTTTTTTTTCAAATTAACCTAATTAATGACAAGCCCAACCATTTATTCCTTCAATAAACATGTAATTAACATATATCCATGCATTCAAACCATCATAACACCAAGAACCCACCTTCACATAATACCAATTCTACTCAATCCAATAACAAACACGAAAAACAATAAAATGAACCATCATGGAGAGTTTTCTTACCCTTAAGG
>Ga0325400_1002827_pt1 | contig 15448 bp, 8 predicted proteins | sample PopdelMetagenome_2_FD_205662 | JGI IMG/M metagenome (GOLD analysis project Ga0325400, IMG submission 205662) | Populus deltoides microbial communities from Bellville, Georgia, United States - Xylem-PdKOR-R1 | ecosystem: Host-associated > Plants > Phyllosphere > Stem > Wood/Secondary xylem... | reverse complement strand
TAAATGCAGAACACAGGCAAAGGCCCGGTACAATTTCTTAGCTGAGCTTTGTCATTACCTATTGATGAAAGAGATGTTGGCGAGAGAGCCCTTTCTTTGCAAGATCCTCGCCCCCATTTTTGGAGTGCTTGCATGTCGAACGTGTCCAATTCCATTCTTTGCCTCTGCCATCTTCCATCACGGCAAAAAGTTCATTGTGAGCTTAAGCTTCAGAGCAATAACCATCCCCAGTCAAAGTACTTCTTTTATTCTACCCAACTGCTCATTCCAGAATATCAAAATCTTTTACCCACGCAAAAGTCATATAACTATTTACCACCAGCATGTTTACCTGTAGGAGTAGAAAGCAATCGTGTCTCCATGGATCAACACCCCTACAATCATTAAGCTGACCTTCGGAAATAGAAACCCATCAGTTTGAAGGTAATATCAGATTGCAAGGGGATAACAAAAGATGACAGCAAACCACATGAGCAAATAATTATTCACGAAAAACTCATTTTTCTTGGTAGAACTGCCGCATGGGTTGATTACGCTTTTTATAAGTTTTAACTCGTAGCTTTCCGAAGATCACCATCAGGCCTCAAAAAAGAATAATGCCATAGCAATTGATTGCGTATGCAAGGCAGATCTCAAAAGAAAAACAAGAGAAAATAAACATGAGGCCATTTTACTTTTTCCCTAAGAAGAAACATCTGCTAACGTTCAAGACAGATTAAAAATTAGAAAAAAAATATGTAAATTGTGATATTCTTTAAGGGTAAATTTTTTGGTCTGGTGTTCCAAGTGATAATACAATGGATCCAGACAAGAGTTCACGGCTATCTTCTTTACAGGGTAAGAACAGAGTTTTGTCTATACTTACAAGTGAATATGTATGATGAAATATAACACTAATATACATTATAATCAGTACCTAGAAAGCAGCAGTAGTAATTTCATTCACGATGATGATGCCTAATTGCAGGATGATGATAGGAAGGTCTCCATACATCCTCCTCAAGCACACAAATGTTTTGCTCCAGCTTTTTTAAGTTGATACTCCTCAAGTGTTCTTTCCAGGAAGCGGTCTGGAGTGAGTCTATTCAATAACATATTGTCATACAACATCATGGCTTCAGTTAATCTCCCAACCTTGCAATATCCACGGATCAGAATCGTATAAGCTATCACATCAGGCAATAAATGTTTGTCTAGCGCACAACGAAAAGCACAAGACGCTTCCTTCATTAGACCTCTTTTACATAGACCATCAATGAGAATGCTGTAACTGACAATATTTGGAGCAATATTGTTTTCAAGCATCTCATTATACAGCTTTAAGCCACTTTCCATCATACTTTGAGATTTGAAATAACCATGAATCAAACAACTATATGTCACCAAATTGGGTTCGGGACCCTCTTCCAGCATTTTGGAAAACATCAACATGGCATCATCCATTCTACCTTCTTTACAAAATGCATCAATCAGTATGGTAAAAGTAATGGCATTGGGTCTGAGCTGTTCACTTGTCATCTTCGCAAAAAGCTGAACTGCATCATCTAACCTTTTGAAATTGCAGTAACAGCAAATCATTGTGTTGAAAGTAAAAACATCAGGTTTTGGCCCTCTCTCAACAACATGGACAAAGAGTCCAAGTGCAGCCTCCAAATGGCCTTCCCTAGAATGCATATTAATGAGAACATTATAAATTGCAATATCAGGGGCCACAACATTCTTGCACATGAAATCAAAAATACATAATCCTGCAGATGATTTTTTCAGCTTACAAAGTCCATCAATCAGAGTGCAATATGTAATAACATCTGGTTTGAAATCCTTCTTGAGCATTTGGAAGAATAACATCAGTGCCTCATCAACTCTTCCAAATTGAGCAGCGCCTTTAATAAGGATGGTGTAGGTCACTGTGTCTGCTTTTATATTTAACATTCCCATTAGATAGTACACCTTCATAGCACCAACTACGCATTTCAATCTACAGAAGCTGTCTAGCAAGGTGTTCAAAGTAAAAACATTGGGACTTAAACCCCTATTCACAGCTTGAAAGAAGAATCTTAGTGCATCACCCACCAACCCTTGTTTGCATAGACCATTTATCAGAACACTGTAAACAATGGTATCAGGTTCACACCTCTTCTTTATCATATCCTCATATAAATAAAACCCATCCCTTAGATTTCCTGATTTGCAAAATCCAGCAATGAGAGCGCTGTAAGTTAAAATAGATGGCTCAAAACCAAGTTTCAGAATCTGAACAAACAGTCCACAAGCCTCTAAGATCCTACCATTCTGACAGAACCCCTTTATAAGAATGCTGCAGCTGACCACATTAGGTGAAATCCCTTCATTCAACATTCTCTTATATATCTGAATTACCCTCCCTAAATCCCCAATTTTCACATATGCATCCATGGCTGAGCTGAAACCAACAACATCCAACTTGATACCCTTATCTAATGCTACCAACAAGAGCCTTTGTCCATCTTCCAGCCTCCCTGCCTTAAACAGGCCATCAATAAGAATGCTGTAGACAATTAAGTCAGGTGTCACACCATTCCCAGCCATAACATCAAAAAGCACAAATGCTTTATCCAAATTTCCCTCTTTGCAATATGCATCAATCAATGTGCTAAATGTGACAACATTTGGTTTTGGGCCAATCCTCACTACCATATTAAAATAATCATCTGCAACTCCTATATCATTTTGCATCCAAATACCTTTTAAAATCTTATTGCAAGTAATGATATCCAGACCAAAACCTCCTTGAATCAAAGCTTTATGGAATCTCAAACCCATTTCAACCTCACCCTTGTTCATAAACCTATTCATTACAAATTCATAAACACTAAAAGGCTGTTCTCTCATAGCTGAACACAGCTCACCATACTTATCCACAATTACATCAACACAATGTGAATCAATCAAAGAACCCAACAACAAGTACACCACATTTGGTGAAACAAAAATACCCTTTAGACAAACATGCATGAATATATCAACAGATTTATCAAACATCCCTTTTCGACAGTAACTCTCAATCAAAAACCCATAAACAACACTATGGTTTGTCGAATCCAAATCACAAAAACCATCACGAAAGGCATCCAAAGTGTCATAATCATTTCCAAATTGCATGATAAACTTATCAAAAACATAAGCAGCACGACTAAATAATTGGTTTTGAAGCAAGACATGGAGGAGGGCACAGAATGATGGTGCAGAGAGTGGTGAAATGAAAAAGCTCTCAGCCCACTCAAAGAATCTAATAGCCGAAAAGGGCTTAGGCTGAAGGGATATAATAACGTCTGGTACATGGTAGAGTTGTAATTTAGAGAGAAGAATAGGGTTTAAGGGTTTAGGGTTTTGTTGGTTGTGAAAGGCTTTAACAATTTGGTGTATAAGGCTCCAGTTCTTGTTCTTAGAAGAAGAAGAGCTAGAGAAAAAGTAATAATAAGAGCAATGATTGTGACTTTTAGTAATAGACGAGAAAATAGCAGAAGGGCTTTTGATATTAACTAGTATCTTTGAGATTATTAAGGATGAATTACAAAGGAACATAGTTTTGAGTACCATTTAATCTCCCTTTGCCAGCTGACATACCCCTAGTTTGGCCTGTGAAACAATTGAGGGGAGACCCTTATCTAGATTTCATAGTTTGGTCATCATGAAACCTATGATGTCACACATTTTTTTCTCTGCAAAAAACACAAACAAGGCAGTCATATATCCAGAAAGCAACCTAGAAACAACAAAGATTGGAATTTGAACACTGTCTCTTAGAAAGTTTACAACTTTGATACATTAGTGAAGCAATTACACACTAAAATGAACTGTAATCAGCTCAAATTTTACAATTTAGCAATCAAGAAAGTCCAATTAGCAGATAAAATAGAGCTAACACAAAAAGAAAGAAAGAAGCTTGTTTTCCATTACTTATTACCAAGTTAATAATGCTTGCCAAAAAAGGTGGAAAAAAACGAATTTCTCATTCAAAACAAAGAGCTCTCCAGCATGATTAAATTTCACCTCCCAATTGATGCATATTTCCACCCTTGACTATAGTCTATATGAAGAAATTTTGTTCTCTGGTAATCTAGCACAACAATTTTTGGATGCCAAAAAGTTCATATCCAGCCTAAATACACTACTGAACTCCTGTTTTTCACTTGACTCAACTATACCAGTCCTATATGGAGAGACTAATTATGTAATCAAGTTGTATAAAGCATTACATGTAAACTATAAATACTAAAAAAGCTTATTGCAGATATGTAAAGTGTGAAAATGACTCGTCATAAATTTAAAATGAGAAAATCTAAGAATCAAAGGGGTACCTGCCTTAGACAAAGCAACATGCAGGCTGGCAGTTCATTATTTGATATAGAGGCTGAACTAGGATTGTATAGAATTTGCATGTTCACAGTAGAAGGTTATTTAACTATAATAAGCATACCATTAATTAATGGACCCAACTCTTCCCCAAGTTTGAGTTTGGTCTAAATCACTGTCAAACTAATGCTATAGCCACTTCCAAGTTGCCACGTATATGGAGAGACTAATTATGTAATCAAAATCAATGTTCAATTACTCGTTCAATGCTGATATCTTATGTTCAAAATGGTCATTTTCTATTATTTTTTATGTTGGTTGTACATAACACTCTACCCCTCATGAGGTAAACAATTACTTTCATGAATTCCAGGTCAGATATTACCTGGGTCCTATGGTAGACAAACGTACTTTTTAGTCCCTCACGGCCCCTCCAACAAAATAAAGCACCCATTATTGCAGCAATAAATGAAACACAAAAGCATTTGAGCAAAGGCCAGAACCAAGTGGACAAGTCGTCAAAGAGAACCCTTAAAAAAATGAAAGAGAACCCACAGGACTTGAGAAAACAGGCAAACATAACAGTGCAAAGGAAAGAATAAAAAGAAAACTTTGATCATCGTACAAGATAAGGTAAGGATTAAGGAGATTGCTTACTTGGTTAGTAAAGACAGATAGAGAGAGACCAAACAACTGAGAGAAGATAAAGAGGTTTATAGCAGTTTAGATAACAAGCATCAAGCAGCGATAAAATACAACTCGTATCTTATGTATAAGACCAAAGACTCCAGGTCCAGGGACTAGCAAACATCTTGTTAAACCCGACCATCTAATTAAAAGTGTAGAAATGATTAGGATGGGAAAGGAAAGCAGCCCCTGTTTTTAAATTGTTTGTTAAATGGGATTTGTGGTCATCAACTTTCACATAAACCAACAAAAATTTCAGTATTTCAAGCATTGTCAAAGGGCAAGGAAGGAACACAAGGACAGAGTTAAAGTGACAGGCCCTTTTGAAATTAAAAAAAAAAAACCGATAATCCAAACCAGAGTGAATTGAGTAAAGCAAAGCAAAGCAAAAGCAACAGAGTGATTAAAAAGAATGAATGAGCACTAGAGGTTAGCAAGAGGGTGGGTGAGGCTGAATTAGAGAAATGAGACAAGAAAATGGAGGCACTCTGTTGATTTATCGAACAAATTAGGAGTAGAGAAGAATAAAATATCCCTAAATCAAAAACCCTAGTTTCTAAATCAAAAACCCTAGTTTCTAAATCAATGGAAGCGAGATTAGGGTTTTACTGCACAAATGAGGAGCAGAGAAGAAGAAAATATCCGTTGATTTACCTGTGGTGGATTCTGATTTGCTGCAGAGAAGAAGAAAACCCTAGCTTTTTGGTGTGGTGTTTAATACGATTTTCTCTTTTTTTTTCCCGCGCAACAGAGAGAGCAACAGAGAGGGAAATGAAGAAAAAATAACAAAGTGTTATGTTTTATATGAAGGGCAGTATAGGTATTTAATAAATAATAACTATTGTGCATGGATTTGGACTTTAAGAGTTTGAATACCGTTGTTTTTTAAAATAATTTTTATATTTAAATATATTAAAATAATATTTTTTTATTTTTTAAAAATTATTTTTAAAATTAAAACATCAAAATAATTTAAAATATATCAAAAATTAATTTTTAATAAATAAAAAAATTTTAAAATTTTTTAGAAATACAGTTTATATCACATTCTCAAATGATACCCACCAAACATAGCCTAAAAGGTGGACTAGAATAGAAATGATAGTATAGAGCTGTGGTTAATTATGCCTGCTGTTTTTTTTTTTTGTTTAATTAATGTAAATTTTCAAGTTAATTTATATCTATTTTAATTAATTATATAAATTTTAAAATTAATAATTATATAAAACTGAAAAAACTTAAAGTCGTGATCTTCAGAAAAGCAAATGCAACACTTGAGCAGTTAACTAATTAAATTAATATAAGTTAGAGGATCCCTCTGGTACATATTTTATTAAATTTTAAGTCCCTCCACCAAAGATAAGTTAATGATGTGTCATGTTGAAAGCATGACATATATCCAATACCGAGAATAATTATTTGGTATGTCGGAACCTACATTTCTTAAATTTTTATAAAAGGAAAAAAATACTAAAATAATTTTTTGTTGTTTTATTCTCGATTTGTTATTATTTTTTATAATTTTTAATAATTTAACTAATTGTTTAGTTATTGACCACACAAAAAAGTGCTTTCTTTATTGTCTTGTAAATTTTTTTATTTTATTTTGAAAAGTAAAATTTATCTCATACTTCATCAATGAAGTTCATCAATGAAGGATAAGATTATTAATTATTGGTGAGAAACACTTAATTCAATTTGTGTATATTTTCATGGAAAACTATTTTCTATGATTTTTCAATTTAAAAGTTTTGACTTTATGTGTTTAAGATCTTATAATTTTTACATATAATTTATTTTTTCCTTAACGTTTTTATTTATCTTTTCAAAATAAGATGTAAAAAATAAATAAAGAATAATTTAATAAAAATTAACAAGATCTTTTAAATATTTTCTTTCATTTTTTTGTATTTGTTAAAACAAATTAAAAAAATTATAATGTAAATAAGAAAATAAAATTTATTTATAACAATAAATAAATAATTGGTAAAAATATTTAACTATTTTTTAATTTTCTAGTCAATTTTTATCTTTTCTAAATTTTTTTAATATCATGTTGGGCTCTTATTGTGATATGTCATGGCTTAATTAGTCTCTCAATTTAAAAGACTATTTAAATCTTTTCTTTCAATTATTTTATATTTTTAAAATAAATTAAAAATACAATGTGAATAAAAAATTAAAAATTTTTTCTAGCAATAAAAAAATAATTGGTAAAAAAAATCTTACAATTTTCTAAATATTTTTTAAAAACATTTTTTAATTAATTTTTCTTTTATCTAATTTAAAAAAGAAGCAGTATTGAGAGCTCTTAAATCTAAAACAAAACATAATTATTATTATTAAAAAAATAAAAACTTTGTGTTTTATTATGTACTAAAACACAAGGAGGTGTGGTTTGAAAATTAAAAAGTTATTTTTAAATTAGATGAAGGCAAGAACTTCTTTTTACATTTTTCAACATAAAAAAATTACTTGATTATCTTTAAAAGCAAAAAACAAAATATTAAACCTTGCTCTGGGAGCTTTATCGTATTTTTTAAAATAATAAAATGACTTATTTAACCTTAAAAGCAAAATTTCTAGAACTTATATTCACGGACCTTTATTTTTTTCATCATAGTTTTTTTTTATAATAATCAGGTTAACTTTTAATTTAATTTAATTAATATAGATATTATTAAAAAAATATACGATTTGGTGTGTGCATATATGAATTGTATTTACTCTTTCTAGGCAGCACGTGAGACGTTATATAGTGTCCAAACAGTAACTTCTAGGATGGTGTCAAATCATATTGACATCCCCTCCATCCTTGTGTGGCATGTTTGCCAAACGAGCCTCTAATTTGGTGCATATAATTTTTTTTTCCCCTCTCTTTTCCTTCATCTCCGTACTAAGCTTTTAAAATTTCAAAGTAGTCATTCGATTTCTTTTTTCTTTATATTTGATTTTTTTTATTATTATTTTTTTTATTTGAGATGATTTATGAAATTAGATTTTTTTTATTTCACCTCCTTTAATTTTTTTTATCTTTAAGATTTTATCCTTATGTTTTTAATTGATATTTTTTTTTGTTTTGAAAGATATTCAAAGTTTTTTTTGTGATTTCATCCTTCTTAGGTTTTTTTCTACCAATTTGATCCTCATTTTTTTAATTGTTATTTTTTTGTCTTGGAATTTTTTTAAATTGAGTTGTTTTTTCAATTTCATACTTCAACATTAAATTTGTTGAAAATCGAGCTTCTTGGTTGAGCCTGAGTCTAGGATTTTACAAGTTGTGAATTTGAAAAATTAACTCATATTTAGAAAATTCACTCAGGTTTGCTTGTTTTTTCTTCATTTTCTTAAGCTCATGTTTTTTTAGTTTCATCCCACGACATTTATTTAATTCGAGATTGGCTTCCATAATTTTTTTTTAATTTGCATTCTATATAATTTTTCACTAATTTTGATAATGACTTGGGTTATTCCATATCTTTTTATTTGTTGTTCTTTGTTCAATTTAGCTTTTTTTATAAGAATTTTGTTTTTAAATTAAATTAAGTTAATTGATTAAATATAAGCATGAGATGTTTGTCTCATAATATTTTGTTTATTTTGCTTTTTAGATCATTGCTCTAACAACACGTGCGAGCTCTTTTAGTGTTGTCATAAAACCTTTTGCAATGACGTTTTAATTGTCTCAATAAGCTTTTTATAGTGGTGGAATTGTGTCCATGACAGAGTGATGACTTATCTTCAACAAGCTTTTTTTTTTCTCTCTCTCTCGAGTATGATACTGACAACTTATTTTTTATGGTTAATTATTGTTTTTTTTGTTCTCATTATTTATAATGTTTTTTTTAGATTATATTATTTAACTAATCAAGCTTATTGAACATGGTTAAGCCAATCATTTGGATCTTATATTTCTCTTAATTCTTTAAAAGCATTAGCATCACCTTGACATTCTTTTTTTTATGTTAGGAAAAATTTAACCCAACTTGCAGTGCAGTACATGCCACCTTTCTAGTAAATAAACTAGAAGAGACGGGGGTTTCACTGTAGCAAGTTTTTTTTTTATTATATAAATAAAACAAAGCCATGTGGAAAAAATATTCTGCATTTTTTATTGTGCACTCTATCACAAATTATTGTGGATTGAAGCAGTGATTCTTTTCCAAAATTTCTTTTTGGTCACAAAACATTTTTTTGCTCGTTTGCACTCTTTTAAACTCAAATTAATACCTAATTGGTTTTTTTTCTTAAGAGAGGCTGGAATTGAATGACAGAGGAACAAAGTAAAAAAGACGAGAAAAATAGGTTTCAAATCTGAATTTCATGCAAAAAAAATCATTTTGGTCCCACTTATTTTTTAAATAATAGTTAATCAGTCCCTTTAGTTTTTTAAAATTCAATTTTCATACAAAACTTTATTTTTCTCGTTTTTCGGTCCCAATTTTATTAGAGGAGAGATAGATAAGAGAGAGAGAGTCATCGAATTTTAGCATAAAGTGAGAAAAGTCATTGTTAACATCGATTCCGACCATCAAAGTGGTTGAAATTGGTGACAATAAGGTCCATTCAATGAGAGGAGTCTAATAATGGTTGTTTAGAACCTTAATATTGCCTTAAAAAACATATAAAGTCGAGGAAGAAAAACTTTACCAAAGTGGTTTGGATTGTTTTTTTTTTTAATAGGTTGGGAAATTAGTGTCTAGATGTTCTAATAGTATTGGTAAGGTGTTTTGGGTTAAAAAATAACTTTTTAGGACAAAAAACACATCACCTTGATTTACAGTTACCTTTACAGTTGCTAAAATCTAAGTAGATAGATGACACGTTGTTTGGCCCAACAAAGGATGTGTCATCTGATTTTTTTAGTAAAAAAATGTATTAAATCGAGTTGAATCCATGACTTATATCGTAAGTTTGACAAGTTAAGTCATAACGTCATAGTGGAAACTATATTAAATGAATTTTTTTTGTTTAATGCATTTTTGGTCCCTTTATTAAAAAAATTACAATTTCACCATTTTGTTATCAATAGTTTTTTTATTTAACTTTAAATAAAAAAGACCTTGTTTTTATTTAGCTAAAAAATTAGGCTTGTTTTTGCTATCCTAGTCCCACGTGCATGTCCTGGTTATTTTTGTCATCCTTTATTATCAATTATCTATTTTTTAACTTAAAATAAAAAGGACTTCTTTTGACTTGCTTTTGTTATCTCAGTCCCATGTGCATGTCTTGGTTATTTTTTTCTTCTATAAAATTATTTTATACAAAAAAAAATTTCATTTGCTTTATTATCGTACAATTAAATGAGAAATAACATCTGGGATTAAAAGCAATTATTGAATCTAGTGACATGGATAACCTGGGTCAAAAGTTTAGTTGGTTGACTCGAGTTCATTTAGGTCTTTTTTTAAAAAAATTGAGTACTTTTTTTTTTTTTTACAAATACATCACTCTACATTGAGTTATTTAGGAATTGAGTTTTTCAATTTATTTTTCACAAGATTATTCATGCAGGTTTTGCAGGTCAACCTAAGTTGACTCAGGTGAATCCAATATGTTGTTTTCTCAATATTAAATAAAAATATCATTTAGTGTGTCATTGTCTCATTTTTTATTTATAATGTTGTCTATTATGCATCAAATTTTGAATTCAAGGTCAATTTTTTTTAAAAGATGCCTAAACATTTTTTCAGCGTTCAAAAAATATTTTGCTTCGACCTGCGATGTAGAGACAACCAATGATCTAGTTAATGAACTAAAAGAGATAGCGTTTTCATTATATCAAGTTTACTGTTCACAAAGACACAAAGCTATAATGAATTATACAATTCCCTAACAAATACAACTTTCAAAAGCTTAATTTGATCATTGAAGTTTTAAAGAAATTCGTTATTGTTCTGACGCCCGAATGGAGAACGAATTTGTTCTTTTATTTTTTTTTAAGTTTACATTTTTTTATCCTTGTAGTTTTAAGCATTTATGTTTTAGTCCTAAAACTTTAATTTTTTCATATTTCAATCTCAAAATATTAAGATAGAAAAGTTAAAGTCGCTGGAAAAGAGAGAGGAATAAAGATTTTGGTTTATCACATTTCAACCATAAAATGGTCGATCAATGGGTTCATTTTAGAAAAGGGTTTTCAATGAATATGGTTTTGCCCTTTAAGTATGTAAAAAAAAAATAAATTAGGGTTCATAATTTTTTATTTGGTTTTATTTTTTGTTTTTAGACTGATTAGAAAGTATTTTAAAATACAAATAAATCATATGGAATTCCCAAACTTGAACCTTGATTCTCGGTTATAGTAGATTACATATTGTTTGCTGAACTCATTCAATGTGTTGTCCATTCCATTGAAAAAATATTGGCAAATGATGAGTCCTTTACTTATTTTTTTTAAAATGCGTTGCAACGTTATCCTTTCAAATCCAACTAGTTACATGACCCGCGCGATGCCACGAGTCAATGGTTTTTGCATAAAAAATATAAAAAAAAAATTAAGATCTAAAAGTATTAGGTCTTTTTGCAAAGGTATACCCAAGAGTCTTGGGTGTGGTTGCAATGTTTGACCCAAAAGTAATATTTATAATATTAATAATAATATTAAACTTGCATGACCCAAATTTAAGTGGGTCTGACTACAATACCAGACCCAATAGTCTTGGATGTGGGTCTGTCTGCAAGGTCGTGTCATAAAAGTATGATAATTAAATAGATTAATTAAAAAGAAAAAAACCAAAAGGAAGAAAAAAATTAATGAAGAAAAAGAAAAAAAATCTGAATTAACTGGGTTAACCCTTCAAACCAGATTAACCTGTCAAACCTTAAATTCATGTCGTGAAAGTTTAATAACTAAATAGAAAAAAAAATTGACGGGTTAACACAAAATTAACTGGGCTGACCCGTCAAACCCGGGATCCGTGTCATGAAAATTTGATAACTAAATAGAAAAAAAATTAAACATTAACAAACTAAATTAAACGAAAAAAATTAATTAAAAATAAAAAAAAACAAACAAAAAGGCATAAAAACAGCAAAAAAAAAGAAAAACTAAAGGCATTAGTCGATAACTAAATAGAAAAAAAATTAATATTGATGAACTAAATTAAATAAAAAAAATATTAAATAAAAAGAAACAATAAAAGAAAAAAAAACTTATAAGAAGAAAAAAACTAATGAAGAAAAAGAAAAAAAATCTAAATTAACTAGGTTAACCCGTCAAACCTGAGATCCGTGTCATGAAAGTCTGATAACTAAATAGAAAAAAATTTAATATCAACAAACTAAATAAAAAAATTAATAAAAAAAAGCATCAGCCTTTTTAGTGTGGACTGCACTGTGCAATCCATAGTGAAAGGCATAAAGAAAAAGGCAAAAAAAAAAAACTAAAAGCTTTAGTCTTTTCACTGTGGACTGCATACAATATTAAAAGATAAAATTGAAAGAACAAAACTAATGAGAAAAAAAAATCTGAATCAACATGGTTAACCCGCCAAATTAGGTTAACCCGTCAAACCTGGAATTCATGTCATGAAAGTGTGATAACTAAATAGAAAAATGATTTATTATTAATGAAATAAATTAAAAAAAGATTAATTAAAAAGGAAAAAGCAAAGAGAAAAAAAACTTATAGAAAGAAAAAAACTAATGAAGAAAAAGAAAAAAATCTGAATAAACTGGGTTAACCCGTCAAACCTGGGATCCATGTCATGAAAATAGAAAAAAATTTAATATTAAGAAACTAAATAAAAAAAAAAAAATTTAAAAAAGAAAAAAATAAACTAAAGGCATCAGCCTTTTCACTGTAAACTGTATTATGCAATCCACAGTAAAAGGCTTAGAAAGGAAAAGAGAAAAAAAAAATAAAGGCACACGTCACGGGTAAAATTTTTTTTTCTTGCATAAAAAATATTATAAAAGGTTAAGATCTAAGAGTGTTGGGTCTTTCAGTAAAGATATGCCCAAGAGCCTTTGGTTTAGCTGCAATGATTGACCCAAAGTAATATTTATAATATTAATAATAATATTAAACTTACATGACTCAAGTTCAAGTGAGTTTGGCTTCAACACCGAACCCAAGAGTCTTGAATGTGGGTCTGGCTGCAAGGTCGTGTCATAAAGTGTGATAATTAAATAGATTAATTAAAAAAACAAAGAAAAAAAACCAACAAGAAGAAAAAAGTTAATGAAGAAAAAGAAAAAAATATGAATTAACTGGGTTAACCCTTCAAACCAGGTTAACCCGTCAAACCTGAGATTCGCGTCATGAAAGTTTGATAATTAAATAGAAAACAAAATTGACGGGTTAACCCGCCAAGCCTGAGATACGTGTCATGAAAGTTTGATAATTAAATAGAAAGAAATTTAACATTAAAAAACTAAACTAAACGGAAAAAAATTAATTAAAAAGAAAAAAAGCGAAAAACAAATTTCAGGTTAACTCGTCAAAATTTAAAAAAAGCAAAAAAAAAAAATTCCAGGTTAACTCGTCAAACCAGGTTAACCCATCAAACCCGAGATCCGTGTCATGAAAGTCTGATAACTAAAAACAAAATTAATATTAACAAACTAAATTAAACAAAAAAATTCATTAAAAGAAAAAAAAACACAAAAAAAGCAAAAAAAAAAAACCCATAAAGGCATAAAAAGCAAAAAAATAAAATAAATAAAACAAAAAAAAAAGCAGCTTAGCGTTTCACTGTGGACTGCACAATGAAACACTGAACAGTTTTAGTATATGTTATTAATTAAAAAGAAAAGAAAAAAAATTTGGGTTAACTCGTCAAATCAGGTTAACCCGTCAAACCCGGGATCCGTGTTATGAAAATCTGATAACTAAATAAAAAAATTAACATTAACAAACTAAATTAAACAAAAAAATCATTAAAAAAATACATAAAGAAAAAAGAAAAAAAAACCCATAAAAGTATAGAAAACAAAAAAAAATAAGAAAATAAATAAAAAAGACAAAAAAAAAAACTATTCAATATTTTTCTATAAATTTATGTAGTTAAATACTAAGCAGATTTAATTTATTGTTAATAACACATGCGCTACCCTTGCAAACCTAGGCGTGCTTAGGTTGTCTTTTAAAGCCTATGCACACATGAACTTCATTCACTTAACCCTTAGAGATGTTAATATTTTAAAATAAATTCCACTTTAAGTAAATAATTACAATTGTATTTAATAAATTATTTGATTATGCCGTTCTCTTTTAATAAAATTATGTTTTTTTTATGGTAATATTTATAATTACTTAATGAATAATTATATATTGAGTTTAACATACAAAGTTTTTTTTTTAAATAATGCATATGGATATTCAATAAGAATAATATATATATATATATATATATTATTGTGATTTTTATATAGTTTTTATGAATTTATTATTCTTTTATATTTTCATTCACTGCATAAAAATTATTATGATTTCTTTTTTTTTTGTTTTGTTGAAATTTTCTTTTTAGATTATGATAAGATTTTATTTAAATAACATGCTTATAACTAGTTGGTGATGTAGGAGGATTTTTAAGAAAAAATATTTATTTTCTTAGTTATTTTTATTTATATTCTATATAGTTTAGAAAAGTAAATATATTTTTAGGATTTTTTATTGTTTTTTATTTATTTTTATATTTTTAGATTTTTTATTTTGAGATTTCTTAGTTTGTTTAATTTTTTAATTTTTTACTTTTAAGTTTGTTAGTTTGTTTAGGTTAATTTCTGAATTTATTTAAGGAGTTATAAACATATAAGACTACTTAAAAAATATTCAATAATAAAATTATAAATTAAAGTTGTGTATAACAACATTATTCAATTTTAATTATATTTTTTTAGCTTGATATCTTCTTAAATGTGTTTTATTGTTAATTGTTATCATAGTGTAATAATCACATAGTTATTTACTTGTTATATAGTGTAATAATCATGGCACTAAAAGATAGTAAAAAAAATACTAGAGTTGAATTGATTTTGAAAGAAATTAATTTATTTGGTTTTACTTGGAGGCTTAAACAACTCGTCTATTTGGAATTATATTTCAAATAGTATTTAATAAAAATTTAAAATTTAAAATTGATTCACTGCCATAAAATTAATTTTTAAAAATTAAAAAAAATATTATTTTAGTATATTAAAAAAAACTTTTAAAAATGACCACCGGTACACTCATAAGCACCCTCGATCGACATATAATTCGGTAACCAACAAACTAGAGTTCTCCCTTCTCCGCTTCTAGTCCTGGGCTGAGATGCTTCCGCCAAAGCCGAAGTCAAACCTTTCCCCTCCATTTCTATGTCTCCCACCCAAACAAACAAACAGACCTTCTCGCTCTCGCTCTCCCTCCCATTTCCTTCTTCTTTACACAAAAACCATGACACTCATCTCTCTCTTCTCTTTAACCTCCCCTAAACCTCCT
>Ga0325400_1002826_pt1 | contig 15449 bp, 4 predicted proteins | sample PopdelMetagenome_2_FD_205662 | JGI IMG/M metagenome (GOLD analysis project Ga0325400, IMG submission 205662) | Populus deltoides microbial communities from Bellville, Georgia, United States - Xylem-PdKOR-R1 | ecosystem: Host-associated > Plants > Phyllosphere > Stem > Wood/Secondary xylem... | reverse complement strand
GCATAATGTACGGTAATTATTCGAATATAATATATAATTATGAATTATTAATTTGAATTGAAGAGAAAATCTAATTTGTGACTCAAATGTACGGTACAAAATTTTACAAACATGATGATCTATCATTTGTTGGGTTTGGATTTTGAGCAAAAGCTCTGATGACACTTACTCAGATTTACAAGCAACATTGATGGAAAGGAAAAAAAATGCTGACCTTTCATTATAAAAACAAATACAACAATTATGCAAAAATGAATTTGAAACTATATTGTTGTTTACAAGCGACATTGATGGACATCTTGTTGTCAAAAAATAAAGGGATAAGTGAACCTAATGTAAATTTAGATTAGATGTTTGTTTAGTTTAACTCCAAGTAAAGCATGTAATAGTAATCCAAAAATTATTGCTCATTGGTCTTTTAAAATTCTAACAACATCACCTTAATTAATTGCATTTCACATCAATATTATCCAACAATAAAAATAAAAAACTCAAAAGCTATTTTATAATGAAAGGTCATCATTTTTGAATATTTTTTAAATTCTCAAAGAAATGACTATATTTCTCACTTAAATAGGTGATCTTTCATTAAGATTATTCTATTATATTCCACTTGGTATTTCAATCAAATGAAAATCTTTGGGATTGTTCCATGTAAACCTCTTTGACAATGTCACCGTTCAAGAAAGCTAATTTTATAATCATTTGATGCATTTCAAGTTTGTTAATAGTTGCAATGACTATTGTCATAACCCAATTTTTGATCATTTTATTTTAATTATTATCATTATTTTATTTACTGAAAAGGATAAAAAAAATGATGATGATGATAAAAAAATAATAATGATAAAAAAAACAAGTAAAATGAGATAAATGAAGAATGAATTAAAATTTGGGTTAAGGGCAACATGATTAGAAGTTTTGGGGTTTAATTAAACTTTGAAATTAATCTAATTAAGCTTGGAATTAATTTAATTAGTCCAATTAAGGGTTTAATTGGAGAATTGATAAGTTTTGAGACTTAATTGAGCTTGGAATTAATTTAATTAATCCAATCAAGGGTTTAATTGGAGAATTGATAAATTTTTAGACTTAATTCAGCTTGAAATTAATTTAATTCATCCAATCAAGGGTTTAATTGGAGAATTGATAAGTTTTGAGACTTAATTAAGCTTGGAATTAATTTAATTAATCCAATCAGGGGCTTAATTGGAGAATTGATAAGTTTTAGACTTAATTGGACTTTGGATTTAATTAAATTAATGAAATCAGGGACTTAATTGAAGAAATAGCAAAGTTTGGGGTTAATTGGGGACACGATTGCAGCAGATTAAAGTCCAAGGACTAACTTGTAAAAGGCGCTGAAATGCAGGGAAAATTACTGTCTAAACCAGGGGCTTAATTATAAAATTTGCAAAACTTCACGGGTCAAAGTGAAAATGGCCACTGTTTATCTCCAAACGGCGTCGTTTTGAAGGGACGTTGTTCATCTTCCTCTTTAAACCAGCGACCGTTTTTCACAGTAAAGGCCGAGAGACGTTGCAGCAGTAAATCGTCCGCTGGTTTCAGTTATGGGTGCCTTAATGGTGGCCGACCTTCAGCCTACCGCCCGTTATCAACCCGCCGAGCCCTATATAAACCGAGCAACACCGAAGAGCAGAGGTGGGTTAGAGGGAGAGAGAGGGACGAACGAAACCAAAAGAGAAAAACACAAAGATACCAGCCGAATTTTTAAGTGTTTTTTTAAAACCCCATACCATAAGTGAACCCTTTCCTTACCAATACCGGCCTTAAAACAACGAAAACAGAAACAAACCGAGAGAGAGTAGAGAGATTTTAAAAAACAGAGCACTTGAATAATTTTTCAGACGAGAGCAGACGAAACAGAGACCCAGGAAAGGAATACAACGTGAGATACAAGCATAAGGAGTAAGAGGCAATTCGAAAACAGAAGTGTCATCTTCGGCAACCTCGCACAAATTCTCTGCAGGTAAGTCTGCTCTTTTTTCCCTTGCGTTTCGTTAATTCATTTTTGCCGCTTATTTTGAATTAATTAACAAAGGCCAGGCACGCGTGATTTGGATCACGGGTGCCTCATGTGGCCCAGCCGGGTCACTGGTTTAGGCCAGTGACCAGGCTGGGCTGGGCTGGGTGGGTAGAGCTGGGCCCAGCCCAAAAAAATAAAAAAAACAGAAAAGTAAAAAAGGGTAGAAAAAATAAAAAAATGTGTATGCATGAATAAAAATAATGTAAATTTACTGGTTTATTCACTGACGCCAGAGTCAGGAATAAAAATACCGGTTTAAATTTATATTATTTTTATTCGGTGTATTTTATTTTATTTAGCTAGAAAAATAAAAAAATATGTGCATGCATAAAAAATCAATTTATTTTTTTTTATTTATTCACTGGCGCTAGAGTAGGGAATAAAAAATATTGATCTAATTTTTCGTAGCTACGAATTTTACCAACACCAGAGTTGGAATTATTCGAGCTCGAATATTCACTGGCGCCAGAGTCAGGAATATTATAAACAAATCATCATAGCATAAGCGAATAAATGTTTAGCAATTGAAGACAAAACCAACAATGCAGTTTGCCTTAGGCAGAACGTTTAAGGGGTGATAATATCTTTCCTTTTACGTAACCAATCCCGAGCCATAGAATCTCTGTTGACCAGTTAGGGTTCCTAGTGACCATAATACTAGGTGGCGACTCCTTAAACAAGACTTTTTTTTCTAAAAGAACCAGATGCCAGAAATCTGTTCTTTTTTCCATATTCAAGAATTAATTTTCGAGTCGCCGCAATGTCGGGTGCGACAACTATTGTCATAACATAATTTCTTACCCGTATATTTTTGAAAAAATAAAAATATCAAAAATACATTTTCAACATGTTTTGGCCAACTTTTGGTTATTTTATAATTTTTGATCATTTTTTTTTCATATTTACAATTTTTTCAGAAAGTCTCGAAAATTACAAGAAGATTATGGAAGTGTGTGTAATATATTAGCACCTAAGAGTGAAAAGAACATTTGTTTTACTAGTATAATGGTGCGGTTGAGAATTCCTCAAAAAATTGAATTTTTTTTATTTAAAATTAATTTTTTTATATTTTCAGATCGTTTTATTTGATGTGCTGATGTTAAAATAATTTTTTAAAAAATAAAAAAAATATTATTTTAATACATTTATAAATAAAAATTAAATACTTTTAACCACAACCGCTATATATTATATTCTCAAACACAAGGCCACTCTAAAAGAAAGGGGAGAAATTAGTTAGAAAGAATTAGCATAAAAAAATACTAAACATTCTATCTTAAAAAGAGAGAAAAATACACTCCAAAAATAGAGAGTAAAAAACGATGACCCATCACACCGTCCAGTACACCCTGTCACTAAAGAAAAGAAAAAACCCAAATTCCCTTGAAAAAATTATGCCCTGCACTATATCAAAGTACCTCCATAACTAGCCATCCCTTTCTCTCTATCAAGCAACAAAAAACAAACGAGCCATCATCGGCACAACGCCCTTTTTATCTTCCACACACACTCTACACAGTCCTTAATTTTAGTAGTAGTCCTTTATTACACTCAAGTGCCTAATTAAATAGATGTTGGTATATATCACCTCCACAAAGCTACACTTGGACAGTTTGCGAGTAAATTAATTAATATTTTTTAATTGTTTGGGATTACAGGTGGATCGTATTTTAAAAAAAAAATTAAATTGATATTTTTTAATTGTTTTGATATTCTGATATTAAAAATAAAAGAATTATCACTTAAATCTGTATGAGAATTTTATATTATAAAATTATTTGTGTAGCCTTAATCCGGAGAATAATCAAATATTGTTAATTTTAAGATGAAAACAAGTATGATTATGATAAAGTACTATCAAGACGTTAAGGAAAGCAAAATCCAAAGGCAATTGAAAAGTGAATGGAAAAGCGTCAGACAGAAGATAGTGAAAAACAAAGAAAAAGCAAGCTGTCAACACAGGCCTTTGGAATCTCAAACGTGTATCACATGAAGTTCTTAACTCCATGGAAGATTTGTAGTGGTGACTAATTTGTTAGATCATTACCCTCTCCATTTTGTATATGTTCTTCACTGTCGCTTCTGAATAGGCAGCAGGAAATTGTAGCAAAACAAGATTGAGAACAGAATCACACTGTCAACACTCATGCCACTGCTTCTAAACTGCATAGAAAGGGTACTGTAGTGGCCCATCTGAGAAATGAATGATTCATTCTGTCTGTACTGTAGTGGTCGGTACTCCTAAAGGCAAGAGCAGTTCCAGGTGATGCAGTGGATTAAGCCATTGATCTAACTGGCCCTGTATATATAGACCCGATTTGTCCAAACTCAAGCATATAAACAAAAAAAAATAAAAAAAAACATATCCAAAACAAGTTCACATCTTAAATAGGTTTAATTTAAAAGGACTAAATTAAGTAAATTATGGTTCATAAATCCTATTTTGACGCAAACCAATCTTAATTCCAATAAAGTCCATTTAAATAGTAGAGTTTTCACATAATTTTACCAAGATCTCTACTTTTAATCCCTACCATTTCTAAATCCAAGATGGAACACAAAGAGTCATATGCTGCGAAAAGAAAAGACAAAATCAAGGAAAGAGACATACTTGTATCACAGTGAGGTTTAGAAAACAAACATAGATATATTATCTCTAATTAAAAAAAAAATCTCTCATTTCAAAAATACAAAAATATTTTGTCTTTTCATGCATATAATCATATTCTAAAATTTGCATGCATGTTTTTATACAAAAAATAAAAATTTCATCTTCATCATATTTTGAAAAATACAAAAAAATCATTTAATGGGTATTACAACAAGTTTGCGATTATCCGTTAGGATTTGATTAAAATTTCAAATACAAACCTTTTTTTTTATTTTCTTTCCTGTTAAGATAGTTAGGTTTTAACATGATAAGATAAAAATCTCCTTACTGAAGAGAACTTTTGTTAAACCTTAAACAAATCTATTTTTTAGGCTTTAAAATGGTTAGGTTTTAACTTGATGAGATAAAGATTTCCTTACCGATGACAACTTTTTTCAAACCTTAAATAGACTAACAAATAGAAACACATTTTAGAACAAACAACAAAGCAGCTTACTATAGGTAAGTTGCACTAGGAGTAATACATTTTTCTTTTGCACAATCAGTTTCTTACCCAGACTCTAGCAGACCTTTAGATTTTCTAGTGATCATAATACTAGGTAATAACTTTTTTTTTTATTAATAAAAACAAGATTTTCTTATCCTTTCCATTTATATTTATCCTGATAACTCTGATCTTGAATGATGATCGTCGCTAAAGAATAATAATGTAAATGACTGGAACCATGGAATCTGAAGTAATAATCCATCTTTAAAATTTATTGTCAAGTCTTTGTTCGTGTTCAGCATCAATTTTTTGCCTCGTCAAGCAGAGAAAGATTAATAAAGCTAAAGCATCAGTACGAAGGCCACAAGTTGATACCTAACTCTACATTAATTTCTTGGGTCCAATCATTGGACCCACGGAATGTGAACATTGAGAAGTAATAAAGGTCATGCCTTATTAAGTGAAAGACTTGACAAGGTTTTCTGTCTTTTCTATGCCCAGCTAACGGCTCTGCTAAATTGCTTGATACATCATAAAATGAATTGATTTTTTGACGTTATCAGAAAAATAATGATGTATATGATTGAACCCATGGAATCTTTAAAATTTATGGTCAAGTCTTTGTTCATGTTCAGTATCTTTTGTTAATCTTCTGCATTTAATAAAGCTAAAGCATTAGTATGAAGGCCAAAAGCTGATAGCTTAACCTCCATTTCTGGGGTCCAATCGGAAAGTGAACATTGAGAAGTAATAATGCATCTTTAAAATTTATGGTCGAGTCTTTGTTTATGTTCAGCATCTTTTGTTTCCATTATGTCGATCTTTTGCATTGTCGAGCAGAGAAAGATAAATAAAAGCTAAAGCATCAGTATGAAGGCCAAAAGCAGATAGCTTAACCTCCATTTCTGGGGTCCAATCGGAAAGTGAACATTGAGAAGTAATAATGCATCATTAAAATTTATGGTCGAGTCTTTGTTTATGTTCAGCATCTTTTGCTACCATTATGTCGATCTTTTGCTTTCATTATGTCGATCTTTTGCATTCATTATGTCGATCTTTTGCATTGTCGAGCATAGAAATATTAATAAAGCTAAAGCATCAGTATGAAGGCCAAAAGCTGATAGCTTAACCTCCATTTCTTGGGTCCAATCAGAAAGTGAACATTGAGAAGTAATAATGCATCGTTAAAATTTATGGTCAAGTCTTTGTTCATGTAATTCAGCATCTTTTGTTTCCATTGTCAAGTAATAATAATAACCACCGTCAGTCCAGGTAAAGATCATTCTGTAATGCTGCTTTGAAAACCAAAAATTTAATGTTAATTTCAGGATATAAATTTCATTGGATCTACTTTCGTATAAAAAAAAAACAAACAACTTCATTTCATGTGGATATAAATTTCAGCTCAAATATTATAGCCTTCTGCACTTGTAATTGCTCAACCGTTTTGTATTCAGAATATATTATTTATGCTATTCTCCCATAAAAGGTCACTACGTACAAAAACTGTCGCATGTGTGCGGTGTCGCGGCGAATATTCCACTTCAATCTAATGTATCTATCTGACAAATATGGGGAGACAAGAAATTCTTGTCTTTTATCGATGGAAAATGGAATGGGAGTCGCCACCTAGAATTTTGGTCACTAGAAACCCTAATTGGTCTCAGAGATCGGGTACAGGGATTGATTGCTTAAAGGGAAGATATTAGCACCCCAAATACATCTTACCTAAGGTAAGCTGCATTATTTGATTGTCTGATAAAAAGCTAAGGTGTTATTATATTTCTAATTGTTGGTCCGTCTATGGTTCAAGAAAAGTCCTCCTCAATAAGGAGGTCCTTATCTTATCGGGTAAAAATCGTATTTCACTTTAATTATCATGTATTGATATTCAAATATTCCCAAAATAAATTAGTTAGTGTGCTGCTTCAATCAGAAGATTTGAATAATTTTCACTTGAATTTTCATAATTTTTTAATAATTAATAACGTGTAAGTTTAAGATTAATTTCACAATTGTATATTTTAATTTTTTTATTATCATGAATTTATTATTTGAATTTGATTAGTTACTAAGTGGTGCATAAATAATGTTTTTAAAATGCTAAAATCATATTTAGATTAGTCCAATGATTTAGAAAGGTTTATTCACTTTAATTGATATTAAAATTTATCTTCATTTTTTTTATTATTTTAAAGTATTATAAATTTTATCAATTTTAATTAACATTGAGAAAATATAATTTGTAATTAAAACAATAATCTAATAATATTTTATTAATTAAACATGATTTTATATATATATATATATATATATATATATATATATATATATTTTATAACCTTTAGGCTATATTTGTATAACATCATAATTTAAATAATCTTTAAAAATTAACTAAGTGACTAAGCTTTCATAATTGTTATATATATATAATTTTTTATATTGAAGATCAATAAAGTAAAAAACTATAATGAATCTACAAAGTCAACAAAGATAAACTTTTAAAGAACCATCTTAATCTAAAAATTTAAACTATTAGATAAAGTTCTAAAATATAATTTATATTATTCTCTAACATACTTTCTTAAATAAAAATCTTGTGGGATTGATACTTTCACATGTTCAAACTACTTTCTGCTATTAATTAATTTTGATCTTAAGAGAGAACAAAGATGGTGAGTGTCATAACCCAATTTTTGACCTTTTTTATTTTAATTATTTTATTTACTAAAAAAATAATGAAAAACAAGTAAAAATAAAATAAATGAAGAATGAATTAAAATTTGGGTTAAGGGCAACATGATTGGAAGTTTAAAGATTTAATTAAATTCTTGACTAGTTTAATTAATCAAATTAAGGGTTTAATTGGAGAATTGATAAGATTTGAGACTTAATTAAGCTTGGAATTAATTTAATTAATCAAATTAAGGATTTAATTGGAGAATTAATAAGATTTGAGACTTAATTAAGCTTGGAATTAATTTAATTAATCCAATCAGGGGCTTAATTGAAGAATTGATAAGTTTTAGACTTAATTGGACTTGGATTTAATTAAATTGATGAAATCAGGGACTTAATTGAAGAAATATCAAAGTTTGGAGTTTAATTGGGGTCTAAATTGCAAAAATTAAAATCCAAGGACCAGCTTGAAAATGGCGCGGAAATGCAAGGATCCAATTACATTTTAACTAGGGGCTTGATTGCAAAAGTACAAGAATTACAAGGATTACATTGAAAGCAACCTTTAGAGCTGGAAAACGGAGTCGTTTCGCATTGACTGTTCACCGTCTTCTTCCTCAGCAACGGCTCCGCCATTAATGGCAGAGACGTTTCATCCGTTGGCAGTCACCGCTTACGTTTCATCATTGATGGTGCCTAAAGGGTCGGTTGCAGGGCGTTTATGAGGCTGGCTGTTACCACCGATTTTGGTCTTATAAAAGGAGAAGTAATGACAGAACAAGGGGGGAGGGAGAAAGGGAAAAACTGTGAGCGACCGAAAAGGAAAAAAAAAGAAAAACGGTGAGCGACCGAAAAGGGGAAAAATACCCAGAGGCTAAAAATCCCAGACGGAAAAAAACCCAGTAGACAGGGGGAAAGCTAAGCCCAGACACGAAAAAACCTAGTATTATGGTCACTAGGAACCCTAACTGGTCAACAGAGATTCTATGGTACGGGATTGGTTACGTAAAAGGGAAGATATTATCACCCCTTAAACGTTCTGCCTGAGGCAGACTGCATTGTTGGTTTTGTCTTAAATTGCTAAACATTTATTCGCTTATGCTATGATGATTTGTTTATAATATTCCTGACTCTGGCGCCAGTGAATACTCGATCCTGAATAATTCCAACTCTGGCGTTGGTAAAAATTCGTAGCTACAAAAAATCAGTATATTTTCTTTTTCTTTTTTTTAATTCTTTATCCTAATATCAGTGAATAAATTGACAAAAATACATTTTTTCTAAGACATGCAAAATTTTTATTCTACACTTTATAATTTTTTTATTTTTATTTTTTCGTTTTTTTTATTTTTTTGGGCTGGGCCCAGCTCAGCCCACATGGGCTGGGCTAGACCCAGCCGGCCACTGGCCCAAGCCAGTGACCCGGCTGGGCCAAGGACACACGCTCAGCACGGTGGGCGTAATTAAAATTGCAAGTGAACAGTGCCTGTGTAATTAAAGATGGAAAAAGAAGGAAAGATGCAAACTTACCTGGTGCAGTTGCGGGGTGACGACCGGATCGCTCTGGCCGGCAGATACTACTTCCTCCCCTCTGCTCCTTCTACGTTCTTTTTTTTTTTTTGCTTTCTTTCTGTGTTGGATCCCTCTGCTCTGTCTCTTCTGCTCTCGTCTGAAAAATTATTCAAGTGCTCTGTTTTTTTAAACTCTCTCTACTCCCTCTCGGTTTATTTCTGTTTTTGTCGTTTTAAGGCCAGTATTGGTAAGGGAAAGGTTCACTTCTGGTATGGGGTTCTAAAAAAAACTTAAAAACTCGGCTGGTATCTTTGTGTTTCTCAGCAGTTTCTTTCTTCTCCGGTTCTGTGGTTTCTTTTGTCTTCCCCCCCTCTCTGTCTCCTGGATTTTTTTTCCGCCTTCAGTCCCTCGGTCCTGCCTCTGTTCTGGGTCTCCTTTTCTCTTAGTTTTTCCCCTTTTCGGTCGCTCACTGTTTTTCTTTTTTTTTCCTTTTCGGTCGCTCACAGTTTTTCCCTTTCTCCCTCCCCCCTTGTTCTATCATTACTTCTCCTTTTATAAGACCAAAATCGGTGATAACAGCCAGCCTCATAAACGCCCTGCAACCGACCCTTTAGGCACCATCAATGATGAAACGTAAGCGGTGACTGCCAACGGATGAAACGTCTCTGCCATTAATGGCGGAGCCGTTGCTGAGGAAGAAGACGGTGAACAGTCAATGCGAAACGACTCCGTTTTCCAGCTCTAAAGGTTGCTTTCAATGTAATCCTTGTAATTCTTGTACTTTTGCAATCAAGCCCCTAGTTAAAATGTAATTGGATCCTTGCATTTCCGCGCCATTTTCAAGCTGGTCCTTGGATTTTAATTTTTGCAATTTAGACCCCAATTAAACTCCAAACTTTGATATTTCTTCAATTAAGTCCCTGATTTCATCAATTTAATTAAATCCAAGTCCAATTAAGTCTAAAACTTATCAATTCTTCAATTAAGCCCCTGATTGGATTAATTAAATTAATTCTCCAATTAAATCTTATCAATTAAATCTTAATTAAGTCTCAAATCTTATCAATTCTCCAATTAAATCCTTAATTTGATTAATTAAATTAATTCCAAGCTTAATTAAGTCTCAAATCTTATCAATTCTCCAATTAAACCCTTAATTTGATTAATTAAACTAGTCAAGAATTTAATTAAATCTTTAAACTTCCAATCATGCTGCCCTTAACCCAAATTTTAATTTATTCTTCATTTATTTTATTTTTACTTGTTTTTCATTATTTTTTTTAGTAAATAAAATAATTAAAATAAAAAGGTCAAAAATTAGGTTATGACAGTGAGATTCGAACTAGTGATCTTTTGATCGACAATGCTCTAATATTATATTAAAAAATCATCTCAATTTATAAAAATTGAAGCTGTTAAGTAAGATCTCAATATATTATTTATATTATTCTTCACTATGGAAGAGGTGTGATTTCTCATCTTAGAAGTTATTAAATTTAATGAAAAATTCACTCCATATTGATTCCAAACTAAATAAAATATCACATAATATCGACGAGCTAGGTCTCCAATTTCCAGGGCCATAATTCTTAAGAACCAGTACATAATATCGACATGTATGAACTGAAAAGGCATTGAAATGATAGATCAAATAATAACAAATCGTAACTACGTGGAGATATTCAAAATACTCTGGTGACATGTATGAATTGCTACTGGAACCAGTTTTTTTCCATATAAAATGGTCAAGTCAATTTTTTTAAATTGATTATCTCGTAGTTTTTAAAACGTTGTAAAATTTGCATATTTGAATTCAATTCAATGTCTGAGATTTGAATTCATTCAATCTCGTAGTAATTATTCGAATATAATATATAATTATGAGTTATTATGCATTATTAATTCAACACTATTTTTGTTTCTATTATCCTCTCCCATGCATCTTATTGAATATATTACACTCAAAGAAACATCTCCCAAGCAATGTGAGAGCTTGTGTTTTATATCTTTTATCTCACAATTCATAGAAAATTAAATATCCATCACACTTTTTTTTTATATATATATAATAATGGAGAGAATTATATATATATATATATAAAGCAGCCCATCAATTAAGTGGAGCTGAAAGATAAGACAGAATACAAAGAATCTGAAAAGAAAAAAAAACAAACTATTTGTGTGCCTCACAACTAGCCACCAGTCTTCACACATGATACAATAAGCACGCCCTTCTGGTGTGTTGAGGAAAGATAGCAATATTTTGTTTAACTCAAATCTGGTTCAAGTTGGAAGTTTACTTGGCAATTCATCTTGGTGTGTGGCACCAATTCAGCATCTTTTAGCTGTTATTTTGTTATTTTGGCATCAAATTTACTTCTTTTAGCTGCTATTTGTAATTTTAGTTTCTTGGTTTGTTTATCATTTTATTTCATAGATCTGCTAAACTTGAGCTGTAAACAGATTTTTTATGTTTTATATGTCTCCTATCTTCGCCAAATCTTGACGTATTCTAATGCAATATTATACTTCTAAAAAAAAATAAGCATACCCATCTTCCACTTTGGACCACAAGATGTCACTTTACAAGCATACATTTTTTTTTATATATAATAATGGAGAGAAAAATTCCCTCCATATTGATTCCAAACTAAATAAAATAAACTTTAGGAAATAATTTATTTCTAATTGATATACAAACTTTTAAAAAATATGTATAAAAGAATGTATTGTATATACAATCTAACACCAATAGCAATAATAATAATAAATTAAAATGAAGATTACTTTCAAAATGTAAGATTTAAATTAGAAAACAAAAAGATACAAAAGTCATTCAGTGGAATTGCCAGCAGAAATAACCATTATTATAAAATCATTTATTAAAATTTACATTTGTTTTATTAAAACTTGATATATTATCAAATAATCTTTTATATTAATAATTTATTTATCTAAATATTAAAAAAAAAGTGAGTCACGTGCAGAGCACTTCATGTAATTACTAGTGTCTCCCAAGATTTAAGTTAAGTTTCGAAACGAGCGTGTTTGAATAATCCTTTCAGATACACAAGTGCAAGAAGACTGAACATAAATAAGGTGTTAATTATAATTGAAAACATGAAACAATTTATATAGATCTCACATAATATCAACGAGCTAGGTCTCCAATTTCCAGGGCCATAATTCTTAAGAACCAGTACATGTTTTTCCTTCAATCTTTACTAGGAAGATTTAAATCAAAAGGAGGATCAAGGGAAACAAACCAAAAAAAAAGAAAAAAAAAGAATCAATAGATATGGAAACATGGCAAAACACACAAGAAATTAGCGGCCTGAAATTGTTTGAACTTGTAAGAAATATGCCCAAAAGGAATGTCATAACTATACACTTTTAATGTACAAAAAGTACTAAAAATTGTTAATTAATCCCTATTAATCATGTTTTAGCTAAAAAAATTTAACTAAGTACGTAAAACAACAATCGATCCAGCTCTCACCGTATCTAGAAGAACAACAGTTTCTTCCTTTTCTCTGGACTCAGCATTATTTCTCCCACTAACGATTTCAAGGAGAAGGATCCCAAAACTGTAGACATCGGCTTTCGCTGTCATGGTTCTCCGGATTGCATACTCTGGTGACATGTATGAACTGAAAAGGCATTGAGAAATGATAGATCAAATAATAACAAATCGTAACTACGTGGAGATATTCAAAATATTTAATTTAATTTATCCAAGTTGTTGTACAAATACAACCTATGTAATCCTATTAATTCTATTCTTAAGCCTAAACTCGGTAAAAAAAAATAAAAATTCCTAAGTTAAATAAGAAAAAAAAAATAAATAATGAAAAGCTAACCCAATTTGGGTTAAATACTCTGGTGACATGTATGGATTGCTACAACAACGAAATCATAGTTTAAACTGGAACCAATTTTTTTCCATATAAAATGGTCAAGTCAATTTTTACTTACAGATCTCCTCCTCCTCCTCCTCCTCCTCCTGCTGCCCTAACCGCAACATGTGGATCCTCCTCCTCGTAAAGCTTTGCCAATCCAAAATCTGATATTTTCGGATTACAACTTGCATCAAGCAGAATATTATTGGCTTTTATGTTTCTGTGTATTATTTGAGGATTCCTTTCATGAAGATACTTCAAACCCTTCGCTATTCCCTTGCATATTATAAATCTTTTCGGCCAATCAATTCGCACTGTGGAATTTGTACCTGCAAATCCCCAAGTCAATAGTCAGCAGTCTGCCATGTTCTGGTTGTGAAAAAATGGTTGACTAAGGATCACCATAAGGTTTAATTAGTCCTTCGATTAGAACTAAACTCAACTAACACGTTTAATATGTAAGTGTAGTGCTTGAAAGATCAAACTATTCAATGAAAATTCTAAAGATTTAGAGCACTTGAAATATAGCCGGTCCAAACTACATTTCTAAAATTTTTAAATTTTTTTTATTAAAAATAATTATTTTTTATTTTTTTAGATCGTTTTTACGTGTTAATATCAAAAATAATTTTTAAAAAATAAAAAAATATTATTTTAATACATTTCTAAGCAAAAATCACTTTAAACCGTTATGACTACCACAATTTCAAATAGAGCCGTACACTATACAAGCGAAGGATAATGTTGTATAAAGAAAATAAAGGGGAACATAAAACCATATAAACTTTAAAAATTAACATACCATCCATCCTAAAATAATTTAGATGTGACATTTTATTGGTTATTTTTTGGATTGACTTTGAAAAATAAGACAAACACAATAAAATAAAATAAAATAATAAAATCCATGATTTATTAAAAATAATAAATATATTCACCTGCTCTTTGTATTTTTTTTTTTTAATGAAGTACTGGAAAATAACTATAAAATATTATTAGATACTCTTCTAGTACCATAAAATTTCACATTAAATCGGTATATCAGCTGGACATGTAATACTTATTAAAAAAAAACATTATTCTTTAACTCAAAAGTGTCAAAAGTTTTTCTTAATGGACCATGACTTTGTGTAAAAACACTTTATTTTTATCTTTTCAAGTATATTTACTGTTCATATTTACCAAACTAGAAGCAACATATATGGTTAGCAATATTTGCAAATGCCAAAATGGATCGATACTGAGAGATAAAGGAAATTACCAAATAAAACTTGTCCGAGCGAGCCAACTTCCATAAATTCGTAGATGAGTAAATGTAGGTGCCTTCTTGAATAAATATAAAGCAATTTAACAATGTTGTCGTGTTTCAAATCCTTGGCTTTCTTGACATAAACTTCAGTTGCTATTTCATCGACTGCATTTGATTGAGCGAATAGCTTCTTCACTGCTACAGTCAGATCTTGCAATATTTGAGCCTGCAGTTATGCCAAATCAAAGTGAAGAAAGGTTGAAGAACATCAAAGTTATTCCTTAAAAGAAAAAAATTAAGGAACAAGAGATTTGTTTTACCCTGTATACTATCCCAGAACGTCCGCTACCAAGCTCCATCTTGGGACTAAATTTTTTTGTTGCATCAATGATCTGCTTAAGGGTGAAAGTTCTTTCTCCAATCTTCACTGTGGTTTCTATATGTTCCAATAACACATGGGTTAAGTGGATCAAACCACAATTATTTAAGAACTATTCAGACAGAGAACACATTATGTTCATAGATTTTCTTCACTTCGTGTTTACCTCACAATTCTCTGTCTCCTATCCAGCCCATTCTCCACATGAAGGCCAACAACAGCAGCAGAAACAAAATACAGCCTACTGCAATCAACGCAATTTCCCAATCATGCAGTTTTCTGGGAACTTGGGGAACATATAGAAAACAATGGTTGTCAGCCAAGCAATAAACTATTCTCACACAGATAGTGAAGTGAGCAACAGAATCCTGGGTTTTAGCAGACAAAATGAAAAGTATTGAAGTTTGCGCTTCCTACCACGAGTGATCGAAACAGCTGATATGAGAGGTCCATTGAGACCAGGTGGGTTGTATAGAGATCCCTTGCCAGCCCAGAAGAACTTGATCTCTAACGAACCATCATTTATTTTAACCTTGAATTGTAGTCGTCTTTCTTCATGTTCTTTCCCAGGGATTTCCTTTATGTT
>Ga0325400_1002825_pt1 | contig 15452 bp, 10 predicted proteins | sample PopdelMetagenome_2_FD_205662 | JGI IMG/M metagenome (GOLD analysis project Ga0325400, IMG submission 205662) | Populus deltoides microbial communities from Bellville, Georgia, United States - Xylem-PdKOR-R1 | ecosystem: Host-associated > Plants > Phyllosphere > Stem > Wood/Secondary xylem... | reverse complement strand
ACGTTTCGATCTATCAGGGCGTTACGCTGGGAGCCTTACAGGTTGCCAAAGAACTCGCCGAAACCAAGCGTCACCCGACGGTCGAGGATAACGTCATCATCTACGCGCGGACGACCATTCTGGGCGGCAAAACCGTGATCGGCAAAAACAGCATTATTGGCGGAAGTGTCTTTTTAACCAAGAGTGTTGCCCCTGATTCGCAGGTGTATAACACGCACCAGCTTCGAATTGAAACCCGGTAAGTCAACCGCCATGAATTGTTACGGCGCCAGTTCTTCAACGTTCACGTAGAACCGGGCTTCGTCGACTTCAAAATCGTCGGCCGTCATGTTGGGCAACGTCAGGGTTTGCCAGTCGGTCGTGGGCGTAATGAAGCGGTACTTTTCGGGCGATTGGGTGACCTGCACGGGCATACGAAAGCCCCGCACATCCGCCTTCCAGCGATAGTTCACCACCAGCGACTGATCCTTTTCCACCAGCTGTACCTGCAGGGTGGGAATGGCGGTATGGTTGAGGTACTGGTCGAAGAAAGGGGTGTAGTCCGTTCCGGTTTGTGCATTGATGTAAGCTACGAGGTCCTGGGTCGAAAGGGTCTGGTACCGAAACCGCTGCTGAATGCCTTTCAGGATAGCCGCCCACAAAGTGTCATTGTTGAGCGCGTGCCGAAACGTGTACAGCATCAGACCCGCTTTGGCGTACAGATCGCCAATGTTATAATGGATGTGGTTCACGTCCCGCACGCCAACGATTGGCTCCCGACCAACCACCTGCGGTATTAACGAGGCCATGTAGCCCAACTCGCCGGCCGGCCTCATGGCGGTCTGTAGATACAACCCTTCCGAGTACGTAGCAAAAGCCTCGTGGATCCATAAATCGGCCATGTCGCGACAACTTACGTTATTGCCCCACCACTCGTGCGAGACCTCGTGCCACACCAACTGCACTAGACTCAGGCTGTCGGCCGCCGTCAGCGAATCCGCCCGATTGGTGGGCAGTTTGCCAAACGAAACCGCGCTCTGGTGTTCCATCGGATAGAGCGACTCCATCAGCGTAAAGCCGTCGCGCGGAAAGGGGTAGCGGCCGTAGTGCTTTTCGAGCGTCGCCAGCATGGGCTTGACCCCATCGAAAACCCAGCGGAATCGGTCTCCATTGTAGGGCATGTAATAATAATCCAGCGTCAATGAATCCGGCCCGTACGTTTCCCGCCGGTGCGCGTAGTTGCCAATGTTAAGCGTCACGTTGTAGTTATTGATCGGATAACTCACGCCCCACTGGTACCGCATCCACCCGTTGGGCAGCGCCGTTTTCCGGAGCAGCCGCCCGTTGGAAATGGCCATCAGGCCGTCCGGCACCGTAACGCTGATGCGCATACTATCGGGCTCGTCGGACAGATGATCTTTGTTGGGCCACCATAAACTGGCCCCCGAACCCTGGCAAACCACCTGCACCCACGGATGCCCGTCCCGGTCTTTATCCCACAGAAAACCGCCCATCATCGGCACCGAAAAGTCCGGCGTTTGCGGTTTTCCGGAATAGTCAATTTCCAGTTCTTGCTCGCTGCCCGCTTTAAGCCATTCCGGAAACTGAACAAAAACAGCGTCGAATTCCCGGGTGTAGGTCAAGGGCTTTCCGGCGTAGCGTATCTGCTGAATGTGCATGTTGGCGTACAAATCCAGTTGTAGTTTCGCCAACGGAGTCAGCACCCGAAAGCGCATTTTGCTGGTCCCGCTGATGGCTTTGTCGGCAATAGCTACCTGCACGGCCAGGTCGTAGAACAGGACATCGTAACTGCTGCGCAGGGCCGTTAACTTTCCGCGCAACGTATCCGCACGGGTAAAGCCGTTCTGCCGGTTCGAGAAGCGCACCTTTGCTCTTTCCGTCCCCTCCCGGGCCGCCGGGGGCGCTGTCAATTCAACCCGTTGATTGGTATCCGGTTGCTGGATCTGGGCATCGCTTTGCGTGGGAATCAGGCTGCTCATGGGGGCCTGATTTTCGGCAATATTAGCCTCGCCAAAGGGTGGTATACCTTTCGGACCAATATCGGTTACGGTAAAACGGGTCGATACTTCCCAGGGCTTATCAATGAGATTCCGTGAGGGACTGTTGAGCCGAAACTCCAGCCAGCGATCCACGTTGCTGAGGTACCATTTGCCCTCGTACGGGCGATACGACAGCCCCTGGCGATAATCCGTAAGTTTCAGGGTACCCCTATGCACCATAAACGCGATCTGCTTCAGCAGCCACTGGCTGTTGTTTTCGCGGTCAAGCCCGGCCTGTGAAAGCTGAAAATCAAACCGCACAAAGGCCAGCGTTTGCACGTCAATGTAGATTTGGCCCTGGCCGTACGCTCTCCGCTTTCGTTTGCCCGGCTTAAAGTCGATAACATAAGTAGGTCGTTCACCCGCCACCACACGCAGTGCGAAGTCATAATACCGAAAGTTTTGTTCGTTGAGTAGATGACTCTTGTGCGCGCTGGTTCTGTATTTCAGGAGGTCATTAATCAGGGAAGACCGGGCTCCATTGCTCAGGTTGGTGATCAACGGTAAACGGTGCTGCGCCGGGTCATACTCTTTTTTCCAGCCCTTGATGAGTTTGAGCTCGTCTTTCGCTTCGGGCTGGTTGTAGGCTGTCTTATAAACCTGCATCTGCGCTTCGCTGAACCGAACCGGCTTACCCGCAAACTGCTGGTCTTCCCGGTAAAGCGCCGTTAGCTGGACGGAGGTTGTGTCGTAATTGCGCGGGATGGCGGCCACGGCTTCGCGCAGTATATCAAGGGCAGTTGTCAGCCGGGCCTGCACCCGCACCTCGTCCAGCACAACCGCAACGGGCTTTAACCGCACCACGAACGCCTTGCCCGTTGCTGCGGGAAGGGCCAGCTTAACCGATTGGTAACCAACACACGACACCTGGATGCTATCCCCCTGGCGGGCGGCAAATAGTTTGAGCGTAAAATCACCCTGCGTGTTCGTCAGGGTACCCGTTTCCCGGCCCGCAACCGTAACGCTGGCAAACGGGATGGGAGCCTCCTTGTCCTGACTCACGACCCTCCCGGAAAGGGTCAGCGGGCTGGTCTGGGCCCGTGCCCGGGTCGTAAAAAGAAAAGCAACTCCAATAATGAGTAACCGTGATAACAAGTAGGCTCCTAACCGCATCGGCTTTGTTTTTCGGGTAAACCAAGCGTCTGAAAGCCGTGCGCGCTACTCAAATCCGGATTTGAGCGGTAATTTTGGCAAGGAGGGTCTAAGCGATGGGCTGTCGGTTCAGGTATTCCTTCGGCGAAGCGCCCGTCGTCTGCTTGAAGGTCCGCTGGAAGGTAGCCTGCGAATTAAAGCCCGATTCAAACGCAATGCCGGTCAGCGTGAGACTGGCGCTGGCGGGTTCGTTCAGTCGCCGTTTTACTTCGTCGATGCGATACTCGTTCACGAAACTGTTAAAGCTTTTACCCAGGTGCTGATTAAGGACCGCCGACACTGTTTTGGGAGGTAACTGCACATGACGACCCAGTTTGTCGACGGTCAGTTCCGGATCGAGGTAGAGTTTATCTTCCGTCATGGCCCGTTGTAACCGGCTCGCCGTTTCTTCGAGCTGATGTTTGGGTAAAGGAGCGGCAGTTGGTTTACGCACCGGGGGCGGCAGTTGATTTCGGGCGTGAATATACCCGCGCAGACCCAGCCAGTAAATCATCATGGCAATCGGAATATAGATGGGATACCAGCCGAAAGCGTCCAGCAACGCATTGCGGGTGGTCGGGATGATGTAGGGCACCAGATGGATCAGCCAAATCACCTGAAACGCCAGAAAGACCCTTAAAAACGGACGAAGCCAGCGGATATGGGCCAGCTGCGACTCGGTTACGGGACCTGCTTTCTGGTAGCGCTGCAACCACCGATGCGTGATCAGAAGATACACCGTCACCGAAATCCAGCGGGGAATGTCAGAGTAGGTATTGTACTCGTCCATCAGATGACCCACTTTGAGGTTATCCCTGCGGTCGAATACGCCGATGAGAACCCCAACGATAAACCCCCAGACGATTAGTTTGCTGCCTAAATCAATCAGGACCGCCCAGAAATGTCGCCGTTCCTGCTTTCCCATTCGGAAGTCAGGCTCGACCAGCGAACGACTGTAGAAATAGATTAGCGGCCCCAGGGGCATCGTGATGATCAGCGGTGTCAGATCCAAAAACAGACTGACCAGCGAATTAACCGGGATGCCCACGGCAAAGCTGGCAAGACCCAGCAGGCCGACCAAAGCCGCCAGCAACCGATTCGACAGCCGATTGCCTTTCCGGTTAAACCACAGCAATGCCGCCAGAATAGCTCCCTGTAAGGCGCCAAACAGCAGGATTAGGTCCAACGGAGAAATCGTCATAGCTATTTATAATGAAGTAAAGCCAATGGGTCAAGTAAGCCCGAGGGGCAGCTTACCGGCTTTAGCGCCAGAAGTTACTTCTATAATAGACGGCAGATGAAGAATCTACTCACTATTTTCCTTAAGGGTCGCCATCCTTACCGTAGTTGTCTGATTGAGGCTTCGTGAATATAGCTGTTCCCGGGAGCCAACGGACTGTCTGGAAGGGTCTTTCAGGCAGTCCGTTTAGAAAAGGCGCGTTTCCCCATTAAACCATCAAGCTTTCCAGGCAAGTCTCTTCGGTAACGTTCCGGGAGGTAATCGCAACCGCCGGATCGAACAGCATTCCGGTACAAAGACAGTACTTTCTGCCGGTTCGGGCCAGAATATCGCAGTTCTGGCAGGTCTGACAGAGCGACCAAAAACGGGCTTCCTGGGGCAGTTCCGAGAAGGCTACCGGCCGAAAACCCAGTTGCCCGTTCAAATTCATGACCGCCTGGCTGGTGGTAATGCTAAAAATCTTTGCCTCTGGAAATAACCGTCGGCTTAAGGCAAACAAGGCATATTTAAGCTGTCGGGCTACGCCGTGCAGCCGATAGGCCGGGTCGACAATTAAACCGGATTGGGAAACAAACGCACCTTCTTCCCAAACGTCCATATAGGCGAAACCAATCCATTGTCCGTCCGGTAAGGTGGCGATAACCGCCCGGCCCTCCTGCATTTTCTGGCGCAGGTAGTCGGCCGAACGGCCCGCAATGCCGGTCCCCCGGTTGATTGCACTCTCCTTCATCTGGCGGCAAATCGAATCGGCCAGACCAAAATGCGCCCGGGAAGCAATCGATATATGAATTTCAGGATCCATTGGGTTGACTACCAAAGCAGTGAGTTAATTAAGGAAGCGAAGAGTTTATCTGACGATGGTACTCGGCGCGCAACGCCCGGGGCAACAGGTAATGGATGACCTCGGCCCGATCATCCCGCTTATCAAGTAAGTAGCTCAGATAATGCACATAAATGGTGCAGACGGCATTACTTATCCGGGGCTCAGCATGCAGTAACAACTCTTCGGCAACCAGCAGACAGCGCTTTACGGCTTTAAATCGATTCTGATGGGCCAGAATCGAGGTAACTTCGTAGAGTTTATGGAGTGTGGTGTAGATACTTACCTCGCAGGGCAGAGCGCCGAATTCGTCCCGGGCCTCCGGAATTTGTTCGGCCAGCAGGCTGCGTAAACTGGTTTGATCAATTAAGGCTTCCATACAATAGCATGTTTTGCCTAGTTGTGTGCCAATTAGGGGCCAATCCCCCTCGTCTTGCGCTAACCAGCTGGCCGACTGTCGATTGCAAAATAGATGGTGCGTTAGTCTGCCCAAAAAGGTACCAGAATGAAAAGACGCTTTTTCATTCTGGTAAGGTGGCCCAACAAAAACGCCCTTTTAAGCGGTTCATGATGGCTTCGGAACAGAAAAGCGCACCCAAATGGCTTCCAAAGCCATTTGGGTGCGCCCTGGCACGCAAGTAGTCGGTTGTCGACTTACTTATTTAGACGGATCTGGCTGCAGGCGATTGAACTTAGGTCTGGGCTGCGCCTTTTCCGTTGCTTTAACCTGACCGGCGGAGACTCTTCGGCGGCCTTTCGGTTTCCCGAATCCTTTCCGGTTCCACCAGATAATGAAGCCCGTAACGGGCAGCGATGCGCCGATCAAGGTGACCAAAAAGGCCAGCACCTTACCGGGGAAGCCCAGAATACTTCCAATGTGAATGTCGTAGTTCATCCGGCGGAGCTTGACGCCGAACGGTGCATCGGCGAAGGCCATGCCGTAGATCTTGTCTTTCGGAAACTCCTTCAGCGTGTGCTGGTCAAAGGTGTAGCCCTGGTTATTGTAAAACTGGTTGCGGCTCGGGTAGATGGTCACGTAAATGGCCGCTTTCGCGTTCGCCGTGTCCGGATAGGTATAATAAAAGCCCTGCGAATCGGGGTGACGACGGATCACGGTGGCCCAGGCTTTGTCGCTGGCCCGGTCGGGCGTGTAGAACTTTCCGGCCTGCAGGGAATCGGAGGCCGCCCGCTCAAAGCCCGGCAGGGTATCGCCCCCCGAGGTGGTCCAGTACAGGCCCTTGCTGAACCACTCAATGCCGTAAACCATCCCCGTCATGGCTATAGCCATTGCCAACAGCAGTGAGTAAAAGCCCAAGACATTGTGCAGATCGAGATTAACCCGCTTGAATGAAGCGCCCCACTTGATCTTAAAGCTTTTTTCGACGGTGCTTTTGGTCCACTTTTTCGGGTACCACCAGATGAGTCCCGTAATGAGCAGAATGACAAAAACCAGCGTCGCGTAGTTAACAATTGGCCGACCGATGGGGTAAGGCAGCCACAAAGCCCGGTGTCCGTTCAGGATAAACCGAAAAAAATCCACTTCGTCTTTTTTACCAATGCGTTTGCTGATGACCTGCCCGGTGTATGGATTCAGTTTGACGGAACTGTTGCCCCGCCGACCTTCCCCCAGATACACTTCGGCGGCCCGGCCCTGCCGGTAAATGGCGTAGACCACTCGTTTGCCGGGAATTTCGCGGGCGGCAATCTGCCGGATCTGCGAAGGCATCAGCACGGGCTTGTTCTGGGCTTCTATCCGGCTTTCGGGCTCCAGCAGGCCCGTTATCTCTTCGTTAAAAACCCATAGGCAACCCGTAATACAGACGATGAGTACAATAATACCGGACACCAGCCCTAACCACAGATGGAGCCAGTTATTAATCTTTCTGAACGTTGTCATGGTCTTCTTACTGATTTAGTTGGGTAGGTTTTATGCTGGATCCGCTTCAGGCCAGCCGGCCAGTAGCCAACCGAGCCCGAAGCGGATCTGGATTATTTAGTAGGTCAGTTTATTGATGGCCGTGATGGTACCGCCTTCCACTTTCAGACCCCGGGTTGCTTTGGCGGCCACCGCGTCGACCTGATAGACGTAGCTACCGCCATCAGACAGCGTAATTCCGATGAAGGCCGTTTTACCGTCTTTCGGGGCGTAATTGGTCGTTGTTACCTGAGTGATCGCAGTCCCATCCGGCATGCCATCCACCCACTTGAACGTCTGGTTGTACACGTTTACTGCCGCCAGCCGTTTGCCAACCGCGTAAGCGCCTTTTTCGGCGGCACTGGTCATCATCAGAACAAAGTTTCCGTTGCCTACGTAGACCTGCGCGGTGATGTTGTACCCACCCGAAGCCTGTTCGACGTTGAATAAATAGCTCTGGTCGAACTCGGTAGTTCCCGCTTTAATCCGGGTAATCGCCGACGGCTTGGTCGATGTCAATTTACCGCTGCTCGTGGCAACCGACCCAGAATAAGCATACACATCGCCTTTCTCATCGACGGCCAAACCGTTGTTAAAATAACGCCCAATGAAGCTCGTCCGGTTGTCTTTGATGACTTTCTCAACGGCCAGACTTGGGTACGACAATACCGCAACCCACGCACTGTCGGGATAGCTCGTTCCAAACACGTCCGGCGCAGCGCCTTTGATGCTCATGTACGGAACAAATACCTTGTTGCCTACCTGCGTCGCCCAGGTAAAGTGTGCCCGCTCGCCATTGGCCGCCAGCTTGACGATGTTTACCTGCGCTTCGCCGGCAATCTTCGACTGCTCGGCGTTGATCCGGAACAGCGAAGCACTTTCGTTGCCCGAACGCGGTACTTTGATGGTTAGCACGTCATCCTCGACGGGCGCGAAAACCTGAACCGTTTCCGCCTGAAAATCTGACACTTTCGTCAGGCCGCCGTTGGCATCCAGGTTGTAGGTTGTCACCGCACCGGGGTTGCCCTGGCCGTAGAGCAGACTGAAAAAGCGGTTTTTGTGGGTTACGTAGTAGCGGTAAGTCCCATCCTGCTCTTTTCCGTTACCCTGCGTGGAGATCGTGCCCCCGGTCAGGCTGTCGGCCGTTAACAGGTAATCGGCAGCGCCCTGCGAGCTGATGGGCAGAGCCGAAATGACGTATTTTGCCTTTTCCTTTGTTCCTCCGTTATTATTGTTGTTATCGGGGTTCACGGTGCTGGTATCGGTGCCGCAGGAAGCCAGAACCAGGCTTAGTCCCAGATTGAAAAGAAGACTTGCTTTCAACGTTTTCATGATTGAAACAGGAAGTGATTATATGGATGAGGATTAATTATTTGCTTACGAAATAGCGCAGCTTCACGTAAAAGCCACGGCTGGGTTTTTGCAGACTGAAGTTGTCGTAGAGCCGGGCATCGAGCAGGTTTTTGCATTCCAGGGCGACGTTGAATTGGCCGCCCGCCATCGCATAAACCGCGTTGACGTCATGGGCCAGCTGCTGGGGAATGTCCAGTTTGTCGCTTCCCAGACTCGGCCAGTAGAGGTAGTAAGCGTGTACGTAGAGCAGGTTATAACCTAGACTGAGGGTGTTGCCCTCTTTCCCGAAATTTTTAAAGAAGACTGACGCATCGGCGTTTCCAAACAGGTAAGGCATGTTCGGAATGCGGTCGCGGTAGAGCGCACTGACGGTCGTGTAGCCGTCTTCGTATTTGGTATTGTTGCGTAGATTCTGGTAAGTCATGTTCACCCCGGCGGTGAAGAACTGTTTAAACGAATACCGGATTTCGCCATCTACCCCGGCATTGGTCACATCAGCCAGGTTGTCCATTACCTGCTTTGTCTGGTTGGCGTTCAGGCGGGGGCGGATAAAACCGTGCGCATCCCGGTAGAGGAAGTTTGCTTCCAGACTAAGGCGGTGGACCTTACGGATATGGGTCTGATAACTGACGCCCAGATTGTAGTTGTAACTGGTCTCGGGGTCCAGGTTGATGTTCCCCTCCAGGTTAAGCAGGTCACCGTACAGCTCGTCCGTTTCGGGCAATCGGTAACTCTTTTCGAAAGAGCCTTTTAACTGAAGATTTCTGCGGACGAAATAAGTTGAAGCCAGGCCGTACCCCCGTTCACTAAAATTGTTCTTCTGGGTTAGGTACGCTTCGTCGCCCCAGTTACCGCTCGGATTATACGTTATCGAGTACTTGTTATGCTGCGTAAATTGCTTGACAAAAGCCGACGTGCTCCACCGTTCGTTATAATCGAACTTATACCCCAGACCCAGCACATTTTTGGTGTTGATGCGGGGCTGTTCATACCGGGCGCTGGTTGGATACAACTCGTCACTGCCTTTGCGGTTGAAAGTGTTAAAGACGTTACTGATCGTCAGCGACTGCCGGCGGCTGATCTGGTAGCTGACGTTGGCGGTAACCAGCCCGTTGTTGTTGCGGAACTTGTAGAGGGATCGTTCGCGTTCGCTGCCCCGCCCTTCGTACTGGCGGTACTGCTGAAACCAGTTGTAACGCCGGTAGACGGTATCGACGTTCTGCTCCTGCCCCAGATTGAAATTTCCGGTCAGGTTGACGTTCAGGTTTTTAACCAGCAGGTCGCGCTTCTGGTACTTAATGCTGGGCATAACGATGTTGCCCTGACGGTACCATTTTCCGAAGACACTAACCATCCGGGCGCCGGTCTGAATATCGGCATGGTTTTTCCCGAGCGTAATGCCCAGCAACAGCCGGTCGGCGTACTTTTTACCCACGACGCCAACGTTGGCAATCACGGTTTCGTTGTGGTAGGTATCATGGAACCGCCGAACCCGCTGGTTCCGGTAATATTCGCCGGTGTTGATATCCGCAACGTCGACATTGACCCAGTAGTTGTTATCCGAGTAGTTCTGAAAGGCGTTCAGTTGAACGGTAAAGCCCGATCGGGCTGTGTAACCCGCGTTGATGGTGCTCCGGTGTGTGTTGAAAGAGCCGTACGAATAGGAAGCGTCGAGGTAGGAGTTCTGGTTGGTCCGCGTAACGATGTTCACCGCCCCGCCCAGGGCGTCCGAACCGAGCCAGATGGGCACCACGCCCTTGTAAACCTCAACCCGTTCGGCCAGGTTGATCGGGATGTTGTTAAGCTGGAAAGACGATCCGAAATTGTCCATCGGCACCCCGTCGATAAAGAACTTAACCTGCCGTCCCGTGAAGCCATTCAGCGAGAAGTTCATGTTGGAGCCAACCCCTCCGCTTTCGCGCACCCGAACCCCCGAAACCCGGTCGAGGGCATGCGACAAATCGAGCGTTGAATTCTGCAGCTTTTTGGCATCGACGGCGGTCACGTTATAGGCCTGTCGGCTGACCTCCTTGGCTTCGGTTCGACCAATGACCGAAACGGCATCCAACTCCTGCGTGTTGGACTTCAGGTGGAAGTCCATCTTCAGGCGCTGGGCTTCTCTGAGGGATAGCTCCCGGGTGTGCTTCTGATAGCCCAGGTACGAAACCGTAATGCTGTACGATCCGGCGGCAAGGCGGTCGAGGTGGTATCGGCCATTGACGTCGGTGAAGGTGCCGATTGGGGTTCCACCCAGTGCAACAGACGCGCCGGGTAGTGGCACTCCGTCTTCCGATCGGACCTGACCGGACAGACTTGCGGTAGGATTCTGGGCTAAACCTCGAATAGTTAAGACACAAAGAATCCCCGCATGCAGAATTTTAGTAATTTGCATGGCTTTGAAATGTTACAGCGTTCCTAAGCAACCCGCTTTTAGTGGGCCGAGCCGAGTGGTTGCAGCCATTCGGCTCTCTTCGTCATGCCCCTTTTAAGGGACACTCCGTAAAAGTAATGATCGGATAAAGGTTGGCTATTGATCGCTTTTTAATGACGGTTAGCGCGGCAAAGGTAACTTATTATTTGAATTTAGTCCAAATAAAGAATTAATCTATTTTTAATCTCCTCGCTGAAAACGCTTAGAAATCCAACCATATCTTTCTCCTAATCAGACGTTTACATCTATTTAAATTAACCATCCATTAGTGAATGCTTAAGCTGCACCGGCATAGTTTACCACCCTATGTCAATAAGCAGTATTCAAGACTATTGCGTTGGAGCGTTTCTTAAGAACCAGTTAAGCACTACCATCACCGATCTAGTCCCTGTCTAATCAATTACCGCCAAGTACTGGCTTCAACCGGATCTGTATTGTTGAAGTAGTATACCTTAAAGCTATATCATACTTTCATTTAGGAATATGGCTCTGCCCGCGCCTGGCGGCACCTGAGTATATTTTAGTTATCCGAATAAATCGATCCACCGGAATACCCAATTCCCTTCCGAAACGGCACCGACGGGCGGTCACTTTGTCCAATAATTGAGAAAGGTTGTCCCATAATTAAGAGCAGAACTCAGTCATCAGCGCTAATTTTGTCCTTTAACAAGCCTTCGCAGCCCCGCTATAGTCAAAGCTTTTCAGTCGTTTTATTCAGTCCGACCGGCTCTCTGATAGCTGGTGTTTGTCCCTGGTTTCGGATAATAGCCACCAAACCCAATTGTCGTTTACCCACTATGAAAGATCAGGAAGCTGAGCTTGAGCAGATTACCGAAGCGCTCAAAGCTTTAGCCCACAGTACCCGCCTGCGAATTATTTTGCTGCTTGCCCAACAGGGCGAATCCTACGTCTCCCAGCTCCAGGAGCAGCTAAACATTGAACAATCCCTGCTGTCGCGGCACTTGATAAAAATGAAGAAAAACGGGTTGCTAACCAGCAGACGGCTTGGCAAGCAAATGGGCTACTCGTTGACTGACCCCGGTTTGATGGCCATCGTGCGGTTAATCTTCAACCAGGAAGTGGATTCAATAAAAATCTAGCCGTTAACGCGCCTGCTTTTTGAAGAATTTCAAGGCTTCCAGATGGACGTCAATGTCGTTGGGGTAATCATGCTTGCCGCCGTTGACCTTTAACAGGATTACCTCAGGTTTGCCGTTTGCTTCGTATACAAATCGTTCGACCGTCCGGCCGTCTTTGGGGTCCGTGTCCGGTAAATTTTCGTGTTTTGGCCCACCCTGGTAACCGGCCAGTTGAGCCCAGTAAGCGAAAGTCTGGTCGGTTGAGCGGACAGCGCCCATTTTTATGGTGCCCAGATCAACCATTCCTCCGTTGTAAGGATTGATGGGGTCCTGGGTACCGTTAATAATCATCACCGCTACCGGCTGACCCGAGGGCGTGCAGTCCATATTGTCTGTGGTGGGGAGGTTGGCGATAATGGCCGTAATGGCCCGAAAAGCGCGCGGCATGGTCAGGGCCAGTTTGTACGCCATATGGCCGCCCCCCGACGTGCCGACCGCAAAAACGTGCTGTGTATCAACCGCAAAATGCGCTTTAAAATACTGGATCATGCCCGCGAAAAAAGCCTGTTCGTTGACATTTTCCGTGTTAGCCACTGCCGGCGACGCTTTCCGGCATTCGTTCCAGTAACGTTTATAGCCATCCGGGTAAACCACCAGCGTATTTTCGGATTGGGCCTGCTGATCCATTTTACGGGCGCCCTCCATCATACCAATTCCATTGCCGCCGGATCCGTGAAGGACAAAGACCAGACTGGGGTTGTGCAGGGTTTGCGTGGGTTTATTGAAATGAAACACGCGATAGTGCCCTTCAATCAACAGGGAATCCTGGATGACCTCGGCCTTCAGCGATGCCCCGTAGAAGCACAAAAGCAACGCCACTAAACAGACTTTATTCATAAAAACAGAAGCATGCGGTTAGTACACGACTGGATAGCCCAATCCCTTGAGTGCGGAAAGCTACGGAATCGTGCGGTATACTGACGAAAAGAAGGGCAATGAAGAAGATTTTGGCCCAAATTCTGATTTGCAGGGGTTTATCGCCCTTAACTAAGGTAAGCTTTGTGGCCGTAAAAATAAAAGACGAATGAGCGATGCCCATCCGTCTTTTTATGCTCTTCTGGCCTACCTGGCTTCGGCCGACAACGGCATTGGTTGAGCGTAAGGTATCCTGGGAATTGGTCTGTAGATGGCACCGGTGGCAAAATCGACAACGGCCCCGGGCCAAAACAGAACAATATCGGCAATAAGTGCGCCTACCCGGACTTGTCGCTGGGGTTCTCCTTCGCGGGGTTTAGTAACCTGATAACTGGTTCGGGGACCACCAAAAACAGTAGCGCAACCCGTCAAGATGACGGCGCTACACAAAATTAGGCCGATTCGTCGGCAAAGAGTTTTGATCATAACGATAGGTGGCTAGGCTTGTTAAAAGAGGGCTCGCTCAACAAGAGCGTTCATTCCTAAAAGCAGTCGAACAGATTATTTATACTGTACTATCAGACTATGTAACAAAAAGATAACGTACGGAATAGGAGAAAATTTACGAACCTCCTTTAGGTGCATTCAGGCGCAGACACTAGATGGCCTAGAAGCGTATTGCCACCACAGGACTACCCGTACGTTTTTGCTGACCGCTGGTGATCCGGCCTTGAACCACCCTTCGTTGGTTGGCAACGGCATTGCATTGAGCGAGGCTTTGTGTCAAGGTTACAGGCCTGAGGTTCGCTATCTTTGTCTTTAGGAACAGCCGCGCGGAACTCATTCGGGCTCTTTACTTTTTCACCATGAAACAGGTAGTCTTTCTTTTTCTTCTTTTTCTAAGCTTCACCACCACGGCCCAGGTGCTGCGAAAAAGAACGGTCAAACTGATGGGCAGCCGGTTCGACATCACCATCGTTGCGAAGGACTCCCTGACGGCCGAACAAAACATTGACGCCGTAATTGCCGAAGTGACCCGGATTGAAAACCTGATCTCGGACTGGAAAGAAGACTCCCAAATTTCCGCCGTCAACAAAAACGCCGGCATCCGTCCGGTTCGGGTGGCCCCGGAAGTGTTTGCCCTGACGGAGCGCGCGCTCCACTTTTCCAAAATCACGAATGGTGCTTTTGATATCAGCTTTGCCGCGATGGACCGGATCTGGAAATTCGACGGCTCGATGACGGCGATGCCCAGCCCCGAAGCCGTTAAAAGATCGGTGGCAAAAGTAGGGTACAAAACTATCGTGCTGGACCGCAGAAAATCCACTATCTTTTTGAAAAAGAAGGGGATGAAGATTGGGTTCGGCGCCCTGGGCGAAGGCTATGCCACCGACCGATGCCGCGACCTGATGCTCGCCAAAGGTATAAAGGCCGGCATTGTCAATGGTTCGGGCGACATGAGTACGTGGGGCAAACAACCCGATGGCAGTGACTGGATGGTGGGCGTTACGAACCCCATTCAGAAAGACACCGTATTTGCCGTGGTGCCGCTGCGGCAGAGCGCGGTAGTGACCTCCGGTAGTTACGAAAAGTTTGTGGTGTTCAACGGCAAACGGTACGCGCACATAATCAATCCCGTTACGGGTTATCCGGCTACGGGCGTGAGCAGCGTGACGGTATTCGGACCGAGCGCCGAAACCGCCAATGGCTTCAGTACGTCAATGATGGTCCTGGGCAAGGAGGCTGGGCTTAACCTGCTGAAAAAATATCCGCAGTACCGTTGTATCCTTATCACCGACGATGGCCGAATCTTCTCGTCGCCTAATCTGGAGCTAGAAAAGTATAGTCTTTAAAAATAATTGACACAATTTCTAAAGTAAATAGTTAATAAAAAATCATTAAAAAGTGAAACTAAAATCTGTTCCGTAGACGACAGACTGCTTATTATTTAGTAAACTATCTAGGTCAATTAGCGCGCGTTTATACTCATTTATGAAAAATGACATTAAAAAAGTCTACTCTTCTATTCTGATTACGTATTTGCTTCATCCGGCTATACTGGCTGTTTTTCTGGTAATTGTTAGTAATGATTTGTTTGGACAAAAAACGTTGCCGCTCCAAACCCAGTTACGAAACGCCCGCCAGGATTCAACGCGTCTACGACTTTATGCGCAACTGGCAGATACCCTCTATGCCCAGGAAAACTTTGATTCACTTTTCGCAATCACTCAGCGGGCCATTCCTTTAGCCGTTGCCCTTCAGGCACCAGGATACGAGGCACGGCTTTATTACCGGCTGAGTATGGTGTATCGGCACCAGCGGGCCTTGGGCAAAACACTGGAAACGCTTCAGAAAACGGTGCGTGTCAGTCGCCGGGCCAACGATGTATATACCGAAGCCTGGGCGATGTACGTGATTCCTACCGTTTACAATGATCAGGGAAACGCTAAAAAGGCGATTGCTCAGTCGCTAACGAACCTGGATTATTTCAAAAAGCAGCACTTAAGTGAGTTGGAATTGTATACCTAT
>Ga0325400_1002821_pt1 | contig 15463 bp, 10 predicted proteins | sample PopdelMetagenome_2_FD_205662 | JGI IMG/M metagenome (GOLD analysis project Ga0325400, IMG submission 205662) | Populus deltoides microbial communities from Bellville, Georgia, United States - Xylem-PdKOR-R1 | ecosystem: Host-associated > Plants > Phyllosphere > Stem > Wood/Secondary xylem... | reverse complement strand
GGATTTTTCTGCTAAAAAAAACCGCTCTTGTACAATAATTTCATGTAATAATGCGATAAAAACTTATATTATTAAGAAAAAACATGGTAATGTAGTGTAAGTATTTTTTAAAAATATTTTTTATTTATAAATATATTTTTTTATTTTTGATATCAATATATTAAAACTATAAAAAAAAACACACTAAAAAATTATCAATTTAATATATTTTTAAATCCAATTCATTTTTAGAGAGAGTTTAAGAGTGTGACAGTAATTGCTTTTTAAAGTATTTTTTACTTAAAAATAATCAAAATAATATATTATTATTATTTTTAAAAAAATTATTTTTTATATCAACATATCAAAACGATAAAAAAATATATAAAAATTAATTTTAAATAAAAAAATTAATTGTTTTTTAAAAAGTCCCAAACTACTCGTAATGCATTCAAACACAAAAACGAACTATTACTTGGAAAAGGACTAGAGTGAACTTGTTGGTAACTAGGTGTCTACAGTAGTTGGGCTGGTTGGTTTTTAACAGCTTTCGAAATTTCAAATCGAAAACAAATCGAACTGATATGTACTAAAGAATAATTTAGAACCGAAAACCGTGGATAATCGAAAAAACAACTTCAATTATTTAAAATAAAATAAATATTAGTAAAAACTGCTTAGATTTTTTTGGTTAAACTAGTTTTTTTAACAAAAGATATCTGACTTTGCTCGAGCTGTTGAGTTATGCACGGATAAACCATGATTTTTTAACATGATGCAAATAAATGAAATTAACCAAAATTCAATTTAATTTAATATAATGCATTTGGACATCAACAAAGTAATTACAATGCCAAAAAAAGTTCTGACGTTTTTATCTAAAAATATTAAATTAGATTTTATATATATATATATATATATATATATATAAATATTCATGTACTGATATGAAAAATAAAAAATATAATTTAAATAAATTCACATTTAAAAATTATTTTCAAAAACACCCAGGATGCATTAACAATTAAAATGCTTTCCTTTGTAACTTAACATGGACAAATACATGTTCTGAAGCACACAGCTTGCCCCTTCCAGTATTTCAAGAGGTCGACGCATCATTCAAAGCAACTTTTCTTGCTCTTATGACTTGAAATCACATGATAGATAAGAACATGACTAGAGTGATCAATTCAGGCTGTACCGGTGTTGTCATCCATAACATGATTTCTAGATGAAGTGTTCGTTCGTAATCTGGCACTCTCACCATTTGCCCTAGAATCCAAAAAATAGAAAAAAGAGGGAGAAGATTCGCATGAGGAGTACGATTAGAAAAGTGGATCATCTTAGCCAAACCTGTTAGATAAGATTATCTTTCTCCCTCTCTTGTTGGCTCAACTCTGTGTGATCTGTGTCTATCAATAATACATTATGTGATCATGGACAATGCAGTTATCTTCACGTAGAAGGTTTGAAGAAAACACCGTAGAAAAAGATAGATAGATGAACATGTTTCCTTTGGAAAACCTTGAAATCCCGAGTTGCATTTTTGCTGGCAGGAATCAACATGCTATTTGTATTAAAAAAACAAAAAACAAAAGCACAATCCAAATAAATATGGCCGTGATAATCTTGGAGGAAAATACCTAGCCAGGCCGAAGGGAAAGTTGTAAAAACACTAACAATTGAATGGTTCGTGGTGGTCATGCTATGATCAGAAATTTTCTTTTCTCCAGTAATGCGTGTCTAGTTATTGAAAGGATACTTGTCTTGTCACTTGGGTAGCGTTTGTTTATTGTGATAGATGAGATAAAAACAATTGAGAAAGTGAAAGAAAAAACAGAAAAAAAATAATCACTTTTATCTTTTGTATCTACTATCAACCTCACTAAGGGCGATGCCATGCCCCTTGTCATTCCCCGTATTGATTTTTAAAATTATAATGCTATTTATTTTTTTTTAAAACTGATTTAATTCAATTGATCAATTTTATTATTGACTTGCATCTTATTCTGGATCCATCCCTAACCCGAGTTTTAAAATTATGATCATAATCATATTTATTGACTCGGGTCAACCTGACCTGTAACCATGACCTCGACCAGTAACTTAAACTTTGTCCTTGATCGACTTTCGAGTTGAGTTTTAAAACCATGACAATAACTATTTTTATCCTTGCATGTATTTGTTAGATAATTCTTGAATTAAAATTTTTTTACAAGGATAATTTAGAGATAAAAAAATAATAAATATTATATTTGAAGACATTTTTTTTTTTGGATTCGAGGAAACCTCACCTCCCCGGAAAGCGCACTTTGTGGGTCCAGGTGAGGAAGTAAAACCCCGGCTGTCCCAGGCTCTTACAAGAGGTGCACGCCCTGACTCGAACTCGAGACCTGCTGTGCAGATCTCAAACCCTTTGCCATATACCTCCAATTTTTAAAGTAAAAAATTCACTACAAAATTGGCACATGGATTAGATTTATTTTAATGTATTCATCTTTGTTTCTTCAACAAAACATATTTTTATTTTCATTGTCTATGTCCCTTCCATTACAAGATATAAATCAAATGTTATTTTAGTATGTGTTTGCATGTGCTTTTAAAATAGTTTTTCTCTTAAAAATATATAAAATGTTTATTTTTTATTATTATTATTGGTATTAGAACATTAAAATTAAAAAAAAATATCGAATTTATAAAACACAAATACTCAAACAACACTTCATGTTTTGATGTTCTTCTTTGACCATGGATATTGTATTTTATTTTTAACTTTACGAAGTCCGAAGTTCAAAATCAAGATCCGTTTGAAAAGTTAAGGTAAAACACGTGTTTAGTTTACTCTGAAGTAGAAGACTGTTTATCCTTAATAAAACAACAAAAAGACTATTTGTTTTCAAAAAACATCAAAATTATGTTGAATTTGGAGCTAGATTTCATTGCCCCAATGATTCTTAATGCATAGCCTCCAATGTTTTTTTTTTTTTCATGTTTAAAAAAGCTGAATTTTTTTTTTCACGTCCAGAACATATTTATTTTATTGTATAGTACTAATAAAATATCAATGCCAAGCATAATATTCTTTCTCCTTGTTCGATGTGCCCATTCTCCATCAGTCCCATCCCCTTCGTCTCTCCTCTCAATCTGCAAGCAACTCCTCAAGTTTGCCGGTCCTTTTTTTTTTACCTCTCAAGAAATGACTTCCCAATTCCCATGAAGATACAGAATCTGTTGCCGTAGATCCCAAACAAACCATCCTCAAAGTTACATTAACAAAAATAAAAAGAAAAGAACACAGAAGCAAAATTATTGTGTTATGGCGATCGAGACTTGCTCAGCATGACACCTTATATATGGAATTTTGACATGGAAATTATTATGAGGAACAGGAAAAAAGGGTAAAATCTTCCTGCAAGTAAACTCATAAGAGGAAAGGACAAAACGATCAGCTTTTGCAATCATGGCGATTTAAATTCCAAGGTCGAGTCTTATGAAGGTTCAAATTTAATGGTGCACTCCAATTTCATGAAGGGAAAAAAGAACAGAGAGGAGGGTGACTGCCTGGTTATGTTGATGAAAAAGGGCCAAGAGGAAGAAGAGAATGACTCAAGAAATATTAAAGAAAAAGAAAAAGAAATAGCCAAATTCATCAGGAAAGAGTCCATTTATCTTGTCAATTTTACAGCAGCACCACCAACATGCACTCACGAGTTCGAAGAATTAAAATCCAAAAGCAACGCCATGTGTCAATAAATATTTGACAAGATAGGCACGTGTGGCTTAACTATAGCGAAGACAAAAAACGAGAAGATTGCTAGTTGCCCTCTTTCTTTGATATCACTCTCCAGTCTCCTGTCTAGGGCTAGACTGCCTCACTCGAGCTGCAATGTCTAAAATAACAATTTTAAATTAAGCAGGAAATAACAACAACGATAATATAGTGATGGGTTAGAATCATCAAATATATATTTGGTTAGATAGTTTTCTAATGTCATAATTTCACTAAAAGATGTTAAAAATATTTCATAAAAGTGATAGAAGGATTAGTTTTTTATATATATTTTTAATGTAAGGAGATTGGTCTCATTAATCCATGGAGGTAGGGAGTTGAGTTGTTGGCCTCAGTAAACTGGGGGGTGGCATGGAATGCAGAAGAGTCAAGCTGTCAGGAGTCTGCAACTGAGAGAAGGGGAGCGAGCGTGTGATACGCTCACATGAGTCACTTCTCCCTACTCACCGGCTCACTGCCCTTTCTAGCTTGCCGAACAGTGCACGTTCTGTGCTGTTTTTGCTGACCAATCTCCCTCCTACTCTGTGTAGTACTCTAGCTGTAGTGATGGAATCTTTCTTGAGATTTTACACTCAGATTTACCCATCAAAAAATAGCAATACATATATAATTTGCCGCAGTGCTGTTGGTGTGCCATTAATGAGCGCTTGATTGCTTTTGCTGCCATAATAACAACCATTTGATGAATCTCAGTGCATCGAAGCAGGTGGGTCTGAGGGTCTAGATTCGTTGATTGCGTACCCCTTAATTACAGGCACATCAGAAGCCCTCACCCAAATTTCGGGTCAAAGCCTATCTTTCCCGCCGGCCTCTCTTTCACTGTGTCACCGGGCCCCTTTTCTGATTTTTCTCGAGGAATTTAGAGGATTAGGTTGGAAATATCAACTTCCTACTTGGCATGCAAGGTGAGCTCGAGCTCGATGGGCTGGCTAATGAATCGCTGGTGGTCTTCGATGAATTTAATGTCTGGATGACAACAATATTTCATGTGTAAAACAGCAAGAAAAGAAAAAAAGGCACACATGAAAAGGAAGGGAACCAGAAACTACAAAAGTGGCTTATCAACGAAATGATGTAACGTTATGTTTTTCTATCCAATTGACGAACCTACCGAACACACTGATATCATTACAGAGATGATTTTATACAATGATTACTCCCACAACAAATTTGCCTCTGCCACTCTAAAACATCATTATGGCATAACGGTTTGAAGTTGAAACACCTTGATAATTAACATCGTCGATGAAGTTTTGAAATGGCAAAAAGTTCTGTAGATGAATATATCGAGTTTAAGCTAAAACGCCCTTTTTTTTTAAAAAAAAAATAGTTGTTTAAAAGGGTTTTGAAACCCATTTGATGGAATTCTCGTTTAAAAAATAACGAAAGAAATGATCCAAAAAATTACCCTAGTAATAAATCAATTAAAAAATATAGAAAACAACTCGGGTAAACTAGAATTAACATGTCAAACCCATAACCCGAATCATGAATTGATGATTATCTAATAAAAAATAAATCAAAATAAATTATAAAATTTAATTCCCTACTAACCCGATATTAAATGATAAAATCAAGAAAAAATAAATTAAAAAAATTATGAAGCTCAATCTTTAATAAATCTAACATCAAGTTATAAAAATTGAAATTAAAATAAAAAATTAAAAACTACTAAAATAAAATCATTATAGTGAATATTATTATATTAGAAGCTCTTCTTTTTTAGTTTATTTTTAAAAAATTAATATTCACTCGGCATAACCTTTTGAACCAGGTAAAAGTAGCACTTTAATAATTGAAAAAGGCCTTCACATTGAAAAACAAGGCATCATGGCTTAATTAAGAATGTATAAGCCATTATTCTTGCCAGTAACGCCACTTCCATCGCTTTCATTTCTTTAATATGTTGCAAATATCCACGACTGCATTTTTTTTTAATCCAAGCGGGAACGCTGCTCTTATTCCTCTAGCATGAAAGCCAGGTTGATGGGGGAATCGCTTCTTCTTACTGCATTTTTGCTTCTGCAGAGCTAAAAGTGGCCTCTGTTACTGCAACTTTTAGTTCAAGCTTGCAGCATTACATCATGAAGTACACATATTTACGAAGGTCTTCTGCATCCGAGTTGGTGAAGAGACAAGGTGGGTCATGGTCAATTTTCACTCGAGGGAAAATACAGTATTGCTAATGAAAGTACCCTCTTTTTTTTTTTTCTGGGAAGTGAAGAAACAGTTTTACCGAGAGGTCCGAGACAAAGCCATAACAAGCGAGCATCATTTTACTTTTATTTTATGCAAAACCTCCAAGGGAATTGAAGTATCTTTTTTCTGCTGCAGAAATCACTGACAGGTTTCTTCCACATTCACAAGGCACACTGACCGAGGTGTATTTCTTAGGATTCTATGTATAGCGTTGTAGTTCACTCGTTCTTTTGTTATTTTTTGAATTTTGAAATTTTAAATTATTTCTTTCGTATTTTTAGATTATTTTAATATAATAATTTTAAAAAAATGAAAATAGTTTACCTGTTTACGTTGCTATTTCCAAAATGATTCATGGCTTGACTTGAAACCATCGTAGTTGTTTTCCACTCTCATACTCCATTTTTCACGCCTCCCCTCCCTCGCACCATTTCTTTCTGTTCATAATTGACGGGCACCATGCATTTTGAAATATATTCAAAGGGAAGGGGATTATGAAGGAGGTTTTAATGATTGTTTGAAGTTTAATTATAATTATATTTTAAAATATTTTTTATTTAAAAATATAACAAAACAATATTTATTTTAATATCAACAAAAATACTATCTTTAACACCGCGAATGCTAACTAATACCCTTAGGCAATAATATAACATCAAGGACAAAATCACTTTCAGACATCCCGTATTAAAATTGACAACACCAAGAACACCAAAACCCCAGACCTGAAAATGAGAGACGTCACATACCCCTTGTCACCGACCACCCGTTAATAACTCCATGGATACGACAGCAATAAGCCTGCCCGTAATTAGAAACAAAGCACTGGTGTAATTAACATTTCCTCTTCATCACTTTGAGGCCTCAAATCTCTCTACGCAAAAGGAAAATAGTGTGATTTGGACATCACACTTGAGTAATATTTTAGGCTATTTATCGACAACATCGGGGACAGCTAAGCCTGCAAATTGCTTCCAAGGCAGCTAGCTAAAGGGGTGCATGGAATTGACATCCTAACTCCCCATGAGTGGCTAGTGCAAAGCAGAGCAATATCAGAAAATCTACCAACATTTTAGTTATCCACCACCAAAATTCCCCGCGGTGGCCCTCCTTGGTCCGGCAAAAACAAGATGCTCGAAATAGGACAATAACCTCACATAGTGGGCAAGCACACTGCTATGGAAAATTTGTGCACTAAATAGATCCAAGCGATGCTAAACCCTCTAGTTTATCATCACAACCACCAACAGAGGCAAAAACAAATAAAATAAATATACGAGGGCATCAACACCTACAAGACAGCAAGGTAGCAAAAAGAAAAGCAAAGAAAAAGACACGCCTATAAAACAAAAAAGGAAAATAATTTAAAACCTGTGAGGATTGAAAGGGAAAGAAGTGAATGGCCACCACCATGTGAGGGTGTGGCCCTAACCCATTCATGCCCACCTAAAAAGACCACTAATGAGACAAAAGTGTCCCCTAAAGTAGACTTTATTCACATGAAAGAACAATCTTTTATTTACCCTTCACTATCTTTTTCTTCCCTGAAAAATAAAACTTTACTGTTCTACCTGTTCCCTATTCCAATGGATGACAGAAACAATAACAATAAAAGTTGAAGAGCGCCAGAGCACAGCTTTTGCCCACCACTTAGAGTCTGCGTTTCTTTACCTTTCAAGGTCTGCAATGGAGTAAAGTAGTTAAAACTTCTGCTACAGTTCTTTTTAACCTCTTCGGGTCTATTTCTGTACACATAGCGACATAGGTCGTAGTATTTTTCTTCCATATAGACTTCATTTCTATTTTTTTCCTACCTCGTAAAAGAAGGAGGGGTAAAACAAAATAAAGATAAGGACTAGAATTACAGATGATTGTGTTCTGCAATGCAAATTGCTGTGTGGTCCAGCACACTGCAAGCTCACATACATACCCGCAGAGAGGGTACATAACAGTGAGGAAAAGAGAGAGACCCCACTCCCTTATAGTTCATCTGTCCTTTTATGTATGCTTTTATGTATTCATTGTAAGTAGTATGCATTGATGATAATGGTGATCTTGCTGAGATCTTGTCTACAGATCTTTTTCTTTGTTGAGGGGTATAGTTTTTTGGCTATGCAGCTAGAGGATTTCTTTTTTAACTTCTGTATATGCTTCCAATTTATCTGCAAAAGATACGAAAGTCCAGCATTAAAAAGGAATCCAATTTGACAAGTTGAAAACTTTAATGGGATTGAATGCGCCTATCGTATCCAATTACACAAATTTTGCTGATCTCTCACCCTAAAAAAAGTCAATCTCCCCATTGCTGGCCATGCTCACTTTTGCCATCTATATGCCAACGGTTCCATGCCCAGAAGACAACCTGAAAAAACAGATAATGAAGCTCACTTCCTTCAATAGGGATCATTAAAGTGATTTCTTGCTATGTTACCTGGGCATTTGGAGAAAACATGATTTAAGAGAGGTCATGTTGAGAGAGGTGGTGGGCACTAAGGGGTTACTGTTAGGAGAAGATGTAGTAAGGCTTGAGGTATTGTCATCAACCTCCACAGAAGCCGTGGAGAAGACAGTGAGGTTGTCACCAGCTGATTTCTTAGGAGAACCAAAGAGATTGTCCGGGAGAATATGCTCCAAACTGCTCAAATGACACAGCATAAAGTTAAGGGGATTTAGGAGCAGGTAAAGCAACAGTGAACAGAATATAAAGGAGGTACTAAAAAATGGAAAGTAGAAACATAAAGTAGAATATAGCAGAAATTAAACAGGATCTGAGTATAAATGTGCTTTCTTACTTTTCATGGAGATCACTTTCATCACTGTTGGACTTCTCCTCCTTATCTCTATTATTACCATTGCCATCGTTGTGATTGCAAGCTGGACTCACTTCCTGATCAGCATCTGCGACCGCATTTTGCGCAGCTGCAGCATCAGGGTTGCTACCATTTTCTGCTGCAACACAGTAGATGATACCTTCATTTTCTTAAAAAATTATGAACCTAAATTAATAAGTTAATAACAATTAAGGATTGATTAACTGATTAACTAACCATGCTGAACTTCTTTGTCAATGCCATCGATCGGAAAAAAGAGGGTTTGATTGTTGGGACTATGCAAGATAGTTGGTGAAGGAAGGGGGGACCCAGTTGACAAACCGTGGAAGTATCGATGTTGGCGATGATTCTTTAAGTCGAGAAGTTGCAGATTCAATAGCCTTCTCTCTTGGAGTTCAATAGCTTGCTGTAAATCAGCCTCTTCCTCTAATTTCCTTCTCAGCATTTCTTGAGTATTGTAAAACATTCTACCTCCTGCAGACATTAAAACCAAAACTCTACCTCAGTAAAAAGGGATGCAATTTTTATTAGATATTCACACTTTTGCTCGTCTTCTTACCAAGATGGAGGTCAAATGGCTCTCTACAATTGATCCTAGATGGGCTTGGACAAGCTGAATACTCTTCCCTCTCAATCTGTTGCTGCTGCTGATGCTTCCTGAAATCGTTAAATTAAGAACATAACCATCAATGAGCAACGCACAGAAACTAAACAGAAAAATTCTCAAAATGAAAAGGTTGTAGGCCTATACTTGTCCGGGACTTTTCCCTTCTCCTTGTAAGGCTTAACAAGCACACGAGAATCACAAACAAAATGCGGGTTCCCTTTAGCCAATATAAGCTTCACTGTCTCAGCAAACACAAATGTAACAAATCCAAACATCCTCTTCTGCTGGTATGGAATTCTCACATCTTGCACTGGCCCATAAAAGCTTCAAAACCACACAAGCAAGTAACCCGTTCTCAACAAATCGTCCTAAATTCAATTTCTTTTTATGGAAAAACAGAAAAAAATACTTACCTAAAATAACTCGAAACATCTTCTTCTCTAAATGTACTGTCAGCAGGAAATGTCAAATAGATCTGTCTTGCGCTTGGGCTCATTGCACCTCCCAATCCCATTTGCGAAAAATCACTCCTTTCAGGCCGGATTCTTCCAAACTTGTGAATCTCATCCCCCATCATCAATGCAGCTGCTGCAGCTGATCTAAAACAGCATATTGGAGCTACCACAGTTAATAAAACCAACTAACGAAACCCCTTTTTTTAAAAAAAAAAATTGTAATTTGGAGAATATTGGAGCACAGCAAGCACAACTAAAAAAGGTTTTCAGGTCTCAACTCCATGTGTAACGCATATACCTTTGGCTTTCATTTTGTTGCTGATGAAGGAAGTTCATGCATTTATTCTGGGGTAAAAAAGTAGCTCCAGCCATAAACTGTGAGGCTGCGGCTAGCTTTCTTTGCTGGGCAGCAGCCTTTGACCTAAGTATTTCTTGGCACTGTTCAAACTCATTAAGTTCACTCGGTGAACCAACAATGGCAGCACTATCAGCCGAATCTCCATGAACAAACCTGCAACCTGTGCCATTTTTGCAAAACCCTCTTGAAAAATATAAGCAAGGCTTCCAACCAAACCCGGAATTTGAATCTTCAGATCCAAAACACATGCCTGGTACTGAAAAACTTCGCTTGTGCAAACTGTTATCACCGAATGCAGGTGGACTCATGGCTAACTCTCCCCTTGGATCAAATAAATCATCTGTCTTTGAATCATTGAGAAAGGAAAAGCGTTCCTGGAGTTCATACTCATCAACGAGATCATTAGCATTGTCATTGTTATTGCTGTAAGAAAATGCTTTAGATAATGAGACAGTGGGTTGAAAAGGTGTTGAACCAGCATTGATGTTACTGGCTCCATTAACAACACTGGCATAAGAGAGTGAAGTAGTAGAGTTAGGACTCAATAAAGGCCAGGAATTTGTAGAGGGAGACGAGGAGTTTGTGATGTCAAAGCCATTATTGTTTGGTATTCTTGAAGATGAAATGTACAAAGGACTGGGTCTAGAGGAAGGAATAAAAGCTGGAGAGGGTGTGGATGGTGAATTTGAGGGAAACCCCAACTGGGTTTTGGTTTGGAGAATGAGATTTTGCAGAAGGGTCTCTGGTCCAAAGGCTAAACGTATCATCTCTTTCTCCCCATAATCTTGTAAGAGAAGGTAGCCCATGATTTTTGAGGCATTTTCAGGTTCCAGACTTTGGATCCTTGAAAACACAATATTAGTAGCTTCATACGAATCCATGGTGTTAGAAAACCCAGGACAAAAACATACCACAAAAACTTCACCTTTCCAGAGCAAGAAAGTAGATAGACGGGGAGGAGGTATGGAGGGGAAATGTGGACTTCGTTGAAAAAGCAAATAATAATGGGACTGGGATTTGTTATTTTAAAGTAATGATCTTGAAGCTGTAAAAAGGATGAGATACTGTTATTATAAGAGGTGGGGGGACCTTTTTCCTCATATCATGAGGAGCGAGGTTTTCAAAATGCTTGGGCATGGAAAAAAGATGAGAGAGAGTATCAATCAAAGGGAAGTTTGGCTGTGGTGCTGTACTGCTCTCTCTCTCTCTCTCTCTCTCTCTCTCTCATAAACTGAGAGCCACAACTTTTGTTGGCAGTGCAAACATGCAACAGCCTTTGGAGAGTGAACTCACTCACATTCACTTTCCTCTCTCTTGTTTGATTGGTGTTGGTTTTTGGGTTTCTCTCCCTCACTTTCTTTCTCTTTAATCTTTTTAGGGCTTGTCTTTTACAGATTTGGACACAACAAGGCTAGAGTGGGAGGGGAGATTCAGATATCAGCCTCAAAACCAAGAAAGGAAAGAGCTAACACCACTCGCGCACGCTTAAGCATTTCCCAAAATGAAATTAATCTTATCGAATTGTTTCCAAAAACAATACGCCTATAAATCTGCACGTTCTACAGTGATTTGAATTTGAAATTCTACTCAACGAAGGGAGAGGGATGCGTATCGGAGAATTTTAATGGACTCCTTGGACAAAGCAATAAAAAATATAGCTGTCACTTTTGAATTTGATTCGCAGAGTAATTTAAGAAATATTGGGATTACTGAGTCATGTGAGATCAACTTGTAAATTATCAACTCATTGATTCGTTTATAAATAAATCATCTGGTCCACCTAACTCTGAGTTAACAATAAATTATGAAATATAATTTTTTTTAGATTATTTTAATGGGATGATTTTAAAAATAATTTTTAAAAAATAAATAAAATATTATTTTAATACATTTTCAAATAAAAAATAATTTAAAAACTAACTTCTATCACGTTATTAATCAAATAATCACATTCTCAAACACACTAACAACTCAGCTGCTGAGGATTGCACTGGGTCCAAGCCTACACTGCAACAAATATGAAAATGAGTTAATTATAACAAAGAAAAAGAAAGTAGAAGCTATAGTTCCATGTCTGTTGAAGCCCAATTCATAATGATAAAAGTGGAAAAACTTCATGATAAAGTGTATAAGTAACGATTATTTTTTAAATTATTTTTTATTTATAAATATATTAAAATAATATTCTTTTATTTTTAACATTATCTAAAAATATTTTTAAAAAACACAAAAACAAAAGTTACATGAGAAATGGTGTTTTCTTAATACCAGGCACTCTCTCCGTAAAATCCTCCACCCAGCCACCTTTAAAAACCTTATCGATCCAGCAGCTTGCTAGCTGCAGTCCAACGTATCAACAAAACTTATCTCCAGCAAATACTACAAATGCAAGTTAAAAAAAATTCAGCAGTTGCAATCATTTTAATAAAGTACGATTGTGCGATGTAAAATATAAGATAAGCTAATGATTTTTTTTTTTTAATTCCAAAAAAAGCAAAAACAACATCCTTACCGAGCAGACATCCCTGGACGAGGTGCTCTAGCAGTAGCAGCAATGGTTACCGCCTGCCTGCGGAACCCAAACATTTTCCATTGAAGGAAAATGAAAGAAAAGCGGCTGCTACACTTACAGCAGATGGAAAGCAACAGCTGATTATGGCCTTTTGTTAATCATAAAATAGAAACTACATGAAATGCAGTTTTGATTTTGGTTAAACAGAATTCGTAGCTAATCGATTCCTAGCTTCACAATAATGCAAGCTAGCATGTTGATAGTTCTCTTGAAGAAGAGCTCGTCAGTTATCTCAAGAATGCCAGATACTGCTGCCTAGAAACCAAAACATTATCGACAAGAGAATAAATAAGCAGATGACCCTTGCCATGTCCAAGATTAATTTGGTTGTGGATTGACAAAATCAACTCTGGAAGAAGTCTAGTTTATACACTGTAAATGTTTTTGAGCTATGGATGGCTATTTGTTGAGGTGAAGCAATAGCTTGATGAATAGCATGCTGCAATGTCTAGCACTCTTAGCTGAAGTTTGCCACAGTGATTCAATTATTTCTAAGATTTAGCTGTAGTCAAGAAATGTACCTTAACGTTCCTCACCGCCCGCAACTGCTTCTCAGCAAATCTATGCCAAAGCTAGAAGAATCTTTATTTTTACAGCTTTCAGCAGCAGAGACTGCAAATTGGATCATCCAGATCGATGCACTACTGAACAGTTAGTAGCAAGAGATGACAGGGTCTGACATCAATTGTTTAGGTTGTTCTTCTATCTTGGTGGTCCTCAAAACAAATTCTATCGACACGAAAGACAGCCTTTGTATGGTTGAAGTCTCGTTCAACTAAACAATATGTGATAAAGAAAGTCCATGAAAAACAAGAGTTCGGCATGCATTCACCATCCGTTTCAGCAGATGCCGTATAAACCTAAACCATAAAGGACTTGAACTCGATCATGCAAAATACCCGAATGATTTTGGCCATTACTATTCCAGACTTGCATTTAAATCCAAGCATTAATCTGTTTTGGTCAATGGCACATTCCAATGCACTAACCTGGACGTCAAAGGTTGTAGTTCCTCAAAGAAATGTCCAAGAACTTTTTTTTCAACAACTTGAAAGGGAAGCATGATGTCTAGCTGAGAGAGAAGAGCAATTAGGATTTAGATTTTCAATTTCAAAGGGTCTTAAACCAGGCCAGATTAGCTGGATTGATATTCAATTATAAACCTTCCTCGTATTAGACTCCAAGTAACAGGTTTTCAGAGTCAACCCGTCACGAATCAGGCTCCAGGCACCATGCATGTCTTCTTAGCAAACCCTAACAAGTATGTATGATCAAAATAATCTATCATGTGCTAATTATTGTTATGATGTTTTTCTTCTTCTTTATTTAATGGCTTTTTGCGTGCTTTTGGTTAGGTGTTGAATGAGCTTTCTCCTCTTCCATTTCAAATTTAAATTTGAAAAAAAAAAAAGGTAGAAAGAAAGAATTTTCTTAGATGCATTAACTAGAACAACTAGAATCCAATGTTTTTTTTAAAAAAATTTAATTTTAATGCATAAAATTTAATTCAAGAGAATCAATATCATAGAAAATCACTTGTATGACATAAATACACTAATATGAATATACAACTTTAATAAGTATTCTCTTTTCTTTAAAGCATTATGATAAAAAAGGGTTTTCTTTGAAGAATATCTGAAATATATTATTGAATTAGATTATACCGAAATCAGAATTATAAAAAATAAACATTGAAAAATCATTAGCATATTAGAATTATAAAAAAATATTAAAACAATACTAATTTGAGTATTTAGTGGGTGTGTTTTCCTATTTGTTTTTGCATTTTAAAATAATTAAATCTTTTACTTTAAATTAATAATTTTTTTATATTTTTAGATTATTTTGATGTATTAATATTAAAAATAATTTTTTAAAAATAAAAATATTATTTTAATTAAAAAAAAACTGTAATTATAATTCTAAAAACAATTATAAAAATGATAGCTTTTGAACTCCACGGTACACGTGAAAGACAGGATCCAAGTCAAAGAAGGAGGAAGAAAAATACATGGTCATTATCACATGAATAAACAATAGATTCATGTTTGATGTTCTTACAAAGAGACCAAAGTACAGGAACCACACTGGTCCTGTGTCTCTGTTGGTGAAAGACACGCGCCTGAAACAGCGCATGTGACTACCCGTCCCTTGATGTTTCTTGAGACTGCACGCTCACCTGCTTTCGTTCTGACACAATCTCCCGTACGGTGCCATGCAAGACTTGAAACTAGATTCGCCATCTTCTCCTCTCCTCTCCTCTCGGCACTCTTGGAATTACTTCTCTGCATCTCCGTCGTACAGTTCACATGCCTTTGGTGTACATACTCGGGAGTCAGGGTACTGTGCTGTATCCATACGGAGTACAGTATAAAGAAGGCTTTCCTACGGCCCCTCCCCTCCAGTCAAGGGGTCAATGATTGAGGGGTTCCTTTATTTGCCTTTTAAAAATGCATCTCACTTTAAAGATTATTAAATTAATATTATTTTAGTATTTTTCTATAATTATAATATACTAATATCAAGAAATTAAAAAAAACATTTCTTTGTTAGTTTCAGGTGTTATAATTAGAAGATGGAAATAAAATCAAGAAGAATAATGAGATTTAATAAAAATAAAAAAGAAATAAAGAAATGACATCTTAAAAAACTAGTATGTAAATTCCGAGAAA
>Ga0325400_1002820_pt1 | contig 15464 bp, 20 predicted proteins | sample PopdelMetagenome_2_FD_205662 | JGI IMG/M metagenome (GOLD analysis project Ga0325400, IMG submission 205662) | Populus deltoides microbial communities from Bellville, Georgia, United States - Xylem-PdKOR-R1 | ecosystem: Host-associated > Plants > Phyllosphere > Stem > Wood/Secondary xylem... | reverse complement strand
CGCGCGAAAAAAGGCCCCCAGGTGCGGTCCTAGTCGGCCGCCCCTCTGTACTTTTGATGCCCCCCCGGTGGGGCCGATGCGGGATGATCGGGCCGGCGCGATGCGTCATCGGTCCCGTGCCATCGGCATAGCACAGGCAGGGGCGTGGTGCCAGCGCTATGCCGCCTGCGGGGCGGGCCAGCCGTCACGCCCGAAGGTCGGGCCACCGCGCTTGATGCGCCGGTATTCCTCGTCATCGGTCAGGTCGCGGGCGCGGCCGGTGGCATCGTACCGGAACACGGCATTGAGGCTGGCGAGCGAGGCGTTGCGAGCCTCGACGTGCTTGGGGTGGATAGGCTCAATCCCGGTCGGGCGCCGAACAATGTGGTGCAGGCTGGATCGTCCTGGCCCGTCGACGCGCCACTCGACGTCGCGCCTGCCCTTGGGATCATCACGCATCGCCGCGTTACGACGGTCACAGTAGGCTTGCTGCCACTCCCGATCCGACGCGGCGCTGGCGGTGGCCTCGATCTCCTCGCGCTGGTGGCGCTGGCAGATGGCAACGAGCTCACTCGCCTTGGGCATCCACTTCTGCGACCGAACCCACTCGGCAATCGCGCGGTCCAGCCGATCGGGCGGCAGGTCCGCAACGTCCAGCGTCAGCAGCCCGATAGCGGTGGCGTGCGCTTCAAGATCCGCCGCTGCCGCCGGGCGGTAGCGCAAGCCAAGGTCCGCGATCAGCAGCTTGATCCGCGGCGGCGCGTTCTTCGGCCTCGATCTCGGCAAGGGCGATCCGCCTGAGGTCGAGGGCAGGATCTGGTCGGGGGCCTCGTAGGCTCGCACCGCTCGGCGGTACGGGTTGTCCTCTTCGTCCATCGTCGGTTCCTTCCGGGTTGCGGACGCTCGCCCAGCTTTTGCCCGCCGCGAAGGCGATCAAGCGCGAGTAAGGCCACGTCGGGGTGGCGTGGCGGGCGAGGTCGTCCATGAGGGTCTTGTGGGCGCTGGCGGTGTTCGCGAGGCGCTTGCGCTTCCGGTTCGCGAGGAAGTCCGCCCATGCTTGGGCGTCGACGCCATCGGGCATCGGGTACACGTCCACCGCCGGTGTGCGTGTGGAAGGAGAAGGCAAAGCCTTCTTCTTCCTACTGGTGCTTGGTGGTGCTTTGTCCGAACCTCGTTCGGGGGTCCCCGCATTTCCTTCGGGGCGAACGTCGTTCGGGGGCGAACGTCGTTCGGGGGCGAACGTCGTTCGGGGGTGTACCGTGTATGTGACGCCGCGCCCCGGTCGTTCGGTGCGGGTTATGTGACCATCAGCCACCAGTCGCTTCACGGCTTGCTGTACAGCCCGGTCAGTGAGGCATGTCCAATCGCATAGGCCGATCGCGCCGTCCCGCCCCTTCATCGGCGGCCAAGCCTGCGACGGCCTATCCGGGTCGTCCGGTTCCCGCGCCATGTCGCACAGCGCCATCAATACCGCCTTGGCGGCCGGGTTCATGTCGAGCGGACGCGCCGCCGTCGTGAGGGCGTTGCTCATTCACGATGCGCCTCCCGCGCTCGGTTCGGGCGGTGCAGGGATAATGCCAGCCGCGATCTCAAGCCGCTCCACGTACCGCAGCAGGCAGAACAGCGATGCGGTCGACACAGACACCGCCGCCGGCCGTCCAGCGTCACCCGACCATGACAACATGGCCAGCAAGTAGCCGATTGCGGACCGGCCCCATTCGTCATCCGTACCCAGCGCCGATCGCGTCACCGACACCGGGCCAGCCTGCACATCGGGCCAGCCGCATCGCAGGAATAGCTCAAGCCGGTCGGACTGCTCTTGCGTCGGCTCGGGACCGTCTGCTTCCTCGTCCCACTCGCTCATGACCGGACCGCCAGCAGGTCAAGGCTATCAGCCAGGGCGAGGGCTTCGCGCTCCGCATCCCGTTCGGACAGAACGCCCGACGCCTTCCCCTCGATCTCGCCCGTGGCGATCGGTCCTACGCCGATGCGGAAGCCCAGCCCGTCCCGCCGCATCAGCACGGCTCGGAGGCGCTGGCGGTCCGGGAGGCGGTTGAGCGCACTCATAGCGGGGCCACCGGATGGACAAGGGCCAACGTGCCGCCGCCCGCCGCCGTGCCGATGGTGATCTGCCGGCTAGCCCGCAGGCTCGTCACCCGCGCCTGTACCTCCACCAGCGGCATTTCCAGCTTGCGCGCAAGGTCCGCCAGCACGAGGGGAACGCGGCCCTCGTCGTCTACGCGGTGCGCCAGCGCCAGCAGCAACAGCCGGTCGCCTCTGTCCGTCATGGGGGCGTGCCATGCTCGCGATACCATCTGGCATTGTGCCTGTGTCGGGAGGAACCGGGGCATCAGCCTTCACCCCCACTGCGCGCCGCCGCCTCCTGCGCTGCAAAGTGCTTGGCGAGGGTCGAGCGGCGCGCACAGACAGTGCGGCCCATTTTGAAGGTCGGCAGGTCGCCCTTGTCGTGGAGGTGTTGGACCTGCCGCGCGCCTAGCCCGATCGCCTTCCCGATCGCGTCCAAACCATAGAGGAGGTCGGTTTCTTGTGCGTCACTCATGCGTCACTCCATGCGTCACGGCGCTGCCGTGCGCCCGTTGAGAATGGCTGATTTCTGCCGTTTCCTGTTGACGGCTGTTGATCTCGGATAGGCAAAGAGAAACCCGCCGAAACCGGCCAAAAATGGCTGATTTCTGCGGGTTTCAGGCCGCTATTGCTTGCGGCGCGTTCCCTATCTCGACAAAATTAAACGGCTAAGAAACGGCTGATTTCCGCCAATTTTGGTTGTTCATCGTCACTGGTGCGTCACACTCGCCACCGGCCTTGCGTCCGGGAGACTCAGCAGGGGGCTTGCCGCCATGCGCTCAGCTACGTCGTTGGACCGGTCGCCGGCCGTGATACGATGAATATAGACCTGCAATGTCATATCGAATTTGTGGTGTCCTAGCGTGGCCGAAACCTCTGGCAGGGGCATCCCATAGTGCAGCATCATGCTGCCCGCGAAGTGGCGCAAGGCATGGAAGTGAAAAGTCCCTTGCCCCCGATGCTGGAAACCCAAGGACTTGAGCAACGGCCCCCAATGATTCGAGTAGAAGGACGTATTCCGAACCATACCGCCCGTCGAGGATCGGAACACCAGCCCGCGCGGCTCTGCCACGACATGCGTTTCCAACCATGCGGCCAGCCGATCGGCCACGATCTGCGGCATCGGTACATCCCGGACTCCAGCTTCTGTCTTAGGCCCCTTCATCACGTCCCATTTGGTCATGGCGTGCCGGATGCGTATCTGCTTGGCGGCAAAGTCGATTGCCTCGCGCGTGAGGGCTGATATTTCGCCGAACCGCAGGCCGCACAGCGCCGCAAGATAGACGTAGCATTCCCGCAGCGCCGCTGAGCGCAGGTGAATCGTGCAACCTCTCCGCCCTGGCAACCGCTTTGGCACGGCTGCCGCAACTAATATCTGCCGAACCTCGTCAGGGGTCGGAACCTCGACAACTGCCGCCCGCACGCCGCCATTATCGCGGTTCACGTCCTGCACCACGCGCGCTTTCGTCCATTCCCGCTTGCGCGCGAAGTCCTCAAGCTGCTTCATCACGCCCATGATATGCTTGACGCTCATGGGCGTTAGGTTCTTGGCGGTCACGGAACGATGCAGCGTCTCCACGTCCGCCCACTTCAGGTGCGCGATCAGGATACGGCCAATCGCCGGGATAATATGATTGCGGCAAACGCCAGCGCACACGACTTGCCGAGACTGGCCCAGCTTACCCATCTGCACCCGCTCTAGCTGCCACGCCTGAAACTCCGCCGCCACCTCGGCTACGGTGCGCGTGGCGCTGGTGGCCGTATGCACGCCGTCCTCTATCTCCCGCTCCACCTTCCGCTTGTAGGCGTCGGCATCCTTTTTCAGCTTGAACGTCTTGCTCGGCCGCTTGCCGGTGGCCGGGTCGATATACCGCACCTCGTAGCCATAGCCGGGGCGGGGCTTCACGCTCGCCATAGTTTCGTCTCCACTTAATTGGAAAATACCGAAAAAGTCGCCACCACTTCGTACGCTTTTCGTCCGAAGTGAGGGAAAGGCCCCGCCACCGTGTCGATATCGGTATGGTGGCGGGGCAGGGGGTTAGAACCAGCGCCGGCAGTGCTTGCAACGCATGGCGACGCGACGGGTGTTGATGCCTTGCCGCATCATCCGGTCGAACGATTCGAAGGTTGCTTCGTCAGGGCTGTGAAAGCCCAAGGCGCATAGGATCTTCTGAAACATGGTTGCCTCCATGTGGAAGGCTCCGACCCCCATTGGGGTATGGGTGTGATACCCATGGCGAGGGTCGGGGCAGGGGGTTAGCGCGCTTCGGTCATGGCCATCAGGGCGCTGTTCACGCTGTCTGCGAGGTCCGCCAGTCCGTCGAAGGCTTCACCCAAGGTGACGGTATCTGGGTCTTCGGACGCGCCATGGCCCAAGAGGCGGGCAATAGCCGATATGGCTGCCGCCTTGCTCGCGATGCGCCGCACCTTGGCGGCTTCATCGGCGATCATGCCGCCACCTGTTCGCGTCGGTCGTCCATATCCTTCAGGCCGATCGCGGCGAGGTGGATCAGGGTGCAGACGCCTCGCGCCGCCGCGCGCAGAATTTCCTCTGCGCAGGGGTCCGGCCGCGCCAGCGCATCTTCCAGCGCCGACGCCATGCCATAGGCTTGGTCGAGGAACTCGTAAGGCTCGTCCACGGACAGGCCCGCCCCAAGCATCTTATGGGACATGGGAGGAAGGCCAGCGGGCGCGATGCGCGGGGCCTTGTGTTGCATATGCGTGTGCATGGTTTGGCTCTCTCGGTTTGGCTTCTCACAGCCAATTCAGGTGGCGGACCTGAAAGCCGGGGGGTGAGAAACTGCCGAGAGACAGCTTGCGTGCTTTTAAGCGTTTCCGCTCTGGACATAGCGCCGCAACCCCGGCCATAGAGGGCCAGGACGCAACGCGACGCCAATCGCGCTAGCAGTTTCGGCGAACCTTCCGCGCCAACGGATTGATCGCCTATCTCGGTCAGGGTTCTCACACCCACTGACTAATGTGCCTTTTCAGAACACCATGCGCAAGCCCTCCCCCGCCAAGGGGAGGGTAACGCACGTTATTGTCTGTGCCGGTCGAGCGGCACACCCTGTCACACCGTTGGCGGTGGAGGGGCTGCGTTCAACCGATGCGGAAATGCTCGATGTTTGCGCCTGACCCGGCTAAGCACAGCCTTGATGATCCCCCATAATCGAGCAGCTTGGCGCCCGTTCCTTCTGATTGCGCAGGGTTGGCGCAGCTACGTCCGACGACTTCGGCGTTTGCAGGAATTTCGTGCAAACGCCGAACGTTGCAATATGTGCGGCGTTAGGGTCGTCACAGACCAGCGCCTTTGCGACGAATGCTACGCCAACGACCGATGGTGAGGCAGCATCCGTCCATCATCAGCTTGCCACTATCTTGAAACGACGCGGTTCAACCGCGCGCTGGACTTGCCGGGCATAGGTTGCCGCCAAGCGGGCATGTTGCCCCGCGTAGGGGTGGTACTGGTCCGAACCGTAGATGGACGGGCTCGCCGGCAGTTGCCATTCCGAAGTGCTGCCCGCGTCGATCAGAAACACCTTCGCATCGGACACCGTCGCCACCGCGCCCGTGATCTCCGCACGGCGATATCCGGTCGGTGGCACGACCATGAAAATGTAGGCATTGGGCGCCGCGGCGCGCAGGCTGTTGATGACCGACACGATGTCGGCTTGCGTCGGCAGGTTGCTGGTGCCGGTAGCGGGGTTTGTGCCCTCCCAGCAAAATACATGGTCTGGCGCTGGCGTGAAAAGCCCGCCTGACAGGCGCGATACGCCGCTTGATTTTAGTGCGTAGGACTCGCTCAGCGCCGGCACACCCAGTCCGTTGCCGTTGATGAAGCCCTGCCCACCGTACCCGATCTGCCCGAACTCACACCCCAACGAGCGCGCTACCAGTGCTAGCGCGACGACAGTGCCGTCGCACTTGGTATCATCGCCACCGGAGCCGATCGCACCCGTACCCATCGTGATGCTGTCGCCGAACATGATCGCGCGGGGCGTCTTGGGCGAGATTGCAGCCACGCTGGCGCCATTGTCGATTGCAAAGCCAGTGATCTTCACCGCGTTTGCCAAAGTCCACATATTGCCGCCGCTCTGTGCGAGATATTTCACCTCTAGGCGTAGCGTGTGAGTGCCGCTCGACAGCCCCGACGCAAGCAGAGTGGACGTCTGCCCGGCCCCGAGTACGAACTCGCTCGCCGTCTTTTCATCAATGATCGCGCGCACACACGGATAGGTCGCCAGGCCAGAGAGCGCCGCGGTCAGCAGCGCGATCGACGTACCCGTGAACGAGAAGAACAGGTAGGCATTCGAGCAGTTGGTGTTCGCGCTCGTACCGTCGTCGTTCCAGTTGTAGGGCGAATAGAAGATCGCTGCGTTGTTGCGCGCGATCATCGTGCTAGGCGCTGTTGCTCCTTGGCTATCGGCGCCGTTGCCGTCAAGATGGTAGAGATAGACTAATCCCGACTCGCTACCGCTATAGGCGGTGGTTGGCGGCGTGAAGGGGGCGGTGTACTTGGCAGTGGACCAGATCGCGACCTCGTCTACTTCTCCTGTCCAATCAAAGCCGCTGGCGGCCAAATAACGGCGCACCGACAATGGATTTGAGACGGTCGGATTGAGGCTGGCAAGCGTGGTCGTGTTCGATCCCTGAAGCGTACCGTCAACGTACAGCTGAACGCCCGATGCATTGAAAACCGCCGCTACGTGATGCCAGACCCCGTCGTTGATCGCCTTCGTGCCTTGACTGGTGTCGGTGTTCTCGCCGCTGCCGTAGGTCACACGCGGTAGGCCGTTGGCGGTCATGCCGACCCAAAAGCATCCCTGCTGATGCAGAAAGACTTGAAGCGCGGCGCCCGTCCCCTTCACCCAGCATTCGGCAGTGAAAGGACCGCCGGCGGCAATGGCACCACCGACGCCGTTACCGGCATTGAGTGACTGACTGAATTTGCCAGTCGCGTTGTATGCGGCGCTCGTCATGGTCAAGTTGGTGGGCATGGGATTACTCCGGCTGTGCCGCGACGGGCGCGGTGATCGTGAAAGGGGCGGTGGCGGATCCTGCCGCGAAATTGGCCGTTGCCGCGGCGTATCCACCGGGCCAGTCACTTGCCGGCGAACCCGGCGGATAATCCGTGCTGGCCGCCACCTGCATCGTGCGGCTCGTGGCGCTGGACAGGTCACCGGTTCGGCGGGCGATGAAGGTGTATTGCTGGCCGTTGCGGGTAACGATCGGATCGACGATCACTGTGCCGGGTGTCGCCGCCGCTGCCACAGTGATCGTCGAATCGCTCGTGATGGTCGAACCATCCAAGCCCAGCACCTCGACAGACCAAGTAAGCGGCCCGGTGGCGTCCGGTGTGTAAGCCTGCGTCGTTGCGACCGCGGTCGAGCCGCGCAACCAGCGCCGCCGCGTGATTGATCCGTTGGCAACCACAGGATCGGTCCCGGTCAGTTGCTCGCCTACCTGCGGGGTGCCGTCGCTGCTGATGGCCGCTGGCGTTGTAATAGTCGGTGCCACGGGGAGCGCCGCACCACCGTAGGGCAGCAAGTCCTGCTCCATCAGCCGAACGATATTGGCGTCATCGAAATACAGGGTGAACTGCGCTTCCGTGCGCCCGATGATGCTCCCGAAGGTTTCGACCGTCGCCGCCGAAGCCTCGACAGCCATCGTACCCCGCGCCAGCACGGAACGACTGCCGAATAGCCGGTCAGTCACCTCATATTGCAGCGTGCTGCCGTAGAAGCCGTTCGAAAGGCTGCCGTCGCGAACGAAAGCGAAGCGGGGGCCGCGCGCATCGTTGACATACGCCCCCTCGATCGTCTCCACGACGGCGCGCGTGCCACCCGAATAGAACACAAGAGCCAAGCGGCGAACGGTATGGTCGAGCGGCATGTTCGTTGCTCGATTGCGCAACTGGATGCTCATGATGAACGCTTCGCCGGCCGCGATCGTCATGGAGGTGAGGGTGTCCGCGACCTGAAGCATCGTGTTAGCCCTCCATCGTCTTGTTGCGGGTTGCTGGGATGCCCTCGGTCGGACCTGCCGCGCCGATATACAGCGGGGCGTCTGGCACCCATTCGCCATTCTCGTCGGTCAATACGATCGCGCCCACGTCATCGGGGGTGCGACGCCGCCAGTAGGTAGGGGTGCAGGGGTGGGGGGGCTGGTTTCCCCGAATAATCAGGCGGTCCATTGATGTTTCCTCCGGTTCAATCATCTTCGATTTGCGCAGCGCCGCCCTTGCCCAGCCTCTTGTCGAGGTAGGTTTGCGCGGCGGCGAACGCCTCCTTTTCCTTGTGGTCCACCGCCGGCCGTAGGAACGGCTCCTTGCGCGCACCGGGATGGCGGACGGTGCCCGACACGAAATTACCGCCGATCGCCAGCGCGCCCTTTTCGCCCTGCCGGTTGATCGCCCCGACGCTCAAGCCGCCGCGCTGCTCTTTCGCCACGGTGATGAAATGCGGGCTGGTGCCGTATTCCAGCCAAGGGGCGATGTATGACCCCTTGCCGATTGTCTGGATGCGCGCGGTCACGGTCGTGCCTTCATCGGGGGCCACGCGGACCTTGATCGACCCGCGCACCTCGTCCGATATGCACCGCGCCCGCGCCTCCTTGGCGATGACGTTCGCACCGACGCGGACCGCGCCGCGCACAGCGGCTTCGATCTGCTTGGGCAGTTCCTCCAACAGGTGCCGCCGCATGGCTTCCCGGCCTTTGATCGTCATGCCGCTTGCCCCACCGCGACCGCGTCGCCGCCGCTGCCCGCCGTCACGTTTTCGAGGATGCGCGTGGTGCGCCCTGCGCTGCTGGCGATCGACGCCAGCGCGCTTGCCGTCTCCCGCCGCATCGCCGCCAACTCGTCCCGCAGGCCCTGCACCGCAGCCTGATTGTCGGTTCCCCCGCTCGGCGTGGACGACTGCCCCGCCTGCGCCGCCGCAGCCGCCGCGACAGCCCCTCCGCTGGTGAGCGGATTGCCCTTGGCAAGGGCAGCGATAACGACGCTGGTACTTTCAAGGCTTGCCGCCGTCTGCGCTCGCACCCGGTCGAGCTCCTGCCGGCTGGTCGCCACCTGCTCGGCCGATGCCAACAGCGCTTGCGACAGGCTCGGCAGCAGCTTGGCCGCTTCCATATCGCCGCCGCGCCCGGCCGTGATCGCCGCATTGAACCGACCCTGCAGGACGGCGAAGCCTTCGCCGGTGCCCGCGTCCGACAGGCCACGGATGCGCCGAACCTCGTCCTCGATCGTCTTGCCGACACCCGACCATGCGTCCGACAGGTCCGCCGCCGCCTTGGCCGCTTCCTGTGCGTCCTGAATGGCCCACACCTGCGATTGCAGCGCCCGGTTGCTGGCGTCCACCTTGGCGAGGTCGAGGGCGCGGATTGCCGCCGTATCCCCGTTCAATTCGAGGATGCGCCGTTCAAGGTCCGTGCGTTCTGCCATGATGTCGGCCGCCGACTTGGCCCCGCTCATGGCGGATTGCAGGTCCGCGAAGGCCGGGGCCAGTTGCAACAGGGTCGCATAGGTCGACTGCCCAACCGTCGTCGCAAGATCCTGTGCATCGACCAGATTGCGGAAACCCGCGAGCGTCGACGGCATCACCATGCCAAGGCTGGTGAACACGCCAGTCATCCGTGCGGTCTGCGCCGCCGTCTGTTCGGCCTGGCTGTAGAACCGGCTGAAATAGGCGTCGGCCGCGCTGGTCATCGCCCCGACGCTCTCGAATTGGCCTGCAAGCCCCACCTTGGCATCGATCCCCAGCCCGCGCGCGGACAGGCCCAGCATGTCGAACGACGACGTGACCGCCTCCACGGTCAAGGACACGCGCACCAGCGTTTCGAACATGCCCTCGCCAACCTTGGCAAACCGCTCGAACCCGGGGAAAGCGCTGGATGCCATCTGGTCCGCCGCCGCGCCGAATACCGCCGTCAGGCGCTCTTGAACCTCCTCCCCGGTCAGGCCCTTCAGGTCCACCTTGCCCAGCGTGAACACGAAGCTGCCGACCCGGCTGGCGATGGCGTCTGTCGTCTCGCCCAGCGGCTTCGCTGCCGATAGGATCGCGTCATTGAACCCGCGAAGAATCAGGGTGAACTGGTCGTTGACCGCCGCATCTGCCGCGCCGCCGTAGACCGTCGAACGGCTCTTGCCGGTCGTGATCCCCAGGAATTTCTTGGTCTTCTCCACGTCCGAATAGGTCTGCGCCGCGAAGCCCTCGGATAGAATTTCCTCAATCGACCGGCCGCCCTGATAAAGCCCACTGCCGATGACGTTGGTTTTCGTCCCGAATAGGCTGGCGAGCGCGCCGCCGAATATCGGCACCACGGACTTTAGCACGGACCCGATGGCGTTGGTCTTGAAGCCCTGCATCACGCCCGCGTCTGCGTCGATGTTGCCCGACCGCACCAGTACGGACGCCAGCCCGCCTATCTGGCCGTCGATCGATCGCAGCGACGCGGCCATTTCCCGCGACGACGACAGCACGAGGGTGTCGACGTCCCGTAGCTGGTCGATCGCGCGCTTCACGCTTTCGGACTTCGCATCTCGGTCGCCTAGCACCGTACCGGTGCCATCGTTCGCCTTGGGCAGGCTCCCGCCCGATCCGCCTGCGCTGAAGCCCAGCGACGCCATCACCCCGACCATCGCCGCGACGGCCGGGAAGGCATAGGGGCCAAGCGTAGCGAACATGCGCGCTGCACCGCCGGCCACGTCAACCGCGGTACGGGCAAGCTGCACGACGGTCAGCGCCTTCTCTGCCGCCATCATCGCGGATGCGCCCCGGCTGTGTTCCTTAAATAGGCCACGCGCCGCGTGCGTCAGGTCGAGCATCCCGTTCAATTGGTTGTTCGCGGTCAGCTTCGCGCCATCGGCTTGCGTCTTTGTGCCAGCGGCTACCTCGGCAGCGATCCGGTCCTGTTCCTCGCCGTACCGGCCCAGCACGCGGATAGCCTGCCCGATCGCCTCCCCGGCCTTGCCGAACGACGATCCCAGCGAGGTTGCCAAATCATCCGCCAGTTGTGCCGACGTGCGCAATTCCGAATTGAGCGTCGCCACGTCCTGCGCGGCCTTCTCCGCCTTTTCGCCCCACCGTTTGGCCTGGCTGTCGTTGTAGGCGTCCATCTGGTCGCCCAGCAGGTCGGTATCCCCGAACGCCTGCTTGAACACGGTACGGGCCTGCTCGGTCGCCCGCTTGGACGCCTCCGCGTTGCCGATCACGGTGAACTCTGGCGAGGCGAAGCCCTTGTCGAGCCACTTGCGCAGGTCTTCCTCCGCCTTCACTCGGTCGCGAACGTCCTTCAGTGCTTCGCGTCGGGCCGCGTTCGCTTCTTTCCGCGCCGTGCGCGCACCGGCCGCTGCCGATCGCTCCGCAGCTTCCGCTGCCTGCACCGCGCGCGTGGCGCTGGTCAGGTCCGCCTCATACCGATTGAGCGCCGCGCCGCCTTGCTTTTCCGCCGCCTCAGCGCTGTCCTTCACGAGGTCGAGTTGCGCACGGGCGCGGGCGAGGGGGGTGTTGGCCGTCGCCAGCGCAACCCGCCGCTCGATCCCGGCTGCATTACCCTTGCCGAACGCGGTCACGTCGCCCGACAGGCCCCGCAATTCCTTCCGCAGGTTCTCGTTCTCTCGGCTTGCGAGGATCGCGCCGCCTGCCACGCCCGACAGGTCGCGAACGAGGGTGCGGAGGTCTGGCCGGGTCGTTGAGAGACGTTCCAGCGTCGTCACCAGCTTGCCGACGTCGCCGTTGGCTGCACGGATTGCTACCTGCACCTCGGGGTCGACTGTGCGCTGCATCATCGTGCCGCCCGTCGTCGGGCTGACGAACGTTGGCCCGCGGGCGTCCAGCTTGTTGCCCGCGATGCGGAACGCCTCCTTGCGCGCGTCGGCAATCGTCCGGTCGTTGGCCGCGATCCGCTCGTCTCGCGTGATCCGCGCGTTGATAAGCATGACCCGGTTCTGCTCGATCAGCTTGCCGGTCGTCATGTCGATGAAGCTGCCAATATCGGACTGCCGGTCCTGGAACTTCTTCATCGACTCCGCCGCCTTGTCGCTGGCCTCGGAATTGCCGAACAGCTTGTCGCTCATGGCCCCGACCACTAGCGCGGCGCCGGTCAGCGCCAGCCCCCACGGACCCAGCAGGAACGCGCCCACCTTACCGGCGGCGCCCTCCATGTGAACAAGCTGCGTTGACGCTTGCCCCATCTGGATCGCGAAGGCGTTGAGGACATTGCCACCCATGGAAACCTGTGTGGCTAGATCCTGCGCCTGTGGGGCCATCGCCGCCATTGCGCCGCCCGTCTTACGGACGCCCCCGGTCGCCCCAGCCGCTTCCGCTTCCAGCCGGTTCATCTCCGCGTTTACCGCGCGGAGGTTCGCAGCCGCCACCGTCAGCCCCCGCGAGTCCGCCTCGATCGCGGCGAGCTCGACCCGCATATTGCGGACTTCACTGGCGGTCTTGCCGAACTCTGCCGACTGCCGGCCAATCGACCGCGCCAGCCCGTCCGCCCGCTTCTCCGCGCGCTCGGACGCGCGGTTGACGTTCTCGATATCCTTGGTGATGCCGTTGGCGCTGACGGCGAAAGCCGCCGCCGCCGGGCGCAGATTGAACCCGCCGTCCAGCGACTGCCGGACGCGCTCGGACTCGCGAACCGCATTGCCCGCCGTAGTGAGCAACATTCCATCCATGCGGGCCAGCTCGGCGAACGACTGCCCGAAGTTGAGCGTGAAGCCCGCCGAGAGCGTGGCGTTGTCGCTCCCGAAGCCGGTCGGCATACCGTCCGTCATGGTCCGGCCCCCTACAGATTCGCCGCGGTCACGCCGCGCGGGAAGAACAGCTTGCCGTCCCGGACGAAAGCGCCAGCGGCCATCATCTTGCCGACCCCGTTCTCCACGATCTGGCGGCGCTCGCTAACCGTGAGGTGATCGAACCGGGGCACGGACAGGGCTTGCCGAACCGCCGCCGCGCATAGGTCAACGGCTTGCGTGTCGAGGGTGTCAGGCAGTCGCACGGGTGGCGTCCTTTCCGTCGCGGCCCTTTTTCACGGCCAACGTCCAGCAGTCGGCAGCTTCGCCGGGCTTCGCCTTGGTGAGGCGGTCGCAATGCCAGAGGCTGCCCCCGCAGGTCACGAGGCTACCAACATCGTACACCTCGCCCGCAGCGTAGACGCCCTTGTAAGCAAGGCTCTTCTCCTGCTTCATCGCATCCTCAAGGGCGGCGATCCGGTCGGTCAGCGGCGCAATCTCCGCTGTGACTTGTTCCTTAATGATGGCGGCCAATTCTTCCGCCAGAACGGTCATATCCAGCATCAGAGCTTCACCACCCTCACAGGTGCCCCCTGCCGCTTCTCGCGGGTTGCCCGTGCCGCCCGCAGCAGCGTTTCGACCACAAATCGAGCGTCGTCCTCTGCGGTGAGCTTCACGACTGGACGCGGGATGCCAACCCGATCCCTCGCGGCGATGCGCTTACGTGAATCGACCACTATCTGCGCACGTCGCCGATCCTGTTCGGTGAGATGCACCTTGCGAACCGTCCCACTGCGCCCGCCGCCGCTCGATCCAGCGCGACGCTGCGCCGACTTGATCTGGTCGATGATGGCTTCCGCCTGCGCCGGGATGGTGACGGCCGACAGCTCGAACACCTCGGTTTCGGTGAAGCGGATGCCGCCGCCTTCGATGTGCGAGTATTCGATCGGGCGGAATCCGATGCTCGTCGCCCTCACAAGGCCGGTGCTGATCGAATCCCACGCCTCCTGGAACCGCTCCTTCAGGACAGTCGAGGTGACGCTATCCGGGTGAGCAAGTGTGGCAGTGAACGGGATACCCGCCTCCGTCGGGGTGCCGAAAACACAGGTGCCAATCGGCTTGTCGTGCTGGTGCTGCCACAGGAACGGCAGCGGATTGACGAACCGGCAGCCCAGCGGCTCGATGATATCGCCCACCCGGTCCACGGTCGGGGTTGTCGCAATGCCGGTGATGACCCGCTTGCGCTGGTCTACCGCCTTGATCGTCAGTACCGAATAGGCCCGGTTCATGCCTTGCTCCTTTGTCGAGAGTGGATTGCGGCTATTGGCCGGGCGGCGAAAGGGCAGGTTCGGGCGCAATCGGGCGCAATCGGGCGCTTTGCCGCCATCTTTTTCGCGGTCATTCCTGCCACCCCGCGAGATCCGCCAAGGCATATTCGATCCTGCCGGCTCGCTTCCGAAACGGGAGAGGGCGATCGAGCGCGCGGCGGTTGCGCAGCGTGCGCGGCGCTCGGTTCAGCAGCCGGGCCGCGTCACGCTCGGTGACATGATCGTCCCACGTCATCTGGATACCGGCCATCAATGCCGCCGCCCGCATCAGGGTCAGGGCATCACGCGCGTCGGCATCCCCGGCGGCAATCGGATGGCCGCAGGTCGGGCAACAGGATGGCATAGCGCCTCCATCTTCGGTGAAGTTCGCGAAAGTTCGCACGGCGCGCCGGACGCCCGCAGGTGCGAACCTGTGCGAACCTTGCTCTGGATAGTTGATGACCGCCGCAACAGCAGTAATCCGCCACTTGTGGCAGGATAGGCAGGGGTCGCGAAGGTTCGCGCCAAGTTCGCACCGACCCGAAAGTTCGCACTTCGGCTTCACCAGCAGGAAAAAATCTCTCCGTGCGGCAGGGTCCGGTCTAGGGGCCGCGGCCTTCCCGACCTTCGGTCTACCCCCCCCCTGTTCAGTGGCAGGCAGGGGCCGGGCAGGGGCGGGCTAGGGGGCCGGGTCCGGTCGCGGCGTGGTGCCGTCCGCCGCGCCGCGCCTGCCTTTGAGCGAGGCTCTGGCCGCGTCCAGCAGGGCGCCGGGTGCGTGGCTGTCGCGGGCGTGCAGCCAGTGCTCGACCAGTTCGTCCACCCGATCTACACCAGCGCCTTCCGCCTCGGCTTGCGCCTGCGCCGCCTCACGCCAGCCGGTCGCCTTAACGCCTTCCTGCTCTGCCAGGGCGTCGAGACAGGTTCGCAACGTGGCAATCGCCGGCATCGCCAACTCTGGCCGTCCGCGCGTCATAAGGTAGGCGGCATACAGCGCGCCGATGACGACGTTCTCTGTCGTCGCGCCCGATGCGACGGCGGGACCGTGAACAGCCAGCACGGCACGCGCCGCCGCCTCGGTGTGATTGATTGCGGGGTCGCTCATGGCTGGTCGTCCTCTGTTTGGCCGGGATCGTCATAGGGTGACGTGGGGTTGAGCCTTGCCCGTGCGCGCTGGCGCTCCGCGCGCTTGCGGCACGTCTCGGAGCAATACCGGACGGTGCGGCGATTGCGGGCGAACGTGCCGACCGTGAACGGGTGACAACAGTGCTGGCAGATGCGCGTGCGCATGGGGCCTCCCGCCCGATCACGGGCGTCAGGGGTGGGGGTATTGAATTGCGAGGGGGGTCAAAGTTTATATCGGG
>Ga0325400_1002817_pt1 | contig 15467 bp, 4 predicted proteins | sample PopdelMetagenome_2_FD_205662 | JGI IMG/M metagenome (GOLD analysis project Ga0325400, IMG submission 205662) | Populus deltoides microbial communities from Bellville, Georgia, United States - Xylem-PdKOR-R1 | ecosystem: Host-associated > Plants > Phyllosphere > Stem > Wood/Secondary xylem... | reverse complement strand
TTAATTTTTAATATCAATAAATAAAAATAATTTATATATATATATATATATATATATATATATATATATATATTTTAACGAACCTCCATTTTAAACTGAATTCCAAATGATGGCTTAACCTCCTCTCCCCTGCGGCAACCAGCAATTGGCATCCATCCTATTGGGCTCGTGGCCCTGTCTCTAGACCTAAAAAGATTACCAGCATTGTAGTTGAATGGTTGTTTTATTAATTTTTTTAATATATTAATATTAAAAATAAATATATTTTTAAATAAAAAATATAATCATTATAACCTTCATGAAGCGACACATACATCGCCTTCCCTCTACGTCCGAAGTGCTGACGTGGCTCCTATGAAATCACGCCCGGACACATAAACTACACAAATCGCAATTGAAAAACTCTTTCGAATCCGGCAGGTAATTTATATAACTCCCTCCGTTTCACTTGATTTTTCCACGCCACCAGCATTTCCTCTGTGCCAGATATTTGTTCTCTCTCTAATACTATCTCTTAAGTTTCTCTCTCTAAATCCCCGCTTTACAACAACAAATCGATCTTCTTCTTTTTTATTTTCATAATCGGATTCCATTTCAAGGAGAAACTGAAGCTTAGGGTTTCGAATTTGAGTCTGGATTTTATTAATTTTTTAAAAATTGTCTGATGGCTAATTCTAGAAAGCAAGAATTCAACGAAGATCGCGTTGAACAATCAAACGTTAACGATTTCGACGACTCATCGTCGATATCGAGCGCCGGTGGAACCTCTACCGCGGGATCTGGCAGGGTTTCGGCAGAGCGGAGCGAGCCAAGTGAGGCTGGGTTAACGGAGCGATTGACGGACATTCTAGTGGACCAAGGAGACGGAGATTTGTTGCTTCAAAGGAACAATCGTGAAGATAGGGTCTTGCAGTGGCTGCAAGCGCTAGACATGCAGGTCATGGGAGCTTGTAGAGCCGATGAGAGGTTAAAGCCGTTGTTGAAACTGAATGCTTCCAGTGGCGTGGCTGAGGACCGGCTCTTAGCACATCTCAGCCAGGTAACTATGACGTTTGGTAACTAATTTGTTTGTTTTTATTATATTTCTTTTGTAATTAAGATGTCTGATTTCGTTTTTATTTGTGCTGTTGAATAGCACTTTGAGCCGTCAGAGGTTGGTATGCTAGCTAGGTGTTTCTGCATACCTCTGGTTTCGATTCGTGTTGGGAAGATTAACAAGCAAGGGACTCTATTGTGCCCGACTACCATAAGGTAATTGAATTCTATACGGATATTGGACTGTTTATTTTGTCTGTGCAGTCACGTGCTGTGTTTTTTGAGTTATTGTATTGATTGAGGTTTGTGTGTGGAAACAGTGACAGACTCTGGTAGTTGAATGTTTACATGCTTCTTATCTTGTTTCCAATGCTTTAATTCTACCGCGTTATGCTGCAGCTGCGGTTCTATTTTTTACACTGTTCAAATTGTACTCTGATTTCTTTAATCGGGGTTATTTTATAGTTTCATATAATTGTGTGAGCTTGATATTCTGACTTGTGAGACTACTTTTGTGGTGCTTTATGTTTATATTTATGTGAAGTGAGAGCATGCTAAATTGATTTATGAACAACCCCTTCGTGTGTGAAGATATAACCAATGTGATGATTCTTTCACTGTCTAAAGTTAATTGATCCAACCATTCACACGGTTATGCAATTAATATCCTATGCAGGCAGCTGAATTAAACTATACTTCATGTTTGTTTGCAGTATATCATCAATGTAATTGTACCTGTAAGTTTTCAGATGTATTTTTCAGATATCATGTATACGCCAGCCATATCTCTTTGTGAACTTGTCCTTGTGCATTTCGCAAATGTTCGAAATAATTTTTATATGTTTTATGCGTTCCTCTGTTCTGTTCCCCAATAGTATCATCTTGTGCTTTAAGCACATTATTCATCTTGTACTTTAACCCCTTGGATTACCATCTGATAGTAGGACAATTTGTGCATTCTTTTCTTTATTAATTCAATGAACTCGAGTCACAAGGATCGTATGATAACATAATTCACATGAATGTTTGGCTCCTATGGAATGACTGTCGATTAGAGCTGTTTTATGGCTGCTTCATCTAGAGACTAGAAATGACATTCTGCATAATGGGTTTTGCTTCATGATGCTGTATGACCAAGTGAATACTTGTCTAGTGGTCATTCCTTGTCAAGTTGGTTATTGATATAAGAGAATTCTCTAACCTATGTATTTCCTATAATTACTCTGGCACATACTTAGATAGTTTTCTTACAGCATTGACTTTTCATTTGAGCTTTTCCATCAGCATTGAGTTAATTTTTAAACATAATTGTAGCTGTAAAGTGTATATATTTTGTAGTTGATGAATTGTAGAGTTTGCAGGATTAAATGTTTTAGCTTATTTGTGGTGATAATGTTCATGCTTCCAAGTAAAAATATCTTTTGACTTGTAGGTAAAGTGGGCGTATTCTATTATGATCTCTGAATTATGAGGAGGTAAAGGTAGTTTCATCTCCTACATATGATAATATAACTTGCTACTGCTTTTTGGATATATAGGAAGAACATTTGAACTGAATTAGAATCCGAGCGTGAGTAGTTTCATACCAGTTTAACTTCCTCATGCTAACCTCATGATATAATCTGCATACTGCCTTTGCAATCTGGTTGCGTGTAAAATGCTTTGAGTTCAGCAAGACACTCTTTTATAACTTGTTATTGCATTCTTGAATGTGTATTACCTTTCCTATTTGTCAAGTCTTCTAGATTGTTGTTATGAGCTTTACAATTTGTTTTGGAGGATTTTTATCACAATCCATTTGGAGCATGGTTTCAGGGTATTCTTGGGATGTTCCTTAACTTTTGATACTTTCACTAATAATATCACAAGCAATGCTACTTAATGATGGTTTTCAAGAAAAAAGATTAGTGAATATAGAATGAACACTTGTGAAATTATTGTTGATGTATGGAAATGTTAAAGCTATGGAGGAGCAATTATCACGGTCCATTGAACAAGATTTTAGTGGAAGTAATCCAGATATCTACTAGATGTGCTACAATATGCCAGTTTCTGGGTGTATGTCAAAAGAACCTGCAACTGATCAATAATGCAAATCCAACAGGGCTGCGATCTAGCAAACACTAAAAATGATATTATATTGTCTAGCCTCACAAACTTATTAATTTTGTTCACTAGCACATACAAGTCATCTGCAAATTCATGTCATTAATTCAAAATTATGAACTCGGTATAAGCTTTATGTGCTGACATAGTGCATTTAAAGATTCACTGCTAATTATGATTTTATTCAAGATGGTGCACGGTTTCTAGTTGCAGTTTTTGGTTTGTGTTGCTAAATCATTTTCCATTTCTCCTTGTTCTCTCAGGGGGGATTTAAATCTTACACTATTGCCAGCGTCTGGTCTGCGCCTCTCATTCATTGGTGATGATGGTAGTACAGAAAGGCTGTTCACCCTAAGTAGTAAAACCCATTGTCCTGCTGTTGAAGTTCATGAGATCCCTGCAGACAGTTCTGGCCGATCTTTCAACTTAAAGATCTCAGATGGCAGAGTTTTTTACTTTTGGTGCTCGGAGAAATCAAAACTTTTGGGAATTGAATTACTTGCAAAGGTATGCACAACAGCTTCTTGGGGGACGATTATGCACGCACATGCTTGTGCACTGTTTGGTCAGAACTAATTTAGCTTTGGAACTTTTATATGATGTTTTTGAAATACTGCAAATAATATTTATGCATATTTTCTTATTTATAGAAATGATGATTAACTCAACTTTGCAATCAATAATAGCCAGGTTTGCAGGAGATGATTTTCCTTCTTCCTTCCTCCCTCTTGAATTTTTTCCGCAATTCATCATAACATGAATATTGGTTGGAAGGAGGGAAAATACAAGAAAGTTACCATATGATCAATAACGTGTCAGTCTGTCTCTGTGTTCTTTGAAATATTTTTCAGTGGTTGCTAATGCATGTTTCTTTTTTTTTTTCAATAATAGATGAAAGATGTACTAAAGAGGAAACCATCTATAGCTGATTTAACTGGAATCAGCAAGTCACGTCTTGATTGCTTTGCAACTCACCTTCGTGCCTTCCTTGTGGGAAGCAATGGCAGGGAAATTTCTGCTTGTTCTCTTGCCACTTCTTCTACCACTCCAGACATCTCTGATTCAACCTCCACAACAAAGTCTCTGCGTTCCAGGCATACTGGCAGTCTGGCAGTTAAAACGAATTCAGCTTATCAGGGAAGTCTCAGTCCTAGATCAAGTTCCTTCAAAGAGGGCCTACCCAGAAGCTTGTCTTCTTCAAGGAATGCCACCAGGGAAAAGTTAAGGCGTCGAGTGGACAACCATCTCTCAGCAGTTGATAACATAATGGCTGCATTGCCACTCAGCATTGATGTGACTTGCAATCAATCCGGGAATGAAAAATTGCAGGAAGCTAAGAGCTGCCCTTTGGCACCCTCTAGTGTTCTTGAATCTCTTGGTAAATTGTCTTTGCCACCAGTTCAGCTCCCTGTGTCTCATGTTCTGTCTAGTCCACCTATTTTCTCTCCATACTATTGTTGGTGCCCCCAAGGTACATCGAGTTTGCAATATCCTTCCACACCTTCAGAAATATCTACCCCATCGGTTGAATCACCTTTACTGCCACCCTTTCCTCCATTATTATCCGCCAGTAGACCATCCAACCTGTTAAGCCCTATACCACCTCTAAGTTTGGCTGACTTCCCCTCGCTGGATTTTCCTGCTTTGCTGCCAGACCCATTAGTTCGGTTGCCAATTCCGAGTTCACAGCAAATCCCAACTTTCACTCCTTTAATGTGTGACCCCATTGTTCACATTCCACTCATTGATGTTTGTTCCTCGGGTCAAGGCTACCTGGTCAGTGCTGGACCGACTATTGCAAGTCCTATTCCACCTTTGCACCCAAGACTTGTAAACCCATTGATTCCTGAAACTGCTGAATCTGTTGTGGAGAAGGGTGCGAGAGAGACTCTGAGACTGCTTATTAGCAGTACAAGCCAAACCAATTCTCAATTCATGAATGTCCTACCAGTTGTGCTAACCAATACTGATCAGACTAGTATACTTGCTAGTGGAAGCTGGAGCCTTTACACAGGAACCAGAGAAGTGGATGCTATTGCAAATAGAATTGCCACCATGGGCCTGGTTTCATTGTCCGAGTCCTCTATAGGCAACAGTGTTGCAGATATAAGTGGCGGCTGTGATAATACCAACGCTTTGCCTGATAATGTGCCTGATGGATCTAGCGTTTTGGGTGGGCCGTATTCTGAAGACGAAGGTACTATGTTTTCAAACGCTGGGAAAGGAACCAATTAAGGCGGTATTGCATTGCCAATGTAAATCTGTTCTTGTCTCCAATGTGTAGATATGTGGCTGCAGCCCTGGGATTTTGAATTGTAATTATTGCAAATCCTGCCGATCATTGGGCATTTGTTCCACCTTTGTTCCTTGAGCTGTTTGGGTAGAAATAGAACTCTACTGTAATGCCTTTTTTTTTTGTCAGATGTATTTTGTTTTCTGTATTTTCCGTGGTGCATTGGCTGCTGAGAGCCTTGATACAATTATTGATTGCTTTTGGTTGCGCGCTGGAAAGGCGTGATGCATAACAGATTCATCCGTTTTGTGCCAATTGTATGTGAAAATAGTTGGTAGCCATTCCCTCCTTTTTATTGTTATTCTTTTCCCTTTTCAATGCGGCGAGTTTTGAACATGTCTAAGCTTCCGGTGACGGATATCCTGCATAATTTCACTCTGGTTAAAGTAGTTGATATCTGGTGCTTTTATGCTTGCTGTATATGACTGGAAAGTCACCTTAATTTTTTTTTCCTGCAGGGAAGATATTCAGGTGAACTTGAAATTATCTAGTTTCTGCATTTGCAAGTAGAACGGGCGGTGACTGGTAATGATGACTTGTTGAGTATAAAAAGGCATTAAAGCTGTGACGGTTTTTGTCGAAAGTCGTGGGGCCGAATGAAACCCTGAAGTTCAATCATGCTTGGTGATAATGCTGCCTGGCAATGCTTACAATGGGTGGAGAGGTAATAGGAATTCCCAATGGAGTTCGCTTCTATAATTTCATTACAGATGAAAATTTGTGTGGACTCATTTACCTTTCAATATTTAAGACGAAGGCCCTGTGGTTCAAGGGTTTATATGTTTTTTCACCCCTATTCATGGCCATACTCTGTTGATACTCTTGGCACTACAGAGTGTTCGAAAGGTGGAGAAACCCACCCTTCGTGCCAATGATGTAAAAGAAGAAGGTTGAGGCTCGTTTGCTTGTATTTGTTTACCCCTATCTGCGGTGTATTTGCTGTCTCAGTTAGGCTCAAAGTTTCGATGATGAAGGCAAAGATTAGAGAGACAACACATTGTAATCTGTTTGTATTATTATTGGTGGTCTAAGTATTTATTGTAATCAGTGATCGGTTTCCCTTTGATGGGTTTTGTTTCTTGTAATTGGGAGCAAGAACAAGAATCAAACAATTGTATCTCACTTTGAAGTCACCCATTCTTAACTCCCAGCTACCATGTATATAACTTGATGGCACAATTCGAGTTCCGAAGATTGGATTGAGGAATCGGGAAAAAAGGAATTTATAACTGGATGGAAGGAGCTCGGTTTCTTAAATGCAGTACCACGACATTAAACTAGCAAGCTCTACTTCTTTAGTTAGTAGAATTATAGAAGGATACCTAACAAGGCTAATGCTTCAATCAGCAGGGACATTTATGAATGGCTCTCCGCAGACTAAGAACGTGGAGAGTTGGAACAACGGTAACCTGCATATATTTAGCAATTGACCTATAGAATAGCAGACAGACAATAGAAGTATCCCTTTAACAGAGTGTATAGCAATCCAAAGATGGAAGGGAAAACCAGGGAAAGTAAAGAGAGGAAATGAAATTGGAGATTTTTAATTTCCCCGTTTTCCCTACCGTTACTTTCTTCTCTATTCCTAATTTTAGGATCCAAATTCCATACTACGGAAACTAAATTTCTTTTCCATCACTTTCATTTTTCGTTCCATTCCCTCAAAACATCACATTGTGATCTGCGGTCCTGCAAGGAGGGACTAACTATTAATAACAGAGTGGCATCACATAGAGTTCCATGAAAGAGCATTTTGATCATGATGTTAAGTTATTAAAAACAAAATCCTAGGGACAAAAGGTACTACGACAACGAGCAGAATTGGAAGCATCCGCATCTTGACAACTTAGGTGCAACAACAAGAATCTTGTAGACAGATATGCAACATGCTGCATTGAAAAGATACGCGACAAATTTACGTGGAGAGGTAATTTGGCCATCTGATGCGTGAACAACAAAGATCGGACCCAAGAGCAATCAGATGTTTTCCTGTAACTAATGTCCATTCATCGCCACTGCAGAATGGGTTCTGTCTACAGTTTACTCCAAAATCCGGACCAACATACCTTTACAAGTTTTCTTAAAGAGAGTCCTAGTTAATTAGGATGATGACTTTGGTTACTCTCTTTCCTCAATCTTACTGGGAAGAATGTCTAGAATGGGAGTTCTTTCTTGGTACAATAGCTATTCTAAAGCCCTCCAAAAAAACAGGAAGTACTTCATATGTAAAGAAGAAATGCTCAAGTTTCTAAATATTTTGGATTCGAACTGGTAAACGAAAACCGCAGCTCTTGCAATTTGATTAAGCATAGTATAAGTCCCTTCCCGGATTACAAGCGGCTCTTAAATCCTTGGTTGTAACGTAGAACAGATCGCATGTTTGAATCTTTACGTTTATTTTTTCCTGGAGGTGGCGTATTTGTTATGGTGTACTCGTGGCCCTTGCTGTGGATCTAGCTTACGGCATACCTTTAATGGCGTTTTATTTCTTGTAATTGGGAGCAGTAACATGAGCAAGCAAACAGCTGTATCTCACTTTCGAGTATGTCTTCGTTCATCTCCCAGCTACCACAGCCTTCTTGGAGTAAATGTAATGCTTGATGACGTGACCTTCGAGCTCAGAGGGTCATTAAGTATTGGGTGATTCACGACCATATAACCTGAAGAACGGAGACTGGTTTGTTAAATGGAATGCCAAAGTACTGGGATGATGAGCTTTGAAGGCCCCTGTACTATCGACTTTGTTTTAAAGTCCCTCATCTTTGAAACTTCTTAATCCAAACCTTTTTATTGTAAGTCTGTGCTCGTCCAGCCATTAATAACGGTGTCAGATAGCTTTAATTTTGAAATATCCTTTTGAATATGCTCTTTTATATTAGAAAAAAATAAATAAAAATAGATAAATAACTTTAAAAAAACTAATAATTAAGCTCTATACCACCAACTCTTTCCCTCGTGTATAACCAATCATTTTAAAAATCATAAAGAAATTTTAACTTGTAAGAACATAAAATCGATAATACAATCAATTCACATTAATAAAAATAAAAAAAGAAGCTAAAATAAAATAAATAATTTTTTTTTATATAATTAATTGTTTTCCCTCGTTTATATTTATTTATTTTTATAATTAAAATAAATGTAATTATAAAATCAAGGGAATGCAAAATTGGCGGGACTTATTAAAAAAAAACATATTTTTTTATTTTTTATTTTTTTATGTTTTTTAATATAAAAAGTAAGCATATTCTAAGAATTTTTAAAATTATCGAACGAATAACGGTGTTAGTAACCGAAGACTAAGAACAGTGTTAACATACTCATTGTATAAAGTTTGAATCAAAAAGTACAAGAATTTAGGCTAATTAAAAACCTATTGATATTTTCATAGTAGGTATTTAAAAAAAAATTAATTTTAATATTAGTACATCAAAATAATCTGAAATTATATAAAAAACAAAAAAAATATAATTTGAAGCAAAAAAATAAAAAAAATAAATTTATTTAAAAAAAAATCGTTTGAAATGCATGAATAAATAGGCTCAAGTGCTTAACCATCAGTAAATTAATTAGGTAATAATTATGAGGTCTTGGCTTCAACATCCATCCAAAAATACCTAATGACAAGCACCCCAGCAGAAAAGTCTCCATGCCATTCTGTCTTTATCAAAGAAAACGCCATTTAAGGCAAGAATCGGCCTAGCATCGCTGACGAGGCTCTTATCTTTCCACAATCCTTCATTTAAGATTAATGGTGAAAGAAACATGCCGACATTCATGTATATACAATTGTAAGTTGAAGCTTTTGCTTTCAGACCATTGAGGTATCCCTTTATAGAAATGTATGCTGTTAATATTTTTGAACCTGGAAAGAAATTATATATATATATAAAAATGATCCGATAAGAGAGGCTGCTTCGTCTGCTATCCGTTGAAGGACTAATTATTGATAGGTCTTTATCATTAATAGGATTCCAGGGAGGAGCATCTTCATGCTATTGGTATAAAACAATATCACAAGGATAAGAAAATCCTGTGGCTACAGAAGGAATTCCAAGTCATGGAATCTTGACAACTTTGGGCAATAGCAAGAATTTTATGAACAGGCAGGCAACATGCTGCTTTAAGAACATATGCAAAACATTCAAGTGGGGAGGTAATTTGCTTATGCCAAGAAACAGTAAATCGGGCCCATTGAAAGCTGGAGCTGAGTAAGCAACTGAAGTCATTTTTTCCTCCTTTTGATCAGCCACTAATGTCAGTTCATCCTCGATCTACTCGGCGACACCAGTATTATACCCATCTAAGACGAGCACTGTTCAGAAAAACCCTTTTACCTGAACTAATTTCGGTCTAAAATCTCTTAAATTTTGGAAAATAGGTTGTTCAGATAATTATTTGAGCTTTTTGTTTTTTGAGGAATTCGGATAGTATCGTAAAAAATTCAAGTTACCAGGATTGTATTTTTTTTATTGTTTTAAATGCTACAATTTTTAAAATTAATGGGCTTGTAGTTCTTTCAACCTGAATATCTTGGTTAGTGAAAACATTCCTTGCACTTGATCCTCGCCGGCAAAAACATAAGGGTTTTTCTAAGGTGTGCGCTTAGGGCACACATTACTAACAGCTTTTGGTAATTTGCTCTTCCTTAATTATGGGTTGTTAAAATGTTTAGTTACAGATTTTTGAATGGTAAAAAATAACCTTTAACTGAATTAGATTAATATTAAAAAAAAATTAGCTTTCTTGTTTAACTATAAACAGGGAAAAAATGGCACATCTAAGGTTCGAGATTTTCCAGACTTATTCCGGCGACTAAAAATTGTTAATTAATATTAAGTATCTTCTTTCTTCGTTAATTAATTTCAGTAGAAAAGGACTATTATGCTCTTCATTAAATATGTAAAAAAAAAACATTATCTTTATGTTTTGTCGGGTTAAGTTTCCCATCAAATCTCACAATTAAAAATTAACTATTTTCATAAGTGGCATGACAATTAATCCTGAATAGTATTTATTAATTTTATATGTTAGTTTTTCTTTTTATTCCAAATATAAGATTATTTTAATGTACTTTTTTTATTAATAGATAAATAAGAAAGTTAAAAGAACCTCAAGCTTTTTAATTTTAATCTAATTTAATTAAAGGTTACTTTTCACCTTTCAAAAACTTATAACTAAACATTTTACATATAAATGAAAAAAAGGGGTAACTATCCTTAATTTCAAAAAATATTTGTGACAATCATATAGTAAATGACACACTTAATAGAGCTTGGATCAAAAGACTTGTTTTCTTTATAGTTTCAAATTCGAGTCATGTGGTTGTTAATATGATGATCATTGGAGGCTTACATGATCGTTAACTTTAGAGCTCGTGGAATTAGTTGAGATACGCGCAAATTGGCATGGATACCGACATTAATAAAAAAATATTTGTGATATTTTTATATTTATATATATATATATATATAAAAACATATGAAACCACCATCAACGCGGTTCTACATAAAGAAAAACAAATATTAAATTATGTATTAACCACGTCGAAAAGAATATCCAGATTCCTAAAAAAAAACCAACAATTCCAAATCCAAATCTCAAAAAAAAAAAAAAATAGAGAAATCCTTTTCAATAAATCAATTATCATAACCGGCACGCGATTCCAGGTGCCTAACGAGTCCAGGAACCTTGGAATCTAACCAGCAGAGACACTGTTTCTTGATGGGCTTTTCCTAGATATTTTTTTGACGGTATACAAAACAAACTATTTTCAATATTAGATATTATTTTTTAGTAAGATAAAAGTATTCGGTTATGTTAGTAGATTTTTTGTTTCTGTGATGGAAGGCCGGGATTGTGACATATAATAGTTTGGGTGTTAATGTTTTGTATGGAATGGTGGAGATATCATTTTATGAAACTTCTTTGAGGTCATTTTATTTGGCATTGAGCTCGAGTCGAGGCGGTGAACCAATTCTTGTATTCACCAGGACTGGAATTTTATTATCAATGCGGACCACTCGCATAGAAATTCCAAGAATCCTGCCAAACACGTTCTTTCGATGTTCACCGAGGAAATCTATTAGACATTATTGATTTAATTATTAACATTCAGTAGAAAGTTTGGCTTTTCACTGTACAGTGAATTATGGAAAGCAAAGCAATTTTTTATTTTGACGATTCAAATTTTCTAGAAATTTTTTTTAAAAAAAATTATATTTTAACACCGGTTTTACCAGGGAGTGAACATTTTATTTGTTTTCTGTAAAGTTTTTCCATCTCGAGTCACAAGTTTTGTGGATTAAACGTGTTAATTTAGGTTGTTTTTCTTGTTTCTTTTCTAATTATTTGTTTATCAATTTTATTATTCAGTATTGAGTTTTATTATTGTTTTATAATTTTTTTATAAAGTTATCACTATCTCATGACCCGAGTTTGACAGATTAACTCGGTCGGGTTGACTTATATCATTTTTATTCAATTTAAATTTTTAATATTGTGTTGATTTAGGATTAAAATTTATAATTTTTTTATTGATTTTTTATTAAATTATCATAATTTTATAATGCAATTATATACCGATGGATTCACTATTTTTTTTTTCCATCCAAATTGGAAGTAGTATATCTATACATAGAGCAGGGATTCATTTACAACCGTGAGTGAAACTATTGGTTTACTTGAGATTTAGCGGTCGAGATCAAATCACTGCTTTTATTTGTCTATGGATAATCTTCGTTAATTAACTTAACCATATATTGGTCATTCAATCCGTATATATTAGCCACGAATCAGAAAGGTAAAATAATCAACACGCATGAGTCCTGTCGCTGATCGTCAAGCTAAGAGTTGTGGATTGAAAGCTGGAACTTCGAGTGTTTTTGGCAGTGAGAATGTTGTTGTTTTTTAAATAATTTTTTATGTTAAAATATATATTAATAATATTTTTTTATTTTTTAAAAATTATTTTTGACATCAAGATATTAAAATGATTTAAAAATACTAAAAACATATTAATTTAAAATTAATAAAAAAATAATTTTTTTTAAAATTTTACGAAAAAAATATTTTTAAAACACAGAAACAAACAATTACCGTGGGCATGAAAACCTTTCCCCGACAAAACAATTATTGTATATATGGATCCATTTATTTTTAGGCTGAGTTACTCTTTTTCCTCGAAGATTGACTCTTATTTTTCCATGCAAATGATTCCTTTCGGTAATTAAACAGAGCTAAAAGAGGGGGAAAAGCAACTCTTTATCCTACTTTTGACTGTATTTTTCCACGCAAATGATTCCTTTCTGGGCTTGAGCAGAGCTAAAGGAGGAAAAAGAGACTCGTCAACTTCAAGGACTATCCTGGGCGATTAAATATAATTAAGACATAACAATTCAAGTAAAAAATAAAGTGGATGTTAATATCTTTTGAGCTGTAACAGTAATTAATTTTTAAAATATTTTTTATTTGTAAATGTATTAAGATAATTTTTTTTATTTTTAAAAATTTATTTTTGATACTAGCACCTAAAAATAATCTAAAAAAATTAAAACAAAAAAAATCTATTAAATTGTTTTAAAACTCGAATTAAAATATTATCCAAACATACACTGAACATCAAGAGAGCAAAAAACGTAGTTAATAAATGGGTTCACATGGGGACCATGGTGCTGTCTTGTGGAGGACCATCCTTTATCCATGTGAGCTCCCCGATTATTTGTAACCCCACTCTCGAAGTTCATATTCCACGAGACTAACTATTATTCGGGCTTTATATTAATGTTTTTTTTTTAAAAAAAAAATATTAAAATAATTTTTTTTATTTTTAAAAAATTATTTTTGATATTAGTATATTAAAATAATTTAAAAATATAAAAATATAAATTTTAAATAATAAAAAAATTCAGAGTTTCAATCACGTTTCCAAACACTATTATTCAGGTTTTATATTAAAGTTTTTTTTTAAAAAAATATATTAAAATATTTTTTTATTTTTAAAAAATTATTTATGATATCAATATTTTAAAACGATTAAAAAATATATAAAAATAAATTTTAAACAAAAAAAGAATTTCAGAGCTTTAATTGCGTTTCCAAAAACTATTAAAAACAAAAAAAAATCATTGCAGACATTTTAAGTTCCTCTTTGGTGGAGAGGTTGAACCAACATTTTGTTAATTTTAGAATTTTCTTTTGTTTTAAATTATGTTGATGTGAAGAATAAATTTTAAAATATATATATTATTTTAATATATTTTTAAATAAAAAACATTTTAAAAAACGTTTTCAATTAGTTGGGGTTTTGTTGTTTTCTGTTAACGGAAGGTACCGAAAATTCTAGTGATAAGATCTCCATCCTCCCTTTAAGATTTGAAATTGTTGTCTCCTGAAACACCCACCAAGCCTATGAATTGTTAAAAATCAACTTTTAGAATTTTGATTTAATTAACCAGTTAATATGTTGAGATTTATTTTTCTGAATATGTTTTATCCGATCCATAATTGAGCACAGGGTTGAACAAAACATCACCAATGTTCTCAGGTCAGCAATTGGCATTTTGAAATTAAGTTTTTTTTTTTCAAACAAGATACTTATATCAAAAAAACCATCTCAACCCAAAAAGTTAAGCTGCCAGGTGAGATCTCAGAATATGATTTGCACATGCTCACATTACCATATGCTTAATTTTTTATCAAATAAATAAAAATGATGAGATTCGAACTCGAGACCACTTAGTCATCAAAATTCTGATATCATATTAAAGAATCATCTCAATTCAAAAATTTAAATTATTAAATAAAATTATAAAATATAATTTATATTATTTCCTAACAAATTATACTATTCACAAGATTTCATTTTCTAGGCTCTTGATTACAAACTTAAACGATAAAAGTGGAAAGAAAGTCTCTTGGCATCCAAGTCAAAATTTAAAAAAGAAGAAGAAAAAAGAAGCAGAATTAAATATCAATATCCTATGAGAAAAAAAAATTCAAGGCAAAAAATCAAGGCTTAGGTTTCCAGTGACGAGCAATGATGTATTTTTCTCATCCAAGCGAGAGAAAGGACAAATATGATTCACGTGATCCATCAAATCAGTCAAGTTATTCGTATGATGTAAAATTTGATAGACGTGGGAACTGTTACGGTGCAAGAGTAATATCTCGTTTAGGTGCAGTTTGGAATTTCATGAAAATTTAAAATTATTATTTTTATATATTTTTATATTATTTTAATTTATTAATATCAAAAAATATTTTTTAAAAAATAAAAAAAATATTATTTTAATACATTTCTAAGTAAAAAAACTTTAAAAATAACCACTATCACACTTTCAAAAACTCATTTAATTTTAAACCTGCTTCATCATGGTTTGTATTTTTTTTAAGAAAAATAAATATATAGGTTTTCTAAGAATGTTTTTTTCAAAAATAAAATAAATATAAATTAAAAATTTTATACAAATATTTAATTAAATAAATTAAGAATTATTTAGGAAAATAAATAAATAAATAATCATTAATGATAAATATTAATAATATTAGAAAAATCAACAATTAAACATTAATTAAGATATTTGATCTCACAAAGTATAATATTTATCTAGTTATATTATTTAATTTAAATTTTTATTCAACTAAATTACAATAAAAATAAATACACAAATAAACTGATTGAATAAAATAAAAAAATATTATGCAAGGCCACATATATTAAAAATGTTATTTTTTATTTTTAAAATAAATTTTATCTATATAAAACATAAATCAAATTATTTATGAATCATAAAAAATATATTTTAAAAATAAATACATACAAACAATTAAAAAATTATATTTAAAAAAATTAATAAGAAAAATAAAAAATTAAAGATATTAATTGAAACATGGATTAAAAAATCATTTTAAGAAACAAATTAAAAAAATGGTATCAATTAAAATAAAAAAACAAAATTAGAATGAAAATAAAAACCTATACGAAAAATCCACTGGATCAATGGCTTATTTTTTCTTGATTAGAGGGGTAAAT
>Ga0325400_1002816_pt1 | contig 15468 bp, 15 predicted proteins | sample PopdelMetagenome_2_FD_205662 | JGI IMG/M metagenome (GOLD analysis project Ga0325400, IMG submission 205662) | Populus deltoides microbial communities from Bellville, Georgia, United States - Xylem-PdKOR-R1 | ecosystem: Host-associated > Plants > Phyllosphere > Stem > Wood/Secondary xylem... | reverse complement strand
CGACGACGTGGCGCTCATCGCGCGGGCGGCCGCCGCCTCGGTCGACGACATCGGGGCGGCCGCTGCGAAGGCCGGGGCCAAGGCCGCCGGGGTGGTCGTCGACGACGCCGCGGTCACCCCGCAGTACGTCCGGGGCCTGGCCGCCGAGCGCGAACTGCCGATCATCAAGAAGATCGCCATCGGCTCGCTGCGGAACAAACTCCTCATCATCCTTCCGGCGATCCTGCTGCTCAGCCAGTTCGCGCCGTTCCTGCTGACGCCCATCCTCATGCTCGGCGGGGCGTTCCTGTGCTACGAGGGCGCCGAGAAGATCTGGCACAAGCTCAGCGGCCACGGGCACGCGGACGACGAGGGCCCCAAGGACGAGAAGACCGTCGTCTCCGGCGCGATCCGCACCGACCTCATCCTGTCGGCCGAGATCATGGTGATCTCGCTCAACGAGATCGCCGACGAGGGTTTCTGGTCGCGGCTGATCATCCTGATCGTCGTCGGGATCGCCATCACGATCATCGTCTACGGCGCCGTCGGGGCCATCGTGAAGATGGACGACGTCGGCCTGAAACTCGCCGAGCGTCCGAGCGCTGCTGTGGCGAAGTTCGGCCGCGGGCTCGTGCTGGCCATGCCGAAACTCCTGACCGTGCTGACCGTCGTCGGGACCGCCGCGATGCTCTGGGTCGGTGGCCACATCCTGCTCGTCGGTACCGACGAACTCGGGTTCCACCCGGTCTACGAGTTCGTGCACCACCTCGAGGAGGCCGCGCACGAGGCGACCGGCGCGATCGGCGGTTTCGTGGGCTGGCTCGTCAACACGCTGTTCAGTGCCGTCATCGGCCTGGTCGTCGGGGCACTGGTCGTGCTCGTCATGAACCTCACGGTGCACCGCAAGGCGAGACGCTGACTAACGCAGTACCCGCTTGAGGTGGGTGGCGACGACCCGGAACTGCCGGTCGGCCGTCATCGCCTCGGGGAACAGGACGGCCTGCAACGAGACCCCGTCGACGAGGACCTGGGTCTCGACGCCGAACGCCGCCGCGTCGATCCCGGGCCGGGCGGCCCCGGCCCTCTGGACCTCCCGCACCAGGTCCGAACACATGTCGACGGCCTCGACGTGGCTGGCCAGCCGGATGGCGCGGAGTTCGGGGTCGTGGCGGGCGTACTCCCAGAAGGCGACGTCGATGTTCGCCTCCAGCATGCGCAGCGGGTCGACCGGCATGGCCTCCTCCAAGGCCACCCGGAGGAGTTCCACGGGATCGTCGATCTCGTCGCGGCGGCGCTCGATGCGGACGCGCACGGCCGCGAACGCGGACCGGTGGGCGGTGACGAGGATCTGCGCCTCGTTCGTGAAGTAGTGCGCCAGCACGCTGCGCGACAGGCCCGCCTCGGTGGCGATCTCACGCACGGCATCGGGATCGTCCAGACCGGCCCGACGTCGATGCCGTTCCTGCGGTTCGAGGACGACCCGGAACTGCGACGGGCGATGGCCTTCACCGACACCGCCGCCCGGCGCGGAGTGCTGCTGCACCCGTGGCACAACATGTTCCTGTCCGCCGCGCACACCCCCCAGGACATCGCGACCACCTTGGAACGCACCGACGAGGCCTTCGCCGAGATCGCCAGGGGGTAGCTCTCAGTCCTCCTGGGTGCTCGAACTCTGGCCGTACCCGGCCAGGCCGGCGGAGACCCGGGCGATCTCCTCGTCCGACAGGACGTTCACCACAGCACCGCTGGCCATCGCGCGCAGGTGCACGTCGCAGACGTACTCCAGGTACGGCACCCGGTCCAGGACCTTGACCAGGTCCCGCCCGACGACGACCGCGCCGTGGTTCCCCATGAGGGCCGCGGTGCGGTCCTTCAACGCCTCGGCGACGTTCACGGCGAGGTCGTCGGTGCCGAACGTCGCGTACGGGGCCACCCGGATCCCGCCGCCGAACAGTGCCGTGTAGTAGTGCGACGCAGGTACTTCGGTGACCACGGTGCTCAACGCGGTCGAGGCCGGGGCGTGGGTGTGGACGACGGCCGTGTGGTCGCCGGAGTGGTACACCGCCAGGTGCAGGGCGAGTTCGCTCGACGGCTGCAGCCGCGCTTCGACGGGGTTTCCGTCCAGGTCGTGGACCCCGACGTCCTGCGCCGTCATCGCCTCGTAGTCGACGCCGCTGGGCGAGATGACGACGTGGTCGCCGACCCGCGCGGACACGTTCCCGGCCGTTCCGACCACCAGACCGCGGCGGCTCAGGGCCTTGCAGACGTCGGCGACCTGCTGGCGCAGTTCCTCGTGCATCACGGTCTCCACCATCACGGCTGGAGGATGTACTTGGAGCCGCGGCCGGCGGCCATGTCCTCCAGGCTCGGGACCAACTGGTCCAGGGGCCGGATCTCGGTCACCAGCATGTGCCCGTCCACCTTCTTCGAGGCCAGCAGTTCCACGGCCGTGCGCACGTAGTTCGGGGTGTGGTGGAACACGCCCTTGAGCGTGTACTCCTCGTAGTGCATGGCCGAGGAGTCCACGGAGAACAGCGCACCCTTCGGGGTTCCACCGAACAGCACCGCGGTGGCCCCGGGCCGGATCGTGCGGACGGTCTGCTCCCAGACCGCGGGCAGGCCGACGGCCTCGATCCCGACGTCCGCGCCGCGACCGCCCGGGGTGGCGGCCTTGATGAGTTCCACCCGGTCCTGCGCGTCCGGGACGTCGGTGAGGTCGATGGTCTGCACGGCACCGGCCGCGGCGGCCTGCTGCAGCCGCCAGGGGGTCTGGTCGACGGAGATGACGTTCGCGCCGCGCAGGGTCGCGAGTTTGACGAACATCAACCCGATGGGCCCGGCGCCGTGCACGACGACGGTGTCGCCGAGGGCGATCCCCGACTCGGCCATCCCGTGCACCACGGTCGCGAGCGGTTCCAGCGGGGCGGCGGCCTCGAAGTCGAGGTCGTCGGGCAGGACGTAGGTGTTGCGCGCCACGATGCTCGCGGGGATGACGACCTGCTCGGCGAACGCGCCGTTGAGGAACTCCAGGTTCTCGCACAGGCTCTCGCGGTGACGGGTGCAGGCCCAGCAGTGTCCGCAGGGCGCGGTGTTCGCGGCCACGACCCGCTGGCCCTTCGAGAAGGTCGTGACGCCGTCGCCGACGGCGGTGACGACGCCCGCGAACTCGTGCCCGAACCGCGAGGGCAGCACGGGGAAGAGTTTCGGGTGGCCGCGGCGGAACGACTTCAGGTCGGTGCCGCAGGTGGCGGCGGCCTTGACCTCGACGGCGATCTCGCCGGGACCGGGGGCGGTCTCGGGCACGTCCTCCAGGCGCAGGTCACCGGGGCCGTGGAACATGGCAGCGCGCAAGGTTCTCTCCTCAGGACTCAGACGTGCAGGGCGTGCAGGACGTCCCGCAACGTGGGGTAGAGCTGGCGGTAGGTGGGTAGCAGCCGGGCGTAGGCCTCGACGTTCTCGGGGATCGGGCGGACCGTCTTCTCGACGACCTCGAGGGCCTTCGACGCCGTCTGCACGTCGGCGTGGACGCCGATGGCGGCCAGAGCCACCGCCCCGGCACCGAGGGCACTGATCTCGCCCTCGGCGCGGATGTCGACCGGTCGGGCCAGGACGTCGGCCAGGATCTGGCTCCACAGCCGGCTGCGGGTTCCGCCGCCGATCGCGCGCATCGTCTCGATCCGTTGCCCCGTGGCCTGTTCCAGGCCGTCGAGCTGGGTGCGCAGTTCCATCGCGATGCCCTCGAGCAGCGAGCGGTAGAAGTGCGCGCGGGTGTGGCAACCCCGCCAGCCGAGCACGGCACCCGAGGTCAGGGCGTCCCAGTACGGGGTCTGGGTGGCGTTCCAGTGCGGCAGCGTCAGCAGACCCTCCGCGCCCACGGGGACCCCGCAGGCCGCCTCCTCGAGCCGAGGGTCGGGCCGACCGCCGAGTTCTGGATCACCGAACTCGCTGCGGAACCAGGTGGTCAGGAACGTCCCCGAACTCGAGAACGTCTCGACCGTCGTCGTCCTCGGCAGCGGGGAGACCAGCGAGCGGTAGGCGCGGGAGGGGACGTACCCCGGTTGCAGCGCTCCGATGACGACGGCCGTCCCCATCACGAGGTAGGCCTCGCCGGCGTGGCTGACCCCGGCGCCGACTCCCGCAGCCTGACCGTCGCCGAGACCGGCGATGACCTTGACGTCGTGAGAAACCCCCCAGCGGGCGGCGACGTCGGGTTTCAGGACACCCATCGGTGCACCCACCCCGACGAGTTCCGGAAGCTGCTCGCGGCGCAGACCCGCGACGTCCAGCAGGACGGGGGAGTAGTCACGTGTCTGGAGGTCCAACAGCCCGACGGGGTCCATCGACGCGGTACTCGTCACCCAGTGCCCGGTGAGTGCGTGGGCGAGGAACCCGTGGACGTCGACGACCTTCGCCGTCCGCGCCAGGGTTTCGGGCTCCTCGTCCTTGAGCCAGGCGAGCTTGTAGAGACCCGGGGTGATGTCGGTGGGTTTCCCGCTGATCCGTTCGACCTCGTCGCTGCCGTAGTGCGCGACCTGGTCGGCGGCCCGGCCGTCGAGCCACAGCATGGCCGGACGCAGGGGTTCCCCGTCCGCGTCGAGGCAGACGAAGGACTCACGCTGGTGGCTGATGCACACGGCCTCGACGATGGAACGGTCGGCGATCTGCTGCAGCGCAGCGGTGATGGCTGCGTCGGTCGCGGTCCACCAGGTCGTCGCGTCCTGTTCGGCGCGGCCCGGGGCCGGGGACTTCGTGCTCAGCGGCGAACTGGCCTCGGCCAGGACGGTGCCCTCCTCGTCCAGCACGAGGGCCTTGGCGGCGGTGGTGGAACAGTCCACGGCGATGACCGCTCTTTTCGTCATGACGCCACCGCCCGGTCCGCGACGACCACGTGCGCCCCGGCGGTCCGCAGAGCGACGACCTCCTCGGGGTCCGTCCCGGAATCGACGACCACGGCGTCGAAGTCGGCCAGCGCGGCGATCCGGTGCACGGCGCGGCGGGTGAACTTCGACCCGTCGACCATGAGGACCCGGAGTTCCGCGCTGCGCATGAACGCCTTCTTCATGTCCGCGGTTGCGCGGGCAGGGTGGAAACAGGTGCCGTGCGCGACCGCCGTGACCGACATGAACAGCACGTCGTAGTGGAGCTCGGCCAGCGTGGCCTCGGCGCTGGAACCGCCGAAACTCGAGAACTCCGGCACGAACTCGCCGCCGATCGCCGTCAACCGGATCCCGGGGTGCTCGGCCAGGGCGTTGATGACGGGCAGGAAGTTCGTGACCACCGTCAATGGCCCGCGCGCCACGAGGGCGGGCACCAACCGCATCGCCGTCGTGCTGTCGTCCAGGGCCACGGCCTGCATCGCCACGCGGTCCTCGGCCCAGGCCAGCGCAGCGGCGGCGATCTGGTCCTTCGCCGCCCCGTGGAGGTCACGTCGGTAGGCGAACGTGTGCTCGAACGCTTCGCTCGGGCGGGCCTCGGCCCCGGAGCGCACCTTGCGCAGGACCCCGCGGCTGTCGAGGTGGTCGAGGTCGCGGTGGATCGTCATGGCGCTCACGCCGAACTGGTCGGCGAGCTGGTCGATCCGCACCGAACCCTGCGACTGCACGAGTTCGAGGATCTGGTTGCGGCGGTGGCTGTGGTCCAGGGTGCGGCGTGTGTCGTCGGTGGCCAAACGTCGACTCCCCTCTGAGTCTGCGAGCGCGGTCCGTTCCGCGTCGTGTGCCGAAACTAACAGGGGTTCGTGCCTCGATCAACAGGTTCTCGTGTGAAGGTCACACCGATGGCTGTGACGTCAGGTGCCGCAAGGCCGCGGCGGCGATCAGCAACGCCTCGTGGACCTCGGGGTCGTCGAGCGGGTGGCCCAGGAGTTCCTCGGCCCGCCGCAGGCGTTGGTACGTCGCCTGCCGCCCGATCCGGAGTGCGCTGGCCGTCCGGGTCGGGGAGCAGCCCAGTCGCAGGTGCGTCTGCACGGTGGTGACCAGGTCGGTGCCGTGCCGGACGTCCCACCGGTGCAACGGCCCCAACGTCGCCTCCGCCAGGGCGGCGAGTTCGGGCCCGGCGACCAGCAGGTCCAGGGCGCGGGACCGTGAGGTCGTCACCGGGTGCCTCCGGTCGGGTTCCAGGGCGAGGGCCCGTCGGGCGCGGTCCAGGCTCCATCGCCACCCGGCGGGGGTGCGGACCGGATCGCCGACACAGATGCGCAGCGGGGGCCGGCCCGCTCGCCGCCAGGCCTCGTCGAGGGCCTCGGTGAGCCGTCCGACGGTGTCCCCGTGGTCGGGCAACGCGAACAGGCCGAGCACCTCAGGGCCGACTCGACCCCGCAGTGATCGCCCGGTGGACCGGGCCGCGCCGGCCAGGACGGAGTTCCCCGTCCGGCTCTCGGGTGCCTCGACGGCGACGCCCAGCACCACGTCGTCGGTCGCCGGGTGGAAGCCCGCGGCCCCCGCGCGAACCAGCAGGTCGGTGGCCGCCGGCGGGGCCGAGGCCGTGAGTTCGGCGAGCAGTCGCTCGGCGAGTTCGTCGGTGCGGGAAGGGATCCGGTGGGTGCGCAGCACCTCCAGACCCAGGGCGGGCGCGAGGCGGCGCAGGGCCGTGCTGATCTGCGCGTCCTGCGGTCCGCGGGTGGCCACGAAACCCCACTTCCGTTGGCGCACCACGATCTCCTGCCGGGGCGCGTCGTCGTCCAGCAGGGCCCAGGCGTCGCGGTCGTCCCCCGTGCCCGCCGCCGCGACCAGCGCACCCGTGGCCGAGACCAGCACCAGCGGACGGCCCAGCAGTTCACTGACCGCGGCCAGCACCCCGGACAGTCCGCGTTCCTCGGCCTGGGCGGTCTCGATCGCCGCCGTCACCTCCTCGGCGAACCGCAGGGCGGTGGTCGCCGAGCCGAGGACGACCGTGTTGAGAGCCTCCGCGATCCGGATGAACGGCACCACCTCGCGCAGTTCGACGAGCACGAGACCGCAGCGCGCCGCCTCGTCGGCCATCTCGGGAGGGACCTGCGGCAGGGACCGTCCCGTCTCCAGGGCCAGGGCGGCGAGCCCGCGCTGGTGGAGATCACGGACGTAGTGCCGGCGAGCCCCCGCGTCGACCGTCGCGACGCCGAGACCCGTCGTCAGCAGGAACTCCCCGCCGGACAGCAGCGGCCCGATCTCGTAGATCTCGCTCGAGTGCACCCACCGGACGGACGCGTCGAGCCGGTCGCGGCCGGCGAGGACGCGCGGGGAGGCGTCGACCACCACCGGGTGGGCCAGGACGTCCGCGACAGTCAGCACGGTCAGAACGTACGCTTCTGGACTGCCGGAAGCGGACGTTTCGCCCCGTGACGTGCGGGTCCCGGCACGGTGGACTTCTCCCGTGAGCGCACCCACCCTCGACCTCGACCCGCAACTGCTGCTCGAGACGGCCCTCGAGCAGGCCACCCTCGGCGCAGCCGCCGGGGGAGTCCCCATCGGCGCCGCCCTGTTCACGGTCGACGGGACCCTCCTCGGCGCCGGACACAACCGACGGGTCCAGGACGACGACCCGTCCGTGCACGGTGAGACGGCCGCGTTCAAAGCCGCCGGTCGCCGCGCGACCTACCGCGACACGGTCATGGTCACGACCCTGTCGCCGTGCTGGTTCTGCTCCGGGCTGGTCCGGCAGTTCAAGATCGGCCACCTGATCGTGGGGGAGAGCGCCACGTTCACCGGCGGCCACGAGTGGCTGGCCGAGCACGGCGTCCGGGTCACCGTGCTCGACGACCCGCGGTGCCGGGAACTCATGACCGACTTCATCGCCCGCCGCCCCGACGTGTGGTTCGAGGACATCGGAGAGGACGTCCCATGACGACGATCACCGCAAGCGGTTCCGCCCCCACCGAGACCGTCGAGAAACGCAGCACCGAGACCATCCCGCTGTCCGAACGCCGCGGACGTCCGCTGAACCTGGCCTGGACGTGGTCGGCGCCGAACCTGGAGTTCGCGACGGTCTACGTCGGGGTCCTGTCGACGGCCGTGTTCGGACTCACCTTCACGCAGGCCGTCGCCGCGATCGTCCTCGGCAACCTGCTGGCGGGCGTGGCCCACGGAGTCCTGTCGGCGCGTGGCCCGGCCGTCGGGGTTCCGCAGATGATCCTGGGCCGCACGGCCTTCGGCTACCGCGGGAACCTCGTCCCGGCCGCGTTGATGTCGGTGATGGCCGGGTTCGGCTGGTTCGCGGTCAACAGCGTCAGCGGGGCGTTCGCGCTCAACGCGCTCACGGGGATCCCGACCCTGGCCTGCCTCGTCGGCGTCGTCGCGGTGCAGATCGGGGTCGCCGCCCTCGGGCACGACCTCGTCCACCTCTTCGAGCGGTACGCCGCGATCGTGCTCGCGGTGGTGTTCGTGATCGTCTCGGCGTTCACGTTCGCCCGCGCCGACTACGCCGCGACTCCCGTCGAACCCGGTGGGACCGCGGGATTCCTGCTGGCCGCCGCCACCGCGTACGGGTACTCGGGGGCCTGGAACCCGTACGCCACCGACTACACCCGCTACCTGAAACCCGGGACGGGACGCGTCGCCGGCTGGGCCGCGGGGCTCGGGTTGTTCGTCTCCACGACGTTGTTGATGCTGGCCGGCGCCGCCTCGGTCTCCATCCCCGGCGCCGCCGACGACAACCCGACCGCCGCGTTCACGGGCCACCTGCCCTCGCTGCTCGGCGACGTGACGTTGTTGTGCATCGCGTTGGGGGCCGTCTGTGCGAACATCCTGAACGTCTACTCGGGCTCGATGTCGTTCCTGGCCATGGGGTTCACCTCGCTCGCCCGACGGCGGGCCGTCGTGCCGATCGCCTTCGGCGTCATCGGGTTCGCCCTCGCCTGGGCCGGGCTGTCGGACGCGGGCCACGCCTACGAACAGTTCCTGCTCGTCATCGCGTACTGGATCGCTCCGTGGCTCGGGGTCGTCCTCGTGGACCAGTACGTGCGGCGCGGCCAGGACGTGCAGATCGCCGTGCACTCCAGGAGTTTCTCGAACCCGTCCGGGGTGATCGCGATGCTCACCGGACTGGTCGTCTCGGTACTGTTGTTCGCGAACCAGGAGGCGTTCGTCGGGTTCGTCGCGCGGGCCCTGCCCGGGGTCGGTGACATCACCGTCCTCGTCGGGTTCCTGCTCGCTGCCGGCCTCTACGCCCTCCTTCCGCGCCGCCCCCTGCCCTGAACGTTCAGAGGAGGGCCTCGACGCCGCCGAGGCCGTGGGTCTGGATCCGGGCCGCGGCGGCGCGGACGGCGGTGACGTACTCCTGCACCGTCTCCTCGACGAAGCGGGTGGTGGGGCCGGACATCGTCAGGGCGGCAAGGGTCCGGCCGTCCCCGGCCCGGATCGCCGCCGCCACCGACGACGCTCCGATCTCCCGTTCCCCGTGGGAGACCGCGAACTCCACACCGGTCGTCAGCACCCGCGCCGAGGCCCCGGCGGACAACGGCATCGGGGCACCGACCACGACGACACTGCGGACGACGGCCGTCCCCTCGTGCTGGGCGATCGAGATCCGGTGGTCGCCCTGGCGGACGTAGAGGTTCACGGTCTCCCCGTACCGCTCGACCAGCTCTCGCATCGTCTCGCGGGTCGCGCCGTTCACCTCCCACAGCGCATCCGCCGCCCGCGCCCAGCGCAGCAACCCCGGCCCGAGCGTGTACCGGCCGTCACCGAGCAGCGCGATGAAACCCCGGTGCTCCCACGTGCTCAACAACCGCAACGCCGTGCTCTTGGGCAGCCCCGTGGCCCCGACCAGTTCCCGTAGCGTCCGCGCCGGGTGGTGGACGTCGAAACCCTCGAGCAGGTCGACGGCCCGCTCGACGCTGCGGACGCCCTCACTCATGGCCGCTGCTGCTCACGGCAACCGTCGCCGTGGGTGCCCGGAGTAGTCGGCCAGCAGGGGAGGCGGCAGCGGACCCTTGATCCGCCGTCCCGACCGCCTCTCCTCCCAGGCGTGGGCCAGGATCCCGACCGACCGGGACAGCACGAACATCCCCCGCGCCAGTTCCGGTTCGATCCCGAGTTCGGCGTACACCACGGCCGTCGCACCGTCGATGTTCATCGGGACGGGTTTCTTCCGGCCCTGTGCCAGCGCCGCCTCCAACGCCAACGCAGCCGTGAGGTGACGACCCTGCACCTCACCGCGTCCGACGGCCTCCGACACCAGCCCCAGCAGTGGGTCCCGCCGGGGATCCCGTGGGTGGAACCGGTGCCCGAACCCCGGGACGTGACGCTTCTCCTCCCGGTACCGGGCGACGAGATCGCTCGCGGACTCCCCCGCGACGATCGCGTTCAGGACCTCCACGCACTGCTGACCCGCGCCGCCGTGCACGTCCCCCAACGTGTTCACGCCGTTCGCGATCGCCGAGTTCAACCCCACCCCGCACGTCGCGGCCATCCGGGCGCTCGCGATGGACGGCGCCTGCGGACCGTGGTCGACGGCCGCGACGAGCGCGGCCTGGAGGAGTTCGGCCTGGCCCGGCCCCGGGAGTTCGCCGCGGACCATCAGCCAGATCGTGTCGGTGAAGGAGATCCGGCCGATGAGATCCTGCACCGGGTACCCGCGCAGGTCGATCTCGCCGGGGGCGATCCTGCTGACGGCGGTCTCCCACCAGGCGGTGACGTCGTTCACACCCCGCCCTCCGTCCGCCAACGTTCCACCGTCTGACGCGGAACCCCGATCTCCTCCAGCACCTCGTCGGTGTGCTCACCGAGCCGGGGTGGTGGACCGCCAGGAGCACTCGGGCGTTCGTCGATCCGCACCCCGTTGCCCAGGACTCGCAGCGTGCCCGTCCCGAACGGGAGTTCCTGCACCAGCCCCCGGTCCCGGAGTTGTTCGTGCTCCAGCACCTCGGGAACGGTCAGGACCCGACCGGCAGGAACCCCGATCGCGGCCAGCGCGGATTCCCAGTGGGCGGCGGACCGCCCCGCGAAGGCCTTCTCGAGTTCCTCGCGCAGTTCCTCGCGGTGGACCTTGCGGGCCTCCCGGGCGGCGAACCGTTCGTCCCGCACGAGGTGCTCCCGCTGCAGGAGGGTGCACAGCGCCTCGAACTGCTCCTGCTTGTTGGCCGAGACGTTCAGGTCCCCGTCGCCCGTGCGGAACGTGCCCGACGGGGCGGCGGTGAAGTTCTCGTTCCCCATCGGTCGAGGTTCCCGGCCGGCGACCAGGTAGTTCGACGTCACCCAGCCCATGGCTGTCACGGCCGTCTCCAGCATCGACACGTCGACCTGGGAACCCTCGCCCGTGGACGACCGCCCGACCAGGGCCGCACAGATCCCGAACGCCGCGGCCATCCCGCCGAGGGTGTCGGCCACGGGGTAGCCCGCGCGCAGGGGACCGGTCGCCGACGTCCCGGTCACCGACATCATCCCGGCCAGACCCTGGACGATCTGGTCGTACGCGGGCCGGTCGCGCAGGGGACCGGTCTGCCCGAAACCCGAGATGGCGCAGTACACCAACCGGGGGTTCAGGTCGTGCAGCGTGGCCCACCCGAAACCCAGGCGTTCCATCACCCCCGGGCGGAAGTTCTCCAGCAGCACGTCGGCGGACCGCACCAGCGCCGTCAGGGCTTCCTTCCCGGCAGGGTTCTTCAGGTCCACCGTGACCGAGCGTTTCCCCGCGTTCTGGGCCAGGAACGAGGCACCCATCTTCTCGGTGTTCAGCTGCGGATCCGCGCCGAGTTCTCGGGCCAGGTCGCCCGTGCCACGCATCTCGACCTTGATGACGTCCGCGCCGAGCAGACCGAGCTGGTAGGCCGCGAACGGCCCGGCCAGGACGTTGGTGAGGTCGAGGACCTTGACACCGTGCAGGGACGTCATGCGGCCGCCCTCCGGGTCTTGGTCCAGATCGCCCCGGCGATGCCCAGCAGCAGCACCGCGTAGATGACGATGGTGATCGGTCCGGCCACGAAGGAGCCGAGGTCGCCCTCGTTGATGGCCAGCGTCCGCCGCATCTCCGTCTCGGCCAACGGCCCGAGGATGACGGCGATGAGGACCGGCGCCAAGGGGATGTCGTGCCGTCGCATGAGGAACCCGACGAGCCCTATCCCGATGAGCAGAGCGAGGTCGACCAGGGACGAACTCGCCGCGTAGGTCCCCAGCACCGCGAACGTGCAGATCCCGGCGTACAGGTACGGCTTGGGGATCCGCAGCAGCTGCGCCCACAGCGGGGCGAACGGCAGGTTCAGCACCAGCAGCACGACGAGTCCGACGAACAGGCTCGCGATGAGCGCCCAGACGAGGTCACCGGCCCGGTCGAACAGCAACGGACCAGGCTGCAGCCCGTACTGCTGGAACGCCGCCAGCAGGATCGCCGCCGTCGCCGACGTCGGCAACCCGAGGGTGAGCAGCGCCCCCATCGCGGTCCCGGCGGTCGCGTTGCCCGCAGCCTCCGGCCCGGCGACGCCACGGATCGCGCCCTTGCCGAACTGTGGGTTCCGGCTCTTGCGGTCCAACCGTCGCTCGTTCCCGTAGGCCAGGAACGTCGGGATCTCCGAACCGCCGACCGGAATGACACCGAACGGGATCCCGAAACCGGTGCCCCGCAACCACGCGGGCAGCGCCTCCCGGAACTCGCGGCGGGACAGGAACGGACGCCCGGAGTTCTCGACCAGCCGGTCGCTGCTCGGGTGCCGGCGCTTCGAGGCGATGTAGAGCACCTCGCCGAGGGCCAGCAGACCGACGGTGACGACGAGGACGGAGATGCCGTCGAACAGTTCCGGCAGGCCGCCGGTGAACCGCAGCGCCCCGGTCTGGGTGTCGATCCCGACCATGGCGATCGCGAGGCCGATGGCCAGCGCGGTCAGTCCCTTCAGGACCGAGTCCGCGACGATCGCCGCCGTCGCGACGAAGGCGAGCACGGTCAGGGCGAAGAACTCGGCCGGTCCGAACGCCGTCGCCGCCTCGGCCAGCAGGGGCGAGAACAGAGCCACCAGGGTCGTGGCGATGAGGCCACCCGTGAAGGCGCCGATCGCGGACGTCGCCAGGGCCTGCGGAGCCCGCCCGGCCAGGGCCATCTTGTGCCCCTCGAAGGTCCCCGCGATCGCGGTGGAGTTCCCCGGGGTGTTCAGCAGGATCCCCGTGATCGAATCGCCGAACAACCCGCCGTAGTAGACCCCGGCGAACATGATGAACGCTCCGGTCGGGTCCAGCGAGAACGTCACCGGCAGCAGCAGGGCGACGGCCATCGCCGACCCCAGCCCGGGCAGGACCCCCACGGCCGTACCCATCAGGGCGCCGAGGAACACCCACAGGATGTTGATCGGGGTCAGGGCGGTGGCGAAACCACCCGCGAGGTTCGCGAGCTGATCCACGTCAGAACACCCCCAGGATGCCTGCAGGCAGGTTCAGGCCGAGACCGGCGGAGAAGATGAGCTGGACGATCGACGCCACGCCCAGGGCCAGGCCAGCGTCGAACACGTGTCGGCGCGAACCGAGGAACGTCGCGACACCCCAGAACAGCAGGGTTCCCGCCAGCATCCAGCCCAGCGGCCGCAGCAGCAGGGTGAACACCACGAGAGTGGCCACGATCCCGGCGACGGCCTTCCAGTCGGTGGCCGTGCGCGGTTCGGGGGTCTCGCGCGTTCGGTGTCGGAACGCGTCGACCACGAGGGCGATCACGAGCAGGTACGCGAGTCCCGCGACCAGGACCGGGAAGAACCGAGGTCCGGGGGAGTCCGCCGCGTCGGGGACGTTCATGGTGATGAGGCCGTAGGTCAGGTAGAGCGCCACGCCGAGGACCACGCCCGCGACGGCCAGGGAACCGGCCCGAGGCCCGGGTTCTCCGGTCGTCTCGACGGTGAGTTCGTCGGTCTCGTTCTTCGTCGTCACAGTCCGGCCTCCTGGACGATCCCGTCGATGCGGTCGGTCTCCTCGGCGATGAACTGCCCGTACTCGGGTCCGAGGAGTTCGGTGTCCTGCCAGGCGTTGCGTTCCAACGCGTCGGACCACTCGTCGGTGGCGATCGTCTCGTCGATGATGTCCTGGAGTTCCTGGGTCTCCTCGTCGCTGAGACCGGGGGGTGCGACGACCCCGCGCCAGTTCGGCAGGTGCAGGTCGATGCCCTGTTCCATGAGGGTGGGCACCCCGAACTGGGGTTGCGGTTCGGGCGCCGACATCGCCAGGGCGCGCAGCTCACCCGCCTCGACCTGGTCGGCGAACTCGTTCCAGCCCGAGATCCCCACGCTGCTGGCCCCGGACAGCAACGACGAGACCGCTTCTCCGCCCCCGGCGTACGGGATGTAGTTCACCTGCAGCGGGTCGATCCCCACCTCCTGGGCCAGCAGTGCGGCGAGCAGCTGGTCGGTCCCGCCCAGCGAACCGCCGCCGATGGCGATCGACCCGGGATCCTGTTTCCAGGCCGTGAGCAGGTCGTCAAGGGTCTGGTAGGGCGAGTCGGCGGGGACGACGAGCACCTCGTAGTCGTCCGCGATGCGCGCGACGGGCGTGGTGGCCGTGAGGTCCTGCGGACTGCCGTTGACGGCGATCCCGCCGATCATCACCGTCCCGGTGATCATCACGACGTCCTCCTGCCCGTCCATCCCGAGCAGTTGTGACAACCCGATCGTCCCTGCCGCTCCGGGCACGTTGACGACCTGCGGGTTGCTGACGATGTCGTTCTCGCGCATCGCGTTCTGCAGTTCGCGCGCCACGGTGTCCCAGCCCCCTCCGGGCGCGGCGGGCGCGATGATCGTCAGTCCGGTCCGGGCCCCGGACAGGGTTCCGGTGCGGTGGGCGTCCCAACCCGCGGTGAGCACGAGCGGTACGAGGGCTACGGCGGCAGCCCCGGTGAACCAGCGGCCTGTGCGTCTGTGCACGAGCCACGCCTCCTTCGTCACATCGGTGTGAGTCAGCTGTGTGGTCCGCCCAGTGGACCGCACGGTCCGCCTGGTGGTCAACCCCGGAGCAGTGGCGGGGGATGGGACGATGCTGAGGTGAGGCGGAGGTGAGGGGGAGTGCGGAGCGGGACCGCCTGCTCGATCTGGTGGCGGACCACGTCCTGGACCACGGCACGAGCGGGCAGAGCCTGAGCGGGATCGCCCGGGCGGTCGGCTCGAACAACCGGATGCTGCTCTACTACTTCGGCCGCAAGGAGGACCTGCTCGACGAGGCCTGCCAGCGGGCGGTCCGGAGTTTCCCCACGATCGTGCGGGCCCTGGACCACGTGCACGTCGAACCCGACCTTCGGACGGGGCTCGCAATGGCCTGGTCGGACATCACCGAACCGGACAACCTGTCGTTCCTGCGACTGTTCTTCGAGCGGTACGGCTCGGCCCTGCGCGACCCCGCCGAGAACTCCGGCTACCTCGACCGGATGGCGCTGACGGGGTGGCCGACCGAGATCGCCGACGAACTGGTCGCCCGAGGCATCGAGACTCCTGCGGCCAAGCGGGCGGGTCTGGAGGTCGTGGCCCTGTGGCGTGGCCTCCAGCTGGCCCTGCTGGCCGGTGTCGACCGGTCCGAGCTGACGGCGGTCCACGATGCGGCTGTGGGCCGGCTGGTA
>Ga0325400_1002814_pt1 | contig 15470 bp, 8 predicted proteins | sample PopdelMetagenome_2_FD_205662 | JGI IMG/M metagenome (GOLD analysis project Ga0325400, IMG submission 205662) | Populus deltoides microbial communities from Bellville, Georgia, United States - Xylem-PdKOR-R1 | ecosystem: Host-associated > Plants > Phyllosphere > Stem > Wood/Secondary xylem... | reverse complement strand
AAAAAAAAGTCGAATAAAAAACTCTGAGTTCATCATGAGCAGTGTATAAAAATAAAGAACAGATCCTGTGTATGAGCAGACATGGCTACGAAAGTGAAGGAATACCCTCTAAAAAGATAAATCACAGTTTTAATGGATGAAATAGCAACATCTATTAAAAAAAAAGTACTAAAGAAAAAAATTGATAAAAAAAAAACAACGATTACCAAAAACAAATATTAAAAGAAGAGGGGATTTTACGGTACCGCCTCTTGCAAATACTATTTATTTAAATAGTGTTTTCAGTGAATAATTTTTTTTATTTTTTTTCTTTTCTAATTTCTTTTTTATTTTAATTATATTCTTTAATATTTATTTGATTTATTGATAATTAAAATTCATAATTCTTTCTCAATTTATTTATATGAGATTATCAAGTCTAATAATCTAGACCACGTATTTAGAAGATTAACTCGGTTTATTTAAAAAATAATTTTTAATTGATTTTTTTTTTCAATTTCATTCTTTAATATTGAAGATTAAACTAAAAGAGAAGTAGATTTTAATGATTTTTTTTTCTTCCTTTTGTTTCTTTTAATCTATATTTTTTTATTTTATCATTCAATAATAGATTTATTAAAGATTAAAATACATAATCTATTTCAATTTACTTTTATGAGGTTATCCAGCCTTATAACTCGAACCACGAGTTTGATGAGTTAACTTGATTGACTCAAGTTTTTTTTAATTAATTATTTTCTCAATTTCATCCTTTAAACATAATCAAATATACAATGAAATTATATATAAAAAAAAAGTGTGAGGGATCTAAGAATAAATTCAAAAGGATCCATAATTATTTTGAAAATTTTTAATATAAAAAAGTTCATTTTACAAGATATCAAAACAAAAAAAAATAAAATAAAAGGAATTGAGCTGATTGGGCCTGAGGTTCAGGCCTAGCCTGGCTCCAGCTTTTTTTCTATTTTTTTTCTTATCTGTAACAGCCCAACCTGTATTTTTTTGGGTCCGACCCAACCTTTACAGGCTGGCTGGTCCAGCCTGATCTTCGGCACAAGCCAGCAACCCGGCCTAGTATCACTCCTGCTACAAGAACCAATGAATCAGAATTCACTGCTACACTAGCGAGTGAATTATAATTCACAGCTACTGTAGCATGTGAATCATAATGCAAAGGAAAGCGGGGAATGAGAAAGAACTCGCCTGATGCGGGTAGACGTACGAATTCGAAAACGATGGTGATGGCGTGCTGTGGACAACGCTTCTGTTTTTCTTCTCTATCTGGAGATGAAGACAATGGTGCAATGGCTGGATGATCTCTTTCTTTCTGTTTTTCTATTTGTTTCTTCTTGTTCCGCTCTGGTTCCTCTACCCGTTTTTCCCTCTCCTGTTCTTCCTCTGTTCGTTTCAGTCTGCATACTCTCTGTTTTTTTTTTTTGGGTTTATGCCTTTGTTCGTTTTTCTTCTTCGTCTGTTCGTTCTGTGTTTTTCTCGTTTTCGTTCACATGTTTTTTCTTCGTTCCCCTGGTTATTCCTTTTCTCCCCTGCGTGTTCCTCTCTGCGTTTGCTCGTCTTCTGCCCTCTGGTTTTCCCGTCTGTGTTCTCTGTTTTTTTTTCTCCCTCGCGTCCCCGTGTTTTTTCTTCCTTTGGTTTCCTCTGTTTTTTTCGCCCGGTTCTCGACTGCGAGGGAAGGCTAGGATTCTGTTACAGGAGTTCTGGGAAAAAGCTTAAAAGTCCCTCTGGTTTCTTTGGTCTCTTTCCTTCCCTGTGCTTCCACCCCTACTGCGTGGCCTTTCTCTGGCTTTTATAAGCCAGAGAATGCCATGCGGTCACCCAGACAAAGAAGCGAACTTGCAGGACCATTACAGTGGTAACGGAGATGCATCGTGGGCGTCGGGCAGCTGGCAGAGACACGGCGCACGAATGAAAAAGGCGATGAACAGTTTTCTCTGAAAAGGCGCCGTTTTGGGATGGGAATGGCCATTTGCAGTTTGGTTACTGTAGTTTTGATCTTTTGTAATCAAGCCCCTGGATAAGTTGTAACGGGACCCCTTCATTTCAGCGTCATTCACAAAATGGTCCTCTGACTTTAATTCCTTGCAATGTTAACCCCAATCGGCCATAAACGTTGGTATTTCTTCAATTAAACCCCTGATTTCATTAATTAAACTAATTTCAAGTTTAATTAAGTCTCTAAACTTAATTGATTCTTCAATTAAGCTCTTGATTTGATTAATTAAATTAATACAAAGTTTAATTAAGTCTCCAAACTTTCAATTTATAGTGTCTTGACCCAAATTTCAATTTATTCTTCATTTATTTTTTTTATTTCATTCATTTTTCATTTTTTTATCATCATTTATTTTTTTATATAAAAATAAAGATAAAATAAAAATAATAAAAAATTAAGTTATGACAATGAGGATAAAAAATAAACCTACGAAATGGCTAATATCCAAAATATTATTGTCGCATGTGCAAGTAACGTCGCGGCGATGCGCCCACTCTTGTATGGTATATAAAAAATCAGGAAACGGATGAGACAATTATTTCTTGTTTTTTCAGTGGAAAAGAGGTAATGAGAGTTGACACCTAGTATTTTGATCGCTAATAACCTTAAATGATCTCAGAAATCGAGCATGGGGACCAGTTACATGAAGGAAATGTATTAACATCCCAAATATATCCTACCTAAAATAAACTACATTGTTTAATTGTCCGATTAAACTAGTTGTCTGATTATTGGATTGTCTAAGGTTGAAAACAAATCTTCTTTAGTAAGAAAATCCTTATCGTATCGGGTAAAAATACAACCGTTGTAATGTCAATAAAAACAAAACTATCTTTTTAATATCGGAACGTCTTAAGTATAAGTTCGTAATCCCAGATATTAAAAGAGAAAAAAATATTTTTTTTGGTATTTTTGAAATATTGACCTAATTCTTATAATTTTAATGAGCTGATTACCAAAGCAAAAAATACATGTTAAAACATGTTTTTTTAGTATTTTTAAATAATTTTAATATATTAATTTTAAAAATAAATAAAAAATTATTTTAATATATATTTTAAAATAAAAAATTATTTTAAAAAATATTTCATATAACAATTCCAAACACATAATTACAGCGACCAGCATTGCAGCATGGAATGAAACGAAGGAGGATGAAAAATAACAAATCAATGTGTAATCTCAAACGCGCATATCTACTCGGCCCTACCAAGGGGTCGATAAAGCAGAGCAGGACATCTCATAAAGGCGCAATACATCTTGATCCTGTTTCCTTAAAAAATCCCCTTTAGTAAATTCGATTATAATTGATATAAGTTAAATCAATTCTCCATTGCCCAGTAAATATATTTGCCTTTTTATTATTGTCATGATTTGGAGGGTTGATAGGAGCAGGATGCCATACAGGGAGAGAGAGGCTGCAACAGGAAAGAGGCCGGCTGCTCCTTGGGATCATATACAACAGATATAGTCGTCCGATCATCGATCTCTCCAAGGTCAGCCCTGGCTTACTAGTTTATATATATATATATATATATATATATATATATAGAGAGAGAGAGAGAGAGAGAGAGAGGTCAGCTCGATTTTGATCATGTAAAATGCTGATGCTGGTAACTCGGTTCATTCTACTCTGTTACTTACACATTCTAATTAAAAACCAGACCGAATCTAGTTCTGTTCTTTATTAAAAAGCTTAGCTACAGTACCCGGACCTTAATTTACAGGGAAAAAGGTCCGGGTAGAAAGCATTATGTGTGTGTGTGTGTGGGAGACAAAATTTCACAACTCGTTAAAGTTTGTTTCTTGCTCTGGCTTTCTTGCCTGTATGAAACGGCATATAATAATTATCTTCTTCTTTCTTATGCTAGCACTATATATGGTATCGATGAAGACAATTGATTGAAACTTTTATGTACATGAGTTAGGACTTGTTGAGAGGACAAAAAAACTACATTGAACTGGACAAATAACCATCGATCCTTCTAAAATATGTTTTTTTGTATTCTAGTTTTGGCAAGTTTTGATCCAGACTTTCATGCTTTACCTTTCTTTTTTGTATTTCAGACTATAATTTTTTTCTTAATGAAGAAGAAAGGACGACGGGATTTAAAAGTTTAGAAATTATGCTATGCAATATGCATACAAATAAATTATATTAAATTCTTAGATGCATTATTATGTTTAGTGATGAGCAGTGAAGTACAGGTCTCGAGAATATTCAATTGGACAAGAATGAAAAGGAGTAATTATCACATTTTATACAAAAAAAATTATACGATTTTCTTATAGCATCGATCTTAAGATTTACATGTTGGCATAAAGTGCCTTGATATTGTGAAATAATAAAGAAATTGCTATATAATTTTTGTTAAAATATATCTCAAAAATGCCTTATTCTGAAAAAAAATAACACTCAAAATTGAACTATACACCTGCCATTCATTCTTGGTTTTGTTTTATTACCGATCCAGAATGGGAAAGGGTAAATTTACTGCAAGTGATTCAATCATGAAAAATGATGTTGAAAAGGCAAGTGCATCGAATATTGAAGAGGACAAGGCAAGTGCTTCAGACATTGATGAGGATACTAACAAGGCAAGCGCTTCAGACATTGATGAGGATACTAACAAGGCAAGCGCTTCAAATATCAAAATGGCTTGGGACTTGGACGAAGGATATTATGAGATTGACAACAAAGAATGGGAACTTCGAAATATTTGGCTAGATCTGGAAGGATTAAAGGAGTTGCCCCCTCAAAAGGACCGGGCTGATGAATGCTGTATCTACAGGGTTCCCAACTCACTTCGAGACAGAAATCCGGAAGCCTACACTCCACAGCTGATTTCAATAGGTCCTTTTCACCACAATGATGAAAGAATAGAGACCATGGAAACGCTGAAAAGAAGATATCAAGGAGAGTTCCTTAAAAGGAATGACATGGATGAGAGGATTTTCTAAGAAGAATTCAGAAAAAAGAAGAGAGTATCCGACTCTGTTATTCAGGGAGCTTCAGAATCCACACAGAACGTTTTGTAAAGATGATCGTGCTGGATGCTGTCTTCATCATTGAGTTTTTGAAGGATTCATATGATGATGACTTTCCTCAAAATCTTGATACCAGGATGATATCTTGCATAGGAGAAGACTTGATGCTACTTGAAAACCAACTACCTTTCTCCGTTATCGACTGTATATATAGCGAGTTTTATCACCCTCGCCAAGATGACATTTCTTTTCTTGATCTTGCCACCCGTCATTTTGGAAAGTACCACCTTGCACAAAGGCCAGAATCCAAACCACCGACAGAAGTATGGCATTTCACTGATTTACTAATGAATTTTATGTTGAAAGGGGCCCTCGAGCGAGAAAATCGCTCTAAGCCTATCAAGCTGAAATATAGCGCCGTCACGCTTCGCAAAGCAGGAGTGAAGTTTCAGGCCACCGAAGACAAGTGTTTGTTCAACGTGCATTTTGAGAACGGAGTGTTGAAAATACCACTCTTGGAAGTTGATGATTCCTTGGAACGTTTTGTACGAAATGTCATGGCCTGGGAGCAGTGCTACAAACCGGGTGAAGCTTACATCAGCAACTACTTTAAGTTTATGGACTATCTTATTGACAGGTCAGAAGACGTGGCTTTGCTAGCTGAAGAGGAAATTATTAAGAACTGGCTAGGTGACGACGCCGCAGTTTCAAAGTTGATGAACAATCTAAGCCAACGTTGTGAAAAAACTTCTTATTATAGTGATATCTGTCAAGCGCTGAATGCCTACTATGAGAACCCCTGGAACCGTAGAAAGGCAACCTTGAAACTCGTATATTTCAGCAATCTTTGGAGAGGTACGGGAACTGTTGCTGCAGCTTTCCTTCTAATCCTCACTTTGATACAGACTATAACTTCCCTGAAATCGTCATTCTAGGATTAAATCTTGTTTAGTCTTATTAATCCCACACAATAATTGATGGGATTGTTCTTGTTGTATTCCTTAGAAATTGTTGTTTTAATTTTAGTTCAAAGCTTGCGTAGTTCTAAATGTAGCTATTTCTTGTTGTAGTGTCCTGAAACTGATTCTGTATTTGTTCCCTGTGTGCTGTCCTTTCCTCTCAAAGCTCTTCTTCTGATTAAATAAAGCTGAAGAATGCATGATCTCAATTTTCACTTGATCATGGCGACTGCGAAGCCTTAAATCCAAAAACTAGTCGAATTATGCCATGTAAATACCACAAGTCAACATCGGCATTTCCAGATTCAAAAGCTATCGACCTCACAACCAGGATTTCCTGAAGAACTTCCATCAATGTCAATTTCATTGCATCCTGCGGAGGACCTAACCATGAAACCGAACAAGTTTTCTAATGAACAACTAGGTTCGAATCCCTCTTTAGCAACCAAAGAAAAAAAAAACATACTGTTGTTTCTCTTGGTCAATCTTGTTGCTCTCCATGACAAGCATTTTGGTCCGTGATTCCTTGACGCCATGCTCATTCATCAACCACAGCTCAAAACTGTCGTCGTCGTCAAGACCACAAGAATAGATGGAGTTTTCATATACTCCAATTTCTATATATATCCCAGCAATAGTTATCCAGAGAGTGAGAATGATCTAAATTTCTCGTTTCCAAGATCAAATGCACATATTACAGTAGTGTAATCAATGTTAATGGTTTCATAACGATCAACTAACATCCATAAATGAACATGGCAAAAGAAGGCCACCAATCTGGGTAGCCATGACAGCCGAGGACTTCTCCAGGTGCCAGTCTCGATTATGAATACCTTGGCAGGAATTCAGAAGAATCTATTGACTCATAAACTCTAATAACCTTATCAATTTATGTGGTTAATTTATACACGATCCATGTGCCTCTATAAATTTATTTGTACCTCTATAATATAAAGTTTCCAAAAATTTCAATGTCACCCTAAACTAATAATAAAACCCCAATCCCTTTTGAGAGCCGAATGCCTCTCATCTCTACCGTAGGCGTCGAATAATAATAATAATAATAAAAAGCCCCCAAAAAAGAAGAAAAAAACATGAATGGAGTTTTAAACAGCCCATATTTTGAATTCTCTCTTTTTAAAAAGGTTTTCAATTTTTTTTTTAGATATTATTACGCATTGAAGATTCAAGATAAAATTTTTTAAAAATATCTATTAAAAAGATCAGATTTTCCTTTTTGTTGGTTACCATGTGTTTAATATTAATGTGTAAAATGCTTTTTAAAAATGTTTTTCAAATTGTATTGAAATAAAATTTTCAGATTTTTTACATCAAAACCATTAAAAATCACTAAAAACCAATATCAATTTAATGTTTTTACAAGCTAAACACACTTTTAAAACGCACCAGAACAAAAACAAAAAAAAACAGCCTTTTAATCTTTTTAAATCTATAAGATAACGTTTAGTTACTCTCCTGAAATAAAAGAGACACAAACAGAGGAGATAAGATAAAAAAAAATGGAGATAAAATTGTGTTTGATAATGATGTACAAGATAAATTGATCATCTCTGTATTCTATTTGATTATGGTAGATAAGATAAAATAAAATATGAAAAAAATCTTGTCAAATGTATTATTATTTTTTTACTTTAGTTTATATTAAGTGTTGAAATTAATAATATTATAATAATAATAGTTATAAAATAAGAATTGACTTGATAAAATGACCCGAGGCTTGGACTGGTCCGAGTTTAAGAAAAAATAAAGGAATGATGAACTTGGTTGATTAAAAACCCAAGTCAAAAATCTATTGACTTTTTTGGAAAAAAATTAGCTAAAACAAGGTTGCTTTGATATTTTTTTAAAAAATTAGGTCAGTCGATTTGACCTTTGACTCTCCCGACCTGTAACCTCAACCTTGTCTCGGATTGACTCCCGAGCCGGGTTTAAAATTATGATAATAATTATTTTTATCTATACGTTGACTTGAGTAAATCCGTATTGACTCTCCTAGCCCGTGACCTAGGCTTTATCTTTGTTGATCCCAAGTCAGGTTTTAAAACTATAATAATAATAATTATTATTATTATTATTCTTACATTGATCTAGGTCAATGTAGTGCTGACCTTCCCGATTCGTGATCTATACTTTACCTCTGTTAACTCTTGAATTAGTTCTTAAAATTATGATAATACTCATTTTTATTTTTATATTGACTAGAATCAACCTAAACTTTGCCCCAAATCAAAACTCGAATTAAATTTTAAAATTATGATAATAAATATTTTTATTCTTACATATTTTATTTAAACAATTTTAAAATAAAGAGTTTTTTACCATAATATTTTAAAAATAAAAAATATTATTTTTAAGGATTTATCTATACCTTCTAATTTAAAAATATATAAATTCACTTAAAAATTATCTTAAAATAAAATTTTTTATACCCTGATATCTTTAACCAAGCATATTTATATGTCTACTTTTTGTCCCTGCAAAGTAATCAAACGTTACCAAAGATTATCATTGGAAAAGCATGAACATTGTTAAATATGGAAGAGGAAAACATCACATGCATCACACGTGACAAAATAAACAAAGAAAACAAGCCATGGCCAGAACAGAGTATTGGCAAGTAGGAACACCGAAAATGGAGAAACAGAGAGAGAGGATAGAGGAGCTGCTAAAATTCACTCTTGAATCCCACATTAAGCAAAACCTAGAATTCAATCTAGGACTCTCCAAAGACTTCTGCATTAACCTCCTCGAAGAAGACCCAAATGACATGTTATGTCACTCCACACCAACACCAACACCAACACCAACACCAACACCAACACCAACAGGTAATAAAAACCATATAAGAAATTATTTTTCAAGTTAAAGATTTGATTTTTATGCTAAAATTCTCAAATGGTCTGCAGATTCTTTTGATGGGGTTGCTCTATATCCGTTGTATAAACGTTTAGCTTCAGCTTTGTATCGGTCTGTAAAGTCTGGTGCTGTATGTAGAACTTATGAGAAGATGGTGTTTGGTGATAAAGATAGCAACTTGAAGCAGAAACAAGAGAATTGGGATCAGTTAATTAAAGAGAAGGGACTTGAATTGATAAATGTAAGCTTTTGTTGTAGGTTCTTGAGTATCTTTAATTAATATTGATTGGTGATTAAAGGGTTTTTTTTTCTCTTGATCAGGTTTTGGAGGGTATATCTTGTGAAATTCATGTTCAAGAACCTTACTTTTCACTCTTGAAAGGTATTATTTTTGTTTCTTTGATATGGGGTTTTTCCATGTTTTTGGCTTTTAAATTTTTTTTTTTTTGGATTGTCTGTTGTTTATGTGGTTCAAGACATGTTCTTTAGTAATCTGGGGTTGTGTGTATAGATGGGAGGAAAACAATCGAAGGAAGGTGTGCTACTGGTGATTACATAAGGTAGATGATTTGCCATATGGTTTAAGTACACCATCATGAATATTTGCAAGTTAATGATCGTGCAATCTTTAAAGAACTCTGTGCTAGAAAGTGGGTGAATGTCTGTTGTAGTAGCTTATATTTGGCTTGTTTTGCTGCTGTTAGAATTGAGCCGGGTGATTTGATTCTCGTTAACAAAATTGTGGTACTTAAAGTGGAGGTGAGACCACATTTATAAGTTGAATTCATTCATTCATTTATATTTCCAGTCTGGCCTATAAAACAATTTTATCTATTTCCAGGATGTTCGCAGATATGCTTCATTTTCGAAGATGTTGCAAGCTGAGAATCTCGAGAAAGTCCTTCCTGGAGTTAAAACTGTTGAAGAAGGTAAACCTAGTTTTGTGTTGATGTTTAGTCTTTGCTGTCAAAATGATGTTCTTAGTTGAGGCATTGCAATGATGAGTTGCTAGAATTAAGTTGTCATGCCTCTTAAGTACAAGTAATGCTGGAAGTTAATTAAACTTCAAGACTTTATTTAACTTGTTAGGGGTAGGGTTTCTTTTATTTGTGCATAACAGTTAATTGGGTTGTAAACTTCAAAAATGTTCTGGTTTGCATTTCTGGAAGAATCTTTACAATACACTCCTTGCTCCAAGTAATCTTTTAAATTCTTTGCATTGTTTGGAATGAGAGATGTATTGAAAAAACTGTTACTTGCGATTGCTTTCTTGAATTTATAAGGTCTGAATTGTATAACAGTTATGATTTGATGGCAAGCCAGGTGTCAAGATTTATAGGAAGTTTTATACAGAAGAAAAGGAAATGTCTAATGGTGTCCTCGCAATCTGTGTTTCAAAACTGGCTGCCCAGCCATACCTTTCTTTGGCTAGCATACTGTTTGTGAGTTTTTCCTGAACTCTTGTGGTTCCTATGTTTTATTGCGTGAGACTTGAGCCTGATTTTTATATTGCAGACCATCAGGATATGTATGTGACATAATATATATCATGCGCATCATGTTTAGAAATAGTTATAGATGTCCTGTAAAATGACACTGAGAGCTAAAAGTTCTGATTATTTTGGTGTCTCTAATTCAGGGATTCAGTTATGGAGGTGTTCGGAGGCTACTGGGTCTTGCAGATACTGGTGGAACAGTTTCTAATGCCCTACCTCCACCAAGATCGATGCTTCTCTCATCCTTCATTTTCCCCTATAATCCAAATGTAAAATTATGGTTTGTTACGAATTGTTTCATGCTTTATGCTATCTCCAAAGGTGTTCTTTTAGCTCTTTCTGGACCCTTTTATATAAGAAACTGGATTGCATTGAATTGTCAGTTCAAAATTTGGATTCAATAAAAATCTTAGTAGAGAAACCTCATAACTTAAGCCACATATCCATTAAAATGCAAACAACAACTATTCTAGGAAGAGTAGAAAGGTCTACCTTGTTTTTTTCTTAATATTTTTAGATGTTAATCTATTTATCATCTTCCACGTGAATCTATTTATCTTCCAATTTAGCATCCGTGAGAGAATTATACAGTATAAAGGGTACAATCTCTTGGTTGATGGACTTAGTATTCATGTTGCCTTGAGACATCTCAAGCAGTGGCAGCCCAGTACTTATTCATTTTTTTTTCATTCTCTATGGACACATTTCCTACTTTTTTCTCCTTTTAGTCAAAGTGTCAAGGAAGCACGCTGTCTTCCAAGTTCATTATGCTTAAACAAGTTCATGTGTGCCAATTTTAGAATTTTCTCGAGCTTGATTTTGTAAATATTTTGTGCTATGAGATTCTGAATTTTTTCTTGATTGGCTTGAGATCAAAGGCAGTGCCTTGACTCATGGAGCAAGGGCCTTGGCAAAGCATGCTGAAAGGAGCAGAGACAGATATTGGGGTATTCTTGGTGGAAGTGGTGAGTACCTTTTAGGATTTCAGTCCTTGAACCAGAATTCTCATGTTATTGTTGTGTACAGAAGTCATTTGTGCGTTAATCTTTTGCATGTTGTTCTTTTCCGTTGCATTTTAGGATTAACATGTTTTTTCTTACATCAGTGAGGTGTTCTCCTCCCTTCTTCTTTTGAGCCACTCAACAGTTACCACTAGCCACTTGCTCTCACAAGATTGTTATTCACTTCTAGAACTGTCAGCGCCACAAACATCACCTGCTAGCACTTTACAATCAGGACAACATTTTTTAAATCTAAAACTTGACCTACAGAACTCACAGTCATCTATGGAAAATTCCATGGAGAGTCTCCTGACTATTTTAACTCTGACCAAACCCCTCTCTCCTATAATCCTACCTCTGGTTAGGATCAATCAATGAAAACCTTAGCTAGCAGCATGATTCCCTTCCCCAAATTCTGCCACAGATGCTTCTTAACAGGAGCAACAGTCATCAATAATATCATTATTAATTGTCATCACTTATAATTATAAGAAAATAGATATGTTTTACGAGTTACATGGTTGTGCAGGGATATGGTCCTTTGTTTGTTAAGGAATTGAGTGTCACATGAGCAGAAAAGGTTTTTCTTTTATTGGCCTTACTATCATATGCCTGGTTACTAACTGATATTGTAGATTCTACAAAAAATAGGCTTGCAATGAATGTCATCAGTCGCATAATAGCTTCTTGTTGCTGGTCAAACATTCATGTTGTTCCACAACATGGGGCTGTTTTTGAGATAAGGGTGGCTGATGGTTATGGAGCACGTTGGTCTAAGGATGGAACTAAGGTATATATATGCTATTGTAGTGTTCCTTGTAACTTCGTGTCTACATGCATGAATGGATAACAGGCTAGAAAACAAAACAAAGACGTGTTCAGGTGAATCAGGATTGGCTCAGGCTTAAAATATGCAAAATTTTCAAGCAAAACACGAAAGTTATGCTAATTGAGGCCTTCTTTTCTTGTGGATAAAAGAACATGTTGATATAGAGAGAAGAAATTACAAGAAAAACCTGGAGAAGACATCCAAAAAAGTAGAAAATGAGGGCACCGAAGGCAATGTATAAGAGCACTGAAATCACATTTAGACCCTACTCTATGCTATGTTGTTCTCTGCATAACAGCTTGGTACCCTGTTGTGTGCCTCTAAACTGAGTGCGTGTAATGATGGATTCCTAATGAAATTGACCGATCAGCAAAACCAATCGAATTATCAGAGTAGCTTATTGTGAGATTTGTGTGGTTTTTACAAGTCGTATCTCAGTACTTGTCTTGGAAATACCTTCAACTGCAACATCCTAGCCAAAGAGCTGGTAGCTCAAGTGGCACCATGACCCCCCTCCCGCCCCCTAGAGATCTCAGGTTTGAACCTCTTCTTTGTAACCAAAAAGAAAAAAGAATAAAACACTATAGCATGCTAGATTTATCAGTTAGGACAATGCTTAGCACTCACCTGCAACTCTTCATAGAATTGTTTCTCCAAGGAACTATCTGGCAAAAAATCTGGTTTTGTTTGCATCAAGGGATTCAAGAGTGTGGATTTTATCAAGTTATTTTTATTGTTCTCAAACTGACTACTCGACAGTGCCTACATATCATTTCAAAAGCATTTCCATCTGATTATGGTAATCCTTTGAGCTAAAAATTAAAAAAAAGACATTCATAGAAATAAGTTGCTTTGACTCTGTCCATTCACTGACAAGCAGTAAGGCTGGCAGTTCCAATCTCTAGATATGATGGCACAGCCATCCATTCCCATCTCTCTCTCAACCTTTTTACTAGCTGTGCTAGTGGTTGCTTTAGGAAAGCATGCATATAACTGTTTCTTTTAGTGCTAAAACCTGTTCTTGGATTGTAAGTATTGTCCTCAGAAATATTTTGTTTTAACAATGTGAATTCAATTGGCTTTTTGCTTACCTGCTGACTCTGACCCTGTTATCACTGCCCAAGATATATCTCACTCATTGTTTTTGTGTCATTTCAGTTCATAGGATTTCTTGAACCATACATCGAAGATGGTCACTCAAGAGGATGGAAGCATTAGTTTGCTTGAGGAGGCATATCTACTAGCGTCCTTGGACGAACTTTCTCAAAGTATTGGTGCACCCTACCCCTACCCCTACCCCTACCCTCTCTTTCCTTTTATGTCATTTCAGTTAATAGGATTTCTTGAACCACAAATGGATGGTGGTAACTTAAAAGGAATGAAACCATAATTTGTGTGGGGACATTCCTATTGGTGTCTTTGATCTATAAAAATGCCATCATGATGGTCCATCTTATGATACTGACTGGGACTTTAATAATTGAGGTCATTTATTTTTATTGACGTTCAATCTCTGCTTCTTAATTGAAAACTTGAATCCACAGTATTCTTGAGCTTGGCTGGTAAGGGGCAATAATCGTGGTGGAACTAGCATTGGTTGGGTGGTGTCCATGCAGATATCTTGATCATGTCTTATGGGAAGTATATTGGAGGTTTACAGTCATTCCTTAAATAAGTGGTTATCTCTTGCTAGCATGTCCTGCCTCATACACACCCATTCTTTGCTTATGTGACAAAAGTACTAACATTATGGTTGAGAAGCAGCCTACAGAAAATATACAGTATGTGTGGCATGTATCAATACAGGTTGTTCAGGCAACTTGAAATAATATTGAAAATGTTGATTGGTGATGACGATAAGAGTAAATATTGCATTTCTTGGCTGCCATCATGATAGATTTCATGTGGTTTTCCTTGCGACAAGATCTGCATCACTATAAATAACAAGGCAGTAACAGAGCAAGGGCTGGGCATGTCGGCAAGTGCTTGTGCATATTACAACTGTTAAATGAACCATCATCCTCAGCCCCGCCATTCATTAACATTTAGTGTGTGTAATTATCTTGTGGACAATTGATGTTAACATTTTTAAGGATTCTCAAAAGCATGCAACATACACTGGCTAAAGACAATCTTTGTTTCCCCTCACCTTGTTACTTCTCTATTATTATCTGAATGGTCATGCAGTTTGGCTTTATTGCATTATGTACCTCTTGATTTATAAAGTTCTATTGCCAATCTATTTGCCCCATGTGTCTCCTCTTCTAGCACATGTCACTCAATTTCTCTTATACACGGTTAGTGTTGTAGTTTCACCTATTTCCTTTTGCAGGAGGTTGATGTCGTTAAATCTCATCGTGTTTATGATCGGTGTTGGCCCCCTTGTCTAAAACTAAAGGCTCATAGATTTCTGAAAGTTACAGAATGATGAGAGTTGTATGGAAAAGATTTCTAACACAAATACAAGGGCTTTCATTGATCTGACACTGATGTTATCTGTTTTGCCAGAGGCATCTTTTATGGTGTTTCCGGTAGTATATTGGGAGTCTCTCCCGTATCATTGTTGATATTGAAGCAAATTACTGTTTACTTTACCAATCTGTAAACTAAAGTAAAGCATCAAATTAAAACTCTGGAAATAATTTGATGCTTGCTAACATGGGATCAACTGCTTCGAGGTGGCCATTTCTCTTGTAGTGAGATAACCTAAGCAAACCCCTAATCTTCCTATTTTTCTTATTCTGCACTATCGAAACCTCAATCGGTTGTTTTCTTTCGGTTCAACATGAGGTCTGATTAGTCCTAGGCAATACAATGAGGTAGCTTCCTCTTAAAATCCCAAGCCTCTCCGTGTTTTCTAGGATCTAACATGAAACTTTCTAGTGAAAAACCAAAGTATTAACTATCTAGGCATTTTCCCAAGGAATGTAACCTTCGTAATGGCAAAACTAACGAAATGATGAAGAAAACAATTAAAATCTATATACAAAATCATGGGTTTTGTATAAAATTAATGAGTTAATGGAGCCAAGTAACATCTGCCTACCAAAATTCTACTTATCCTACTATACAAGCTAGAAGAACATGTCATGTTGGCTCAACAATTTTCCCATCTAACATCGTAATCAATATTATTAAAATCATCATTTACTCTCCAATAAAACCTTCATATCATCATCAACTTTATCCGACAAGATTTTGTTCCTCGAAATTCACTCGAAGAAGATAACTAAATAGTAATGAACATAAGCTTAGCACTCATGAATCGTTGGAGAAATTTTCCTGCCCTCATGTCTGTGTTTGGGCTCG
>Ga0325400_1002813_pt1 | contig 15472 bp, 9 predicted proteins | sample PopdelMetagenome_2_FD_205662 | JGI IMG/M metagenome (GOLD analysis project Ga0325400, IMG submission 205662) | Populus deltoides microbial communities from Bellville, Georgia, United States - Xylem-PdKOR-R1 | ecosystem: Host-associated > Plants > Phyllosphere > Stem > Wood/Secondary xylem... | reverse complement strand
CAAATTGATATTTTATAATTTATAGGGTTATTAGGTTTTTCCTATAAGTAGGATTCTATGCCTCATATATTTTTTAGACATGAAAGGTTATGTTACAGAACATACAGTGCAAAGAAATACTTAAAAACATGAAAGAGAAAGCTAAAATGATTTCAAGAGATTTCTCACTAGTGATTTGTGTGGATTACATGTTAGAGGTTGGACACTTGGATGACTTATGGATTATGATATTTTAGTTCATTTATGATTTTTTTTCTATTTTATTTAGAACTAGTTTGTTAATTTTTCAGCATTACTTTTGTTGCACGTGTACGGCGTCGCGAAGATCGTCCACTCTCAGGTCGTATATATCTTGCAAATATAGGGAGACAAGGAATTCTTGTCTTTTATTAGTGGAAAAATAGAATGGGAGTCGCCACCTAGTATTTTGGTCACTAGCAACCCTAACTGGTCTCAGAGATCGGACATGGAGACTGGTTGCGTAAAGAAAAGGTATTGGCACTCCAAATACGACCTATTTAAGGTAGGTTGCATTGTTTACTTGTTTGATAGAAATACTAAGGTCTTGTCGTGTTTTCTAATTGTTAGTTTGTCTACAGTTTAATAAAAGTCCTCATCGGTAAGGAAGTATTTATCTAATCGGGTAAAAACCTAATTGTTCTCGTTGTTACTCAATTTTGGACCCCACGTACTAGAGATGGTGTATACCCATTTTGAAAAGGAGTGTAGGAGTTTAGCTTATGTTTGCCAAAAGATTGACAAAAGCGGAGGAGAAAGAAATATTTTTTTTTGAACCCTGTTTGAGCTGTTTTCTGCTCTTTTTTATCCTTCCCCTTTTGCTACCAAAATCATCAGGTTTTCTTAGGTTGATTAGGAGTCTTCATAATGCTAAATTCGTTCCTTTTTATCTAGTCTTTAAGGTTGAATAAATTCCTCAGAATTTGCACTAAAAAAAATGGTTTTGCTATTGTCGCAATTTTTTGTTCCAACTTAAGCTCTGATTTTGACTCGGTTTCGTACGATATCTGACCATCCTACGTATATTTTGTCACTCATGACATGTTGAAAAATTAACATATACCTTTATTAGGTCCTAGGGATTATTGTTCTTAGGGCAGATTCTCAGTCAGATTTAAATGCTCAGCATTGTCAGATGAAGAACCTTTTTGACCAACTAGATTACTGCCAAATTCTATTCTCTAAAATGATTTTATCTCACTTCGACTCCCTCATAAAAGTTGTATTCCAAGACACGTAGATGATTTTGGGATTTTGAATCACTTGATTTCGATATCAGAAACTCAAGATATTCCTGTTTGAATATCTAACGTCAAGGTAGAGAATTCTGCAGCGAGAAGGATATTGACCCGAGTCTGCACTAAAAAAACTCTATTTTTGGCCTAGTTTTTATGATTTTTGTTTTTAGTTCATACTCTCAGTCATATCAGGATTCTCGACATTCGTCAGTTTTTGAGTTAGATTCGGAGATCCCTTTTGACCAACTAGATTACTGCCAGTTTCTGTTCTGTAAAAAGATTTTATCTCACTTTGACTCCTTCATCAAAGTTGTAGTCCTAGATGCGTAGATGAATTTGAGCTTTTGAATCAATTGATTTTGATATCAGAGGCTCAAGATGTTCCTGTTTGAATATCTAATGTCAAGGCAAAGAATTCTGCTGCAAGAAGGATATTGACCTGAGTCTGCATTAAAAAACTCTATTTTTGGCCTAGTTTTTGTGATTTTGGTTCTTAATTCATACTTTTAGTCATATTAGGATTCTCGGCATTCGTCTGTTTTTGAGTTAGACTTGGAGATCCCTTTTGACCAAACAAATTACTGCTAGATTTTGTTTTGTAAAAAGATTTTATCTCACTTCAACTCCTTCATCAAAGTTGTAGTCCTAGACGCGTAGATGAATTTGGGCTTTCGAATCACTTGATTTAGATATCAGAAGCTAAAGATATTCTCATTTGAATATGTAACATGAAGGCAAAAAATTTTGCCGCTGGAAGGATATAGCCCAAGTTCGTGGGACTGATTTGAAGGATTTTTTTTATTAAGGACTGAATCAAAAAGTGTTAAAATAAGGGATTGAATTGAAGAAGGATATTGAAAGCTGGAGAGGGGGGCTGAATCATCATAAATGACAGGATTTTTACCACATCGAATAAGGAAAATAAGACTTTGCAACTGCACCCTCCATTTGATTTCTTTCCTTTTTTCTCTGCTGTTTTCCTTTCTCATCACGTCTGATTTTTGGAGCTAAAGACCACATTTTTGTTGCCTCATTTCAAAGGGAGCAGCTGGCCCTATGGAAGGAAAGAAAAGAGCCACACCATCCTCTAAAACTAGAAAGAAATCAGACGTAAAGCACCAACACAAAATCAAAATATTGCAGTTTCCTTTTGTGTTTTTTTACTGCAAATCAGTAGGGATTTGCGTCCTAGGATTATTGCATTGAATCCTTCTTAAATAGAGACATATTTAGACTATATATAAGCCTTTCTAATGACCTAACGGGAGAAAAAAAAAGGGAGGAAAAACGGAGAGAAAAAGAGCATAAAAAGAGAAGGAAAACTCAAGAGAGGTAGAGAATAAGAAAAACACAGTAAATAGAGGGAGTTCTTTTCTTGCATTTTGGTGTTATTGTGAGGAAAGAGGAGAGAAAAAAGACAAGACGAAGAGGAGCTTTGCTGCTAATCCTTGACAGCAACGTTTGTTTGGTTTTATTTCATCTTTCGCAAAAAAGAAAACAGTGAGACCTGCAGGTAAGTCTTAACTTTCTCCTCCTTTGCTGCCTTTAAATCTGTTGTACCTGTTTTGTCTTTGTTGTGCACATTCGTTTCAATTTTAGACTGTACAATGAACGCTTGCCTTGTGTTGTTTCTGCCGTGGTTTTGAGTTTTGGATGGGTGACCATGTTAAGAATTGGCTAGCCTCTAGTGTTCTTTTTTTATCTCATTTCTTTTGCTGGTTCAGAATTAAAGAACCGGGGGAGGGGGCAATTGTTTTCTTCATTAGCAGCTCCCTTTTCTGTTCGTGTCCTTCCATGTTTTTTTATTGAAATAGGCGGTCAAGTCTACTTTGGTTTCTAGTCCGTTATATATGTGTGTTATAAAAGCATGCCGTTCCAAGCTCTTCCTTTTTGTATGAAACTAGTATGGCAGTTTCTCCTAGATTGGTAAAAAGAAAATAGGCCAGGAGTCATGGACATATGCAGCAGAATTTTGATTTCAAAATTTCAGTTTCAAACTTTGGCTCCCTCATGCATACAAGCTTAGTCCTTTCCAGTGTACAGAATTTTAAGTTGATTTGGCTTTGAACGATTTTTGTTACTAATTATTTCAAGTTTCTTGTAGTTCTTGTAATATGAACGATGGCTTGCTACTTTCCATTTTGGTGTTTACGTCTAATTGTGATGTTTGTGTTTTGATAAAAAAAATATAAAGAAAATGTTTTCTTATGTGTTGCATACAACCAATACCCTAACATATTTTGAACTTTTTTTTATATACAAAAAATATTGGAAATTTTGAAAATGTGTTTTCGCATGGATTTCTTAAACACAATAAAAAATTGTTTTTTTGCATTTTGGGATTTTACAACATGTTTGTAAAACTCCAAAAGGTATTGGCCAATATTCCAAAAAATATAAAAATCTTATTTTAGCGGGGGATTCATCTATTATTCACCGCTAATGTTTGGATAAAGAAATCCTTAAAGATGAATATCCAAAATATTATTGAGAATAATAAATCCGCACACATCCTTGAAAGAAGCCTTGATTATAATTGAGGACATTTCAAAAAAAATTTACTCCACGGTTTATGAGCCGTGAGAGTATAAAACACTAAAAAAAAAAAGGTTTTTTTAGCGCCCTAGATTTCTAAATTTTTGTTCCTCTTCCTTGTGATTTACGAGTCTCAAACTCCTGAAATACTAAAGGAAAAATGAGCTTTCAAAGCTCATAAAATCTCCTTGCATTTCTATCCTAATAAATTTAGTTTGAATCAAACATAGAAAAACTGATGGGATTGGAAAACACTAACACCATAATAATTATAAAGCAAACCAAACACCAAGCAGTTTACCTTAGGTAGGGCATACTAGAGGTGTTAATACCTTCCATTTACGCAACCAGTCCCTTGCCTTAGAATCTCTGAAAGACCAGTTAGGGTTCCTAGTGATCATAATACTAGGTGGCGACTCCCTTATTCACAAAAACAAAAATAACCCGAAATCAATCGAGGATCGCCGCTCCGCCGCGCTCCGCCGTGAGGATACGACAGTTCTAATATAAAACTTTTTGATATTGAAAATACGTTTTAAGTATAAATACATAATCCCAAATACTAAAAGAAAACAAAATATGTTTTTTGGGTATTTTTTGAAATATTAGCCTACTTCTCATGTCTCTAATAAACTGGTTATTAAAGCAAAAAATACATGCTAATACATATTTGTTTTGAAATTTTCTATGTTGTATGAAAATACATTTTTTTTTATCTTTGAGAGACTTGGCTATATGCAAGAAAACAAGATATTTTTTTGTTTTATAATTTTTTTTGCAATGTTCCAATGAAAACCATGTATTTTAATACCGGATTTGTATCTTTATGATATAAAAATACAAACAATATTAAGCAAAATTGATAGATAAATACACAGGAAAATCTCTAATTTTCGAAAGAATTTTTTTGAAAAATGTTTTGGACTGGGTCGAACCCGGCCCAGCCATTTTGGTCTAGGCCGATTCTGTCCAGCCCATTAAACAGTGGTGATGCTCTCCACTGTTCATATGTAACGTGAATAGTGGAGGCAGTGAAGACATAAAAGAAGAAGAAGAAGAAGAAGAAGAAGAAGGAAGGAAGGAAGGAAGCTGACCTGGCGACGTTGGCGATGCTAGTGGCTCACAGTGATGTTGGTGGCGGTTCTTGGTGGTGTTGTTGTGGTGGCAGATGATGGTTGCTGCCGGTTTCTGTTTTTTCTTCTTCTCTGCTGCTTTTAGTTATCTCTGCTCCTTCCCTCTGTTTTTCTATTCTTCTCATTTTGTTCTCTGGTAGTGGTGGTGGTGGTGGCGGTGCTGTTGACGGTGACTGGGAGGAACGGTGGCGCTAGTGATTCTTTTTCCAAACGAGGTGGCATGGCAATGAGGAGCTACTATGCTGGTTGATGGTTCTTCTTCTTCTATGTGTTTTTTCTTCTGCTCTGTTTCTACTTTTCTTCCTTCTCTCTTTCTCTTCTATTTTCTTATATGTTGCTTTGTTCACTCTTTCTCTCTTCTCTGTTTCTGTTTCCCTTTTTCTCCTCTCCTTCTTTCCACCTCTATTCTCCCATGTTTCCTTTTGGTTCTTTTTCTTTTTCTATTTGTTCCCTCATCTCTCAGGTTTTTTTCTCTCGTCCCCTCTACTTTATCTTTTCTTTCTCCAGCCCCTCTTTGATCTCTAGTTCTCCCCCAGTATTTATAGGAGGCAGGGGGAGAGGGCCACCTGATTAGTACTTAAAAGTGTATTTTCATTAAGGTTTTATATCATCATATTGCACTTAAAGTATCATTAAATTCCCTAACTTGAGCATGTTTTATAAAAACAAGTCGATAATATAAGTTATCTTTAATTTATGGTAAATGTTCATTTTGAATGTAGGCATATCTCACAATTTAAAGTATTGATTGATGTGTTTAATTATTGAAAGTGAAAAGACAAAGAGAAGGCTAAACTGAAAGAAGAGATGTTTGTTCAATTCAAACTAGAATATCATTTGGTTATTGGATCATAACTGGAGCTGTAGAACATGGATTTAGGTCTGGTTTATATGGATGGAAAGCTAAGACATAGGCCTAAAACTTTCATGAGAGTCCAAGATTTAAAACGGCCGTTTTCAAGTTCAAATTATAGCAACAAAAGAGAAGTCAGAATTTGTCCTGTAACCCAGACACTGTTTAGTGTTCAGCCCATATCTCGAGTTCTAGAAGGCTAAATGAGCTCATTCTTGTTTTGTTGTAAAGCTGAGACAAATGCCCAGAACTTGTATGAAGACTATCTGTTCAAATTATGACGTTAGCAATGATGTTTTGTTCAGACAAGAAGATAATGGTTGTCACCAAGTCAAGAGGTGGCCATCCACTCAACAATTAGTCATCAAATCAATAGTTCTAAATTTTAGCCTATAAAAGGAGGCATTTGCCATACATTTAGACATCTTGGTGTTCAGATCAAGATCACTCTCTCTCTCTCTCTTTGTATTTTGTATTGTTCAAGTTTTATTTTATATTATATTAATCTCTTGTTTATGCTTTTCATTTCCTTTACTATACTTAGTTAACTTATATCATGTTTATGTTCTTATATTGTTTATTTATGTTTTTCTTCTTCATGATGTTTAGCTAAGTTAATTTTTTTAAGGTGAAAAGGGTACACTAATGGTGTAAGAATAAGTATAATATAAACTCAACATGGACTTAAATGTTTGATACTAGCATGTTTTGTATTTGTTATCTTACTCATTCTTAATACATTGCTTGTTAAATGGTTAATCTAGATTTGTGTTGTACAACCCTTGGTACAACAAATACTTGACATTTTCATAGCTTACTGTATGGTATAACCGACACTTGTGCTATGAAAGGAACTTAATTTATTGTTAACATAAGTTATCACCATGAATACCTGACCAAATTTACAAGTATTGGCATTGCTCAAATAAGATAATTAATATAATCATGTTAATAATTTATAATCCTATTGGAACCTCTTTTGTGTGTGGTTTCTAGTTCAGTAAAAAAAAGAGTTTATACTATACTTATTTGAAATACCATTAGTGGATCCTCTAACCTTGATAATTGTTTTATCCTTATTTAATCCTTACATCAATATCACATCTCAAAAGTTCTCTTCAACTACTTTTCCTTTATTGCTTATAATTTTATATAGTTCACCTTCATGTGGTTCGACCTCGGTCTTGCCGGGTTATTTATTACTTCGACACTCCTGCACTTGGGATAAGACATCAATCTTTTGATAGTGTCACCACCCTACCCTGTCCAAGCATAGGGTAAGGTGGTCGAGCATGGGTCTTTTGTTTCTTCCATAATGGTGGAATGGTATGGTGGTCAGGCATAGGTTTCTATTTCTTTAGTAATGGTGGTAGGGTATAGGTTATGTTAAGGAAGAGAGAGAGCGAGAAAAAAATATTTAAAAACCTTCTTCTTCCCCTGTTACACGTCTAGGGGAAGAAGAAGAACAGTGTTGTTCAAAACGGCACCGTTTCGGGCATTCTCTCTTCTTTTTTTGAGAAGTAAAAGAAATGAATTTGGGGAATAACACAAAAATGAGTTATGACAGTTGGCCCCTCTTTACAATGCTTACGGAACAAAGACTTTGAGTAGTAAGTTTTATAAAGATAAACAAAAATGAACTTCAAAAATTGATCTTCTTAAAGCTTGGTTGTTCTGAAACTCTGTCTTTACAATAATCCCCTTTAACTAGAAACTAATAATAAAAAACTATACAACTTTGTTATTCTGATATCCCAATCTAGCGATTTTCTAAATTTTGTCTTTGGTTGGGTTAACCTGGAATCCTATCTAGCGATTCCCTTTAACCAGAACCTAAAATTGTTCCTCCTAAAGGCGAGGTTTAAACTTTCTTCTTTTTTCTTTTGAGAATTTTCTCATTGTAGGGTTTTTCTAATGTTAAGATAATGTTAGTAGTTCGGTCAACCTGAGATCCCATCTGACAACCTCCTTTAACCAGAACCAAAATTCCATGTGTAGCTCGGTCAACCTGAAATCCAATCTAACAACTCCCTTTAACCAAAGCTAAAATTTATGTGTGGTTAGGTTAACCTGAGATCCTATCTGGCGATCTCCTTTAAGCATAACCAAAATTCTATGTGGAGCTTGGTCAATCTGAAATCCTATCTGGTGATCTCCTTTAAGCAGAACCAAAATTCCATGTATGGTTGAGTTAAAATGAGATCCTATCTAATCATCTCCTTTAACTAGAACCAAAATTTGTGTGTATAAAATTCCATGTATGGTTGAGTTAAAATGAGATCCTATCTGATCATCTCCTTTAACTAGAACCAAAATTTGTATGTATCTCGATCAACCTGAAATCTCATCTGGTAACTCACTTTAATCAAAGCTAAATTGATGTGTGGTTGGGTTAAACTGAGATCCCATCTGGCGATCTTTTTTAACCATAACCAAAATTCTGTGTGCAACTTGGTCAACCTGAAATCTCATCTGACGACTCCCTTTAACTAAAGCTAAATTCCATGTATTGATGAGTTAACTTGAGATCCCATATGGCGATCCCCTTTAACCGGATCCAAAGTCCGTCCTAAAATCGGTCTGTGTGTAGCTTAATCAACCTGAAATCCCATATGGCGACTCCCTTTAACCTAAAATACCATGTATGGTTGAGTTAACCTGAGATCCCATCTGGCAATCTCCTTTAACTAGAACGAAAATCGGTGTGTAGCTCGGTCAACCTGAAATCCCATCTAGCGATTCCCTTTAACCAAAGCTAAACTCTGTGTGTGGTTGGGTTAACCTGAGATCCCATCTGGCGATCTCCTTTAACCATAACCAATACAAAAATGTGTGTGTGGTCTCATTGTAATGGGTGACCTACCCAAGTGAAAAAATATAAAGGTTTTGAAACTGGTCTCATTGTAATTGGTGACCTGTTGCGATGTCGTGATAGCACAAATTAATTACCCTAGCTTAAAACACAACACACAAGATATTATAGAGCAAGCAAGGGGTCGATCCCACGAGGAAGGTTCAAGTTAGATTATTATGCTAGATGATATGCAATATGGGGGGGAATTTGGACGTTATCTAAGCTAAAGCAAAAGAAAACATAAAACTATCAAGCAAAATTAAATAAAATCAGAAAATTATCAAGAGAACAAACTTTGGTTACAAGCATACATCCACCTACAGAAATCAGAACTGATCATGGAAACAAAACATCAATTTATATTCTGAATATTTATCTCTTCTTAACATTGGTTAGTTAACGGATCCACCATATAACTAACCCTAACCATCAAACAACCACAGTGTCTACACTAGTAATTTAATTCAATCGCAGCCTTAAGAACTATATAAGTTGATTACTTAAGAAAACATAACTGTCCACAGTCTATGTTTGATTTGATTGAATGTTCTCCCTAAGATTAATAACGTAGATCCGCCACAATTATTAAACTCAGTTGCTTCACAAGTTCATATACCACAACTCCAGTTTTGATATCAAACTTAGCAATAGATTGTCTACAATAATAACTTAAAGCCCGCTCTAGCAATTAAAATAAACAATCATAGGAAAAATAAGCATAGAAGAACAAATATATTCATCATATAAACTGAAAAGAAATGGTAAAAAATAAATCTCACGGTTCTTGAAATCCGAAAGTTTTCGTGTATTTGCAACCAAGGAAAAAGTGTTTAGCCTTGCATGTTTGTTGAAAAACTAATACAAAAAGAAGAAAGAATGCATAATTTCGAGTTTCTTAGAGGAGGGGGACATTTTTCTCCTCTTGGCTGGCTGCCCCCCTTCTCTTCTCTCATTCTTTTTATATTCTAAGAAACCCTAGTCTCTATTTGACAAAATAGTCCTCCCTTAAGTAGACAATTTACATTTAAGTACTTCAATAACTAGTTCCCTAAAAAAGGAGAAATAGCCTTGCATGAAATTTTCAAGATTTGACTTAGAGGAGCTAAATTGCTGAAATAAAAACTTGGATATCGGTTTAGATGCTTCGGAACATAATTTGGACTCGTTTCTTCACGAAACCTGTTTGCTGGCAGAATTCAGTTGTCATCTTTGAAAAATCATATCTCCCTCATATGACGTTGTTTTTTGTTGAAATTTGGAGCGTTGATAGGCCTTTGAGTCTGGAATCCAAAATAATTGAGTTTGCATCAATTGGACTTCTATAAATCTAGATATTCAAGTCGAAATGACCAAAGGTCAACACTAGCAAATTGCGAGATTTGAATTTGAAGGCTGAGATTTCCATACTCTTCCTTATTTTATTTTCTTGATTTAGATTTCTAGAAAGGTATAGATTTTAGCTTTTTAATTCCACTAGAATCACTTCATTTTGACCTCTAGAACTCACGCTCTGCACAAAACATCGACTGAAGGTCAAATCTGTCAATTACCTCCAATTTACTCATTTTTGCATATTTCATCCAAAACTTCCTTCAAAACATAAAACAAAGAATATCAAGGCATTTTATATATAAAAGATAGGCAAAACACTAGTTAAATATGGGTAAAACTATCAAATAATATGGTTACATCATGACCCACCTAGATGGAAGATAAAAAGGTGAAATAGTCCCATTGTAATGGGTGAACTACCTAGATGGAAAAGAATGTGAAGTGGGTCGGACAACTCCCTTTAACCCAGTGAACAATTAATTCACTCTCCACTATTCACATGAATAATGGAGAGTAGCCGAAAATAAGTTGGTCAGGTATGGCCTAGTCCAAAAAAATTCATAAAATATTTTTGAAAATTTATGATTTTCTCGCGTGTTTTTTTATTCATTTGGATTAATATCGGTTTGTATTTTTATATCGTAAAAATAGGAATATGGTATTAAAATACCTGGTTTTTGTCTAAACATTGTAAAATTTATAAAACAAAAAAAAGAGTCTTGTTTTCATGCATATGACCAAGTCTCTCGAAAAATTCATATCGTATTTTCATACAACAAAGAAAAATTCAAAAAATGTTTTAGCATGTATTTTAGCTTTATTAACCAGTTTATTAAAGTAACAAGGCTAGAATTTCAAAACAAATATATTTTGTTATCTTTTAGTATCGGGGATTACAAATTTATACGTATAACGTATTCCGGATATTAAATTCTTTTGTTGACGTTAGAATGGTTAGGTTTCACCTAATAAGATAGGGATCTACTTACTAAAAAGGACTTTTCTTAAACCATAGACAGACTAACAGTTAGACTTTAACATATATTAGACAATTAAAGAATACAGTCTATCTTAGGTAGGGTGTATTTGTGGTGGTCGTGCTCGATCTCTAAGAATATGTTTGGGAACGCGGTGCAACCGTGTTCCCAAAAAATTTAAATTTTTTTATTAAAATTTAATATGTTTTATATGTTTTAGATCGTTTTAATGTGGTAATGTCAAAAATGATTTTTAAAAAATGAAAAAACATCATTGGCATGCATTTCGGCATGAAAAGTTATTTGAAAAACAACCGCAACCACACTACCAAATACTCTCTAAGACTAGTTAGGGTTCCTAGTGACTAAAATACTAGGTAACGACTCCCATTCCATTGTCTCACTGATAAAAGACAACAATTCCTTGTCTACCCTATTTTTCCTGAATACCTGGATATGTACCTGAGAGTGGACTTATCGCAGCGACGCCGCACACATGCGACAACTTTAACACTTTTTTTATCTATTATAAATATGGTTATTTAGCTTGTATTTAGGTATTTTTTAAGTAGACTTTGATTTCAGAATAATCTATTGTGTGACTATGGGATGATTCTCTTAATTTGGTTCTTCATTGAATTACTCTGACTTATCAAAGCATTAACCAAGTTTTATGATATTTTTTAATAATTTTCGTTCGTATCTCTTCATAGGTATTGGGTGGGGGTTTGATTTCTATTGTTTTGGTTCCTCGGTATATGTTGTTGTGTCAAGCTCAATCATATGTCCAAATTTAGTTTTCTTGGAAATGGTCGATTTGTTTGTGGGTTTCTAGATCGTTATATCGACATGGTTACATCATTTTAGAGTAGAGAATATTATTATTTAGATAGTGGAGAATTCTTTGTGATTATGAAAGTAATGTTAAAGCATTGTGTAAGTTGATGTCATATAGATGGAGATTTTTGTTGGAGATAATGAAAACGTAGAGATCTCATAATGGAGATTATATTAGATACATAGAGATCAATTTAGAGACATGAAGAATTTATCTAGGATTTAAAGATTTTGGTAGAGACATGGAGACCTCACAATGGATATTTTATTGGATATCCTGCCATGTATATTTTATTGAAAACATGGAGATTTCAATAGAGATGTCTAGATCTCACCATTAGATATTTTATTGGAGACATGGAGATTTCAATTGAGAGGTGAAGATGTGTTATTACTTTAGTTGAAAAATTAAAAAGTTGAAAAGGTTTTCATACATAAGAGGACAATTTTAAAAAATTATATAATATCGTGTAATGCATCATAATGATCTTTTCGTATTTGTTTGGATTGCACTTCCTCTCTTATAAACTATTAGAGGTAACCTTTGACGATCAATCTTTTTATCTTTTTTTAAGGCATGAAATTCCTCAGTATCATGACTATGGTCATGATGAAACTGACAAAACTTATTAAGATTCTTTGCATTCATGTCACTCTTAATAAGAGATAAGTATTACACAAATTCTTTTGCCTTAATGGTGGCCAATACCTCAACACATGTGGTGGTCAAAAGTGTGGTCATGAGCTTAAGGGATATCAGGCGGTTATGAATAGATAGATCCTTTTATGCTCCTTTTATATGCCCTCCTAAGAGATTAATGACATTAGGGAGATTATGCTCTTCGTAGTTGGAAACTAGGTAGTATTTTTCTAGTCATACTCACTTCCTCTACTCAAATATGAGTTTGCATCACTTGCATAATATTGAGGAAAGGTTAGTCAGGAAGAGTGTATAGTCGCTCTTTACATCAAACATTATATAGTTACATCTTTAGAGATATGTTTTGACACTCTTATCTTCTCATTGTATAATGGTGAAGAGCTTGGTGGTGCTCGTTTTAGCTGGCCTACTAATGTAGGAATGAGAGATGAGTTTAACATAGAGATCATTAAGGTCGAGGATGGAATCACTTTTTAGGCTATGATATAACAACTGCGCAGATCCATAAAATATTGTCAAATGAATTTTGCAAACAATATCACTATTTAATGTGTTGTATGACGTTTCTCATCTTTTATATATGCTCTTTTGGGTCTGTAAGTGTAACATCCCCACTTTCGAAACCAACACATCAATCATAAAAAAAAAGGAAAAAAATTTACTTTATTTTTTTGTTAAACTCATACAAAGTTTACTAAAATTTCTACCAAAATTTTTATAAAGTCTTCCCTATACCGGGAGGTTCCAAGTTATCAACAAATCGCTTGTACACATCTTAAATTCATTGTTTATACACATTCCAATTACTTTAAGTCTCAAACTATAACACCCCAAACTTTTAAGATAAAATTCACACAATCATCAAGTTATAAAAATGAGAAGAATCCAGGAAGTTTTTTTAAAAAAAATTAAGTAAACTTTTCTCTAGTACGGATTGTAAAGAGTATGAGGGAGTTAGGATGTGAGCTCTTTTTGGGCGAACAGGATGCAGAGATTACAAGTTGATGGATGTGAAAAGTAGAGAACACCATGACTCAAATGAGAGTACTTGAGGATTGGCCAGTGAATTATGCTACGTAGTTTGCTGACAGATAAAGCCCAGTCATGGTAGGAAGTGATACAGTCCAGGAGGGATCCTAGGACATGGACTTTGAGTGAATTCAAGAGATAGTTTGAGATGCAATTTTTCTCTTCTTATTAGTGTAGTATCAAAGAGCTGGAGTTCTTGGCATTGAAATAAGGGGACATGTCAGTACTAGAGTATGAGAGGAGGTTACGTGACCTCTCCCTGTTTGCTTCACAGTTCATTGCTACTAAACAACATATGATTGATAGATTACGTGATGAATTACATTAGGAGTGGAGATAGAGATTGATTGCTTTACGATTTGAGTTTGCTATGGAGCTTATAGAGGCGACTTAGGCTTTAGAAGCATGTATAGCAAAGGGTCACCATGGCCAAACATTATTAGGTAAGAGGAAGGATATTGATGTTTCCTTAGGTAGACCTCCCTTACTTAAAAGAGGGAAGCCTTAGTTTAGGAGAAAGGAAGGGGTACTAGTTGGGACTGTTCAAAGTTCTGGTATTGTACCTACTCGAGGTCCGCAGGGCAGTAAAAATGGATCCAAATCGGTTAGAGGGATGTCAGAGCAGAGGCCAATTGTTTATCCTCTATGTATATGGTGTGGACCGAAGCATCCCAGAGATTATTCCACTACACCAGGGCAATTTTATATATGTCAAGGAGAGCATAGATGGAGGGATTTCCCATATTTGGGCAAGGGATGTTGTTATTGTCATGGATATGGACATGTTAGAAAGGATTGCCCTTGGAGGTTAGAGTTTATTTAGAGCCAGCAGTAGATGCAGAGCCAGCAGTAGTCGGTTATAGTGGATCGACCGGCTAAATAGACTTAGTTCGGGGCCAGCGGTAACAGAGGTCGTGTCAAGCCTATAAGGGGATCGAACCCAGGGTAGGGCATTCACCATGATGCAAGAGGAGGCTCGGGTTACCCCTAATGTTGTTACAGGTACCATGCTATTAAATCATCTGCCTATCTATATGTTATTTGATCCTAGAGCTACCAATTCATTTGTTACACATAAGGCAATAGGAAAATTAGGAAAGAGTCCAAGTAGAGTTGGGAAAGGTTTTAGGGTGCATAGTGATGCAACATGGGAGAGTGATTCCTTATACCTCTAGACAGTTGAAGCCCCATAAGGTCAACTATCCATTTCATAATTTAGAATTGGTCGCTGTAGTATTTGACTTACGAGTATGGAGACACTACTTATATGGATCTCGGGTTCACATTTTTATCAATCATAAAAGTTTAAAATATTAAATGACTCAAAAGGAGGTAAATATTCGGCAAAGATGATGGGTTGAACTAATTAAAGATTATTATTGTATGAGATTATCACCTGGAAAAAGCAAATGTTGTGGCGGATGCTCTTAGTCATAAAAATAAGGTATCAACTTTGAACTACATATAAATACTACAAATTCAAACACTACATATAAATACTCTAGTGTGAGAAAACTTTGAGAAAACCTAAAGAATTTACTAGTAGGAAGGGAAGGGTTAGAAGAAGGAAGGGAGGGGAAGAAGAAAAGGGGTTGTTCTCAATCTCTTGACTCATTATATATATATATATATATATATATATATATATATATAGACACACACACACAAACACATATTGATCCCACTACTTCTCTTTCTCTTTACTTACTCCTTACTCATTTATTATTGTTTTCAATTTCACCCCTCTCATTAAATAACTTCTTTTTTAATCCAATTAATTTGTTCAATTCAATCATTTCTCCACATCCTTTGTATTTTATTTTATTTTACTAAATCAAGATGAGATTATTTTATCCGAAGGTTTATAGTAAGACCAATATAGTTGTATAATTTGGCCTTTGTAGAGATGCAATCTTTGAAGAGATATGTATGTAACACTCGATGATAAAGTAGAGAATCTCCTATTTGGTGGAGGTGGTGTTCATTTTTAAATGCTTATATAGTT
>Ga0325400_1002811_pt1 | contig 15479 bp, 13 predicted proteins | sample PopdelMetagenome_2_FD_205662 | JGI IMG/M metagenome (GOLD analysis project Ga0325400, IMG submission 205662) | Populus deltoides microbial communities from Bellville, Georgia, United States - Xylem-PdKOR-R1 | ecosystem: Host-associated > Plants > Phyllosphere > Stem > Wood/Secondary xylem... | reverse complement strand
CGGTGGCTAGCCTGTAGCCATCTGTTGTTTTATGTTTCTGTTATCATTGTAAATCTGGGGTATGCCCCTTATAATGTTTGTATCTTCTTCTTTTAATACATACGTCAACTTACCAAAAAAAAGAAATATGGTTATATGAACTACATGGTTAAATTCATTCAATCAAGTTTAACATTAATTATACAAATTAAGTTATACAAACATTTTTATGTTTACAAAATACAAGGGTATACTCCCTAGAACCTAGATTATAAGAAGGGAACATAAGCTAGGGTCTACTCCTGTCGTGCATACGATGATCCTGAAACAAAATACATATTATTGAAAGGTGAATATTACAATAAATATAACAACATGAATATCTAACAATTCCAACAGGATAAAATGCATTCATAATTCATTCGCTTCTCCCTTCTCGTTTTCATTAGAACCTCTTCCTTATTCAACTATTAATAATTGTTCCCTCTGCCACTTTCAACCTTCATTCTAGACTTTATGATATCAACCATGATTATTCTTGCTTATCACAATACCGATACCAGTTTCACTGGTATCATCATCATCACCCCATAAGAGTCGATGCAAGGTGATCCCCTTACCCGAGATCCTAACATACACTAAATGTATGGTAGCCAATACATGGTGAACCCCTTACCCGGGATCCTAACATACACTAAATGTATGCTAGTCCAATCGTGGCTATCCCCTTACCCGAGATCCTAACATACACTAAATGTATGCTAGTTTACGCCTCAAATCGCACTTCTCATATTTCTTTTGTCAGTGATAATTTAATCATTTGGCAATTCACATAACAAGTTTTCACCTTGGATACACATACATTCAGTAATTCACATTTCACATTGGTAATATAAATAAATCATGGAATTAACTAGGAAGTATAGGTGCGATTCACCTACCTGCAATAGAAGCTCTACTCGTGCTCCCCTGCTGCTGCTGCACCACACTTGTGGTCCCTCCTACAATTCACAGGTTTATCTCATAAATTTTTCTCACCCAAGGATATGTTTTATTATAATCATATCAACAACCAATAAGTCTTTCTTTCAGTCATTTCTTAATATTTTACGTTTTTCACATTTCACCCATTAATACTGTCATTCTTTGTCCAACTACAGTTATCATTCCTTTTATATATATATATAACCATTTCTGTTTAAATCCCGAACTATTACTATCTCATTTTTGAACTGTTACTGTCTCATTTTTTTTAACTGTTACTGTCTAGATATTGAACTGTTACTGTCTCATTTTTGAATTGTTACTGTCTTATTTTTTTAAACTGTTCTCATTTTTGAGCTGTTACTATCTCATTTTTGAACTGTTACTGTCTCATTTTTGAACTGTTACTGTCTAGATATTGAACTGTTACTGTCTCATTTTTTTGAACTCATACTGTCTAGATATTGAACTGTTACTGTCTTATTTTTTTTTTTAACTGTTACTCTCCGACCTCTCCTCAGATTTTTAGCTATATCTAGAGTTATAGAACTCCGATTCAAGCGAGATTAGTCTTGTTGGAAAGCTAAGACATGAGGCTACAAGTTGTCAAGCAGAACCCAGTTCTACCTCTAAGACAATCAAAATTTCTCATCAACGAACCAGACCTACTACCCTATAGGGTCTGTCATGACCCAATCTCGGTTAGTGACCCATAGCTGGAGTTCTATAACTTCAAATTGAGCAAGACCAATTTCATTAGTTAGCCAACATCCAAACTTACAATTTCTATGAGGAACCTGATCCTAATTCCTTCATCCTCCTACCCGAAATCTCTTTGAAAGTCAAGAGATGAAATTGTCTAGATTCGTCAATCTTTCCATTTATATACAGCACATGAAGTTCTTTAATTTAGCAACTTATACTTTTTCCTCAATTCAAGTCTAAGAATTCAAATGTATAAATTAGCATCCAGGCATCAATTCATAATCGACTTGAAATGACTCATAAGAGTAGGTTTAGAATACTTTACCCGGTACGAATCAAGATTTCGATCCCTCTTTTTCTTTCTAATGACAGTCGGCCCTCCCCTCTTCTCTTCTTGTTCAATTTCTCTTATTAATCCCTTTCCCACCAGTGTTTATTCTACCTATAACCCTTAATCTTGGATGAGTTTTTTGAAATTTTAGTGTTTCTCTTGATTTGTAAAAATGAATATGAAAACTCCCTTTTTTCTTTCTTTATGTTATCTGCAGATCTGTTTTTGGTGAGAAGAGGAGTACTTATTCTTATTTGCATTTGGGCCCCATTTTCTTTAAGTGTATTCGTTTTGCCCCCACTTCCTTTTATTTTAGTTCATTTCCTTTCCTTTAATTTAATCCAGCCTTTTTTATATTTTTTTCTCTGGATTTACAAATGATGTCGGCCGAAAACTATGAATTATCAAGTATTTGATGTACCAAGTGTTATACAACACAAATCTAGATTAACCATTTAACAAGCAAGGTATTAAGAATTAACAAGATAAAAATGATACGACATGTTAATAGCAAACTTTCTTTGAGATAAACATTAAAGTCCATGTTGAGTTTATATTATACATATTCTAACACCATTAGTGAAACCTTTTCACCTTGACATAATTAACTTAGCTAGATATTATAAAGAAGAAAAATATAAATAAACAATATAAGAACATAAACATAATATAAGTTAACTAAGTATAGTAAAGGAAATAAAAAGCATAAACAAGAGATTAAGGAAAATATAACATGAAATAAAACTTGAACATTACAAAGAAAGAGAGCAAGAGCAAGAACTTGATCTGAAGAACCAAGATTCCTAAATGAATGGAAAATGTCCCCTTTTATAGGCTAAAATTCAGAACTATTCATTTAGTAATTGATTATTGATGTAGTGGCCAACTAATGATTTAGTGGACTTGGTGGACAGCAGCACTCAAGCATTTTGGCTGGATGAAATGACATTGATGCAATCAGAATTTGGCAAAGTGTTTTTCATGAAAGTTATTGGAAATCATCTTATCTTACCACTCAGAGCTATGGCTAAAATACTGAGTAGTGCTTCTGGTAGACGTGGTGGATAGCCCTCAAGCTCTTGTCTGGATGAAATGTCATTGCTAACATCAAAATTTGAGCAGGTTGTCTTCATGCAAGTTATTGGAAATTGGCTTTTCCTTCCTCCCACCAAACTTTATGTCATTTTGTCTTCTAGAACTCTAGTTATGAGTAAAATTATGAGCAGTGTTTGGGCTGGATTGCAGAACAGATTCTGACTTCTCTTTTGTGACCAAACTTTGAATTTGAAAATGGCAGATTTAGGTCTTCCACTATTCATGAACATTGTAGGCCTATTTCTTAGCTTTCTTTCCATATAAATCAAACTAAAATTCAAGATCTACAGCTCCAGATATGACCCAATAACTGAACAGTGTTCCAATTTGAATTAAATCGGTATCTCCTTTCTAAGCTTAGCCTTTTCTTTGTCCTTTCATTTTCAATAGTTAATCACATCAATCAATCCTTTGAATTGTGAGATATACCTACATTTAAAATGAGCATTTACCATAAATTAAAGTTATCTTATATTATCAGACTGGTTATTATAAAACATGCTCTAGTTAAGGAGTTATTGACACTTCAAGTGCAAAATGATGATATAAAACCTTGATAAAAATGCACTTTTAAGTATTAATCACACCCCCCCCCCAACCAGCTTATTACTAGTTCCTAGTAATCAAAGCATTAAAATAGAAAAACAATTTGCAAGTTTCACCTCGGAAAGCTAATCAAGTCTATAAATTTTGCCGATATCGACGTTACCCGCCAATATCATTAACTATTCTGAAACCAAATAGTTAATCAAGTTTATAAATTTTGCTGATGTTGACGTCACCCACCGATATCATTAACTATTTTGAAACCGAATAGTTAATCAAGTTTATATTTCTCCTTTCACGTACAGGTGATGCCGATGTTATCCAACTTGGTTAACATCATCAGCCTCCCATATTAGGGACAAACAAATCAAATTCGAGAAACAGTCATTACCAAAATTCATTGTTACAAATTAAATCTAGTCCTCCGTTTCATTTTATTTATTTTTTTCGTCAATTAACCTTTCCTTCCCCCCCCCTTTTCTTTTCCTCATCAATAAGCACCAAATTTTTATAGTTCAAAAGTTAGTTAAAATAATTATTAACTAGAGGAGATATAGGTACCAAGTACCTACCTGCTGTAGACGCTTGACTTGCGTTCCCCTGTGGTTGTTGTACTCCTCCTGCGGTTCCTCCTGAAACCACAAACACCCATCATTATTCCATATTAGTCCACATATCACATGTAATAGTAATAATGGAAATAGTATTCATTTCTCTTTTACCAAATCTTCTATGTGGGGACCATCTCTGAATTCTGTAGTTTTCAGGTTCAAAATCCCCCCAGGAAACAGGGCAGCGAACCTGCTCTGTTTTGCTAATGGAGAAAGTGTCTCCAATTCATCTTAAATCCTCGCTTCTTCATCAGTCACAGCCGTGCCTTCCCTTTAGTTATGGCATTCCCGTCTCATTTTATGTCCTTTTAAGGTCACTTGTACGAAATTAATTAATTAAGCACATCATAAGTTCTCATTCCCTCTCTGCAGTAACCAGCAGAGAACGTGCCCAAGGGAACCAAGAGTTCCCTTCCTCTCTTTTATGCACTCATTTCTTCTTCTTCTTTTAGGCACTTAGATTATTCTAATCCATTTAACCTCACTCATTTCTATATTTTCCCAACATTTTATGTTAAAGAACCCTAATTCCCAATTCAAGAAAAGCACAAACTTATAATCAAATTGAAGTTGATTTTATAGAAATTGGAATTAGAACTCCTTACTTGGATGCAAATCTAAACTTCATAAATTTTTAGAAGAATTTTAGCCTTCTTCTCCTTGTATATAGTCAGCCACTCTCCCCCCTATTTTCTTCACCAACTCTTCACTTTTCTTCTTGTTAATTCTTCCACCCGATTGTGTTCCTCCATTTAATAATTCCAAGGCTTATTTGGGTTTACTAATTTTAACTGTTTACTCCTAGTTTTGATGAAGGAAAAATCTAAAATTCTCCTCCCCTCCTTATTCTTATTATCAGCCGGCCATGGATGAGAGAAGGGATGGGTATTTATAGTCCAATCTCTTGTTAATTCTATTTTGGCCCCATCTTTCACTTTTTTTTATATTATAACAACATTTTGAATTATTATAAACCCCCTCTCTTTGTATACTTTATTCTCGGGCTTCACAACTGATAAACCTGAAACACACTTAAAAAAATATAAGAAATAACAAAACAAAATAATATGCTATTAATAAAACCAAAAGACATAAGTTTCACAAACATAGGCTCAAATCCAATCTAAGCTTTTTACGACTTTTCTTAGTTGACCAATTTACACGGCTCATGGAGGGATCAATTATAGGGATGAAAGATTGTAGTTGGTCAATCAATTGTTCAGCAGTAGCAGTAGAGATTATAATTTGTCGTGCCGAAGATGTTTGAAATTTCTGTTCCATAGCTTGATTAAGAAAAGACAACAATTTATCATAAAAACCATTAACATTTAACAAACCTATAGGTTTATGGTGAATGTGCAGTTGGGCCCAAGAGGAAATATGAAAGATCTCTTCCAATATGCCCAGACCACCTGGTAAGGCAATGAAGGCATCAGCGTGTTTAAATATTGTATTCAGTCAATCAGACATTGTGGAGACTTGTATTTCCTCTCTAATTGTTTTTCCAAGGAGGTCCTTTTTTGCTAAAGCTTTGGGGACGACCCCCAAAACTTGACTGCCTCCTAAAAATGCAACTATTGAAACCCCTCCATTAACTCAAGGCTGCCTCCTTCATACACTAAATGAATCTTTCTTTCAGCTAATACCTGACCAAGATGATTTGTTGATTCTAAAAAATCATTTTCTTTCCCAAGACTGGATCCACCGAAAACATAAATATTTCTTATTTGATGACTTAAGGAACCTGCCATTTCTAAACACTTCGATATTTGTTGAATGTGTGCGTTGAGTAGAACCTGCCATTGCTTTATCAGGGTCTTTATTTTCAAAAGTTTCATTGCACATCAATTCCACCATTTGTCTATCTTTAGGCGTTAACCCTTCATAAAATTGTGAAACCAATCTCCATGTTTCAAAACCATGATGAGGGCAAGTATTAAGCAAGTCTCGATACCTATCCCAACTTTGGTAGAATATTTCACCTGGTTTTTGAGTGAAAGTGGTGTTTTGTCTTTTGAAAGAGTTTGTTCTGTGAGATAGAAAAAACTTCTTTAAAAATTATTGTTGCATTTCATCCCAAGCACGAATGGATCCTGACCTAAGATTTTGTAGCTATATTTTAGCTTTATCTTTTAATGAAAAAGGAAAAAGCTTTAATCTGATGGTGTTCATACTACAATTATAGGTGTTACAAACTTCTTCAAATTCTTTTAAATGCAAGTATTGATTTTCTAGATCTAAGTCATGAAAAGAAGGTAAAAGTTGAATAATGTCTGGCTTAAAATTAAAATGAGATGCATTAGGAGGAAAAACTATACATGAGGGTGCACTTGTTCTTGTGGGATTCTTGTGGTCTCTAAGTGTTCTAACATGGCTATCCTCATTATTCTCATTATGAAGTGACTGGTTATCTTCTTCGTCCATGTTTTCTGAAAATGATGAGAATACCCTACAAAGTCTACCACTTAATATACGTGATCAAACTCTCATGCACGTGTAGGAATAGAATAAAAGGAAGAAAAAAACAAAAGAAAAGGAAACAAAATAAAAAAGAAACAAAGTTAGATACAAGAAAAGTGAAAATAAGAAAATAAAATAAATATTATAATTTGTACAAGAATTTACCTCCCCGGCAACGGCGCCAAAAACTTGACACGACCAAAAGATTGATATCTTCTATCAACTGTAGGAGTGTCGAAGTAATAAATAATCCGGCAAGACCGGGGTCGAACCACAGGGAGGTTAACTATATAAATTATAAATAATAATTATAATAATAATAAGTTAAAGAGGACTTTGAGATGTAAGATTAATGTGAGGATTAAACACTGATAAAAATAAATGTTAAAGTTAGAGGATCCACTAATGGTATTTCAAACAAATATAGTATAAACTATTTTATTACTCAACTAGAAACCACACACAAATGAGGTTCCAATCGGATGATTTGTCATTAATAGCTCATTATAAATTGTTAACATGATCATATTAACTATCTTATTTAAGTAACACCAAACTTTTAAATATTGTCAGGAATTCATGATGCTAACTTATGTTAACAACAAATCAAGTTCCTTTCATAGCACAGGTGTAGGTTATACCATACATTTGGGCTATGAAAGTGCCAAACATTTGTTGTACCAAGTGTTATACAACATAGATCTAGATTAACCATTTAACAAGCAATGTATTAAGAATTAATAAGATAAAAATGATAAGACATGTTAATAGCAAGTTGTTTAGGATATAAGCATTGAAGTCCATATTGAGTTTACATCATACTTATTCTTACACCATTAGTGTAATCTTTTCACCTTAACATAATAAAATTAGCTGAACATAATGAAAAAAAGAAACATAAATAAACAAGATAAGAACATAAATAAGATATAAGTTGACTAAGTAAACGAAAGGAAATGAAAAGCATAAACAAGAGATTAATATAAACAAAACTTAAGCATTACAAAAATATAAAGAGAGAGAGCAAGAACATGATCTTGATCTGCAAACCAAAATGCCTAAATGCATGGCAAATGCCTCCTTTTATAGGCCAAAATTTGAAACTATTGATTTGATGACTAATTGTTGAGTGGGTGGCCAACTCTTGACTTGGTGAAAATCCATATCTTCTTGTCTGAACTAAATGTCATTGCTAACATCAGAATTCGAACAGATTTGAACATGAAAGTTCTAGGAAATTATCTCAGCTTTCCAGTAAAAACAAATTGAAGTCATTTGGACTTCTAGAACTCGAGAAATAGGCTGAACACTGAATAATGTCTGGGTTGCAGGACAGATTCAGACTTCTCCGTTGTTGCTACAATTTGGACTTGAAAATGGTGTTTTTAAATCTTGGAATCCCATGAAAGTTTTAGGCCTATGTCTTATCTTTCCATCCATATAAAGTAAACCTAAATCTAAGATCTATAACTCTAGATATGACCCGATGACCGAACAGTGTTCCAGTTTGGTCTAAACCAGCATCTCTTTTCTAAGTTTGACCCTCTCTTTGTCCTTTCAATTGTAGTACTTAAAATCGTCAATCAATCCTTTCATTTATGTGATAGGCCTGTATTTAAGATGAACATTTACCATAAATTAAAGGTATTTTATGGTATCAGACTTGTTATTATAAAACATGCTTTAGTTAAGGAGTTATTGATACTTCAAGTGCAAAATGATGATACAAAACCTTGATAAAAATGCACTTTTAAGTACTAATCACACCCCCCAACCAGCTTATTACTAGTCCCTAGTAATCAAAGCGTTAAAATAGAAAAACAATTTTCAAATTCCACAAAGCAAGGCATTCATCATTCAACTTATATTACTCTATCCAGATAAACAAACTCTCATTAAATTTATGTATATGCTCAATACCTCTTAAACAAGATATTAATAAACCTTTCTTTTGTGCTCAATATATCAACACATAGTTATGGGCTTCACGTGGAAGAAAACAAAATTTTTGTTCTAATGTTTAAGGTTAACTTCATTGGGTTAGGATTATTATCTTTTTCTTCTTTTCTTTTAAATATATATATACATATAACTTAAAACACAATGCATCTTTAACCATTGTAATGAGCTTTCGGCTAATGACTCCCAGACCAGTTGGTCTTAGGGCATTAGGTGTTGAGACACCCCTACGAGCTTAGTAACTCGGGTTGCAAATACTGATACGTAGATAGTGCAATGTTTGATTCCCTTAAGCGTTGGGCCAATAGCTCCCAAGTTAGTTGACTTTAGGGTATTAGGTGTTAAAACACCCTTTAAGGCTTAATTGCTTAGGTTAGGGAGGCTACGAAACCAAACTTCTCTACGTTTTTATTATCATCATTTTTTTAAATATATATACTATCCCTTTCCCTTTGTTGTTACCTTTAACAAAAAAACATAAATAATATAATAATCTAATATGCAACCCACAATCATATGTTAAATTGTGTGTGTGAATGAAGGTTTAAGAATACTTGTTAAATGAGTATATAAGCGGAATTAAATGATAACAATGCGAGAGTTTGTAAACTTGAATATTTCAAAAAGTATTCTGATAGACCTTGTTAAAAATGTTTACTAAGATATGTCTCAAGAGTCACTTTAACAAAGAACTTGAAACACAGTTAGTTAATTTTTTTAAAAAATATCAACTACTACCCTTTCCCCCCAACCAAAATGAGACATTGTCCTCAATGTCCTAAGGTAGAAAGATAGGGTATAGAAGACATCACTTGAAATAACGAACACTAATAAACCTGAAACACACTTAAACAAATATAAGAAACAACAAAACACAATAATAAAACCAAAAGACATAAAGTTTTTACAATCGAAGGCTCAAATCCAATCTAAGCTTTTTACAGCTTTCCTTAGTTGATCAATTTACGCGACTCATGGAAGGATCAATTCCAGGGATGAAAGATTGTAGTTGGTCAATCAATTGTTTAGCAGTAACAGTAGAGATTATGATATGTCGTGCCGAATATGTTAGAAATTCCTGTTCCACAGCATGATCAAGAAAAGACAACAACTTATCAATAAAACCATTAACATTTAACAGACCTATGGGTTTATCGTGAATGTGCAGTTGGGCCCAAGAGAAAATATGAAAGATCTCTTCTAATGTGCCCAGACCACCTGGTAAAGCAATGAAGGCATCAGCATGGTTGAACATTGCATTCAGTCGATCAGACATTGTAGGGACCTGTAGTTCCTCTCTAATTGCTTTGCCAATGATGTCCCCTTTTCTTAAAGCTTTGGGGACGACCCCCAAAACTTGACTACCTCCTAAAAATGCAGCTGTTGACATACCCCCCCCCATTAACCCAAGGCTGCCTCCTCCATACACTAAATAAATCTTGCTCTCAGCTAGTACTTGACCAAGATGATTTGCTGATTCTAAAAACTCTTTTTTTTTCCCAGGACTAGATCCACCGAAAAAACAAATATTTTTTATATAATGACTTGAGGAACCTACCATTTGTACACACTTCTATATCTAGAATGTATGGGTTGAGTAGAAATGAAGAGAAGGAAGAGAAGATTTTATAGATGAGAAATTGAAAATGCAATCATACCAACCTATATATAAGCCAGCTAGAGTCTCACTCTCCCTCTCTCTCTCTTTATTTATTTATTTATTTTGAAAAAACATGTGTATGTACAGGTAGTTTTGATTGTGGCTCACATCTTCCCTTGGTTTTACGTCCAAGAACGGCTTAAATGCCCTATATGGGTCGGGGATAGGCTTCCTATCTGGTTTTCTTAAAAACTAGCAAATAGGGTCTTTTTTAGTCAGATTTCCAAGACTATGTCGAGCATGTTCTTTATGGAATTATGGCCATAAATCATGAATTGCACGATGCACATCTCTACTAGGATGCATCTCAAGAGTCAATAAAAGATTATCTAAAGACCCTTTACTCAGGCCATCCTTAATGAATTGTATTTTATCTTCACGGTTTACAAATATCATTCCTAAAGAACGACATGTTGCATTACAAGTCCATCTGGCACATCTGTGACAAACTTTCAATCATTTTGCACGACGTTTCTTTGCAAAATTGCTTACCTGTTCCAAGCATGTATGAAATGAAAGAATTAGAGGACTCACCTGATAATCGGACCTTTGCTTCAATTAGCCAGCGAACATCTTCAGGAATTCCATGATTCATTAACAACTTCAATCTTACAAATCTAGCATGGTAAATTTTTGTAATCGCATTCTGAGGCAGAGCTGGAAAATATTTTTTCAATTTTTCTAGAGTGGTGTCCATCTTTTTTAGATGAGAAGTGGAAAGAGCAAAGAATTGCACAAATATATACACAGATATCAATTATCATGGGAAACTAAAAGAACCGACTTAAGAGTCACGGAGTACCATTATCCATCATTTGACCGAGGTGAGAGAGACTAGAAACACAAAATTCACACCAAAACGAAACACAAAACAATGTGAGAAAAAGAATCAATTTTTATATACAGGATTACTCAATTCAATAGTCATTTTCAATTGAAAAATTATCAAAGTAAACTTTTAAATGATGTCCATTTACCTTGAAAACATTGTCATTCTTTGGATTCTTGATATCACAAGCTCCATATGGATACACATGTTTTATAATAAAAGGATCGCTTCATCTTGATCTTAGTTTTCCAGGAAATAAATGGAGTCGAGAATTGTAAAGTAAGACTTTTTGACTAACATTGAATGTTTTTCTCAGTATTTTCTTGTCATGAAACTCTTTGATTCTTGCTTTATGAATTCTTGAATTTTAATATGCATCATTTCTTATTTCCTCAAGCTCATTTATTTGTAATTTTCGCAGCTGACTAGCATCATCAAGGTTTGAATTGAAAGCTTTAATAGCCTAATAAGCTTTATGTTCAAGTTCTAAAGGCAAGTGACAAGGTTTTTCATAGATTAGACTATAAGGTGACATACCTAATGATGTCTTATAAGCAGTTTGATAAGCCCAAAGTGCATCATTAAGTCTTAAAGACCAGTCTTTCCGATTAGGGTTCACTATTTTCTCCAAGATTTGTTCGATCTCCTTATTAGCAATTTCTACCTGTCCACTCGTCTGATGGTGATAAGGGGTGGCAAATTTATATGTGATTTAATATTTCTTCATTAAAGACTCACATGGCTTGTTGCAAAAATGTGTTCCACCATCACTTATCATGGCTCGAGGATTCCAAATCGACTCAAAATGTTTTTTTAAAAAAAACTTTATCATTGTTTTGTGATCATTGTTTCGACTTGGAATTGCCTCTATCCATTTTGAAACATAATCTACTACGACTAATATGTACAAGAAACCAAATGATAAAGGAAATGGACCCATGAAATCTATATCCCAACAGTCAAAGATGTCAATGACAAGAATAGGATTTAAGGGCACCATGTGACGTTTTGAAATAGATCCCAACTTTTGACAATTTTCACAAGTCTTGCAGAATGCATGTGAGTCCTTGAACATGATGGACCAGTAAAATCCACTTTGTAAGATTTTTGCCGTTGTTTTTCTTGATGAAAAATGACCCCTACATGCCTCAGAATGATAAAATTTAATGACATTACTTACCTCATTATCAGGAATGCATCTTTGAAATATTTGATGAAGACAATATTTGAATAAATAAGGGTCATCCCAATAAAAATTCTTCACTTCATTCAAGAACTTTCTTTTGTCTTGGGTACTCCAATGAGTTGGCAATTGTTCTAAAACAAGAAAATTAACAATATTTACAAACCAAGGCATTGTAGAGACATAAAATAAAGATTAATCAGGAAAGTAGTAATTGATTGGTGTGATGTCAAATCTTGAATCTGTTGTCAATCTTGACAAATGATCTGCGACAATATTTTCGGTGCCTTTCTTATCTTTAATTATCAAATTCTTGAAGTAACAAAATCACTGCACCAATCTAGCCTTAGAATCTTTCTTAGAAAGAAGATATTTCAATGCTGCATGATCACTAAAAACAACAACAAGTGAGCCAACAATATAAGACCTGAATTTTTCACATGCAAATACTACTACAAGTAATTCTTTTACAATGGTGGTGTAATTCATTTAAGCACTATTTAAAGTTTTACTTGCATAGCAAATTACATAAGGTTTCTTATCTTTTCTTTGTCCCAAGACAACACCCACGACATAATCACTAGCGTCACACATTATTTCAAAAGGTAATGACCAATCAAGAGGTTGAATGACAGGAGCAGAAGTAAGCAAGCTTTTAATTTTAACAAAGGCTTTTTCACATTTTTCAGTCCATTCAAAAACATTTTCCTTTGTTAGAAGGTTACACAATGGTTTAGATATTACACTGAAATCTTTGATGAACCTTCTGTAAAAACCAGCATGTCCTAAGAACGATCTAACATCTTTAATAGATTTTGGTGTTGGCAAGTTAGCAATTAACTTGATTTTAGATTTGTCAACCTCAATTCCTTTCGATGAAACAATGTGACCAAGTACAATGCCGTTTGTTACCATAAAGTGACATTTTTTCCAATTAAGTACGAGATTCTTCTCTTCACACCTGTTCAAAACCTCTTCCAAGTTAGTTAAACAATCATCAAATGAATCACCAAAATCAGAAAAATCATCCATAAAAATCTTAAGAAAACATTCAACCATATCACTGGATATGCTAAGCATGCATATTTGAAACATGGCTCGTGCATTACATAATCCAAAAAGCATTCTTCGATATGCAAAAGTACCAAATGGACATGTGAAAGTAGTCTTCTCTTGATCTTTCAATGCAATTTCAATGGGTTGAATTTATTGAAACCTTTCCGTATGTGATCAAGTATAAGCAAGGGAAAGAAAACATTGTGGCTGATGCACTTTCGCGCAGGTATGTTCTTTTATCTACTTTGGATGCTAGATTTCTAGGATTTGAACACATAAAAGAATTGTACAAGGATGATAGTGATTTTGCTAATGTTTACGATGCTTGCGAAACTTTGGCTTTTGGAAAGTTTTATAGACTTGATGGATATTTGTTTAAAGAGAATCGTTTGTGTGTTCCATTAAGTTCTATGCATGAATTGCTTGTACGTGAAGCACATGGAGGCAGGTTGATGGGGCATTTTGGTGTTGTTAAGACTTTGGATGTGTTGCATAAGCATTTTTATTGGCCTAAAATGAAAAAAGATGTGCAACGCATATGTGATAAATGCATAACGTGTAGAAAAGCAAAGTCTAGGACTCAACCACATGGCTTGTATACCCCTTTGCCTGTTCCGAAATAACCATGGGTAGACATTTCAATGGACTTCGTTTTAGGTTTACCTAGGTCAAAACGGGGTAGGGATTCCATCTTTGTAGTTGTTGATAGGTTTTCAAAGATGGCACACTTCATTCCATGTCATAAAACTGATGATGCAACTAACATTGCTGATTTGTTCTTTAGGGAGATAGTATGGCTTCACGGGGTCCCTAAGAGCATTGTTTCTGATAGAGATGTTAAGTTCCTTAGCTATTTTTGGAAGGTGTTATGGGAAAAATTGGGTACTAAACTGTTGTTTTCAACTACTTGTCTTTTTTTTTGGTAAGTTGACGTATATTAAGAACTTTTTTTTTTGGTAAGTATATTAAGAACTTTTTATTGTACTTATCATTAATTTTGCTTCAATTGCGAACCGAACACACGACCTCAACGTTTTCAACTACTTGTCACCCCCAAACAAATGGACAAACCGAAGTAGTTAATAGGACCTTAACACAACTTCTGCGTGCTGTCATTCAAAAGAATTGGGAAGATTGTTTGCCATTTATACAGTTTGCATATAATCGTAGTGTGCACTTTGCTACTGAATTTTCACCATTTGAAATTGTGTATGGATTTAACCCTTTAACTCCAATGGATTTGATTCCTTTACCAATTGATGAAAGGGTTAGTCTGGATGGTAATCGTAAAGCACAGGTGGTGAAAACACTTCATGAGTGTGTGCGGCAACAGATTGAAAAGAGGAATCGTGTGTATGCGACCAAAGCCAATAAAGGGCGTAAACATGTTGTCTTTCAGCCCGGTGATTAGGTTTGGGTGCATATGCGCAAGGAGAGATTTCCGGCCCATAGGAAATCAAAGCTACAACCACGAGGAGATGGGCCATTTCAGATCCTTGAGAGGATTAATGACAATGCTTATAAAGTTGATTTGCCAGGTGAGTATGGTGTTAGTGCTACCTTTAATGTTTCTGATCTTACTCTGTTTGATGTAGGTGATGATTCGAGGTCGAATCCTTTTGAAGAGAGAGGGGATGATGCGGATCAGCCCAACACCAAGCGTAATCATGCCAACGACCCATTTGAGGTGCCAATTGGGCCAATCACAAGAGCTAGGGTAAAGAAACTTAAAGAAGCATTGAATGGGCTTGTTCAGAACATATGGAGCAAAATGGACCTAGAGTGGCTTGGGACATTTAAGGAGCATGAAGGGCAGCCTTTAATTCATCTAGTTCAGGTCCAAGAAGAGCCCAATTCGTGTGGAACAATGGGTTGATGTGTCCAGCCCAATACCAGCCTTGTTAGGCTTTGTTTTCCTAATGCTACAAGGATAAAAAGTCAGCAATTTATTCTCCTAATTAAGTAAGGAAGTTGGCCATATCTTATTCCTAAAGAGAGGAGAACTATTTAATGCTCTTCCTAACTTAGGAAGGAAAGTAATTAAATCAGCAACAAAGGAGGAAATTTGTTTTCTTATTTGT
>Ga0325400_1002810_pt1 | contig 15483 bp, 30 predicted proteins | sample PopdelMetagenome_2_FD_205662 | JGI IMG/M metagenome (GOLD analysis project Ga0325400, IMG submission 205662) | Populus deltoides microbial communities from Bellville, Georgia, United States - Xylem-PdKOR-R1 | ecosystem: Host-associated > Plants > Phyllosphere > Stem > Wood/Secondary xylem... | reverse complement strand
GCCCGGTCAGCGCGACCTCGATCCGGCGCGAGAAGTCACCCCGCTTGATCCGACGGATGATACCAACGTCGAACGGCGCATACCGCTCGCGCTCCCACGCCGTCCGATGCCGGGGCTGGTCGTTGATCCCGCCGCGCTCGTGCGTCAGAACGACCGGACGGCGGGTGCGGGTTTCGAGGCTCACAGGCCGCGCTCCCGAGCAACGGCGGCGGCTTCGCGAAGCTTGGCGACTACTTCGGGCTGGGTGCGCTCGGGGGCGTCGTTATAGACGACTAAAGCGCTCAAACCTGGACCAGAGGCAGGTAACACAGCTTCAAGGGCATTCTCTACATCAAGACGCTGACTACCCGCGACGAACCAAACAGCGCCCCGAATACACCGACAGGTAGCCTTTGAGTCCTGCCAGTACGTGCGCCTGTCACCGTCACGAGCAAACACATGCTGCGTCCAAGCCCCTTCCGGCTCGATCAGGTCAGCCGCGCGATCCAGCACGTCGGCCACGGACAGCTTCTCCATCACCACGATCCTCCGATGAAACGAGGAGCCCACACGACGGCCATCGCCGCCAAGATCAGGCCAGCGAGGCCCACGCAGATGCGGGCGGAATAGGTGGGGCGGTGGCCGGTCATGGCTGGGGCTCCAGCGTGTCCGGGTCGATGAACGACACCATCCCAAGCCGCTCGGCGATGCGGCCCATCTGCCCGACGCCGGTATCGTAGTGACCGCGGCAGGCGATGGCGCGACCGGCTATCGACCCCTTGTGGCACTCGAACGCAACGTCACGCTTCCGGCAGTCACGCAGGATCTGCGACGCACGCGAGGCAGACACAATCCGCTGCTCGGACATGAGGCACTGATCGCACCGTCGGCTCATGACTTCGTAGCTCATGGCTCGCGGCCTTCGGCGCGGGCGATGGCGGCGTCGAAAGGCGCGCACATCTGATCAACCGCCCAATCGGCATTGCCATGCAGCTTGGCGCAAGCGCGCAAGCGAGTGACGCAATCCTCAAGCTGGCTGAGCAAATCCGGTGCGGCGGCGATCAGGCGGGCGTTGGCGACGATGGTGTCCCGATGCATGGGGTCGGCAGAGACACAGGCCACGAATGACGATTGACTATCGCTGACAACATTCACGAAAGTTCGGAAGTCGCGATTGTAAAACACGTCATCGTGTTCCCACCGCCCAGGCGTATGCCCCGCCCCGCTCACGGCTGGGGGCTCCGGGTGGGTGCGGTCCGGTCGAACATATCTTCGCCATTGACGCGCCGTGTCATCAACCCGCAGCGGCGGCACACGAATGCTACCTTCGCTTCGTCGCGGACCATTCGGAGCATGCTGGGACAGCGACCGCAGTACGGGAGATAGCCCGGTTCCCCGACGCTGGGACTGAACCGGCTCACGACCGCGCCCCCGTCAGCCGCGCGAACGACACGCCGGTCAGCGCCAGCACCTTGGCGTCCACCTCGGCTTCGAGCGACACGATGTGCGCGTCCAGCCGGTCGAGATACGCCATGTCGGCCTCGGTCATGCCGGTGTCGATTTCCAGCGCGCGAAACTGCGCCTTGGCCGTCTCCAGCGCCTGCACCACGGCCGGCAGCGTGCGCGGCAGGGTGGCGAGGACGGCGCTCACGACCGCACCGCACGGGGCGGGAGGTAGGTCGCGAGGACGAAGTCAGCAGCCGCCTGACGCCGGGCCGCGTCGCTGTCGATGGGCATACCACGGGCCGCGCGATACGCCGTCGTTGCGGCCACGCTGTCGGCGTAGGTGTGGGTGGTGCCGTCGTGCGCGAGGCCGGCTGAACCGTCGCCTGCGATAACCTGGTGGAGGGCCACTTGTCTGCTCCCGCGGCGGTGTGCCGTGGGATCTGTTATGCGCTAGGTTCTGTAGCGCGTCAACATGTTTTGTAGCGTTTCACTACGGTTTATATACCTCCCTGGCGCAGCTTCGTATGCGTTGTAGCGAGTGCGACCGCCAGGGTTTCTGTCGGCGCACGCTTGCAACGCTCTTCAACGGCTCCGACAATGCCGCGAGGTCCGATCTCCTTGCCGACGCTCTTCGATGGACCGAGAAGGTTCAAGGCGGACCAAAACCCTCCAATCCAACTCCGCCTGATATCGCTCAGTTCATCACGCATAGCGACAGAGCAGGGTTGGTTCCCGATACCGACAAGGTAGGCACCGTCTTGTGCCGCAAGGAGAAGCGCCAACACCACCATACTAGCCTCCTATATGCGCCTTATAACACCTACCACACGGCCGATGAATGTTAGTTCATCCTCAGTCGCTATGATGGGCGTAACGGTAGGATTGTCACTGTTGATCTGAAACTGACCCCCTGGCAACGCTCTTACTCTCTTAATCATGCCGAACTCACCATAGCATATTGCCCATATGCGATCCTGAGAATTAAAGCGGCGGTCGCTTCGATCAATGATGACAATGTCACGGTCCATGATTGTTGGCGTCATAGAATCGCCATCGCCGCGAGCAACCATCAGCATCGTGGCAGGTGAGTGCGTTAGCGTTTCAAGCCAAGCACGGCTGAACGGCACCATCTGAATGACAGGAAAATCATCATTTATCGACCCGCCACCCATGCTATAGGCCACCTCGACTTCCGGTAGCAGAACTGCGTCGAGCTGATCGGCCGCGCTCTCATTTGAAAGCGGCGCCGGGACGAGTGCGTCATCTGATAGCGCGCCTCCCGTCAGCAACCAGTCGGTAGGGACGTTCAGCTTTCGAGCGAACAGGGAGGCGTGCTTGGCAAATCCATTCTGACCGGCTTCATAGCTTCGGTAAGTCACCTCTTTCATACCGACCACGCGGGCGAACGTAGCGGCTTCCGGAAAGCGGCGTTTGCGCGCCCAGGTCAAACGAGCCTCCGGCGTATCGAGATTAGCGGGATCAATCATGATCTCGGCATCGCACGAGCCGGCGCTACAAATCATATTGCGTGGTGACGCTACGTATGGTAGCGCATTGGCACTATGGATCATATCGCTACCATCAAGGCTCTAGGCGGTGCGGCCGCAGTCGGTGGCGCGCTTCGCGCTCGGGGCATCAAGGTGGAGGACGTGACCGTTCGGTCATGGACCCTCGCCGGTCGAATGATCCCCGCGAAGTATTGGGCGCACATCGCTGACATTGCCGATGCTAAGGGCAAGCCTGTCTCCTTCAAGGCTTTCGCTGGACAGGTCGCAGCATGATCCGCGCCGCGATCCGCCGTTGGCTGGGGGTGGTCGATGCCGTGGAGGCGGTCCCACCAGCGCCGCAACATCCGGCACTTACCGCCGATCAGCGCGTATCCGTGGAAGTCGTCGTGTACGGCATCCTGGATGAACTGGGCGAGCGCGGCGGCTTGACCCAGCGCGGCGTCGATATCGTCGATGCGATGTGGTCGCGCGATTGCAGCCAGCGTCTCATCGACTCCTTCCCGCATTGCCAGGAACCGACCCGTGCACGGCGATAGGATGTTCCTGCCACGCTGTGTAACCAGCGACCGCCAACGCACCTGCCGCGACCAGCAGCGCGAGCGTGGAGCGGCGGTTAGCGCCTCGTGCGATCTTGCGGTCAATCTCCCTATCGGCAGCAGCAGCTTCCATCTTCTCGGCAAGACAGGCTTGCGCGATGCCGATCTTGCGTTCGCCGAACTGCCCTTGGAGGATCGCACGCCGAAGGTCTTCCAGCGGCATCGCTTCGCATTTGAGGCGAACGTCACGGTTGTAGGCATTGCGACTAGCGAGATCCATCCCCCGATCCTGCCCGCCACCTCGCGAGAGTCAACGCCGCCCTCCGGCTCGGAGGGGTGGGCGTGAATGGTCCCGTTCGACGCAGCGCTGGTGTCGATCCTGCTGCGGCGGATGCCGGACGCGCGACTAGCGGCCACGGCGCCCTCCCATTTCCAAACGCATCCCGCGCCGGTGACGCTCAAGGCGTCCGTCCTGCGCGAACTGATCGACAACGAGCGAGCCAGGAGGCGTAGATGAAGAAGGAGCGCCCGCTGACGCAGCGGCAGATGACGTGCCTCCGCATGGCGGAGGAGACGCTGTTCGGCGACACGAAGCTGGTCGAAGGCTTCACCTTCGCTGCCGGGTCGTTGCGAAAGCGCGGGCTCGTGCAGGGCGCGGCTCCGCATTGCTACCTCACCGACGCCGGCAAGGCGAAGCGTGAGGCCATCGTCCTGGCATGACCTGGCACGCACTCCTCCGCGCGTCCCGCCGTCGCGAGCATGACGCCTGTCGCCAGGTCGCGGATCGCTTCTCCCACCCGCAGCCCCACGGCGGCGGGCACCTCCCGGTCGGCGAAGGTCGGCTGGGGTTTTCTTCCCCGGCGATGCTCGGTGTCGCTGTTCATCCATTTCGGAGTAATGCGTGATGCCGGCGTCGTCCGCTGACTTGCAGCCGCTCGTTTCCCGCGAACAGGCCAGGAACACCATCGCCGACGCGATCAGGTTGTTCGTCGGCCGCGGTCGCCGCTACTCAGTCAAGCAGCTGTCCAACGGCACGCGCGTGCCGGACTGGCAGATCAACGCCGCGCTGGTGGACGCCAGCAAGCCGGATCATCGCCCGCTCCCGCCCGAGGCGCTGCTGAGCATATCGGCCTTCCTGGGGGCGGACTTCACGAACGAGTGGCTAGGGCTCGCTTATCAGGGGGCGTTCGATTTCCCGGACGAGGATGACCCCCGGCCGGGTGACATGGCGGTGGAAGCCGCCGAGAACGCCGCCACGGTCGCGCGCGCCGCTGCCGATGGGGCTTTCGGGCCGGACGATCACCCGGCGTTGCGCGTCGTCGGTGCGCGCATGAAGCGTAGCGGGGCGATGCTGGTGCGGATGGCCGGGCAGCCGGCCGTTGGCCGGAGGCGCGCGGCATGAGCGCGCGCACCGTCTGGACGCCAGACCTCGAACAGCGGCTCGTGGCGCTCGTGGCCCTGCCCGAAGGCGTGGCGGGGGCCGCCCTCGCGCTCGGCATTACCAAGACTGCCGCTCGCGAGCATATCAAGGCCATGCGCCGCCGGGGTGACGCACCGGCCGCGGCCTACACCCCGCCAGCCCGCAAGAGCAATATATGCGCCTGTGGTGGCGTGATAGCCGACTACCGCGCTCAGCGGTGTCAGGCTTGCTATATCGGGCGGCTCAAGCGACCCCTGCCGGACGACTTCGCTGCCATCGCTGGCACTATGGGGGCCGAGCAACTCAAGCTCCACTATGGTGCGCGTTCATCGACCATCAAGCGGTGGTGCGACGAATCCAAGGTGCGTCCGGCCGCCTGCAAGCCGGCAGGGCGTCGTAAAGCCGCCGTAACGCCCATCATAACGGCCCGGCGCACTGTAGCCCCGATGGCCGTGGACAAGCGGTTCTCCGGTGCCGCCACGCGCACGAAGCGCGAGGATGGAACAGCCGCCCGTGCAGCCGACCACCTGCGTCGCGACGCTCCGGTCTATCACTGTGACGAGCGCGGCCGACCCAATCCGGACGGCAGCTACTACCGCGTCGGCAATGCCGTCCTGACGCCCGGCGAGGTGATCGCGCGAGCCGAGCGCAAGGGCTGGATGCGGGACGCGTGGGCGAGGATCGCGGCGTGACGGCCTCCGTCACCTTCCCGTGGCCGCCAACGTGTCTCACGCCCAACGCCAAGCGTCGCACGCACTGGCGGACGTACCAGCGGCCAGCGAAGGACTATCGCGCTCTGTGCGGTGTCCTGACGCGCTCCGCTCGCCTGCGCATCGGCGCCGGTGACGTGCCGGTCGTCATGACGATCACCTTTAATCCGCCCGATCGCAGGCGTCGCGACGATGACGGTATGATCGGGGCGTTCAAGCACGGCCGCGACGGGCTGGCCGATGGCTTGGGCGTGGACGATAGCTGGTTCCGCCCGACCTACGTTCGCGGTGAGCCAGTGAAGGGCGGGGCGGTCACGGTGACGCTGCCGTGAGCCCGAACCCCGGCCACTGCCCCGATGCCGCCCGAGGCAAGCGCGTGCGCGTCATCCTGGCGAACGGGATGGTGCCGAACTGCGGCCAAGTGTCCGCGACGACGCCGGCCGGCTGGGCTGCTGACGGTCCCAACGGGGTACGCTGGACGCGGACTGGGGCGCCTCACGATATCGACCAGTGGGAAGTTGCGGCGTGACGCTCAACGCTGCCGCGCTTCGTCTCATGGCGGATAAGGGCCTCTCTGCGTCCGATATAGCCGAGATAGCGGAAGCCATGTCCGTGGTGAAAGACCGGACTGCCGCTGAGCGCCAGCAACGACGTCGCGATAAGGTGAAAGCCGAGAAGATTGATCGTGACGCGTCACGCGTGACGTCACGGCGTGACGCCCCCCTCCTTCCCCCCAATGATATATATTCTAACCCCCCTACCACCCCCGAACCCCTTGAGACCTCTAGCGAGGTCTCTGCCCCATCTGAGATTTCGAATGAAAAGGGCGGGGAGCCCCCGCTGACGGCGGAGGAGGTGTTGGAAGCGTACAACGACACCGCTGGCAAGGTCGGGCTCTCGAAAGCCAAGATGACACCGGAGCGCCGACGCAAGCTCAATTCCCGGCTCAGAGTTACGACAATTCAAGATTGGACCGAGGCTATTTCGGCGCTGAGTCGATCCCCGTTCTTGCGAGGCGAGAACGACCGTGGGTGGCGGGCAGATTTCGACTTCATGCTCCAGCCGAAAAGTTTCCAACGATTGATTGAGGGCGGATATGACCGAGCGACGCACTAACCGGCTAACTATTGCCGCAAGTGGCGGGGCGCTCCCTCCGGGTAGCGAGTTCGCGCGGCAGCAGATCGAGCAGCATGTCGCCGACCTGAACGCCATGTCCTGGGTGCGAGCATCTGGTCAGCCGTATCGGGCGTCGAAGAACGAGGACGGTCTGTGGGTGGTAGCGCGATGATTTGCATGACCGAGGATCACGACGCCGGGCTGGTCGAGAAGGTGGCGAGGGCGATGAGCCAGTGCCGTGCAGAGGACGATCAGACGGCACGTTCCGCAATTATGGCCGTGCTGGGTCTCAAGGGCTGGTCAAACCCTGAGGCTTGGAAGGCAGCGGATGACTATTGGCGGTTGCTGGTCGTGAGCGCCGCTTCTGTCGCCATCGCCGCCGTCCGCGAACACGACGCACACCGGGGTGAGGGGAGGTAGGGGGATGGGGCGCAAGCTTCGCGTAGGGCAGCCGGTGGGCGCCAGGTCCGCGTCTGGCCGCAAGCGGGATCGTACACCGCTCAGAGTATCGCCTTGTGATGGCGTGGCTCGTCGGCAGGCGCTGTACGGGATGGCGGCGAACGACACCGACACCTGCGATGCCATCGGACGGGCTTTCAACGCTGGCCTGCTTGGTGAGGGTGAGGCGGCCATGAAGCGACTGAACGCTGGGCGCCGGGTCGCTGCGCGCTACTGGCGGGTGCTGGGATTTCCGACTGCTGACAGCCTTGCTCGATTTCAGCCGATCAGCGGTGGGTGTCCTTTGCCACCAGATGAGGAACGGCGACGCGAGACCGAGTTGAACGGCAATCTTGACGCACTGAACGCTGAGGGTCGTGATGTGCGCCGGGCGTTCGACCAGCTCGTCATTGATCCGAACCCCGACCACGGCCCTCCTTGGCTCGACCGGCTCATCTGGGCGGAGAAGCGGGGACAGACGAGGGGCGGGGCTGACGTTGAGTTGTTGCGGCGGGCGGTCGCTGGGCTTGAGGCTATCGCTTGATGTTCGGGGAGATTTGTGGCAGCGATATGGGATGCGCTGCGTGTGCCCAAGGAGGCCGCTGTGTCCAGTGATAATACAAAGGCGAAACATAGCGGGCTAGTCCCGTTCGAGCCCGGGAAGTCTGGCAACCCGGCTGGTCGCCCTAAGGGGTCCCGCAACAAGCTCGGTGAAGCTTTTCTTGCAGACATGTTGGCGGACTGGGCTGAGCATGGCCAGGCTGTTATTGCGGAGGTAAGAGCCGATAAGCCCGACCAGTATCTGAAGGTTGTGGCCTCAGTGCTCCCCAAGGAACTCAACATTAAGGTGAATGAGCTTGACGAGCTTACCGACGAGCAACTCGCTCGACAGCTCGCAGCCATCGCTTCGCAGCTTGCAGCAGCAGGCGTTGACTTTGGCGCGGGAACTGGAGCGCAGGAAGCGCCGAAACCGGCTCCCGGCGTATCGACCCTACAGTAAGCAGAAAGCCTTCCACGAAGCCGGCGCGGTATACCGTGAGCGCTTGTTTATGGCCGGCAACCAGCTTGGCAAGACTGTCGCCGGATCGTTCGAATGGGCGATGCATTTGACCGGAAAATATCCCGACTGGTGGACCGGGCGACGGTTCGAGATGCCTGGGCGCTATTGGGCAGCCGGCGAAACTCGCGTTTCGACCCGGGATACGATCCAGAAGCTGCTAGTAGGCGAGCCTGAGAAAGAAGAGGAGTGGGGCACGGGCGCCATTCCCGGCGACGACATAATCGACACCTACCGCGCTATGGGCGTCGCAAATGCCTTGGATAGTGTTACGGTGAAGCACGTCACTGGCGGTGCATGCACATTGCTGTTCAAGGCGTATGAACAGGGGCGCGGCAAGTGGCAGGGGGACACCCTGAACGGCGTTTGGTTCGACGAAGAGCCACCTTTGGACATTTACACTGAAGGTCTGACGCGGACGAACGCTACAGGCGGCCTAGTAATGCTGACGTTTACGCCGCTCAAGGGAATGAGCGATGTGGTCAATATGTTTCTCACTGGCGATGATCTGAAGGCGATGAAATGAGCCGGCACGTCACGCGAATGACGATTGACGACGCCGAGCATTACACCCCAGAGCAGCGCGCGGCGATCATCTCTAGTTACCCCGCTCACGAGCGTGAGGCGCGAGCAAAAGGAATACCCACTCTTGGCTCTGGGCGGGTTTTCCCGGTCAGCGAAGATAGCATCAAGGTTGATCCCTTCCCCATTCCGCCGCATTGGCCCCAGATCGGAGGCCTGGACTTTGGCTGGGATCACCCTTTTGCAGCGGCTCTGCTAGCTTGGAACAAAGACGCCGATATCATCTACGTGACGAATTGCTACGGCCAGCGGGAGTCTACGCCGATTATCCACGCCGCAGCGCTGAAGCCCTGGGGTGCTTGGGTGCCTTGGGCTTGGCCTCACGATGGCCTTCAACATGACAAGGGTTCTGGTGAGGCGCTGGCAAGCCAATATTCCGCGCAAGGCCTTAATATGCTGTCGGAGAAGGCAACCTTCGAAGACGGCGGCAACGGTGTTGAGGCGGGCATCATGGATATGCTCGACCGGATGCAGACAGGTCGGTGGAAGGTGTTCAGCCATTTGGAAGAATGGTTTGCTGAGTTCCGGCTATACCATCGGAAAGACGGCTTGATCGTGAAGCTTAACGACGACCGGCTTTCGGCATCAAGGTACGCGCTGATGATGAAGCGGGAAGCAATCACAAAGCCCCGCGCGCACAAGCTCGAGTATAATTCCCGCTCGCTGGCTCCGGCCTAGGAGACACCATGCTCGCCACGATCCCCGACGACCTGCGCCAGTTCCTCCGGACGGAAGAGGGGCGAGCGATTGATACGACGATCAACGACGCTCGCGCCGTCGCGATCAAGGCGTACAACGGCGATAAGTACGGGGACGAGGAGGAAGGCCGCTCACAGGCCGTGACGCGGGATGTGAGCGAGGTGACGGACCGGATGCTCATCGGCATCCTGGGCACGCTCACGGCAGGCGGCAAGGCGGTCGAGTTCGACACCGAACCGGAGGATGTGCCCGAGCCGACCGAGGAGGACCCGAACGCGACACGTCGTGTAGACTATGGGGCTGAGGCGACGGCCGCCGTGCACTACCAGTTCATGCGCCGGCAGAAGGGCTATCGCATCCTGCACGACGCGGGAAAGGCGGGGATGCTGGAAAAGACCGGCATTGTGAAGACGTACCTCGAGCAGCGCGCGCCGCTGATGCAGCGTACCACCGTCCCGGCGCTGCTGGTTGAGGAATTGGGTGACGGCACGTTTATAGTCGAGGGCCAGCCCGTCGCCAGCGCCGAGCTGCTGGACGATGGGGTGACGGCTGAGATCGTCATTCCCGTACCTCAGCCCCCACTAGTTCGCGACCGCAACATTCCTAACGAATGGTTCCGCATATCGCCTGACACGGTGGACTTGGACGAGAGCCCATACGTCGGTGACGACCAGCCCGTCAGCCTCTCGGATGTAGTGGCGATGGGCTACGACCGTGCCGACCTTGAGCCGATCTGGGGCGACGTGAACGTCACCACGGCCATCGACACGGCACGCGACGCCGGCCGTTCCTCGACGCGCGATAGCGTCGGCAGGCGGGTGGGCGTCAACCGAATGGTCTGGCTCAAGTGGGAATATCCGCTTTGGGACATGAACCGCGACGGCATCGCTGAGCGGCTGTGCGTCATGCGGATAGGTCCGCATGTGCTGGACGTGTTCGAGGTGGACGAGCAGCCTTACTCTGGTTGGTCGCCCTTTCCGTCGCAGCATCGTTTCGTCGGGCAGTCCGTCGCTGACAAGACGATGGACATTCAGCGCATCCGGTCGGTGCTGCTGCGGCAGGGCTTGGACAGCATCTACCTGTCGAACGCGCCGCGAACGCTGGTCGATGAGCAGGGTGTCACGGATGACACGTACGATGATCTGTTATCCGTTCGGGCCGGTGGTATCGTCCGGTTTAAGGGGGTTGCGCCTCAGCCGCTCGCGCAGACGGACACCTCGCCCACGTCTTTCAGCGCGATGGAACTACAGTCCGCCGAGCGAGAGAGCCGGACGGGCATCTCGCGCCAGGGCACGCAAGGGCTGAACCCGGACAGCCTGAACCGGACGGCGGCCGGTATGGCGATGCTACAGGGCAGCGCGCAGCAGGTCGAGTTATACGTCACCCGCAACATGGCGGAAATGCTAGTGGCGCCCATGTTCGCCAAGCGCTATCGGCTCATGCGCGATCACGTCCCGGCGTTTCGCATGAAGATCGAAGGTCGATACGTCGAGGTAGACCCGTCGAAGTGGCCCGCCGATCCGGACATCAACATCACGGTTGGGCTCGGCACCGGCAACCGCGATCAGCGCATCGCCTACCGTCGCGAACTGATGGGTCTGCAAAAGGCGGCCATTGAGGGCGGCTTGCGCGCTGTTGGCGAGGAACAGGTCTACAACAGCGTCAAGGCGTTCGTGGAGGATACCTCGCTGGGCGTCGCGACCGATTACTGGCAGGACCCCGCGCAGCTTGGCCCTGAGCCTAAGAAGCAGGACCCCGAGGCCGTCAAGGCGCAGGTGGACGGACAGGTGAAGGCGCAGAAGCAGGATCAGGACCACGAACAGGCGATGGCCCGTATCGAGATCGCGCGCATGGAAGCCGACGCGACTGCTGCTATCCGGCAGAGTCAAGCCGAACAGGAGGCGCAGCTTGCTCGTGACCGTGCTGCGTTCGAGGCTGATCAGGCGGAAAAGCGCTTCGTCCTAGAGGTCAGCTTGGCGGAGCGTCGTTTCGCGCTCCAACAGCGGTTCAGTCGGGCCAGCAACGACGATAGCGTGCCGGGCTTTCGGCCAGGTGGAGATTTGGCGCAATGAGCGAGGCTATGGACCGCGCCGTTCTAGGCGACCAGGCTAAAGCGGCGTGGGATCAGTTCATCAATCCGTATGTATCGCTCATCAAAGCCGATTATATGGATAAGCTGATTGATCTATCGTCTCGCCCGCTGGATGAGCGGGCGCGGCAGGGTATCACGAACCTCTCAATCGCGCTGCGAGTGAGTGAAATGTTTGAAGGCCAGTTGCGCAAAGCCATAGCTGACGGCGAGGCGGCGAAGAAAGAGATCGGCCGCGCGTCCGCCATCGCGAACATGAGCCCGGAAGCGCGACGCTATGCCGGATATTGACGATGGTGCTGTCAGGTTTTAGCCCCTTGTCTCGGAGGCGAGAATGACGACTGATGCTAGGCAGGTGCCTTTTCGAGAGTTGGTTCAAAATTATGCCACGGCAGGCATTCCCGACGACGTAAGGGCGAAGCTGGGATTGCCGCCGAATAAGGTGGTTGGCGGTGAGCAGCGTGGTCAGATCGAGTCAAAGACCTGATATGGCGTCCTTAATCGATTTGCCTGATGCCTATGTCCGCCTCGTGGCCGCCCAGCGCGAGGTGACGGAGGTAGAGGCTAAGGAAATCGAGGCGCAAGCGACACGGGAAAGCCGCCGCTCGAAGTTCAACAGGCGCTATCCCAAGGTGTATTGACGATCCGGCTGCTTTGTGGCAGCTAATCACAGTCGCGCACCGCGTGACGCGCAAGCCGCTCCACATCGGGGCGGCTTTTTTCGTTTCATAGGACAGCTCCATGGCCTCTCAGCCCCTCGCGGCTCAGGTCGATGCTGTTGCGCCCGACGCGCAGCCGGTCGATCCCGTCAAGCCGACCGCGCAGCCGATGTATCCGGATGATCTGCCGGCGGACGATGGGGCGCAGGACGTAGAACCCGCCCCGGATGCCCCCGAGAACGGTCAGGAGGGCCAGCAGGAGGCCGAACAGGAGCCCGAGGCGGTAGACCTGCCCGCGGTCGATGCGCCTGCGTCCTGGGCCAAGGATGCCAAGGAGGTGTTCGCCGGGCTACCGCGTGAGGCGCAGGAAATCATTGCCGGCCGCGAGAAGGAGCGGGACACGGAAGTCCGCCGGGCGCAGAATAGCGCCGCCATCGCTCGTCAGAACGCCGAGCGCGATGCTCTCGGGCAGGTGCGAGGCATCCACGAACAGGTTTCGCGCCAGTATCAGGAGTTAGCCCGTCAGGTGCAACCGCAGGAGCCCGATATCCGGCTCTTGCAGTCCACCGACCCCCAGCATCACGCGATGTATCACCAGATGGATCGCGAATATCGCGTTGCCAGCGCTCATCGCCAGCAGTTCATGCAGCAGGCGGACCAAGCGCGGCAGCAGGCAGACCAGATCGCACAGCACGAGGCGGCCGAAAGCCATCGCGTGCAGTACGAAGCACTCGTAGAAGCATTCCCTGAGTGGGCAGACCCCGCGGGACAGGCGACCCTCGTAGCGCAGCTAGAGCCAATCGCCACCGAACTCGGCTATTCTCGGGAACTTATGGCGCAAGCCGACGTGAACGACTTCAAGGCCCTTCAAACAGCGCTCCGTTGGAAGCGTGACAGCGACGAACTCCGCAGTTTGAAGAACAAGGCCAAGATGATCCCCGTTCGCGCCGCTCGGCAGGCGCCCCCGGTTGCTCCGACCAGAGCCCCCACGGCCACGCAGGCGCCGAAGCCTGCCGGGTCGCTGGCTCAGCTCTACCCGGACGACATGCCGAAGTAATCCCACCCATTCTCAGGAGGCCGTATGGCTACCATCGGAAACAGTTTCCGGGGCATCATCGACCACTATGCCTCGACGGATCGCAACGGGAACGTCATCCCCGCGATTGAAGCGCTGCACCGTCTCAACCCCTTGATGATGGACGCGCACGTCATCCCCTGCAACGACGGCTCGGGGCACATCAGCCGCATTCGTACCGGCCTGGGTCCCGTCGCCTGGGGCCAGCTCTATCAGGGCATCATTCAAGCCAAGGGCACGTCCATGCAGGTCCGTGACACCACGGGCTTCGTGGAGCGGCTCGCCACCATCGACACGCGCTACCTCGAGAAGGTCAAGAACCCGGCCGCCGAGCGTGCGGACGAAGCGAATGTGGCGCTTGAGGCCATCGCGCAGGACGTGCAGGTCAACTTCTTCTACGCCGACACGGCCACCACGCCTGAGCGCTTCAAGGGCGTCGCGGCTCGGTACGCTTCCATCGCCAACGGGGGTGCGGCTGCCACGCAGATCATTGACGGCGGCGGCACCGGCAGCGCGAATACGTCGATCTGGATGATCGGCTGGGGGCCGAGCGGCACGAGCCTGCTGTACCCCGAAGGTACGTCGGCGGGTATCAAGCGCGAGGACAAGGGCGTACAGCGCGTCTACGACGAACTGAACCGCCCCTACTTCGCCAAGGAGGAATACTTCCGCCAGGATATCGGCGTGAAGGTCTCCGACTGGCGGCAGAACGTCCGCATCGCGAACATCGACATTGCTGCGGTTCGCGCCGGCACCGTCGATATCTTCTCGCTGCTCCGGCGCGGCTACTACAAGATGCAGACGCGCCGCGACACGCTGATTGACAACACGGACGGCGTGCCCACCGGCATCAAACCCGTGATCTACATGAACCGCGACCTCTTGGAAGCGCTCGATGCGCTGTCCACCAACTCGGGCGCTGCGGACAATCGTATCCGCCTGATGCCGGAGGAGATCGCGGGCAAGGAGATCAAGGGATATCGCGAGATGCCCATCCGCGAGACGGACGCGCTCATCAACGCCGAAGCCCGCGTGGTTTGAGGAGAACAGGACATGATTCTCGACCGTACCGGCCTGCTCTCCGAGAACCAGGCCATCACCGCCACCACGGCGTCCACCAACGTCATCGACTTGGGCGCGCCTGCGACGCCCTATGGTGCTGCCGCGCCGCTGCGGCGTGATATCGGCCGGGGTGAACCCCAGCCCTTCTACGTCGGCACCACGGAGGCATTCAACAACCTCACGTCGCTGACCATTGCGGTGCAGACCGACACGACGGCGGCGTTTTCCGCGCCGACGACCGTGGCGAGCAACACCTACACGGCAGCGCAGCTCGTGCCCGGCGTGACGGACCTCCGCCCGGAGTGGTTCCCCATCGGCGCCAATCAGCAGTTCGTGCGGCTGCTGTACACCGTCAACGGCACCGCCCCGACGACCGGCCGCATCACCGCCGGCACCGTCATGTCGCGCCAGACCAACACCGGGAGGTACTGATGAGCAAGCAGCCCGTTAGCTACACGTCGCCGGAGGCGGTGTACGTGGACGGTATCTACCATGATGCCGGCAAGGTGTTCACGACGGCGGCCGAGCCGAACGAGAACTGGAACAGGGTGGACGCCGGAGACAAGGCGGCCATCGAGGCGTCCGACAAGACGCTGCACGTCCAGCCCTCGCTCGAGGATCTGACGCTCGAGGCGCTCAAGGCGCTGGCCGCCACCAAGAACGTCCAGACGACCGCGAACGGCAAGCCTCTCAACAAGGCCGATCTCATCACCGCCATCAAGGCGGCGGACGAGCCCGCGCTGTAATCGGCCAGGCGCCCCGGTTCTCTCCCGCCGGGGCGCCACTTTTCACAGGAGTAGGCCATGGCGGCACGTCGCCTTCCAACCGGCGGCTTCTACGCCGTCGAGCCTGTTTCGTTGAGCGACGGCACCACCGCCTATGCTCTTCGTATCGTACCAGCCAACGCGGACGGTAGCGATGCGCCTACGGGTTCGGCTGCTGCGCCCTATTCGACCCAGGCCGCTCCGCTCCCCGCCGGTACCGATCGCAGCGGCACGACCAGCTCAACGGCGAACACCTCTACGACGCTGGCTCCCGCCAACACCGCTCGCCGCGGCCTGAAAATCCAGAATATGGCTACGACCGGCGACCTGTACGTCAATGAGT
>Ga0325400_1002809_pt1 | contig 15484 bp, 7 predicted proteins | sample PopdelMetagenome_2_FD_205662 | JGI IMG/M metagenome (GOLD analysis project Ga0325400, IMG submission 205662) | Populus deltoides microbial communities from Bellville, Georgia, United States - Xylem-PdKOR-R1 | ecosystem: Host-associated > Plants > Phyllosphere > Stem > Wood/Secondary xylem... | reverse complement strand
AGATTGTAATGATGAAATTTCTATTTCCTTAATGCAATTTCTTTACTTTTTAACAAAAAGAATGATGAATGATAATGATGATAAAAGATAAACCTGCAACATATTTGTTCCATTGATTCGTCAATGGAAATGATAGGACAAGGATGCTTGTCAAAGTAAGTCATTTTAGTCCATATTAACATGTCTTGCAGTTGTGTGAACGATAATTTTTGGTTGGTGCTGTTTTGGGCTAATTATGCGATGCGAGGATACTGATTGTTTATTTCCCAGCAGGTTGATGCTAATGTGCTTGGTTTTCAACTTCAGTTGTAGTTTAAACAAATGAAAGTATGTGCTGTCGATTGGAGAGATTGAAGCTTGCAGCAACTCCTACACTACCCACAATTTCTTCTGACGAAAACCAACCCTCCAACATAGACATGAATCACTTAACTGTGGAGACTGAAGATACCTTTGCTAGCTTGCTTGAGCTAGCTGCTAACAATGATGTTGAGGGCTTTAAGCAATCTATTGAGCGTGACCTTTCTTGTGTCGATGAATTTGGATTCTGGTATGGCCGAAAAAAGGGCTCTAAGCAGATGGTTAATGAACACAGGACCCCATTGATGGTTGCTGCTACATATGGTAGCATTGATGTTATAAAGGTGATTCTTTCTCTATCCTACGTTGATGTCAATCGCTCTTGCGGTGCTGACAAGAGCACTGCCCTTCACTGTGCTGCCTCGGGTGGGGCTGTGAATGCTGTTGATGTTGTGAAACTGCTTTTAGCAGCTGGTGCTGATTGTAATTTGGCTGATGCCAATGGTCACCGTCCAATCGATGTTATTGTTGTTCCACCAAAGCTCCAAGATGTGAGATTGGTTCTAAAAGATCTCCTTGCTGCTGATGGTTCTCATGTTGAGCAAAATCTTAGGGTTTCCATAGCCACCGAGAATTCAAATTCTCCGCCTCTTTCACCTTCCATGGAAAATGGATCTCCACTGTCAGGTTCAGATTCCCCAACGAAGGCTAAGCTAAACGATGCACCTTTAGCATCAGAGAAGAAAGAATATCCTGTTGATCCATCTCTCCCAGATATCAAGAACAGCATCTATTCTACTGATGAATTCCGAATGTATTCGTTCAAGGTAAGGCCTTGTTCCCGTGCCTATTCCCATGATTGGACCGAGTGCCCATTTGTTCACCCTGGTGAAAATGCTCGAAGAAGGGATCCTAGAAAGTTTCATTATAGCTGCGTTCCATGTCCTGATTTCCGAAAAGGGGCTTGTAGACGTGGAGACATGTGTGAATATGCTCATGGTGTTTTTGAGTGCTGGCTTCACCCTGCTCAATATAGAACCCGGCTGTGCAAAGACGGTACAAATTGTGCAAGGAGAGTTTGCTTTTTTGCTCACACCGTTGAGGAACTCCGCCCATTATATGTATCCACGGGTTCTGCTGTTCCCTCTCCTCGCTCTAGTACTTCAGGTGCTACTGCCATGGATTTTGCTGCTGCTATGAACCACTTGGCAGGCTCCCCTTCAGCTGCATCTATCATGTCTCCTTCACCATTCACTCCACCTATGTCTCCTTCTGCCAATGGCATCTCACATTCTTCCGTGGCTTGGCCTCAACCAAATGTCCCGGCCTTGCATCTCCCTGGAAGCAACCTGCAGTCCAGTCGCCTGAGATCTTCCCTTAATGCGAGAGACATCCCAGCAGACTACAATTTACTTCCAGATTTTGATGGGCAGCAACAACAGCTTTTGAGTGAGTTATCCAGTCTCACTCAACCATCCTTGAACAATAACTCCATGAATCACTCTGGCCGATTGAAAACTTTAACCCCCTCAAATCTTGATGATCTATTTTCGGCTGAGAGCTCGTCCCCTCGGTATACTGGCTCGTCCCCTCGGTATGCTGATCAAGCATTGGCTTCAGCAGTTTTCTCTCCATCCCACAAATCTGCAGTTCTCAATCAGTTCCAGCAGCAGCAAAGCATGTTATCACCAATCAACACAAATTTTTCACCTAAGAATGTTGACCACCCTCTGTTGCAGGCTTCTTTTGCATCAGGCAGGATGTCACCCCGAAATGTGGAACCTATCTCGCCAATGAGCTCTCGGGTGTCCATGCTAGCTCAAAGAGAGAAGCAGCTACAGCAGTTGCGTAGCCTCAGCTCTAGGGAACTAGGCTCCAATACTGCTGCCATTGTTGGCTCCTCAGTCAACACCTGGTCGAAATGGGGCTCGTCAAATGGGAAACCGGACTGGACCCTTAGTACAGATGAGCTGGGTAAGCTGTGCAGATCAAATTCATTTGAGTTTGGTAATGGAGACGGGCCTGATCTATCATGGGTTCAATCACTTGTCAAGGAATCTCCAACTGAGATGAAAGATGAGTTAAAAATGCCTGTATCCGGCAGTATTGCAGCAAGCGCTTCGCCAAGCGAGAGTTCAAATATGAACTCCCAAATCGAAACCATCGACCTTGACACTATGGTAGGGTCATGGGTTGAGCCTTTGCAGATTGATCAGCTTGTGGCTCAACAAAACTAAAATCAGTCTTAACGAGCCCCTCAGGCAGCAAAAGCTGTCAAGTTTTTGGTAAACAATCTCATGTTTTTTTGATGATTTTGTTGGTAGCGGCTATTGATGGTAACAGTAACAAAAAGGAAGGAGGGGAAAGGAGAAAGAAAGCTCAAAGAGGGAAAATTCATTTTCATCATTTTATTATTACATCAGAAGTTAGAAAAGGGTGAGATAACTCCTGGGTTATAATGAAAAAAGATTATGCCCCAGCTAGGTGTATTTTTTATCCCAATATTTTCAAAATTTAGAATTCTATTATTGTTAATTATTATTTTTTCTTACCTTTTTTACAATGATAAGCAGCATGTTAATGTAGCTAAGCTGTCAGGTTTATTTTATATGTATCTCTTATAGTCACTGTGACCTTAACAAAATCTATAGCGGAGCATGAGACTAGTGGAGGACTTTTCAAGGCTTTGTTGTACTTGGATCCGCACCATTTTTTGGATGTAAACATGGATTTGTTCTTTTTCTTTAATAACTCGGAGACGATTATTCTGGTTTTGGAACAGAAAGGTGGAGGTATAGTATAGTGATCTCCATGTAAACATTTCGCTACTGTTATCACTTATCACAGTAACTTCTGTCCCACGTAGTTGCTTGTTTACTCTGTGTTCAGGTACTTTCTATTGTCTCTCGTTTGGTGGGTTGTGTGTGGGAATGGAATTGGAACCTGTGCTGTGGATTCCAAATCCAACAAGTGGTTCTTGAGAATTGTGGGGGAATGTGGATATGATTCTTGGATAGATTCTTCAGCCTTTGTTGATGGTTTAGATGCTAGTAACAATTCTGTTATGCCCAGGATAGATTCTTCAGCCTTTGTTGAGAGATTAGATGCTAGTTACAGGTTTTTTCAATGCCTGGGATTGATAAGAGATTAATATGCTGAGATGGCACCGTTCTTGCTTGAACTGTGAAGGATTTAGCTTTTGCTTTTGTATTACTTCGAGGAGAGGACTGTTGTGGTAAATCAAAATGAAAATAGCGGATATAAAAGTATTTACAAGTTTACTTTTGTTAACATGGCTTAGGTCATGCTAGTTCCCTCGTTGCCACGTCAGATTAAAACTTTTTAAAACATTAAAAAAATAAATGAGGCCTCAGTAATTATTTGTTATTATTATTACACCTCGTTTGGTGTTTGTTGCATCAACCCTTAATTCTCATGACCAATTTTTTTTTCTAGTTTATGTTTAATTTTTTATTTAAAATTTAAAATTAATCCTTATGAAAATTATTTTGATGACTTGATGAATTTGAAAGTTTTAATGGTAACTTAAATGATCAGTAAAAAACATAATTTAACTTTAAAAAAATCTTAAAATAATTTTTTTTAATATTAAAATTGTAACATATTAAATTGATTTAGGTTTTGAAACTTAACATGTCAAACCTGAATCATAAATTCTACTAAGTTTAATAATTTTTTTTTGTTTTTATTAATTAAAAACTATCTCTACTTGATAATATGATAATAAAAACAAATGCTTATAAAATTGAGCCTCAACTAGATGCTATGATATTTGTTTGAAATAATAATAACCTCATAAAAAATAAAATTAAACAAATTATAAAGACCAATCAAAATCAATCAATCTCTGAATGATGAAATTAGAAAAAAGCCAAAAAATATTTAATTGAAGAGGAAAAAAAAAGAAGATTGATTTTTTTAAAAAAAATCTGGCATTGTTATCAAACTCGACCTATGGTGTCAATCTTGAAACCTTCTGATCTGACTCTTTGCTTAACTGGGGTTTAAAACTAACATGCATGAGAGTTGCCTCTACATAAACCAAACAACTGGTAAAAGTATGGTTTGGTTTTAAAACAAACTTTAACATGGTATTTTTTTTTTAATATTGAGACAACAACATATTGGATCGATCTGAGCTTCGCAACCCAACTTGGCAAACCCACAGTTGAGATCCCGGACTTTGTTGGGTTTAAAAACTTTGATTTTTTTTAAAAAAACTATCTTTTTTATTTAATGATACAATAACAAAAATAGACGCTCGTAAAATTAAACATCAATTAAATGATGAGAAGTTTATTTGAGAAATTGATAACCTCGTAGAACACAAACCAAAACAAACTATGATAACTAATTCAAAATCAATAAAGTATTGAAGGATGAAATTGAAAGAAAAAAAAGAGAGAGTAAAAAAACATTAAATCAAAAGAAGAAAAAATTGGAAGATAGATTTAAAAAAAAAGAAGAAAAAAAAGCCCATTGCCTTCACTATTTAGATAAAATTTATTTTTAAAAACTATTTTTAGTTTAATAATATAATAACAAAAATAGATATTCGTAAAATCGAGCTATAATTAAATGCTGGGAAGTTTATTTGAGATAATGATAATATTATAGAAAGCAAATTTAAACAAATTATGATGAACAATTCAAAACTAATAAAATATTGAATGATGAAATAGAAAGGAAAAAAAATGCAAAAGCATTCAATCAAAAAACAAAAAAATCAAGAGATAGATTAAAAAAAAAAGAGGGGGGGGGACGAGATAAAAAAATGGTCTCACTTCTTTTACTATTCATATTAACAAATGAAATTGAAAAGAAAAAAAAAGCAAAAAAATTCAATCAAAAGAAGAAAAAACTCAATAATGGTGACACCGACATTTTCAAAAAAATTAGAAAAAATTAAGATTCAAGTAATTGAAAAGACGACACACATTGTCAGAATAGTAACTCGGAAAGAAAAAAACAAAACATCATGAAGCGAGTATCACATACTTATATTTAATCAATCAATTTGATTTGATTTAAAAATAAAATTCCTTTTAAAAAGTCAAATTCAACAAAGGCAAAAAAAACTTGAGATAACCCGTGTTATTTTTAAAATGAATAAAAAATAATATAAAAGGGGGGTGTTGGAGGATGATATTGAAAAAAAAACTATTTTAAAAAAGCAAAAAAAAAAAAAACAAGCAAGCCCAGGTGAACCTCTTTAATCGGGGTTAATCTCTCAAACTCATAATCTATTAATTGTAGACCCAAGTTTAATCAGGAAGGCTCATCACTCGACCCATTTAATGTTGATGGATGAAACCAATTAATTTAATTAAAACACAAAAATCTTTTTAAAAATCTAAATTTAACAAAAATTAGAAAAAAAAAACCCAAGACAACTCATATTATTTTCAACACGAGTGAAAATCCCATAGAAAGTGGAAAACAATGTTGGAGTATAAAACAAAAAAAAAAGCTTAAAAAATAATACCTGAGCCAATCTTTTAAACCCGTAATTCGTTTAATTTTATACCTAGACCCAACCAAAAAGCTAAATACTTGAGTAGTTGTTGTGGTTGGGTTTGAGAAAAGTTATTTCATAAAAAGTATTTTTATAAGGCTGGTTTGAAAAAATATATGCTTGGTTAAAACAGTTGTTGAAATTGAGATTGAACAAAAAAATAATTTAATGTATTTGATTAAAAGAACACTTTTCAAATTAAAATTATAAAATAATTATATATATATATATATATATATATATATATATATATATATATATATAAATCTAAAAGTACTCCTAAAGTGAAGCGCAAGTTTTTCTAATTCGAACAGCAGTGAAATAGTTTAAATGTGTATAAATTGAGTAATAGATAAAAAAAATCCCTACTATTTTGTTTTTTAGTAATCAATGTTAAATTAATAATTTTACTGTTTAAAGTTTTTTAAAAAACCCTAAATCCATGTTGAGGATTTTGCTTTCAAGGGAGATAAAGTAATTTTATTGTGCTAAAGTAAAAAAAACCTTATTACCCACGTTGAATTCTTAAATGATTTTTTAAAACATTTTAAAAAGACACCTTACTGTTACAATTCATAATAAATCAACATGGAATTGATGATATTTCCCTTACATTTTGTCCCTTCCGATGCTAAAACAAAAGTAAATAGGGGCAATGGAAAAACTAAAAAGTCTGGTAAAATTCTCCTTTTTTTTACCACCAGCTAGTTTGATTTCCCTTTGCGACGGAGTTAACAGTTTTCTTACTGTCAATAAAAAAAAATTAACTATTAATACATATGTCAAATAAAATAAATTAAAAATTATATATATTAAAATAATAATAATAAATTTGTTAATTTTAACAAAAAGATGAAGTCATGAAACTAATATAAAAATATTATTTTCAAAGAAAAAAATTAAATATTTATTTTAGTCTGAAATTAAATTTGTATAATTTTACTTAGTTTAAATCAATAAAATAAAATTTTATTTTATTAAATCAAACATTAATTTAATATTAAAATTTATTTTTAACATTATGAGAATTCTATATAAAATCAATTAAAAAAATATTAAATTCAATTTCAAATCAACTTAATATGAAGTAATTAAATTATAATTAAAAAAATCAAGCTGAAAAAGAAAAATTAAGAAAAGTTAAATTATAATTTGGACTCGATAAAATTTATAATTTTTTTTAAAAACCATACGAATTAATTGTATAATTATCTCAAGCCTTTGGATCCATTACATTCCAAATTGATTATAATCAAATATATAATAACTCAAACAGAAATACAATCCGAATTTAACTCGATCCAACATTTGCAGATTTACCAAAGATCTATGAATTGATCCAAGTGAATTGTGGTCGAATACACAATGACCCGAACCCGAATACAAAACGGGTCTAACCCAATCCGCCAACCCGATTGCCTCGACTCTTACATTTATTTTAGGCCTCTGCACCCTCCTGACACAACATCACACGTGGATGACAATAAGGGACCAAACCTTCCATCTACTTGACCTACCCCAGATGCATAATTGTCCGAATTTATGGCCAAATAATCACATCCATCCACTTTTTTTCTTTTTTTCTTTTTCGCGCTGTTGTTATCAAACATCCATCAAATCTATATTACCAGAAAAATCATAAATGGCCCATAAATGAGGTTTTTTTTTTTTTTTTCAAATTTAAATGCACGAGGTTGTTTTTCACCCATGTTTTGTTAGTGTTTCGAAAGTGAAGAATAAAAAAAATAAAGATAAAAACACATGTTCTTCTATGTTTTTATATTTCATGTTTTGAAACAATAAAACTTTATTATAAAATTATAATAAAAACTATTTTATTTTATGTTTGTTTTTAAATTCAAGTATATTTCAATTATTTTTATATTATTATATTAACCAAGCACCACCTTAAATAATAACATCCAATGCCATAACTCTAATTCGACTAGTAGCTTTTCTTTTCTTTTCCAGAGTGACTGCGCTAGATTTTTTTGCCTATTAGGATTTCATGCAGGGTAAATTTAGATTGGATTTTCAAGAAATTTATTGAAAATGGTATTCATGGATATATTTTAGTTAAATTTTGATATATAATTATATTCAGTTTAACTCTTAATATTTTATAAATTTTAAACTCAACATAATCAATATTTTTATGAACTTGAGTGAGTTTAATATATTAAGTTGGTTATATATTATTAATTTTCAGAACTCAGATATTGGTTTAATGAGTTAACTCAAAATCTATGTAAACTATAACAAATAATTTAGATTTAATATACAAACTGAATTAATCAATTAAAATTAAATAATCAATCAATTGAGTAAAGAGACAAAACTTATAATAACAAATGAAGTTTGTTGATATTTGATATACTAATTGAATCAGGTTAATTGAGTTTTGAAATTTTAATGTATAGTTTGATTTAATCTAATTTATGATAACAATTTTTTATTTTTTTAAATATTATTATATGTATATATAATATTTATATTGTTTTATTTTAATGGATCAAATTAAATAATAAAAACATTAAAGATTAACCGATTTTTTTAACACTAGTAAATTTTACCTCACCCCCTTGAAGCCACGGTTAAATTCTCACAAACGAAAGGCTCTAGCTTCTTTTTCAAGCTGGACTACTTATTCACCACTACCATTCGCAAATTGCCACCTCATCCACTAACCTTAGTGCTCATCTTCAAGTGACAGGTTTACCCCTGTTGAATGACCCAAAAGGGTATATCAGTCAGAATAAAATTACATGTATGGTCGATTATAAAAAAGAAGAAGAAGAAACAGTAGCAAGTACTCCACAGAATATTCAGTGCTTTTTATTATTTATTTTATTTTCATTTTTTTATAATTTTCACTTTCCTTCTATTGGATAGGCGATTTTAACGAAAAAATAAAAAAATGGAGTGAAACTTTTTTGTTCTTTAAATGATTTTTTATATTTTTTCATGAAAAGAAAGCAAAGAGAAAAACATAGGATTTGGAGAAGAAGAAGAAGATCCTCTCCTTCTCTCACTCATTCCACAAACTCTCTCCTTCTCTAACACAAAAAGAGCAGTTGTTTGAAACTTCATAAGCTTGCCAAGCTTGTTTGTTAAGTCACTAGCTTGTTTTGTCTGGATCTGTCAAAGAAAAACGGGAACTTCCACTTTCTTAGCTTGGAACTAACAAACTGGTAAGTAAGCTTGCTTCCTTCCTTCTTGCAACCTTAAAAAAACTTAACTTGGGTTCACTTTGATCACTTACATGTTTACTTCTCTATGTTTCGTCATCTGGGTTCTCTTGTCTTGTCTGTTTATTATGTCTCTGAGTTTGTGTTTTTTCTTTTTGTTCTGCTTTGTTGTTTGGAGATAATGATAGTTTTTGAATGAACACGTAAAGGAAAGATCTTTTGTGTTTCTTAGTTTTGTTTCCTTTTTTTGGTTAAAAATTTAGTGAGATTTTTGCCTCCAAATACCAGATCTTTTACAAGTTCCTGATCTGGTCATTTTTTTTACTTTAAATTCTTTGATTAGAAATGGACATAATTAGTGCTGGATTGGGTGTGTACTTTGTTTTCTCTGTGGTTGTTTACTTTTGTGTCTGTATTGACTGTTCAATCTGAGTGTTTTGACATTTTTTTTGTTTTGATTTTTTTTCCTTTTCTTGTATGGTAGTTTTTGATGTTCTTCTGGGATTGAGATGTATTTTGGTTTTTGTTATGATTCTATTTTTTTTAATTTTTGCTGAGTAAACTCAGGAAGGGTGAAGATGGAACATGGAAGTGAAGATAAAAAAGAATATTAAACCGCACAGATTATTGTATGCTCAGTTAGTGATATATATTCTTGTGCATCAAATTATTTGAAAAAATCGAAAGAATCCTATACTGCAGTGTTTCTTTTTCTTTCTCCTGTTTTCCCCTCTGTTCTTAGACCTTCATTGCAGTTAAGATGGAACTATTTCTCAAGACTCTGATACTTTGTTTCCAGTTTTTTGATCCAGTATGAGAATAAGTAAGAACTTGCATAAAATCTAAGAACAAAATCCTGTTTCCTAGTTTTTCACCGTTTGTTGCGCCGGAGTTCGATTTCGTCATTGGTTTCATTTAGTGCTTTTTCATTTTTCCTGGATCCTTTGCAACAAACAATTTATAATTATCCGGGGTTGGTACTAGTCTAATGTGTCTGCTTCATTAGCTCCTCTATAAATACTTGTATAGCATTTCTTCTTTGTCCATTCGTTGTAGTTGCTATGCTCGGTGTTGTGTTCTATGGATAGGTGAGATTGATGATATTGTTTAATTTGATTGACTAACTTGTCTTGTACTTCTATGAATGACAATATTTGTTCTCTTCTTGTTCGATATAGTGATGATAAGGTAGTTACGGTATTTATCTGCAGGTTGATGCTAATGAGATTGTATTTGAATTTCAGATGTACTTCTAGCAAATGAAAGTATGTTCTGTGGATTGGAGCAGTTAAAGCTTGCACTGACTCTGAAAATACCTCAATTTCTTTTGACGGAAGCATACCCACCAACATAGACATGAATCACTTAACTGTTGAAACTGAAGATACATTTGCAAGCTTGCTTGAGCTTGCTGCTAACAATGATGTTGAGGGCTTTAAGCGATCTATTGAGCGCGATCCTTCTTGTGTTGATCAGATTGGACTATGGTATGGCCGACAAAAGGGCTCTAAGCAGATGGCTAATGAATACAGGACCCCGTTGATGGTAGCTGCTACATATGGTAGCATTGGTGTTATAAAGGTGATTCTTTCTCTCTCTGATGCTGATGTTAATCGCTCTTGCGGTGCTGACAAGAGCACTGCCCTTCACTGTGCAGCCTCGGGTGGGGCTGTGAATGCTGTTGACGTCGTGAAACTGCTTTTAGCAGCAGGTGCTGATGCTAATGTGGTAGACGCCAATGGTCATCGTCCAATTGATGCTATCGTTGTTCCGCCAAAGTTCCAAGAAGCGAGGTTGACTCTTGAAGAACTCCTTTCTGCTGAAGGTTATGTTATTGAGCACAATCTAAGGGTTTCCATGTCCAGTGCAAATGCAAATTCAAATTCTCCACCTCTTTCACCTTCTCTGGAAGACATGTCTCTTCTGTCAGGTTCGGATTCCCCAATGAAGTCAAAGCTGAATGAAGCACCTGTTCCCTTTGTATCAGAGAAGAAAGAATATCCTGTTGATCCATCTCTCCCAGATATCAAGAACAGCATCTATTCTACTGATGAATTCCGAATGTATTCTTTCAAGGTAAGGCCTTGTTCTCGTGCCTATTCCCATGATTGGACGGAGTGCCCATTTGTTCACCCTGGCGAAAATGCTCGAAGAAGGGATCCTAGAAAGTTTCATTATAGCTGCGTTCCATGTCCTGATTTCCGAAAAGGGGCTTGTAGACGTGGAGACATGTGTGAATATGCTCATGGTGTTTTTGAGTGCTGGCTTCACCCTGCTCAATATAGAACCCGGCTGTGCAAAGACGGTACAAATTGTGCAAGGAGAGTTTGCTTTTTTGCTCACACCGTTGAGGAACTCCGCCCATTATATGTTTCCACGGGTTCTGCTGTTCCCTCTCCTCGCTCTAGTACACCAGGTGCTACTGCCATGGATTTTGCTGCAGCCATGAGCCTCTTGCCAGGCTCTCCTTCAGTATCTGTCATGTCTCCTCAACCATTCTCTCCACCCATGTCTCCATCTGCCAATGGCTTGTCCCATTCTTCCATGGCTTGGCTCCAACCAAATGTCCCAGCTTTGCATCTTCCTGGAAGCAATCTCCAGTCCAGTCGCTTGAGATCTTCCCTTAATGCTAGAGACATTCAAGCAGACTACAATTTGCTTCCAGATTTTGATGTGCAGCAACAGCAGCTTCTTAGTGAATTATCCAGTCTCAGTCAACCATCTTTGAGCAACAACTCCTTGAATCGCTCTGGTCGATTGAAAACCTTAGCCCCTTCAAATCTTGACGTTCTATTTTCTGCCGAGAGCTTATCTCCTCAGTATGCTGATCAAGCATTGGCTTCAGCAGTTTTCTCCCCATCCCATAAATCTGCTGTTCTCAATCAGTTCCAGCAGCAGCAAAGCATGTTATCACCAATCAACACAAATTTCTCTCCTAAAAATGTCGATCACCCTCTATTGCAGGCGTCTTTCGCATCAGGCAGGATGTCGCCCCGAAATGTGGAACCTATCTCGCCAATGAGCTCTCGAGTGTCTATGTTAGCTCAAAGAGAGAAGCAGCAACAGCATTTGCATAGCCTTGGGTCTCAGGAACAAGTCTCCAATAATGCTGCCATTGTTGGATCACCAGTTAACTCTTGGTCGAAATGGGGTTCCTCTAATGGGAAACCAGACTGGACTGTTAGTGCAGATGAATTTGGTAAGCTACGTAGGTCAAATTCCTTTGAGCTTGGTAGTGGAGATGAGCCTGATGTATCCTGGGTTCAGTCTCTTGTTAGAGAATCTCCAACTGAGATGAAAGAAAAGTCAACAGTGCATGTATCCGAAAGCATAACAGCGAGTGCTTCATCAAGTGAGAGTTCAAATATAAACTCCCATATCGAGCCTGTTGACCTTGACCATGCAGTAGGGTCATGGGTTGAGCAATTGCACATTGATCATCTTGTGGTTCAGCAAAACTAAAGGCAGTTTTATGGAGCCCAGAGGTGGCTAACACAGTTGGTTTCGGTAAATAATTACGTTATTTTTATGATTTTAGCGGTAGCTGGTGTTGAAGGTAACAGTAACGAAGAGGTGTTGAAGGTACAGTAACGAAGAGGAGGGGAAGGGAGAAAGAAAGTCACTTCCTATAAGGAAATTCATTTTCAGCATTTTATTATCACATCAGAAGTTAGAGAAGGTTGAGATCGATAACTCCTGGGATATATAGTGAAAAAAAAAAAAAAACAATGCCCGGGCTAGGGCGAGGGAGGATGTATTTTTTCTTCTATTATTTTTCAAATTTTTATTTTTATTGGTGTCATTTGTTAACCGTTTCAAGATGAGCAATTTACAATGTAACAAAATTTCAGGTTTAGTCTCCTCTAACTTTTGCAAAATCAATCGGGGGCCTTCAAGGCAAATATGACTCTGGAATCTGCACCATTTATTTTGGCTGTAAACAGTGATGCTCTGTTTGATTGTTGAAATATCAGCATGAAATTGATGACGTTCTGACTTCAATCTGTCGGTTCTGATGACAAGAAAAGTAAAAAGGGTGCTGAATAGTGTGGTAAATTTCTACCATTTCTCCCCTTCTTTTGTTCTTTAACAAAAATTATGAAACAACAGAAGGAAAGTTGGAGGAGGGAATGCTGCACCCTCACCCTCACCCTCACCCTTCGCCTTTCGGTGCCTGAGTTTGACAAGTATTTTCCCTTTGTCTCTTAACATTTCACTAACATAGTCCAGTGAGGAAAGCATGAAGAAACCAAGCAAAAGAGACAAGAATACAGTGACAGAACGATGGTTCTTGATTAGGCTTGGTTTATAAGCAAGGTGGCCAAATGCTCTCACCACAAGGAGTGCCTATATGATGTTGACTAGTTTAGGCCTTGATAACCCATTTCATGGGTTGTGTCATCACAAGATTCATTTATTAGTAGATAAGAAAAAGTTTGATTCGGAGTTTGGACTTTCATGACAAAAACCAATGGGGTTAAGAGTGAAAAGTTGGAATAATTCTGTTCTGTTACTTGCTTTTTATCTCAAAGGGGTGGAAAGTCCATGCCTCCACATGTATATTCTTATTTTCCACTTCATAGCAAGAATATTTGCTTCTCTCCTTATTCTTTTTAAGGTTCCTTTTAATTATTTATGTCATTTTTCCATCATCCAATGCAAGTTTGTTGGCTCTTACATTTTTTTTTAAGAAAGGCTCTTGCTTATTGTTGTTTGGTTTTGGAGGTGTGGATTTGGGTAGCTGAGTTAGGTGGGCTTCGTAGGTTTAGTTTTTGCTATTGTGGGAAAATGACCTAATTAGATAGTGTTTGCGGTAATTGCAGCTGTTATGTTTTTTTAGTTAAAAATATATTAAAATAATTTTATTTTAATATCAACACACTAAAACCATTTAAAATCATAAAAAATAATTGAAAATAAAAAAATTCAAAAATTCTGAAAAACATTTTTCTAAACCCAACATTAGATAATCGTAATTGCATTCAATTCATCAACCAATTGCATGTTAAGGAAGAGCTAGGTTTTCATGTTGTCGTGGTGTCAAAAGTGGTTGGTCATGGCATTGTTTGTGGCATTTTGGTTTGAAATTTGGGTCTAGTTATTCAGCTCAGATCCATGCTATCGTAGGTAATTTCTCCTCTGTGTGTTTTTTTTTTTTTTTGGCATGGTGAGGAAAGCTAGGGTGGCTTACGCTTGAATGCTAGACATTTCAAGAGGTTAATTTAACATAAAATCAAAATTCTTGCGAATAACTGAGAAACTAGGTTGACATTGCAGTAAGTGTCTCTTGAGGAGACAATAGTGGAGGACCAGGACACTGGTGCTTACATGGGCTCGAGCCACCAAAATGGAAACAGAAAGTTGCATCATTAAAGAAGGGTGAGGGTGGGTGGGAGTTTGTTAGGGTGTTGGATATGACCTAACCAATAATCACTAGACAGACCCATTACGAGGTTCATGAATTAGGTACGTGTATAACCAATTAAATGCTCCAAAATTAGAGAGGCACCACTCTAGCCTACCAGCAGTGCATCAGATTCAGATATGAAATTACATTCCTGTGTTATTTTCATTTTCAGAAATTACTCTAAAAAGATAGAAAGTTAAATTTGTGGTGAGATATATTACCATCATGTTTGCTCTCATAAATTCCAGTCTTGAATTGTTGATGCTATTATTCATACCAGTGTATCAAGGCATAGTCTGTGACTTGACAATAACTATGGTATATTCACTCAAATTATTGGTCTATTTGTGATTAAAATGCATTTATTAAATTAAAAAAAACTAAATCTCCTAAAAAAATTTATGCTCACCAAGACTAAGAAAACTATTTGTTTTAATTGTCTTTTATAAATTGTACGGGGTTAGATTAATTATTTTGTTTTTTATTACACAGTAAAATTACTAATTTAACCTTATAATAAAAAAATAATGCCTATTACTTGAAAGCATTTTGATCTTTTTTTTTTCTTTTCAAAATAGCATAATTATCTAGAAGGCAAAATCTGCATAATTTTATAACAAGGGTTTTTTTTATCATTTTACATTGATTTTATTATAAATTTTAAGGTTACCCATGGACATTATTGTAATAGACATATAATGAATATTATTAAAAAAAAATGTTGGTGCATGCGTACGTGTAGATGATCCCTGCACTGTTCGGACGACGCATGCGGGGCCATCCAGCCATCCGACGCCATCTTTTAGGGTTGTCTTTGGAAGGTCTTGACCCCCCATACGATGAGGCAATGCATGGACAAAATGTGTTTCTAGTTTGACATCGATATCCATTTCTTTTTTTCCTTCTTCTCTTCCTCCTCCTCCTCCTCTTCCCTCTCTTCTCCTTGAATCAACACCAACCCCTTTAATGTTTCCAACTAGCCCCTTCAATTTCTTTTTCTTTCACATTTGGTTCATGTTCTTTTGATAATTATTTTTTTATTTAGAGTAAACT
>Ga0325400_1002808_pt1 | contig 15489 bp, 9 predicted proteins | sample PopdelMetagenome_2_FD_205662 | JGI IMG/M metagenome (GOLD analysis project Ga0325400, IMG submission 205662) | Populus deltoides microbial communities from Bellville, Georgia, United States - Xylem-PdKOR-R1 | ecosystem: Host-associated > Plants > Phyllosphere > Stem > Wood/Secondary xylem... | reverse complement strand
ACAAATGTGTGCATGTTACAAAATCAACCCAGACTGAGGGGAGATGAAGAATCAAATTTGATTGAATGGAGGAATCAAAAAATGAGACTGAATTCCTAAATTACTAAAATCAATCAATCATTGACTAATCCAACCTATCCAAGAGTACAATTTAATCCACCAAAAATATTTGTTTCCCAAACCTTAACTACCCACCAGATCTTAAAAGGCGGGCAAGGAATTCACAAGATACTCCTGAACTCTAGCCATCAAATTTCTTAGGTTGTCGCCACTGTTCCAAACTTCTAAGCAAAGCACCAAGAAATGATGTTTTGGGAGGAGCTCCCTTCTTCCCATATAATTTTTTCCACGCTAGGTCTGTGTATTTGGGGCCCGTACTTCTTTCAATCTGCAGAATTTAAAAAGAACAGTTGCTGAGAGAGTGCCAACAACACAGTTTCTCTTCGTTGCTCAATCTTGTACCTTTTCTAGCCATGATAAATCTCATAATACAACCCAAGCATTGGTGTATAAAAACAGAACTAAAATAAACCAGTTCTATGGCACCTCAAAAGCTTCAAAAATTATAACAATTTAACTTCATCTAAAAAAAAGAGCATGAACGACTTGACCTATGGAAAGTGAAGGGAATCTTTCATTTTGGACTCCCTGCCCTTTAAAAAGACCACCCCCACCAGTATACAAACTAATAAAAAGGGGCATCTAACTCGTTAAAATTTGAAACCTGAGCTACTCAAATGCAATTGCTGCTACTTAAAATCGGAAAAGATTACACCTTCTAATTTTTTGTTTTTTCTTTAAAAAAAAAAAAAATTCTTTGTGGGCATACCTTGCTTATCTTTCCATCCTTCAAGTGGTACCGGATACCAGACCAATTGATAGACTGAGAAAAATGGGAACGGAATGCAGATATTGGATATAAGAAGTTATCCACAAGCATTGCAATAAATACCTGCCCAAGACAAATCATTTTGCTTAATAACAAGTAACTGTCAGATTGGCCCAGGTACAGTACTTGGAAATATAATCAGCCTAATTGGTTATTAGCCTTCTATGTTTAATTGGTGAATCTTTGATACAAATTTAGTGCAATGGTTTTCTTTAGAAATATAGTCACTGCTAGCAATTGCTCGGCCCATTTATACTAGGCAATAATTTTTTGCACCATTAATATCATGTCCACAAAGAATTTTACCAAGACTGCAATTGTGCAAAATAAACTAGAAGTACTTACTAGGACCCAGTTATAAGTAGCAAGGGAGAGTCGGGGTGCCTCAGGAGAAAGCATGTTGCATAGTTGAACTTCTATCCTCGTCAAGTTCCACATTGAAAAAAGTTCTATAAAGGTGCATGCAGCTAGGCAGGTGACTAGTAACAACCCTGGGAAAAAGCATTTTTCTTAGCTGTAAAACTGCAAAAAATTTTTGTGTAAGAACCATGTCAATGCTCTAACATAACAATGGGATCTAGCTCTAGCTTCTTATTCCTAGTATTATGTACTTTTTTTCAGGACAAATTGCAACCTATGCATGTGACAGGAAAGATGAAAATTCTTAATTATCGGATCCATAGACAAAGGAAAAAGGTGCCAATGTTGTTTAGTACCCTGGTTTCGAAAGCCAGAAACCCAACCCATTATATCTGAGCTAGACTTTATGGGTGTTTGTAATGGCTTTGTAAAGTAATTATTCCAAAATAGAATAAATATGGTTGTAATAAAATTAAATGCATGGAGATGCATTGCCTATACGATAAAAAAGCATATGTCACCATCATTGCTAATGCATTACCAAATGCTAATAATCCACCATAAGGTCTAAAAGGCCTATCATTAAAAACAATCCAAAACTTAACCATATTAGTATCTTGGTAGATTCCAACCTAAGCCCCCAACCCACATCACATGAAAAGAAAAAGGTAGAGAAGGAAAAGTTGATGTGCTCACCATTAGAAACAAATGTAGTTTCCTCACGTGCATATCCTTGGATATAGATTTGCAGTGCCGCTGCAACATGGGTCATGGCCATCAAGTATGGCACTACGAATCCCCATGATAAATAGCAGTGAGAAGAAAATAATGCACGGTTCATTATCCAGTTAACCTTAGATGTATATGATTCTAAAACAAATGTTTGCTTCCTCAAGTAATTCCAGTACCTACACAAAGTCAGCAAGTCAACACTAAATGAAATATAGTACATTTAAGCCTGAGCTAGCGAATATCACAAACCTTGAAAAGCTAAGATCACTAGAAAGGGGGTGAGGAAAAACAGCAACAGGAGGAGATGTAATGAGCCTCTTATGAGCCCCTAAGGAAAAATCAGAAAGTAGCAATCAGAAAGATGATACCGAATGATAGGATAAAGTTTTGAAGTGGAGACTGAGAGAGGCTGATTTTAAGTCCAAAACAACTGTCTTCAAAGAAAATTAGTTCATTACCTGCTAAAGCTGCAAGAGTCATATCATCTGAATATCCACCATCTCGAAGACCAGATACCACACCACAGCGGTCATACCTAAAATCATCAGCATGCATCTGAAAAGAAAAATCTAGACCAATCAAAAAGCATTCAATCTTCTGTACAGATTCTTAATAAGGTAGTAGAAGCCACTTGCCATCATGCAACCACCCCATAGAAAGAATGTTTTTCCCCCAGTGGCAAACCCCATCGAACAAGGCTGTGACAGAAAATATTCGACATGTGAACAAGTTATGACCATATTAACTCCATGAAAACCAAGAAAGCTTCTCTAATATCAAAAGCAAGGTAGCAATATTAAGTCATAACAGCATCAGCCTACAAATTCAGAGTTCCACACACTCCAGTAGTTTGCTAGAAAGAAACTCATGTCTGTGTGCCAAAGAAAATTAAATTCCAGTTACTTGCATCTCTCCCCCCCCCCGAAAAAAAAAATAATAATAATAATAATAATAATAATAAATAAATAAATGATGCTGTGACTGGGGTCCGCAATCATGTGTTCCTCGCTTCACCAAGTTTAAGTAAATAATGCCACAAGTTAACTTGCTAGCATTTAGTGGTTAAAAAAAACTGCAAGACTGGAATGAAGCAGCAACTTCGCTTGAAATACCATAATGAAATAAATAGAAAGAGGAAAAATATGGAAAGGTCATTAAGGTGCTGTACCATGTGATATTCATAGATGCAGTAACTTCCTAAGCTCCCAGAAGGTAGATCAAGAGGATAGCCAGTTTGAATAAATATCTGCATTCCATTGCACAAAACTTAAGATTATAAAATGAATATAGTTTACATCATTACAACCATAACAAAGACCCATACCTCAGGATTTTTTTCCATCTCGGCAGTTAGGGCACCAATTGAACCAGGGTGCAGCCTAGCATCATCATCCAAAAACAATACATACTTGCTGTCTTTGTGCATTTGCTCCACACCAATCTTGACAACAGCAGAATAACGCACTTGTGAAATGCTAACCAAAAGTGTGGTTCTAGAGGAGACCAATGAAGAGAATTTATGCGAAGTATAGAATGGATCAACTTTTGTATAAACTTGCAATATCCTGGTTTTCTAAAATACAATTTGTAAAAGCATCATGTGATGACAGACCTTTTTGGCAACTAGTCTATGCATAGGACTCCTACTTTATAAAAAAAATTGAATTCATATATAGCCATGTGCATTATATTGTAAGATGAAGAAAAAGAGTATGAACACAAATTAAATTAAGAAACAGGTAATCAGTATTAAGGGTATTGCCAAAAACCATTAAACAAATGCTAAACATGTTACATACCAACTGGTTGTGAATTTTCTGACTACAGGTTGTTGATAAGCCAGCTACAACAATTCTAGCATCAATACTATCCTGCTCATGTGAAAAATAATTACAAGTCAGTACACAAGGTGATTCACAGAACCAACATAGATTTAAAGGATGCAAGGGACAAAAATGTAGTGACAGCTTTACTGATTTTCCCATCAATAAAATGAGAGCTTACATATTTCTGTGCAAGTCTATATATCTGGTAGTTCATACTTTATACTTTGATACTTGCCAAATTGTTTGTTGACTTGGAGACTAAACTTATGATTTTGGTTACCTCTACGAGGTTATCTCAGATATTTCACAAAGAAACGAAGATTATCACATTTTACTATGAATAAAAGCACAATTAATTAATGATTTTCCACTATATTGATGGGATTTCAAAGATGGACCAATAAATTGGGAACTAAGGAACCAATTACATAGGTGTCAAATCATATACTGCATGTGCATTTTATTTCCCTCAGTACTAGTAATGGAGTAAACCAATGAAAACAAATATACCTTGAAATCTGATATCAAGCTAGAAACAGCATAGTAAGCAGGGTCTTCTGTACTGTCCACAACAAAAAGGAATTCTAGCGGACCTCCATAAAGAGATGTTACCTGCACTTAACAATACCTACGTCATAAACAATGGCTCTCTTAACATTGTATAACTTTTCTCAATCAAAAGGAGAGTTTGAGCATAATTGCACCGAGCAGGAAGATATATACCTTTAAGAAAAAAAAAAGGGGGGGGCTCTATGAGGATGCCTATGTATCAGCTCATAGCAGAAAATGAAAACAACAGTGCATATATCAAACTAGAATATGAAATATACAGCACATACTCATTTGACCCCAACTCTTCTCTACCCAAACAAGGAATGGAAAAATCAGCGGTTTAACTAATTTAATGAAAACCTCAGCAAAACAGAGAAGGGTTGAACAGCTTCCCTCTCTGTAAAGGGGAAGAGAGAAAAGAAAGCCGGCAGTGAACAACTCACTTGACTTCTCCAATTGTGCAGATTATGTTCTCCAAACCCCTTTAAAGGCATAACTACTGTAACTCTAGGCAGAGTGGTCTGATAAGAGTGCTCAAGTTCCGTAATGTCATGGCAAAGAAATGAAAAGCTGTTGCCAGCTCTCATACTATCTTTTATCCGTTTGATCTCTCTATTCCTGCGAGAAAAGAGAAGATGTAGGTGACGTCTCAAAGAACAACACATTACAAATCATTTAAAAACTAAATTCGCTAGATCTCAATACCTGACATAGGCAGCACAAGCCCACCCAAGAGCCAGAAGTAAGCAAATTGCACATCCCTGCAGCAGGAGAAAAGAGGGCGCAGAGGTGGTAAGATTTATATACAAAAGAAAACGGGAAACCTTTTTGCTTCTTGACGAGTGACACTTAGAGAGGGTAAATAGCTATCCAGCCAAGTTTGATGGAGAAAGCAAACCCAGAGGAGCCCAGAATCCAAATGTAGGACTTCCATAACCCAGCTTATTATTCATTTATGCATGAATTAAAATTGAAAGCTTTAAGACCCAATCCAGCTAATCCATAAACCTATAAAAATGAATGACAAGCGACAAGGAAAGAAAAGAAGCAGTGTGTTGCGACAGCAATGTGAGAAAAGAAGCAGTGCGCTGCGGGATGGATCTAAAAATAGGAAGGAAGAAACACACCTGGATCTGAATAAAAACAGCGAGAGGACTACAGAACGCTTTACTCAAGGAGAAGAGGAAGGCACTATCCATCGCCTCTTTCCCCGTCATTGCTTCCTCTTCCCCCCCTCTCTCCGTCAATCTTATTTATTCAATATTTGGAGGAGAGGAGAAGCGAGGAAGGACGAAGGAGACGAAGAGGAGTGAGAGACCGCGTGATTTTTACACTAATAATAATTGTTGGAGGAGCAGACAAAACAGAGGGAGAGACCGTTAGACAAGGGTGGGTTCTAACAAGAGTGACGGAATATATTGAATTTGAAACATGAATGAATCGATAATGTTTTTGCCCCTTGTACTTTCACCACTGTTTTATTTTGAACCCTATAGTTTAAGATGTCCCATTTTTGTCCTTTATTATATGCTCGAATTGGCTACACCTTATTTTATGTTATGTTGCCGAGGATTGTGGCCTTGTCATTGCCGATTTGAGCTTCAAGGCAAGCTGTAGATATAATTACCAAAATCCGAAGAGATTCTCCTTTGTGTTGCTTTTTTTAAGTATTGATTTCAGCTAATCTTTAAGAGGTTCTTGTCACTATTCTTATAATCATTAACATCATTTCTAGCAAGTAGATGAACCGTAAAATCACAAGAAAATTTTAAAAAATCAACGAATACAAAATTTATATATAAACCAAATAATTATATTTCAGATAAATCTGTTATAATTTGTTCTCTCAACCTTATCCCAACTTAAAAAATAAATAATTTGTGGCTTCGTATTTAGATTTTCACACAACAACACGAATCCTAACACTTCAAATATTTATCGTATTATATACAAATATCAATAATACAATGAACAATTATTCAAAATAAATAGATATATTCATTTAGGATTTGAAAAAAACAACCTTCAAAAATTACTAGAATTGACTAGAAGCTATTGGAATTAGGACTAGGTAGTGTTGGTGTGTGATTTCCACACATGAATGTGTGATTGGAATTACTCAATATGGTTACATGAGTTGTTATGGGGGAAGGTATATGAATTACTAGATCGAGCATGCGTCCACATTGTCTTCTTTTGTGCATCAAAGATGAAGTCCAACATTACTCCAAGAGGGAGATCCAACCAAGAGAGGTTTTGGTTTCTCCTTTATTTTATTTCTATTTTCACATGCTCGTTGCTTTGGGTGGTTCTTGCTATTTTAGAAGGCTTGTTGGTGGCCATTTAACATGAGAAGAGGGGTTGTCGAGATGGTTGAGAAGTGCTAATAATTATTGGTGTTTGGCAAATATGAGTTTATGTTAGAGATGAAAAATGGGTTTTGCCTATTTGGTGATGGTTGTGAGTTGTGTTACCAAATTCCGACAAGGAAGAAGGGAAGTGACTTATCTTGTTTGTTTTGAGCAAATAGAAAAAGGAAGATGGAGGCTAGGTTTTCTTTTCTTCTTCTTTTTTTTTTTTGTTTTTTTTCTTTTGGTGTGTTTCTCTAGTCTCTTTCTATATGTTTCTATATTTAGGGTATTTATAATGTGTGCATTTTTTTTTCTTATGTTTCAATTTATAGTGTTGAGAACCCTCTCCACTTGGAAAATAAAATCAAAATATTGAAATATTTTTATATTCTTTCATTCTTGAATGAGAATTTTAAACAATAAAAATTTGTAGTCAAAGATTTTATTTTTATTTTTGAACTATGCATGATCTCTTTCTTTACTTCTTCACTTTAATGAGATCTATAATTGGTGATTTTCTAAAACTATTTATTTCTTTACTTCTATATTTTTTCTAATTTTATTTGAATCTCTACTTTATGAAACATAATCCCTCTTTTTGTTTTTTAATATTTGAATTATATTATTTGATTCCCCATTATCTTATTTGATCTCACAAAACTTTGTTTTTTTTATAGTTCCCTATTCTTTGCTTGCCCTTTAACTTTTTATTTTTTCCTTTTCTTTTCATTTTTTATTTATTATTTTTTATATGAAAAATTACCACACAAAATAAGATAAATAAAAGCACCAAAAAACATAAAATATCATGAATTGGTTGAATCGCATTGAAAAGATAGTTTCTTAGAAATTTAAAATACATTGAGAAAAATAAAAGGTAAAAATGAGTTATGACACCACATATTTATGCAAAAGTTTTTTAGTTTATGTTGTATTAGGTTTTGCAATTATTTTGTGTGTGTGTGTCTATATATATAGAAAGTGTTTTGGTCTATGTTTGCTTATGTATCAAGTCCTCCTATAAAAGTAGTGCCAGATGAAGTTTTGATTGGTTTTTTAATGGATTTGAATGTTGATACAAACTTTTCAATAATTACAATAAAAAATTACATAACTAATAACATCTTCATACTTAAGATGAATTATAAGCTAGTTCTTTAAGATTAAATTTGATTTATCTATGATATTGTGCTTATATTTTAAATCTAATAATTAAATATGAGTTAGAAGTAATTAATGAGATTGAAAGAATTAGAGAGGGTGTACTTTATTGGAGAACTTCATCAAAAAGAGAAACAGTTCGATGAAAAACTGACCATGTTCATAATCTTATAACAAAAAAAAATGGGTTTGATTGCCCAACGAGGTGGGATTCTACATGTTTAATGTTTAAGAATGCTTTAATTTATAAGGATGTGTTTGCTCAACTTTAGCAACAAGAATCTCAATATAAGAGTCTCTTGGGTAATAAACTTGATCAAATTTTTATAGACTCTATACTATAAGTATTGTAAAGATGAAGGAGCTATCATAATTAGATTTTTTTTACCCCTCTTAAATATCCCAAAAGAATATATATGAAACAAAAAAGAAAAGAAAAAAATACAATTAGAGATTAAATTGAGAAGAAATTGAGAGAAAATGATTGAAATTAGCTAAAAATTGAAAAGCCAAAGACTGGATTGGAAAAGGTATCAATGTGCAAGGACTATTTTAAAGCAAACAGGGATGAAATTGAGAAAATATTGAGAGAAAATGGTTGAAATTAGTTAAAAAATGAAAATTGAAAAGGCATTACTGAATTGGAAATAGAATCAATATACAAAAACTATTTTAAATATAGTTAGGGACTAAATTAAAATAAATAAAGAGAAAAAGGTTGAAATTGACTAAAAATAAAAAAAATAAAGATCCAATAACCAAATTTAAAAAAAAATAGAGAAATTAAGGAATTTATTTTTAAACATGAAAATTCTATTTAAATAAAACAATATTTTAGGCAAAACGGTGTCATTTTATAATAAAAATAAGGAAAAAAAGTGGTCAAAGCACCAAAACGACATCATTTTAGTGCATAGCCAAAATAGTACTTTTTTTCTTAATGAGGTTTGCAACTTTGTCTTATTTTTTTCATAGTTTTGGCTCGACTTTGACCCTTTTTTTTTTCTCTTTCCCCACTTTTAAAAAAGACTAAACAATACACCATTCCCCTCCCTTGCATGTGTACTACATTCTCGATAATAAAAAAAAAATTCATGTTTTGTTCCTCTGAAATCACTGCAAAACTAGTGCAAAGAGGGCAACACAATCATGTTTGGCCAAAATGTACAATTATGATGGGGAGTTGAGATTGACCCAAAAGAACTAATGGCCACGAACATTGCACCAAGAAAGGTTCCAAAAGCTTCATCATTGCTCATAAATATAGGGGTAAAGCAAGAAACAATAAGAGCCAACTTAGAGAGAAAATATCAAGTTAGAAATAAAGAGAAGAAAAGGAGACTTTGAGCAGAGAGAAGAGAGCCATAATATGAATTGGAAGAAAAGGGAAGAAATGGAAAGAAAAGGAGAGAAAATCAAAACCCAAAAAAACTCAAAGTGAAGTGTTGTGAACCAAGAAGTAGCGGGAGGAAAAGAGAACAAGAAAGAAAGGAAAAGGAAGAGAAAATAAGGCAAAAACCAAGGAGAGAAAAGCTCAAAGTAGAGAGAGAAAACACCTGGACACCATACCATCACTGCCACACCACTGTCCTTGTCAACACAACAATTCCTCCCTTGAACCAGCCCCAAAATGAGACAAATCCTTCTTTCCAGTGGGGTTTTAGCATTTTTTTCTTTACATAAATGAAAATAATGCACAATGTACTATTCATACATGATTATTGTTTATTTATGCATTTTTATTTTAGTTTTGTTCACTTCGCAATCACATTAGCTTTGTTTTATAAAATTATATTCTTGCCTTTTTACATATGCATATACGTGTACCAAAATATTTTTTAAAGTAGATTATTATTCATCCATGTAATTTATCATTTTACTTTTATGTTATTTTATTTTTTTTGGTTTTATATTAGTGTTAGTTATACTTCATAAAATATACTTTCATGTGTGTATATATGTGTAAACATTTATTTAAAAAAAATAAAAACAAAAACAAAAACAACATTGATGAGTTTTCATCAAGTTATAATCATTTTTTTTAATTAATCTTGGGTTCTAATAATTAGGTCAAAGTGTCTCTTAGTTTTTAAAGACCGACATAGGCATATCATGTTTTTCTTTAAAACCTTAAAACTAGTTCAATAACGAGACAACGAGTGATTGCTAAGTTAACGTCGTGTTTTAAAGACTTGATTTTAATGGTTAGGTCAATATGTCTCCTAGTTTTAGAGACAAACATAGACCTAGCACAACTTTTTTAAAATAAATAACTAGGTTAATAATAAGTCCCCGAGTCTCCTTTAAGTAGGGACCAACATGGAACGAGCCTAGCATTCTTTTCATCTTCTTCTCTTTTTTTTTTTTTTGTCATAGTGATAAAAAGATCAAGAAATATTTATAAATAAAAAACTAAAATAAATTGTTGTGAGACTTTTGATTCAGAGCTCGAGGCTAACTCGAAAAATATCCTTCAACAATAGACAACTTGTGAATAAACTCAGAAAATAATTTAGATAGTTAATGGCATGCGTAAATTAAATTTAGAAGAAAACACATAACAAAGATAAGAGTGCCTTTTTATCTTCTCTTAGTCATAACCAATAACTTACTTAAATCTTTGAAATCAATGTATTTTTTACGATTATTTGTTCTTTAAAAATCTAGGTGGTGACTTCAATTTTTTTTATTTCCCTTTAATTTTTAGAGATTCTCATTCATGTTTAATGTGATAATCGTGATAACGATAAAAAAGGTAAATTGAAACTAATCTTCAATTCTAAATCTCAATCAATATAGTATCAAATAAAAAAATAAAAAATAAAAAAATTAATGATTGAAGTGAAAAAAAATCTAATAAAAAGGAACATTGTGTGAATAAATGATGATCTCTCTCATATTTTACAGTGGAAGATGTATTTTTATTTTAATTTAATATCCCTTGTCGAAACAATAGAATTAAAAAAAAAAAAGAGTTTGATGTGAAGAAAGCCCATGTGGATTCTTGAATAATTTCGATCTCGTGTCTTTTAGGCCACGTGACTATGCCTCTAAAATTCTTGGAAAATATTGGAAGGACGTATATTAAATTCTTGAATAATTTAATATCCCTTGTCAAATGGTTGCCAGCTTTTGCTTCCCAGGGATTAGGTTAGCAATGCCAGTCTATCAGCATTTGATAATTTCAACCAAAACCTACCAGTCTATTTGTCATCTGGTTGCTCGTTCTGATGGATGATTTGTTGGCTTTTTGCCTCCCATTTCCCACTTCTCACGTTTGAAGTTTGATTTTTGTATTCTTTTTGAGCAAATGATCAATATATACCATACCAGCTCTCTTAGTTATCAAGACAACACACTTATCATCCTATTAGTGAAGATATAATAATAATTATACTTCAAGTGGCAGCAAGGATGTCTGTTCAAGTTGAATTCGATGATGAGCCTGGCAACAAGGGGATCCATCAGGCATGGCTACTGATTTCCAGCATAGTGAAGTTTATAAAAGAAGGGGACCTCATCAAAATGCCCTTGAAACCAAACAGACAACTTCTTTTCTGGATTAAGGTGGCCTACCATGCAAGAACCCTTTTCCCTTGAATGTCCGGTCCTTCTATTATCTGGGAAGCCTGGATATATAACTGCAGAGAATTTATTGTCCTTTTTGTCACTGCCCCCTGTCAAAACCAAGTGAAAATTGATATATCTGGGTTGTGCCCAGCAAATTTGAAACTATCAGCATCTCAAAACATTATTTTAGAGGATTAGGGTTTGTTTAGTGAGTGTTGAATGTCATAAGACGTTCGATTTAGGATAAGGTTCCCTCGTGCTTCAGACTAGAGCTATCAAGAGCAGCGTCTCTGAAATTTAAAGCACAAGCCTAAATATTTTCTGGTGAGAGCAGGGAAAGATATCAACTATTCTAGCAAATTATTACTACAAGAAACATGATGCTACGAAACTGCATAGTGAAAAGCTGGCTCATCTCCCCATTTGGTTTGGTTCGAAAAGATATTAAATTGATGTTATTTTAAGTGTTTTTCTATTATTTTGATGTATTTTTAATTAAAAAACAATCACCTCAGCTAGATTAAATTGCAGCTTCCAGGCTCGTGCTTCCTTTCCTCTACATGATATCCGTCTTCTTTCACAGCTCGCAATAACAGAGAACTTTTCAAGATAAAAGATCTTGTTGTTCAAACTTCGGAGAAGTTTTTTTCTCCTCTGGAATACTTTTCAGCAACTCAACCTGGTTTTCTTAAAGTTTACCCCCTGCTAATGCCTGTATATGTGTGTGTGTCATAATAATACCAAAATTTACTAGCGGGGAGATTTTCGTTCCATGAAACCCACTGGCAGTTTCATGTACAGGAGAAAATCCATGGGAGAAGAAACTTGGATACTGAAAATGCAGGAGCAGAAAAGGCCCAGATCCCATGGTTTACTTCTCGATGCAACATTTGTCTCTCTCTTGCTAACCAATAAAGAGTGTAAAGCTAACCCCAGTCCTCTTGAAAATTGCTAAATATTTGCAGCAAAATGATAGACAGTTCGATCAGTAAAGCATTTGATAATTGATGAGATAACTAGAATTTGATTTTGTGGCTATTGAAACTCTTGCTATAGCAATTGGAGATACAAAGTGGAAATTCTATCATGCATGTTTCCCAAATGCCATAGAAGAGCATAACTTTTAATCTACCTCAATTTTCAAAGAAATTCCAGTGCATCTCAATTTTCAAAGAAATTCCAGTGGAGATGCATCAAGCACAAGGCCTTGATCGGGATGATTATCAACAATCATATTAAGATCATGCTTTGAAACTTCCTTTGTGCTTAATCCAGTTTTCTTAGCCATCCACAACACTTTCTCAAACCTTTTCTTGTCCTTTTTCTTCCAATTATTGCCACTCAAATCCAACCCTTCTTGAATATACAATGCATAGAATTCTCTTCTTCCAGCTGACAAAGCAGCCAAAACAGGACCCGCCCCATAAACCCCTTCACCAACAATCTTCGGAACAGTAGATTCTGTAGCCTCTTTCCATGTCTTTCTTCCCCGATTCTCCTCTTATTCCACCTTTGAAACTCAGGCTTCTCAGCCCGGCCTTTCACGCCCATCATTCCTCTGAACCTATTGTTTATCTTATCCCATATCCCATCTTGGATCACCAACAACCTCTAGTTCCTCTTCTGCTTCTCCTCCTTCAACACTATCTTCCCTTTCATTGTAACCACAACCACTTAGCTTGTCCTTAACAACACGTACCACTTTTTCTAATCTTTTCTTAGACTCCTCCCAAGATAAGTAGCCAGTTTCCGCAACAGTCCCTTTCTCTAACCTCTTCCCCGATTCCACCCAGGAAGGGCCACCACCGAGAAGAATGACTACTCTTTCCACTTGACCCTCTCTCCAACCCTTTTGCTTCCTTAACTTTCTTACAATTTAACCAAGCAAGTGACTTTCCAACTCTCACCACATCACTCCCTTCACGAACTCTCTGCGAAAACAACCTAGAGAAACTTCTAGCAGAACAATGCACTACACTTCTAATTCTAAACCCGCCTGAAATACTTCTGGCTCTAGCCATCCCACCCGTTTTTATGAACTTCCACTGAAATCCAGTATCAGTTTTCGTTGGTCTCACAAAGTTGAAAACTTTATTGGATTTGTGATCAAACTCATGTGAAAGTGTTTATAAAGTGGACACATAGAGGGTTTAGTGAGGGTTTTGAATGAGACGCGATTGGCAAAGACTGAGGTTTTAGACATTTGGGTTTTAGAGAACCCTGGTAGCCAAGGGAAATGCTTGACCTTTTGTTAGATTAGAATACATTGTTTTCATTGAAACTCTAAAAGAATTGAAAGCAACAACAAACAATTCAAAGAGCAAATACCTGGAGGATGGATTCAACACAAAGGCTCTTTATTGTTTGAGCCTAATAACGCCCTTTATCTCCTTTTCTCTCAGCCTACAAAGCCGTAAAGACTTATTTTTTAAAATATTTTTTATTTAAAAATATATAAAAATAGTTTATTTTATTTTTTAAATTTTATTTTTTATATTAAAATAATTCAAAAATAAAAAAAAATTAATTTTTAACAAATATCTTTTTGGGTCGGACTCTCAAACAATAATGGAGTAATAATCTTCAATATTGCTGAAATAAACTTGTATAATAACTAACTCATTTTTTTAACAACGTAAATGTTTTTTTAATTTTAATTACAATATGTTTGAAATTCTCTTAATTGATTTCATTTAAAGTTTTTTAATAGAATCTCATCTTTGAAACTCTTTTTTAAGTGTTAAAAATTGAATTCCAAATAGAATTCTATCTTTAAAAATATTACGAAAGTAAACCAAAGGTCAAAACCTTTGATTTACAATTTCAAAAAACAAAAATTTAATATTGAAACTAACTTTTCTAAATACCCATCTAGCACTTTATTTTAAGACCTTTAAAGAAATAAGATCAAAATAATAAAAATAATATAGAAAATAAAATAAATTGAATTTTATCTCTTTCAGACACATGAATTCAATTTTTTTATGAATTGAATTCAAATTAAACACTATAATTGAATTCAATTATAGTAGAGAATTGGTTTTAAACAACTTTATTTCTTTTATCACTTATACTCGACTCGAAAATTAACATGAGCCTAACCTTGGGTCCCGAGTCAAGAGAGCCAATCTAGATTTTTTTTAAAAAAAAATAACATTAAAACGAAGAAAAAAATTATCGGCACTCCCTCCCCAATTTTATCTCATTTCAAAAGCATTTTGGGCTTACCACGCAATCATACCCAATTCCTCTCTTATCAGCTCCCATCAACCTATTCTTGACAACTTACCCATCTTTCTTTTGTTAACTTTCAAACCTCTGCCTCTTTTCTTCACATATAAAAGCAACCAAACCCTATATTTTTATTCTCACACTTCAACAAATATTCCTTCATTTAGAGAAAAAGAGAGAATTATCCCTGTAGGAGCATACTCTCTTAACAAACACATGTTACTCCTTTTTTTTTCCCTGTTTTTCTTCCCAATGAACATCTATAGTCGAATTAGAGCAAATCAAATCATCATCACCATCACATGACTTTGATCCTCGTCATAATCAATGAAGGGCAAATTATTGATTTTTAGGTCACATATTAGTATTTTTATATTTTGATGATAATAATTGAATGAAAATGAACTAATGATATGCTTGGTTGAGAATAAATTTAAATATATTTTATATAAAGATCACATCAACAAACATAAAGAACTAAATAAAAAAATAATCAATAAGTCCAAGATGCAAAGCAAGTGAAGACTTAGTTAGCATGATGGGAGAATTGAACTTCTTTATTGGATAACAAATCAAGCAAACAAAAGATGACATCTTCATCAACCAAAGAAAGTACTTTAAGGATCTACTAAACTGATTTGGTATAGAGCATGTTAAAGAAGCTGACACACCCATGGTAACATCAACCAGGCTTGATATGGATGAAAATGGTAAGAACATAGACATCGCTAAATATCAAGGTATGATTGGCTCACTCTTATATTTAATTGTAAGTAGACCAAATATTATTTTTAATGTTACATGTTTTAAGTATGTC
>Ga0325400_1002805_pt1 | contig 15492 bp, 12 predicted proteins | sample PopdelMetagenome_2_FD_205662 | JGI IMG/M metagenome (GOLD analysis project Ga0325400, IMG submission 205662) | Populus deltoides microbial communities from Bellville, Georgia, United States - Xylem-PdKOR-R1 | ecosystem: Host-associated > Plants > Phyllosphere > Stem > Wood/Secondary xylem... | reverse complement strand
TTTTATAGATTTTTTTTCTTCAATTTAGCCCTTCAATGATAATTTCTTATATATTTTTTTTCATTTCGGTTCTTATTCTTTTAATTTTTTATCTTGGTCCTTTTGTTAATTTATTTTAGTTTTCAATTTCATCATTTAATTAAAGTTTTTGTTATTTTATTTTTTCTAATTGAACCCTCATTCTTTTGATTTTATTTTCCGCTTATTAAAGATATTTTTCAATTCAATTTCACTCTCTAATTGAAAATTTTTGTTTGCTCTCTGATTATTATTTTTTAATTTTCACCTTTATTTTTTTAGATAATTTTCTATGATTAATTGTTTTTCCTTGATTTCATCTCTCAACATTTGAGTTGTTAGAGATTCTCTTTTATGCAATCTTATTGTTTCACGTTAGTTTTTTTTTAAAATATTACTTTTGTGATTTTATTCAATTTTTTATATGAGTTTATTTTGGTCTCATGATCTAAGATCACGGGTTTTGCATGTCTTTTTAGAATATAAGTTTTTTTTTTAAATTGTTTTGTTTGTGTTTGATTTTCAAAATATTATTCTAATTCATCTATATTTTTTTTTGTTTTATACAAATGAATTTTATTTTTCAAAATAAAAAACATTCTTTTTTAAATAATGTTTCTTATGTGTTCGTTCTTACGTAATAATTTTTTTACTATGTGAGTTTATTCAGTCATTTTTATTTGTGTTTATATTTTAGGTTACAGGTTTTTTACAGTGTGAATTTATCTTTTTTTGATTTAAATAAATAAGTTCAATGAACACAGTCGAGTAAATATCTCATTTTGTGTGATTGAATATTTTAATCTATATTTATCTTTTATTTTTTATTTGGTTATTATTAATGATTTTATTTATTTATATATATGATTATTAATTTTTTATTTAATTAGATACTTATATAAACTTTTTGATTTATATTTTAAATCTTTTTATATAAAACATTACATTACACTAGCCTGAAAAAAAAGAAAAAAGAAACTTGCAGCGAAGCTCTGCACGGGTTAGATAGCTAGTGTATAATTATAAATGATGATATCATGATTACTATTTTGAAATCTAAAAGTGACAAATAAATTGAAGTTATAATTTCATTATTCATACTGATGCATGAGTTAATATTGAAATTTACAGGGCTTATACTGTGAAAACTACAATCAATTTTAAAAATAATTTATATTTATATTATTATTTATTAACTATTTAAATCACCATTATTATCTCAACGTACTACTTATTATTATTATTATTATATTGACGATGGTGAAAAAGTTTTTATTTCTAAATTATTGTTAATACTATTATTATCATTTTCATTTTTTCCCCACTATTTTCTTCTATCACAACCATAATCTTTGTGATATAAGCATTATTTTTTTTTAAATTATTATTGTTATTTTTAAAAATATATTATTACTACCCACTATGTCCCTTTTCTTATCCTTTACCATCGCTACAATCACCAATATTAATTTTTAGAACCGTTATTCCAGTCATTAAAAATTAAAATTTAATTTCTTCTTATTTCTTGTAATTATTTCAAATATAATATTGAAATTCAAACGCTATCTGCTATTACAACTCCCCGATTTCCATTCTCATTTCAAATCTTTCATTTTTCTTATAACCAGACATCATTTATGCTTAAATTAAATAAATTAAAAAAAGGCAGTTTGTGTTTTCAATTATATGTGTGAATTGAATTGAAATCAATGAAAAATTAAATAGTAATTAAGTAAGAATATTCCAATAAAAAAGTAACTAAGAAAGAGCTATATCATGACAGCATAAAAAAGTAACTAGGCACGATGGCTTCTGGACAAATCTCAACGTAGAAAATCAATACGGCCATGCTCGTACTGGCAATATAGTAAAAGAATTTGAATCCAGAAAACTAGAAAAGTAGCTAGGAGTTTGCTATACTTTTCAATGCACGAATCCAAGTAATTTTCAGGAGGCAAAAGATCTAGTTTCTATGACCAATTCAGTATGTTACTAGTACCATACTGAAGAGGGAAGAAAGACTGGCTGACCATAACATTTCAAATCTGAAATTTACAAGCAAATGTTTGGTTCAAAAATCAAATCATTTGGGCACACATCTTTTGGAAAAAATAAAAAATAAAAAATAAAAAATAAAATCCTTGCCTGTAATTTCCAAGTAAAAGTCCAAAACCCGAAGAACATAGAAAAATCGGTCAAGCAAGATACCAAAGACCGACCTGTCATGAGAGTCCCCTTCACAATGGTATTAGTCAGTGGTGACTTTAGGACGATAAACCGTGTGGGTTCCACCATTGATGCATAATCCTAGCTTCCCACGTATTTCCAAATTTATCTTTCTGACTAGGTCTTGTTTTGATCTCTCTCTATCAACCAAAAAAATCACAAAAAAAAAAAAAAACAAATAAAAAAATCACCAACATATCTTACCCTTATAAATAACCTTGTAAGAAATCAGTGTCCATGTAGCTACATTTTCAATTTCATATCGAGAATAGCTAGCTAAACTACTACCATATACACACACTAGTCACTAACCACTATAGACTGTCTGCCAATATTATACCATGGATGAAATGCCATTACAGCTTGATCTTCCAGGCTTCCGTTTCCATCCAACTGAAGAGGAACTTCTTGATTTCTACCTCAAAAATATAGTTTTCGGTAGAAAAATGCGTCTCGATGTTATTGGCTACCTCAACATCTATCGTCATGATCCTTCGGAGTTGCCAGGTATATGTATATTGCTTGCACCCTTCTAACAAAATCTTGGTTCATGTTACGACACAGCTAGTTTAATCATGCATGCTTACATCAAAGTTAATGCTGTTGTGTTAACAGGTTTGTCAAAGGTTGGGGAGAGGGAGTGGTATTTTTTTGTGCCTCGAGATAGGAAACATGGCAACGGAGGAAGGCCTAATAGGACTACACAAAACGGATTCTGGAAGGCTACTGGTTCTGATAGGAAAATCGTGAGCTTATCGGACCCGAAGAGAATGATCGGATTCAGAAAGACTCTTGTTTTCTATAAGGGAAGAGCACCGAGAGGGTCCAAGACCGATTGGGTCATGAACGAGTATCGCCTGCCTGAATATTCAAGCCCCCTGCCCAAGGTACTTTCTATATATTAATTAATGTTACCTTTGTTTTTTCTTATTAACTCCTGATATTAAAGGAAGTTCTTGCGTTAATTTCTTACTTTTGGTCGGAGATGATTAAGTCAATGCAAATTATTTACACATATCATCACTTCATAATTTAAAAGAAAAGGCAAAAGGAAATTAGGACTAGTTTTAAAAAAACACCCCTTAACATAATTGTTAGGCTAATTCTGATATCCTAGGCATGCATGCTGTCAAGAAACTTCCCAGAATTGTTGTCATTTTAGAGAAACAACATCTCATCACTATAGTTAAAACCATTCAATTCCATTTTATTATAAAGTACTTGCTGCGTTTGAATTTTCTTGGGAACCTCTTTTTTTTTTCTATTGACAAAGAAATGTGTTAATCAGTGTTAGAAGAATGAACACCTTTTTTTTTTTTTTAAAAAAAATCTGATATAATGATCTTAACTTTATTCGATAGTGCCTGTACCTGTCTTAATTTTCTGATATCGAATGCAGGACATAGTATTGTGCAAGATATATAGGAAGGCAACTTCGTTGAAAGTTCTAGAGCAAAGGGCAGCAATGGAAGAAGAAATGAAGACTATTCATGCATCTCCATCATCATCTTTGGACACCATGTCATTTTGCAGTCAGCCAGAAGATCCAGTCCCACCAGAATTGCCTTCGCAACACTTGGTTTTCAAGAAAGAGATAGAAGATGACATTATTAGATATGAAAAGCCAAGGGAGATTAAAGGACCAAGTCTTCAATTACCAATGGGGACGGACAAGTTACCAGAGCTCCAGGTTCCCAGCAAATTGAGCATGGAGTGGAACCAAGATCCAATTTGGTCCCTAAATAGTCCTTGGCTTCAAAATTTGATCCCTTATGCAGACATTTTGAATTTCTAATATGGGTATTAAACTCAAAATTTTTGTTTTGTAGATAACTTCTTTCACATCCTAATTATCAACTATTGTCCCACCTAGCTCAGCAAGCAAGAATCTTCTAGATGAGTGCTTAAGAGGGTGGCAATAACTGTGAGTTAAATATGTATTCGAAGCATATAGCTTATCTTTGTTAATGAACTACTTAATTAAGAATTTAATTTACCATTGCTCTGAATAATCAATCCTCGAATACTCCCTTTTGTGAAGTGGAATGTCATTGCATCATGTCGATGGGCCGAGACGTTGGTTCTTTACAATGATGATTACTTAGGCTTTGATTTTATGGTATGGGCCAGGTCACCAGCGGGCCAAGATTATTATTCATGTCAAGATATATGGGCCAATATCGTTTTTTTTTGGGTTCTTAGTAACGATCGATATTTTTTGTTTGGAGTTTGGACTTTTCTCGTATTTTTGTCACATGAAATTAGTAAAAAAAGAATAAAGAGAAAGACATTGACCTCCTCGGCACATTGCTCAGCTGAGAGTCCTAGCAGGAAGAAGGACAATAAAGAGAAAAATACCAGTGTCCATGAAGCACAGGCAGGGCTCTTAAGTTTCCCAATCATCTTGCAGTGATGATCAATCATCCAGTAAATGGGATAGTTTAATCCAATATAATCTCACAACCTAGTTGAAGACCTTGTAGGAATGCATAAGCTTGTTTTATTTTCTAATGTTATTGTCATTTTCAATCGCCATGTATCAATATATACATCTTCGAGGCCAGCACAACCAGGGAGCCCAGAAATGAGAATACTCAATATAATTCTGGACTCAAAGGCCTCAACATGATTCATCATATTATTAGATAAATTCAGACCATTGTTTTTAAAATCATTAAAATTTAAATTATCGGTAACTTGAGAAAAGCTCATGAAATTATATATAAATTGTTTTTATTCAGAACAGGCAACTTCTTGTTTATTTATTTTTAATTTCATCGTACAGAAATTACGTCGCCAAATCACATGGTGTCAACCAAGTCCAAAAGTCCATTTCCAAATGGTCTTTGGTTGTAGCAGTCAAGATTGCTTCCATAGCCAACTCCGAGTATATCACAGTACCTCTTGTAGAACCCAATACGATCCTCCACCTGTGATTTCCACCCCATACCGCATTCAAGCCCGCCATTGATGATGTTTGTTAACACACCATAGCCTGGAACCCGGCCAGCTGCCGAATCAGCACCAGAAGGTGACCATCTTCCCGTGATGACATTGTGGCATGAGGGCTTTGGAGACTGTGGTGTCATCCAAAACCAAATTGCTGTCTTGAAGGAGATTACTGGATCAGTTGCAACAAGGTCAGGATTGTTTAATAGATCCACCCCTATGGCTCTTCCACATTGCCCGTAGTTGTAGTTCCTGTGTCACATTTATCAAATTAAAATAATAAAATTACTTAAGTGCAAAGTCGTGGTCAATTATAAAATAAATATTGCATTAAATCTGATTGGATGGATGCCCATACAAACTCATCGATGAAGAAAAAATATCTGCAAAATAAATAATCGGACTTACCATGAAAGTTGCATAGGACCTCGGCCGTAATATTGCTTGCCACCAGCACATGGATACGTGGAACTTGGAGCACAGTAAGATCCTGGATTTTGTTCCCTCACGTAGCAATATCCCCAAGCGTATGGGCCATCAGGTGCAGTTTGCCATCCTCCTATATATATAACATACATTCATCAAATGAAGTAATGATTATATTATCTGTTTGAGGAAAAGTTGTGCTAGCGTTTTGGTATCGAATAAATATATAAATTAAGGTGATTAATCATGATTAAACGAACCAGTAGTTTCATGAGAGGTCTGGCCGAAGAAAGCAGCAATCTCCCTTTTACGAGTGGCAACATCACCAGTAGTGCCAAAGCCAGGGAAGGCCTTGGCGGCTGAGATGAAAGCATCGTAATTGTAGAATCCCTTTGCCGGGCATCCGCCATCATTTCTATGTTTGAGCATCTCGTTGAACTTTTCTCTTGAGATGATACTAGTAAGGTCTCCTCCTCCACCACCACTACCACCGCATTGGCTTTGACAGTTGCTACCGCAGTAAGCATCAGTGTTGCCACACCAACCAAATTGGCTACAGCATTGACCTCCTGGACAAAGGGCACCCCCAGCCTGCCTTCCACATTGCTCAGCTGAGACTCCTAGGAAAAGGGACAATAACAGAGAGAAAACTGAGAAGACCCAAATCTTCATTTTTCTGGTTTTGTGTTTGGGATTTTGTTGGATGACAAACTTGTTAGAGCACTGGTGTATATATAAAGGGGAGCCATGGACAATTAATACTTGGGTCTTTTCTTAATAAATACTAGCTGGACTTATTCAATAACGGTGGCTGCCCATTTTTATCTAATCTACACTGCTACATGATTGATATTAAACAATAAAGAGATGAACAGTCCACGACGGCTTTTTAGGTGTCTAGACTTCTACCTTCATGTGCATGACTTTTGCTGTGAATCATCAGTAGATGTGGCCCTGCTACTCTTTAGGATATGATAAACATTAGTTGATTAGGAACGAAAAAAAGATAATGTCGCATTGACCACTGTTTTTTCATTGACCACTGTTCGTGGGTTGGAAATTTATGGAGACGAAAAGACATATGACTAGCTTATGATCTTTGATAACTTCAAGTAATTTGTGAGTTAACGTGTGAAAATTGGAGATGATCTTTAATGACTTGAAGGGTTATAGCGAAAATTAATCTAAGCTAAAGCCCATGATATTTTAAATGACCTAAAGCTTGAGCCTTTGCTTAAAAATTGCTCATAAGTCCTACGTCTTGACGTGAATATTATTATTTTTAAGATATTAATTGTTTTTATTATATTTATTGTAGAGTTAAAAAAATATATTTTCAGTATATAATAATTCTTAAAATTTATAGACAACGATTTTTATAATTTTTTTTTTAAAATTTATGTCTTGTTCCATAAACATAAATAAAAAAATTTGAAGAGGGAAAATAAAAAAAAAGAAGATTATTTTCTAATTGATTTCTGTCAATATCAAATTAAAAAAAATAATATTTTTTTCAGATCAACGCATCAATAGAGATTTAAAGAAACATAAAGTATTTGTATAATTTAAAACTCTACATACCAATATGTTTGTTGAATTTTAAAATACAAAATTTAAGTTAAATTAAAAGAATAACTTGTAGGAGGTATTATGTATAATCAATTAATCAATTAAATTAATTTAATTTCAAAAATAAAAACTATATATATATTCAAGCTATAATCACACTCGAACATGTAAATAAATGCAACGAAATATGTCACTTCACCCATTGAATATTCAACTCTAGAAACCGAACCGTTTTGCCTTTTCGACGATGGAGATTGAAAAGCAGAGGATATGCTCGAGGAAAAAAAGAGAATAATCCATTCATGGGTTGCTTTAAACAGGTCGGAAAGTTGGTCATTGCTTGCTGCTAATCACCATTGACAATAAGGTTTTCCTCTGGTTCATGCACTTGGAAAATATTGCTAGAAGATTGACAACGACACCCTCCGAGCAACTCGAAATTGCTTACACTTATGACACATACAAAGTATCATTTGCAATCCTGGCCACCCTCGAATTGCCAGGATTCACCTAGGATCATAATCATATCACTAGATGGCATAAAGCAAATCCTTGGAGTAAGGAATTATTCCATCTTTATTATAAAAATTAATCTAGACAGGATAGGATCGTGCTAGTTGCATTTTCATCATTGACTAGTCTCTTTAAGGCAGTCTTCAGCACTAATCAATACAATTCCTAAACAAATTAATTCTATGATGTTTAGCACATGTAAAAGCAATATTCCCGACCCCCTTTTTTTTTTTTTCCTTTTCTTCTATGCAATTTAAATAATGCGTGATTAAAAAACTTGCAAATCCCATCTCATTAACTAAAAAACTTATAGAATTGTGACTAAGGATAGCTCATATACGAATTAAATTGATCGTGTTAATGTTATCCAAGGGAACAGAGAAGGGATGTGTAAAGTTTTGGCCGGTTTAACATTTTTAATTTCAAAATAAAGTCCTCGGATATCAATTTATTTTGTGGACTAACCTTCGGTGAAAACTTCGTCTGTTGGGCTCAGGTTGTTCCCTTCCCTGGGCTCATCTCAGTAAGGAGCTGTCTATCACTTTCGTCGCCTATCCAACTTGTATGAGCTATTTAGTGTTGCACCTGCACGCATGCAAGTAAGTAGCTAGTTTCTCTCCTTCGGCTGAGCTAGATGAGATTTTTTTTTTGTTATAGTGGGCTACAGTTACACATGGTCTCATCTCAAGATTAGGGAAAGATGTTTTTATTATTATTGTATTTTGTTTTTACTTTTCCCTTTTTTTTTTCGTAATCCTAACAAAGTGATTGAGATTCCCATATTCTAAAAAATGTGAAGAATTCAGTGTGCATATATATTCATGTCACACAAATGTTTTTTAAAATAATTTGTTTCCAGGAATTTTTTTGTTTCCAACAAAAACATTTTTAAAAAATCACATGCATCTATTACAAAACTATTTATTAATAATAATAACAAATTTTCTTATTAATAAAACATGTAATTCTTTTTTATCTTTTCAAAACAATTTTAATCTTACCTTATGTCAAACTTTTAATTTATATAAAAATAGAGCATTAGTTTTGTAGTGTTAAGTTAATATAACAACATAACATTCATTTTTGTGTAAGAGTAAAATTTCATATTTTTTTTAATTTAAATATTCAACCGCTTTTAAATTTGTTTCTATCATTTTTTTAAATTACAACTTACCAATCATAAATATTATTTATTATTATTATTAAACCGTATTGGTTTTTTAAAAGTGGTTTGAACAGTTTTTTTCCGTACTTCTTTGTTAACAAAATGTAAACGTGCTACTTGGTTGTCTTGTTGTAATAGTTTATTTATTTTTATATTTTGAAAATATTTTTTTAAATTAAAATAAATTATTTTTTTGATATTTTTAAATTATTTTAATGTGTTGATATTAAAAATTAATAATTTTTTAAAATAAAAAATATTATTTTAATATATTTTACTATAAAAAAATATATTAAAAAACAATTACTATTAGATTACCCAACATCCCTATGCTTAATAGAACGCAAGGCTTAGAAGATGTGAGATCAACTTGCTTTCAAGCTCAACGTTTTTGGATTTAACAAAGTGCTAAGCCACATGAATCTCGCAATCTACCAGACCCAATATTTTTGGGTTCGACTATGCGTTGAACCCAAATACATATGATCTGTTGAGCTACCAAGCCTAACATTTTTGGGTTTAGTTGCGCCCTGAGCTCAAGTATATATAGGTCTTACGAGCTTCCAGAACCAACATCCATGAGTCTCAAGTATATATAGGTCTTACGAGCAGTCAGAATCAACATCCATGAGTTCAGCTACGCACCAAGCCCAAACAGATGTAGGTTTGACAAGCTTCCAAACCCAATATCCATAGTTTTAGCTATGCGTTGAGCCCAAGTAGACACAAGTCTAACAAGTTATCAGATCCACCGCCTGTGGGCTTGGTATTGTACCAAGTCCAAGTGGATATGGGTTTGACGACCATTATAGGCCCCATATTGAAACACGAGGCTTCATGTAACACCCCACGCCACTAGTAAGAATTGTCCGCTTTGACCCTCGAGCCTCACAGATTTGTTCTTGGTAGCTACGCATCGCCCCAAAACACGTCTTACTAGTCAAGGTGAGCATGCTCATATAAGGCTTTCCTCAAAGTCTTCACCCATCGATATGGGATATTACACTTTTTTTTTTTGAATTTTAACTTAAAATGCTAATGTCAGAAATACTTAACTCTCTACATCCTTGGTCTATAATGCCCCATCATATTTCTATTGCCATTAATATTGTGTAATGAATATTTATCCCTTATTAATATGGTGTAAGAGATATTTGTCTCTCATTTAATGTTGTGTAAAGGATACTTATTGCTCATTAATGCTAACAGGAGGAAATGACTACCCAACTCCTTAATCCCAACAACATGACAAGGTTTAAAAACTATAAATACCTCTTGAACCATTCAGGTAAAAGGTTCATATTTTCTATTATCTAAGTATTCGTACTTTAATTCTCATAACACTTATCATACCAAAAACAAGAACAAACAATCTTGTTTTTAGAATTTAAAGCTCATTTAATTATTGTAATCTCTCACTAAAATGTTGTTGCTACCCAATTTTTTTAAAAAAATAAATAGAAAAAACAACAAAAACCTAAAAAATATATTTTTGATATATTTGCATTGTTTTTAGTGTTTTCAGCGTCGTCTCAAAAGAATTAAATTTTCAAAGATATTTAAATTTTCAAAGGTATTTTGAACATGTTCAATTTTTAATGCGTTATTTTTATAATTATTGATTTTCTTTGTTGAGTTGACGTTGATATTGTTTGTTTTTAAAATAAATTCAAAATAGAAAAAACAAAAAAGAAAAGTTGAGGGACCAGTTTGGAAACCTAGCAACATCTTATTTATAAATACAGTGGAAAATGTTGAAACAAGGGGCGGAGAAAAAATTAGGGAGGCAAGGGGTAAAAAAAAAATAAGAAAGAGGGAGAAACCCTAAACCACACAAAAACCCTAAAAACCTTAACCCTTTCCTTCTCCTCTCAGGTCGCCTCCCCCGACCTTTGCAAAAGAAAACCAGGAGCCGCCACTCTCCCGAGCCACCCGACCAAGACCTTCCCTCTACACACAAACCTCCCTTCTTCCCCTCACAGGTGCCGACCACATCGCCTCTCTTTCCCTTTCTGCCATTTCAGCATCTCTCACAGACTAGCCACACACCCGACCTTCCCTCTCTTAGCCTATCCATGGTTTCTATTTGCTCTCCCAGTTGTCCCTACCATCACCAGATCTAGCCTCACTTCCAACAGAAAGCCCCACCACAACTCGACCTCCCCACGAACTGACCTCCACTCAGTTCCCTTCATTTTCCACTTACAGCGGCCATGGACGACCTTCAGACGAACCACTGAACCGCTCTCTCATCCAGTAGTAGCGGTTAGTCCCTTAGGTCGATTCCCCCCAAGTCCCATTGTTGCGTGTGTAGACACGCTACCAGCCACGACAGCTTCTTATCCCATCTTCAACCATCCAAACGGCAATAAGCAATGGTGGCATTGAACCCCAGAAGAAGAAGGGAGATAGGGGTAGATCTAAAAAAAAGGGAAAACAAAAGTGAAATCTACTGCTTGTGTTTTTTTTTTGCTGCTTTGCAAATGATTGTGAGATCCACCGCCAGTATGAGCAGGAAGAGAAGAAGGAGATGCTCCTGATCCACTAGTTTGCTGGTCTTCGCCGGCGATGACATATGGATCCACGTGCGGCCAATGGCGGTGGGGCATGAGATCCACGCACCGCCATTGTTCCTGCAGATCGCAGAAGGTGTTCCCAAAAATTCCTGGAGTTTTTTGGTCTTTCTTGTAAATTATAGATTTTTTTTGTAATGTGTTTGTTTGATTTATTTTGAATTCTTGTTATTGTGTAAACATGTAAAAATGGTGTGTAAGTAAAAATAATGAAAAGTGGAGTATGAGTGTGTGTACTTTCCTTTTGTTTTTATGTGTTTTTGAATGATAAAACTAAAAGGATAAATTTTTTTATATTAAAAAAACAAGAAGAATTTAATGTTATGATTTACTCACGGTTAAAGATTACTAGCTTATATGTAAGATGTATTCTTGATATCCAATGAAAAGACAAAACCTTTAAAACTTCTATGACATATAAAAACAACGAAGTAACTTACCTTAGGTAGGGTGTGTTAAGGGTGCTAATACCTTCCCTAGTCTTAACTAGTCCCTTACTCTCGAATCTTTGACAAAGACCAGTACAATCGGGTTTCCTAGTAATCTGGAATTGAATACTAGGTGGCGACTTCAAACAAACGAATGAAAATCACCATCGATGCCGCGGGGGACGTGCAATAAATGCAATTGACTTTATCATCTGAGGATCCCAAAACTCCATTAAAATGGGCTATTTTACTGGTGTTGGTTTTTCTACCACCAACCATCTTCTTCCCGAGCTCCAGAGAAGAGAATATTGATATGGACATATGATTATCCATTATCTAAACACTAAAAAATTTCATTCCTAAGCATAGTGGATTTGGAAACATCATCAATTGACGCTATCTATGGAACCTAATAAAAAAAGCCATCAACTGTTGTTTCAGAAATGATTTTTTGGCATCTATAATCACTATTAATGGCAGACAATTAAGATACGCTAGGGATGAGATGCGTCACAGACCTTCTTACTATTGCTGCCACATATGCTCCATTAGAGTTTCAACAACTCATCAACCAAGTGTAAGCCTTTACTCAAGCTATATTAGCAACCCAAGGGCAACATAAAACCTTGCCATATCGATAAATCTTAGCATATGATGTAGCACCCTCAATCCCAACTACCGAACCATAAGTTATCCTTTTAGCTAATAGATACTTGTATTATCTAGAGGAGGCTAGGCAAAATAACATGAAGAGATTTCCACCTCGACAATCTCCTAGTCCCTCTAAAGATCATTCTCATCGATGTCAAGCTCTCTCAATAAGTGGTCACTTTAGACATGATCCATTTGGCCAATACAAGATAGAAGTCAGTTATCAACCCTGCCATTCAATGCTAGAACTCTCTAGCTTTCCAGAGCTTATTAGCAACAATCTAGAAGAAATTTGGCTGGTAGATATATTTAAGAAAAGGTATATATTCCTCATTGTTGCTACCTAATTTTTGACCTATGTTTTGATAAATTTTCAGAAAAATCCAAAAATAGCAAAAAAACAACAAAAATCCAAAAAAATACTTTTTTTATACATATTTGCATCATTTTTAGCATTTTTAACATCGTCTCAAAAGAATTTAAATTTTCAAAGGTTTTTGGAACGCGTTTGACTTTTAACGTGTTATTTTTAAAATCATCAATTTTCTTCATTCAAGTCGATGTTGATAAGAAAAATCCAAAAAAATAAGAAAAAAATCAAATTTACAAAAAAAGAAAGAAGTTAAGGGACCAAGTTTGAAAACCTAGCAATATTTTTACCTATAAATACTATTCTCTACAACACATACAGAGGGGGGACAATTTTGCACATTTAGAAAAAACACAAAAAAACCTAACCCTAAAATTCATCTCTACCCAACCTGGCCAAAAAAAAGAGAAGCTGCCGCCCCCCATCAGAAGACCTTTTCTTCTCCTTCACCCTAAGCGGCCGCTCATAGCCCCTCTGCAAAAAAAGAAACCAGAAAAAGCCGCCCCACCGGTGGCTTTCATTTTCTCTCCTCACCACTCACCATCTTCTTCTCCTCTTTCAACCAACAACACAGAGCCCCTCACTTTTGATTTTCTCCTTCCTCAGTCCCCGGACACAACCCTCCCTTTATCCCTCTCTCGGCTGCCACCTGAACCAACCTCTTTTCCTCCAACATTAACCCGATAGACTCAACAACCCCGTTCTTCTCCCCACTGTCTCCCATCTCTATTTTCGCCCAGACGAACCAACCTCCCCTTTTCCTCTCCATCATCCCTCTCCTCTCATCCAGTCTCCGCTGTCAACAGCAGCATCCCCCATGGACCCAGATCGGACCGCCGCTCCTTCCTTCTCTGCTCTTTCAGCCGCTCTCGTCTCTGTTAAACAGAGACTGAGCTTACGCCGGCCAGCCTTCTACTGCAGCGGAGACACTGCAGACCCGCAACCGGATCCCATGCCTCCTCCTTGCTGACAACTACCCGAAGCAGAGGAGAAGACGAAAACCAAAGAAGGACCCGTGGGAAAGCAGATCCAAAAAGAGACCGAAACAGATCTAAAAAAGAAAGAAATAAAATCAACTACCATTTGTGTGTTTTTCTATTTTTTGCAGGTGACGGGGATTCTCACTGCCGGGAGGGAAGGGAAGAGGAGAAGAAGCTGAGCAAGACCCGCCCGTTTTCCAGGATTTTTGCGGCGGCGCGTGAACCCACGTGCCGCCAATGGCGGTGGCATGTGGAGGAGACGTGCCGCCACTGTTCATACAGGTCCAGAATGTTTCCCAGCACTGTTATGGATTTTTGGGGGTCTGTTTTGTAATTTTTAAAGTTTTTTAATGTAATTTTTTTGTTTAATTGTTTTTGAATTTGTATAATTTGGAGTGTGTAAGAAAAAAAATAAAAAAAGAAAAATATAAGTAAAAGTGTATGTGTGTGTTTGTATTTGTTTCACGTATTTTTTTTATATTTATGATAAAATTGCAAAGAATAAAGAAGAATTTAATATTTTGATTTGCTCACGGTCAAGAATTATGAACTTACAAGTAAGTTGTATTTCTAATATCCAATGAAAAGATAATTATTAAAATTTATTTAACACATCAAAGCCATGAAGCAGCTTACCTCAGGTAGGGTGCGTGAGGGGTGCTAATACCTTCCTAACCACAACTAGTCCCTTACCCATGAATCTCTGACAAGACCAGTACATCCGGGTTTCCTAGTAACCTTTCAATGAAATACTAGGTGGCGACTCCTAACGAACCAATCAATCATAACAAAAAATCACCAGCCGACGTCATGCGAGTGACGTGCGATAGAATGGCGACTCCACCGGGGAAGGTACTGTTTCTAACAATATTAGACTAAGCTTTGCGTATTTGATGTGTTTATGTTTTTGCATTTTTGTCTTTTTTTATTTTTGTTTTATCCATGCATTTTGTAGAATTGTCTCATGCATCACATGTATTTATTTTTGAAAGCACACACAAGCCTTAAGTTAGGTGGGGAATTAGCAATTTGTCCTATGACTATTGGTCAAGGTTTAGATGCATGAAACACCCAACTCATATCAGAGTGCCTGCTTGGTAATGGTGGGTATACGTGCCTTAACTGTTCCTTGCAACGCCCCCATACTGTCTTTACAAAGAATGTCACTTGGCAGATATGAGACCCCTTCAAGACCAGATAGAAAACCTACCCATTCTCACTTAATAAATAGAGCTTGTCCTTAGGTTGTATGTGTTATCGTTATTTGCATCAGGGTAAACCCTTCTTGAAGCATCTTGAACTCAAGACTTGTAGGTGACACAATGACCGTCATTCAAAAAATTTTCATTGTAGAGTTTGGGCAAGAATCACGATTCTTGTTTCATCATACAAGAGTTACGACCATATGTCACCCCTCGAAGGGCGAGTTCATCATATAGATTACATGTTCATATATTTGTCATGCATGCACCGAGATGAAAAGTTGGTTCCCTCACTCGAGGTCTACTATACTGGACTGAAAAAAGATGGAAATGAAGAAAGAGGTTGGCGAGAGACCGATTGTCAAAAGGCAATTGAGAGCATCAAATGTGAAGTAGCTATACTCGATCTGCTTGAATAAGTG
>Ga0325400_1002802_pt1 | contig 15494 bp, 9 predicted proteins | sample PopdelMetagenome_2_FD_205662 | JGI IMG/M metagenome (GOLD analysis project Ga0325400, IMG submission 205662) | Populus deltoides microbial communities from Bellville, Georgia, United States - Xylem-PdKOR-R1 | ecosystem: Host-associated > Plants > Phyllosphere > Stem > Wood/Secondary xylem... | reverse complement strand
GTGTTCGGTGCGTAATACCTGCTGAATCTGCTCGTCCGACAGGGGTTTGATCAATTCGATGAACCAATCACCAAGGCCAATCAGCACGTTTCTAGCCTGCTCATTCCCGGCGTACTCGTAGGCATCGCGCAAGCCCGCGAAGAGCTTGTGAATGTTGTAGAGCGGCACCCACGTGTTGTTCAGTCCGAAACTGCTGCCGTCGACGTCGCCTTTGTGAATGCGCTCCCAGAACAGTTTACCCTGCGGAATGCCCCCGACGTAGCCATTCCCGTTCTGGGTTTGGCAACGGGCCAGTTCGGCCACCATGTAGTCAAGTCGCTTCTTCAATTCAGGGTTGCCCGTGGCCGCGTATAGCATCGCCAGCGCCGACAGGTAGTGCCCGCTAATGTGCCCGTCCAGACCGGCGCTTTCCCAATTGCCGTACCGCGGGGCTTTCAGAGGTAAATCAGCATCAATCCAGTAAGGCGCCAGCAGCTTGTCTGGCTCGAGTGCCAGAATGTAGCGGAGGTCAACGTCCTGCGCGTTTTTAAACGGCCCGTCTGTCAGCTTCACCTCCTGCAACGGGAAAGACTGCATCTGGGCGAATACCGGGCAGCTTAGCAAGAGAAAAGCTACGAGATATACGACGTTCGTTTTCAAGGGCATTGTCTCGTTATTTTAACATTGGGTCATTGCCCTGGTAGTTGAGGTATTGGAAAGACGCCGAATTGTTGGAGGCCTCTCCGGACGACGTGGCATACATTCCGTATAGGCAACCGATGAACCCGCCCGCTACCTTGGTGCTCAGAAACTTGGCGTCCACCTTGTCTTTTAACAGGCTCCAGGTCTTGCCATCGGTCGAGTAATGAAAACTGTACGTATCACCCTGCGAGTTGATGCGGAGGCCCACCTTGCCGGCTTTTCCGGTCAACGGCATTTCGGTCAATAACTCCATTGTCTTTTCCCGGGGTGTACTCTTATAGAGTTGAAGAACATCATTATCACCCGATTTCGATTTACACAGCCAATAGAAATGCTCCTCATCCTGAAGAACGATCAGGCCGGCTTTTTCTTTCTCCGATTTTGGGGTGAAATCCAGTTTGGTTTCGGCCATGCTGTTGAGGTGCTGCTGGCGTTTCCCGATGAACGCCGGATTGCCCCTATCCATGACGGTCTCGGGCTTTAGTTTTAGCGTTAGCCCCTGTTTCTTCGACAGCAAATACCCGCTTTTATCCAGGGTGCGCATGAATAATAGCGCCGGGTCTAGTTCCTTATCGAACGTTAGTGTATAGGCAAAATTGCCCGATTGCGGCAGTGCCCCTTTTTGTTTTACTTCCCTGAAATTGACCGGATAGCTATACGCAATCGCCTTCTCTCCGTGCTCGATCATGGGCCAGTCGTTTTGCCACGTTACGGGAGCAATGAAGGTTTCGCGGCCGGTGTTGTAATAGTCGCCTTCATAGGGTCGGACGGCCAGAAAGATACAGTACATCTTGCCGTCGGGACCGTCCACAAACTGCGCGTGGCCCGCCGACGTAATGGCGTCTTTGCGGTCGGCGGGTAGCTCGCGCTGGGTCAGGATCGGATTGCCTTCAAACGGTACATAAGGACCCCAGACATCTTTGCTCCGCAGCACAACTTCGGAATGGTTAACCGACGTACCGCCCTCGGCCGCGTAGAGGTAGTACCAGCCGTTGCGCTTCATAATGTGCGGTCCTTCGATCCAGACCGGCTTTTTGGACAAATCCACGCCCCCGTTCACCAGTTGTTTTTCCTCCCCAACAGCTTTCAGATTCTTGTAGTCGAACTCGTACATGCGGATCGTGCGGTGGCCCGAATACAGCGGTTTATGGTCCGGCGCATCGCTGTTGTAGAGAATATAGGCTTTGTCGGTTTCCTCATCGAAATAAAGAGACGGGTCGATGCCTTTTACCGCCGGAATCTTGACCGGATCGCTCCACGGACCGGCGGGATTTTGGCCGTCACCACGAAGTTGCCGTCGTGGTCGATGTCCGTACAGGTTACGTAGAAGATGCCCTTGTGGTAACTGATGCCCGGTGCAAACAAGCCGCGCGTCAGCCGTTCGCCCATGAAATCCATCTGGGAAGGTCGGTCGATGACGTTGCCGATCTGTTTCCAGTTTTTCAGGTCCTTGCTGTGCATAACCGGAATGCCGGGAAAGTAGGAAAACGTCGAGTTGATCAGGTAGTAGTCAGGTCCGACCTTCACAATGCTCGGGTCCGGATAAAAGCCGGTCAGAATCGGGTTGACCAGCGTGGTCGTTTGCGAAAAGACGGCGGGGCTCAGCGTCAGACAAAATACCGCTAAAATCGCTGAGCAAAATCGGTTTATCATCTTCATCAAAAGGTTACAATTCATCAACTACTGGCTCACCAGCGTATACACTTTTCCCGCCTGCGTCGAAATGTCGTACAATTGGGTTTCTTTCAGCGGGGGAGCGGTTTGGTTTGCCGAGGAAGCAATCACTGGCGTGGGCGTCACCTCGGTCTGGTAAAACGGGTTAGGATTCGGACCAGAAGCAACTTTTACGACGGTTCCCTTGTCGCCTTTCAGGGCGTTGGGAACGCGCAGTCGCAGGTTACCGCCCAGGTTCGACCGGATTTGCACGTTCGTCAGTTTGCCATCTTTCCACTGCACACTTACCACGTCGAAACCGCCGATGGCCCGCAGGCCGCTGATCCTACCCACCGGCCAAACATCGGGCAGGGCGGGCAGGAGATGGATGGCCCCATCGGCGCTTTGCATGAGCATTTCCGTAATCCCGGACGTGCAGCCGAAGTTACCGTCGATCTGGAAAGGCGGGTGCGCATCGAACAGGTTGTTGTAGGTTCCTCCGCCTTCCGGGTTGGCACCCAGGGGTGACAACTGATTCTGAATGAGCGTAAACGCGTGGTTACCGTCCTGCAACCGGGCCCACCAGTTCACTTTCCAGCCCATACTCCAACCCGTCGATACATCCCCGCGGTGGAGCAAGGTCGTGCGGGAAGCGTTGAACAGCTCCGGCGTGCGATAGGCCGAAATTTGCGTGGAAGGAAACAGACCGTACAGGTGCGAAACATGCCGATGGTGATCGTCGGGGTCATCCACATCGTCCAGCCATTCCTGCAACTGGCCGAAGCGACCAACGTGCATCGGGGCCAGCCGACTGCGTTTCTGCTTTAACGTATCCACAAAGGCCGCATCTTTTTTCAGGATTTCGGCGGCCCGGATGGCCGTACTGAACGCATCGAAGACAATCTGATTGTCCATCGTGGTTCCCGCATCCAGTGAAGAACCGGCGTGAGCCTTCGGCGCGTTTTCGGGTGAACTGCCCGGATTGACCACCAGCCAGTGGTATTTGGGATGCTCGATGAGGAAGTCCGCGTAAAACTGGGCGGCTCCTTTTAGAACGGGGTAGATGGATGTTAAGTACGCCTTGTCGCCACTGTACAGGTAATGTTCCCAGAGGTGCTGGCTGAGCCAGCCGCCCCCGCCGGTCCACATGCCCCAGAAGGCCCCGTCGATGGCTCCGGTAGCCCGCCAGATGTCGGTGTTGTGGTGGGCCATCCAGCCCCGGGCGCCGTACATCCCCCGCGCCGTTTCCTGGCCGGTTTCCGCCAACTCCCGCACCAGGGTCAGGAACGGTTCGTGCAGTTCGGCCAGGGCGGTTTTTTCGGCGGGCCAGTAGTTCATCTGAGCATTGATGTTGATGGTGTATTTGCTGTCCCAGGGTGGCCGCATTTTATTATTCCAGATGCCTTGCAGATTGGCAGGTTGGCCCTCGGGCTGGGAAGACGAAATCAGCAAATACCGTCCGTATTGGTAATAGAGCGCCACAAACTGCGGATCATTGGTCGTGCGGAAGCTCCTGAGTCGCTGGTCGGTTGGGAGTCGGGCCGCTTCCGCCGAGCGGGAGTCCGTAGCGGACAAATCAAGCTTTACCCGGTTGAAATACGTCTGATAGGCGGCTACGTGCGGGGCCAAAATGGCCGCAAAGGATTTGGGATAGGCTTTGTTCAGGTAAGCCGACGCGCGGGCAGCCTCGTCTCCGCTCACGTCTTTATAGTTGTTGAAATTGGTCGCAATGGAAACGTAGATGGTGGCGGTGCTGGCGCCCTTGACGGTGAGGGTCGTATCGTTGGCTGTCAGGCTGCCGCCCTGCGTTTTGATTTTGGCGATTCCCTTGAATTTGACCAAACCTTTTACACCTTCGTGGTCGGAGGTGGTACCGGCCAAGGTCAGCTCCCGCGCGGGGGTGATTTGGATGGTGGCTCCCGTTTGGGGCGTGGAAAAAGAGGCTGTGAATGACAGTTGACCCGGCTTACTCGCCGTCAGCTGCACAATGATGACCCGATCCGGAAAGGAGGCCAGTACTTCGCGGGTGTAGGTCACGCCAGCCACCTGATAGGTTGTTTTGGTGACGGCCCGCTCGATGTCGAGTTCCCGGTAGTAGTTGGCGTAGTTTTCGTGCCCTTCGAACGTAAGTTGCAGGTTGCCCACGGGTTGAAACATCTGCCCGTGCGATTTTTTGGTAATGATGGTTTTATTAGCCAGACGCTCGGCGTCCTTCTGCTTGCCGTCGAAAATCAGTTGCCGGATTTCGGGCAGTGAGGCCAGGGCTTCCGGATTGTCGTTCCGATTGGGACCACCGGACCAGACCGTATGTTCGTTAAGCTGGATGGTTTCCTGCGGAACATTGCCGTACACCATTGCACCCAATCGGCCGTTTCCGACGGGCAGGGCACTTTCCCAGGTTTTTTCGGCGGGTTGGGTATACCACAGTTTTAGGGCAGGCTGGGTTTGTGAATAACCTGCTGTTGTGATTAGTAAAAAGAAGTAAAGAAATACTCTCATCTTAGTACTTAGGCGCTTTTGAAAACACTGACTTCAGCTTTAAACAGGTACAGGACTACTTATTCGTACACATTGAACAAATGCCCTTTTGCTAATTAATTACCTAGCTTCGCTAGCAGTTAACGGTGTCTACCACCCAGCCGGTTTGCCTCACAGAAACCGGCTTCTTGCAATTGCGTAGCCTTGACACAATTAATTAAATGTAAATTTGACGCTTATTTTGCATTTTCCAATACTACCAGCATATTTTTTTCTTATTCTCCAAAATAGTAGGACTATATCGGGTTTACTCACTAGATAGGTTACACTTAGTAGAGAAGAAGTGCAATAAACAGGGAGAAGTGTCTTTTATAAGAAAAGTTGTTAACCCATCTGACGATAGGTTTCTTACTGGAAAGCAGGAACAATCTCTTACCCCCGTATTTTATCATTGCTGGCCTGGATGGCTAGCTGTGTCTCAGCCTAATTCAAAGTATCCATCTTGAAGAGGTAAGCGAAACACGCATTGGAAGATCAAGAACGATTTATAAAGCATCATAGCAACCGGTAAATTAAGGGAACCAACCGAGAACGATCCACGCAGAGGGCTACTCAAAAACGCAAATAGACTGCTTTTGAGGACCTCCTGCGCTAGAGTCTATTCCATTCGCAGAGTCTTGATTGGATTCATTAGCACGATTTTGACGCTCCGGTATTTTACAGTAAAGGGGGTTACAAGGCAGGTAATTAGAATGGACAGAAAATGCTGATCCCAAGCTCATTTCGATGGCCAAAAGGGTTCAGCCATTTATTCATCACCCACTACGCCAGCGGAGCCGCCAGAACAAACGCAATCAATTAGAGTCGCTCCATTTCCCCCATTCTAAGACAAGGGATTTTCAGGGATTTGCTTCCTGAATGGGGCATTTTATAATGAAATCGTTAACACATTCGGGACGGCCCACTGCAGGTATAAAATCCGCCACCTACCTTTATTAGGTGACCTTAAACCAGTGACTCTACTCCAAGTAATGGGTTGTCCTGACCGATTTAGTTAACGACAAGAACGCCCACCAAGTACCCTTGAAAATACCTTGGGTTTGCTCCTTTTAGAGCCTACATGAGCCGCTTGACTTCGTTCTATCGTTCAGTCCCGCCCTGACCTGCCACGGAGGCTACTCCGCATCAGACGTCAATATTTAGTTACTCCCGGCGGCCAAGGCCTGTTCAATTTTCGCGGCAATGCCCTGACTGGGACGGTCGGCGAAATTTTCGATAATCTTTCCGTCGGCACCAATCAACACATAATGAGGATAGGTACTCACGATGTATTTTTCACTCAACGTTTTTGTCCAGGCACGGTTCGCATACAGATCAATGGTTTTTAGACCAAACCGTTTCGAGGCCGCTTTCCACTTGGGCAATTGTTGGTCATCAGCCGCTCCCGGCGTGCCAATGCAGATACTAACAATTTTGACGGGTTTACCCTTAAACTGCTCAACCAGTCTGTTCTCATAGGGCATTTCCTGAATGCAGCCCCCACAGGTCGTGAACCAGAAACTTAAGTAAACCACCTGACCTTTGTACTGACTGAGCGTGATGAGCGAATCATTTGCATCGACCAAGGCAAAATTGGGGGCTTTGTCGCCAGACCGTACTAGCTTCTTATTGTTACTGGCGCATTGTTTGATGTAATCGACCAAGTATTGGTGTTGAGCGGGAAATTGTTTTTTAAAGTCTGTTTCAATCCAGTTTGGATTGTTTACTGAGCCGCTTAACTCCCAGATTTCAAAAAAATAGCCCGCGTTTTGCCCCAATTCCTTTTTGGCGTAATCGAGTAGGGCTTGTGATGAAGGTTTTGGATCGGCTTGGCGTATCTGACAGAGGAGTTGTTCCCGCAAAAATTGCAGATAGTCATATTGGTACAACGTCGTCAGGTTCTTCACCTTGATTCGGCTTTTGAACGCGGAATAGGAAGGCGGAATCACCTGTTTTTTCTGTTGATAGTCGATCTGGTACCAAACCATATACACCCGAAGCCAGGCGTCTGAATAATTGAGTGCGTTTGTTTCGTACGTTTTGAACCAATCGGGTAAGGTGTGCTTGTTCTGGTAATCCATCCAGAACTGAGCTTGTTTCTGGTAATTTTCATCCATCATTTTCTGAAAAGGCACGAGATTGGCCGCCCGCACTCCCTCGTTCATGCCAGCTTGCAGGGGGTCATTCAGCAGTCGCGTCTTGGCTTGATAATACTGTTGAATTGCTTTGTTTTTGCCCTCGAAGGCGATCAATGGCTGATTTGGGTTCTCACCGCGTTTCGCTAAAATGACGAGATGAACGGTATCACCAGGCGCCCCAACGATCTGATACGTGGAATCGGCAATCGTGAGGAGCGATTTACCTACCGTTCTGAATGGGGTGTTTAGATAAATCTCGTTTCGGTCAACGGTTATGGAATCTCGAACAGAATTGACATCATTCTGGGGAAAGCTATGATAGGTAGCCAACTTTAGGGGAAGGGTTCGGGCTTGGGGCACTGACTGAATGTGCACAGTAAGCACCCCCATCAGATCTAATTTAGGAAGCAATGCTTCTTTAGGCTGAGCCATACAGATCGTTATGGTTAAGCTAAAAACGAGCATGAAAGCAGTCGGTAATGATTTCATTTTAGCTCTGGATTAAGTGAAGGAACAAGGCATGTCAAATCTAAACTATATATTTAGTTTAGAAACAACATTCTCTTATTAATTTTTGAAAAGGCAGGTGTTTTTATCCCCTGTAGCCGCTCCCTAGCGTTTGGGTATAGGGAAGTGCAGTAAACACAAACACATTTTCAACTTATTTGGCCGCTTTACAATAGCTCAATCGCGCATAAATGCTCCCAGCCTGATACGAAGAAAAATTCCTAGAGCGGCTTTTTAATAGGGCGTTTAGTGAAACGATACTCAATTAAGCGAATGTCGGTACGCTTTGGGTGTGGACCCAACATGTTGTTTGAAGAGCCGGGTGAAGTGCTGGGGTATTTGAAGACAAGTGCATAGGCAATCTCACTCGCCGATGTCTGGTGAGCGAATAGTTTTTCTTTCGCCCGATCGATCACTTTTAACTGAATATCCTCAAGTGAGGTTTCCCCGGTTTCTTTTTTGATGAGATTCCCAAAGTAGAGAAGATGGGCAAAAAGAGAATGCACAAGCCTTTCTACAATTACAATCACTTGCGACCTCGTATGAACGGTCCGCCGTGGCGGTTGTGATTACCTTACGCCTGCCATGGCCCATGTAACGGACCAGCCGCTGAAGAAACACGGGGAGCTTAGAGTATATAAACGCGCGAAAGACATTATTTCTGCTGAGTCAGAAAACAACATGAACCAATAACTTTTCATCCAAAAACTGGCAACCTAACTTCAGCATCAGACAGGCTGTAAACCTATTCTAGGACCTGATACGTTGCCCAATTCTAGGAAAACCCCTACTAGAGCTATTCGAAGAAAGACTTTTTTTATTAAATTGTGTCGGTAAAACACTTTCTGCCGCCCAAAGAGCGTCTCGTCTTTCTTTGTTAAGCGATCACCTGTTAACTTACTTAAAGAAGGAATGGGTTAAGGAATGAGTGGTTAAGTAGTTACCGTTACCCCACCAATTACTTCCTCGCTTTCTTGAGGCATAGCTCTATCAGGCCGCTTAAGTCAATCATACATCTTACTACCAAATACAGATTGCTTTTTGATGAAGTTAATTCCTAGAGTATTCAATCGCTTACCACTGGCGCTTTGTTTTATCCTGTGCCTGTTTGTTTTCGTCGGCTCGACCGCTCAGTCTACTCTTCATTCGTTTCCTCTCCAACAGGTAACCTTATTACCAGGCGTGTTTAAAGACGCTCAGCAAACCGACTTGAAGTATATTCTGGCTCTGGATCCGGACCGTTTACTAGCCCCTTACCAGTTAGAAGCTGGTCTAAAACCCAAAAAACAACGTTATGGCAATTGGGAAAACACAGGACTGGATGGTCATATACGGGGCACTACCTCTCGGCTCTATCGTTCATGTATGCTGCCACCAAAGACCCCCGAACCAATCAGCGCCTAGAGTACATGCTCAATGAGTTGAAACGCTGCCAGGACAATATCGGCAGCGGCTACCTCGGCGGAACACCGGGCGGAGTCGCCATGTGGCAGGACATCGCCAAAGGCAAGATCGAGTCGGGCTCTTTCGAGCTGAATAAAAAATGGGTACCCCTTTATAACCTGCATAAACTTTTTGCGGGCCTGCGAGATGCTTATCTGGTGGGTGGTAAGCCTCAAGCCAAGGCCATCCTCATCCGGCTGACCGATTTTATCGAAACAACCTCGCTGAAGTTGAGCGACGAGCAGATCCAGACCATGCTCAAATCTGAACACGGAGGACTCAACGAAGTCTTTGCCGACGTAGCCGCTATTACGGGACAGAAAAAGTACCTGACACTGGCCCGCCGATTTTCCCACCGGTTTATTCTGGATCCTTTAATTGAGCAGCACGATCAGCTGGACGGCCTGCATGCCAACACCCAAATCCCTAAAGCCATTGGCTTTCAACGCATTGCTGAGGTCAGCAGAGATACCTCCTACGCCCGGGCCGCTCGTTTCTTTTGGCAGACCGTCGTTGGGCATCGCTCAGTGGTCATTGGCGGAAATAGCGTCAGCGAACACTTCAATCCCGCCGGTAATTTTACTTCCATGATCACCGATATCGCCGGGCCGGAAACCTGCAATTCCTACAATATGCTCAAATTAACCCGCCATCTGTTCGAGGTGGAAGGGAAAGCCAGTTACATCGATTACTACGAACGAACCCTTTACAATCATATTCTGTCGAGTCAGCATCCCACCCGGGGCGGCTTTGTGTATTACACCCCCATGCGGCCTCGTCATTACCGGGTATATTCCCAGCCTCAACTGGCCATGTGGTGCTGCGTCGGCTCAGGGATGGAAAACCACGGCAAGTACGGTGAACTGATTTATAGCTATCAAGGTCAGGACCTATACGTTAATCTGTTCGTTCCTTCGCGCTTAAACTGGTCGGCAAACGGGTTGGTTGTCAGCCAGCAGACGAAGTTTCCCGACACCGAAACCACGCAGTTAGTAGTAGAGTCGGCCCGATCAATCCCATTTACTATTTATGTGCGGTATCCGGAATGGGTAGCCGCCGGCGCTCTGGAGATCCGCGTGAACGGTTCCAGAATGGCCGTTAATGCTCAGCCCCACTCTTACGTTCCTCTGAAGCGGACATGGAAAAAAGGGGACCGGATCGAGGTTCGTTTACCGATGCATATTACCACCGAAGAGTTGCCTGATAGCTCAAATTATCTGGCTTTTCTTCGGGGACCTATTGTTCTGACGGCTAAAACCGACACGACGGATCTGGATAATCTGCTGGCCGATGCCAACCAGTTCGGGGGCTACCGGGCCCGGGGCAAAATGTACTCCCTGGAAACAATGCCTGTCCTGGTGAGTAGTGCATCTTCGCTAAATAAGTACCTCAAACCCGTAGCCGGTAAATCCCAGACCTATGTAGCGCCGGAGTTAATTTATCCGGCTTCGTATAAAGGATTAGAATTGATTCCTTTTTACCGGCTACACGATGCCCGCTACATGCTTTATTGGCAAAAACAAACACCCGAAGGTTACCAGCAGTGGCAAACCGCGCTGGCTGAGGACGAACGCAAACGGCAGGCCCTGAACTCTCGTACGCTGGATAGGGTAATCTGTGGGCAGCAACAACCCGAATCAGATCACGCGCTCAAGAGTGAGCAAAGCGAAAACGGGTTTAGCCATGATCGGCAATGGAGGGCCGCTAAAGGCTGGTTCAGCTACGTACTGAATAATCAGGATAAACAAGCGGTTACCTTACAGATCACCTGTTCAGGCCGGGAAAAGGATCGCCATTTCAAGATTCTGCTCAATGAGCAGTTGCTGGACCAAGTAAGTTTAGATGGTAATGGGCCAGAAGATCGTACCCTGACGTTCCCCGTTCCTGCCAACCTGATCCACCCTTCGGAGGGTAGCTTAACGATTCGCTTTGAAGCTGAATCCGGCTCGCAGACGGCGAATGTGTACGAAGTAAGACTGTTAAAGAAGCAGTGACGGCGGTCTCAAACGGTACAATGAGCGCCTAAACTCATTACACAGTGATTTGTGCCCGTTAAAGTCTCTCTTATTGCTGAAACTAACAGCGGCTTTTTTGTGCATCGTACCCGCCAGATTAGAGTAGACCGGTGTTAAGTTTGCGTTTGTTGTTCCATTGGCAACTGGACGCTTAGACGAACTACATGGCCCATTTAGTGAAGTAGGTCATGTAGTTCATTTTGATCGCTCACTCATCCACACTACCTCGATACTCTCTCAGATCAAGCGCAGGCAGGACTCGAAGAGGAAAGGAGCGCTTGATGCAGCAGGAACTGCCTGGTTCGACTTAAAACAGCAGGGAACATTAACAGGAATACAAACCACCCGAGGGGCAAATAGGGTCCGGCCCATCGGTGATTACACCAACACCTGGTACCTACCCGATACCGAAATCCAAACTAATCCGATCCCTCAAAATCCAGCCTATGGCAAGTAACGGGATAGGCAGTTGATTAATTATTAGTATGATAAGATGGATCCTTTTTCTGAGTCTGAGCGTAACGGCATCCGTTTACGCCCAGACTCAGATTTACGTCTCGACCGCTGGCAACGATAGCCACACCGGTACGCAATCGGCCCCCTTGGCCACGCTGGCCAAAGCCCTGACCAAAGTAAAATCGGCACCTACTGCTGAGGTGCAGATCCTGCTCCGGAAAGGAGTCTACTATTTACCCCAAACGATACGGATCACCCCGCAGCAAATCGGCAGCAAGAAGCTGTTGATTCGTGCGTACCAGCATGAGCCGGTTGAATTGAACGGCGGCCGGAAACTGGCGTTGCGCTGGCAAAAATCCGGCGGACCTATCTGGACGGCGAACGTAGCCGGCGAACCATTCGAGCTGCTATACATCAACGGAAAGAAGCAAGTGCTAGCCCGTTATCCAAATTATGATTCGACGGCCCGCGTTTTCAACGGAACAGCCGCCGACGCGATTAGCCGGGTCAGGACAAGTCGGTGGAAAAACCCAACGGGTGGTTACCTCCACGCCATTCACCAGCACGAATGGGGCGGTTTTCATTACCGCATAACGGGAAGAACAGGCGATACGCTTACGTACGAAGGAGGCTGGCAAAATAATCGGCCGATGGGGATACACAAGAACCAGCGTTTTGTCGAAAATATCGACGAGGAATTGGATGCCCCCGGCGAATGGTTCTACGACAAAGCCACGCAAACGCTTTCGTTTATACCACCTGCTGGTGTCAATCTGGATACGGCGGTGGTCGAAGTGGCCCGGCTGAAATCGTTGATCCAGTTAGTGGGTACACCGGAGACCCCGCTGCGTCAGGTAGTTATTCAGGGGATTCGGCTGGTCAATACCGAACGGACCTTTATGGAACCCTATGAGCCGTTGCTGCGTAGCGACTGGATGTTGTACCGCGGGGCGGCTGTGTACCTGGAAAACACCGAGGCCTGCCGTATCGAGTCCTGTGAGCTTACCCACCTGGGCGGTAATGCCATTCTCATTAGTCGGTACAATCGGCAAGCGTCCGTGGATGGTTGCCACATTCATCACGTGGGGGCCACGGCCATTGGGTTTGTGGGCGATACATCAGCGGTTCGCTCACCTGCTTTTCGGTATGAGTGGTTTGTCCCTTATAGCAACATGGACCTTCGTCCGGGTCCAAAAAACAACCGGTATCCAGCGAACTGCACCGCTAGTAACAATCTGATTCACCACATCGGCGAGGTTGAAAAACAGGCAACCGGCGTCGAAATCTCTATGGCTTCCGACATTACGGTGCGGCATAACACCATTTATCAGTTGCCACGAGCGGGGATCAACATTGGCGATGGTACGTGGGGAGGCCATTTGATTGAGTTTAACGATGTATTTGACACCGTACTCGAAACCGGTGATCATGGCTCGTTTAATTCCTGGGGGCGCGACCGCTTCTGGCACTCCAACCGCAAAACGATGGATAGTCTGGTAGCCGCTCACCCCGAACTAATCAAACTCGATGCTCAAAAACCAATCGTTATCCGAAATAATCGGTTCCGCTGCGACCACGGATGGGATATTGATCTTGACGATGGCAGTAGCAATTACGTTATCGTCAACAACGTATTGCTGAACGGCGGTCTAAAATTTCGGGAAGGGTTTTACCGTACGGCCGAAAACAACGTGATCGTCAATAACTCTTTTCATCCCCATGTTTGGTTTAATAAAAGTGGCGATCAGTTTGAACGAAACATTGTCATGCGTCCGTATTACCCCATCCAAATCAGTGACTGGGGTGCGTTTGTTGATCATAACTTATTTCCCGACGAGGCTGCCTTAGCGAAAGCACAACAAAACGGTACGGACGTTCACAGCCGATCTGGCGATCCGCAGTTTATCGATCCAGAAAAGGGTGATTACCGGGTCCAGAAGGCAAGCCCCGCGCTGGCGATTGGTTCCCAGAATTTTCCGATGAATCAGTTCGGTGTTCAAAAGGCGTCTTTACGAGCTTTAGCCCGTTTTCCAAAACTTCCCCAATTGAATAGTTCTCAACAAGAATCGAATGTAACGGAGACGACCTGGTTGGGTGTTCGACTTCGTAATGTACAGGGGTTGGGCGACCGCTCGGCGTTCGGGCTGCCGGACGAAAAGGGAATTGTTGTGCTGGCCGTGCCCAAAGAAAGTATGTCAGCCGCGTCGGGTTTACAGAAGGATGATGTTATTCGGACCATCAACGGCACTGATGTCTCAACCATCACTCAGTTGGTAAGTTTGCAGCAACAACTGCATTTTATGAGTTCCCTAACGGTTCTCGTCATACGAAACCAACGGATCGTTGAGCTAAAAATACCAATAAAGTAAATGAAGCCCCCCACTGTACATCGCCTGTGAAATAAAGTAACCTGTTTGGTGGGGAAAAGGCAGTATAGGATGTGGTGTTTTTAGAGACTGAACAATTGCATCGGTTTGGTGAATGACTTCTTTGATCTGTTCATAGACAACAAGTTCTCCCGTGAGCACCCGGGCATTTTCGGGTTCCGGCAAACGCTCCTCTATGAGACAAAGGGCCTTAGGGATTCATACTGGCTTTTAGGTTTAGATCCGGTATGAATCCCTAAGGCGACCCTGCTGTGTAGCTAGCGGTCTAAAGGCTAGCCAGCGATATATTCATAGATAGACTTCTCGCCTGACGCCGGCTGTGCCGGCAGACCTGTTGAGAATTTGGTCTGTAACTGGTGACTCGCTTGCTTAACCAGGGGATTGCCATGCCCAAAGACCGCTTGCTCAAAGCCGTAGTCGGCCACCTGCAGAATACTCTGCTGGGCCAACGTAATATCTTCATTGACCGTGCTGTAACCCAGTCCAAGTACATGAGAACACAAATCGGCCGCGACCAGAACATCTTCCTGACGGACTAATAACGCGATATGACCCGCACTATGACCAGGGCAGTGGATAATTTCAATACCGCCCGCCAGGGGCAACATATCCCCGTGCTGAAGCGGCTCATCGATCGGCAAGGGTTCACAGTGGCTGCCCTTGTTCTTGATAAAAAACCGGTACACCAGGGCAGGAATCAGGCCCCGCGTGACCTTCGTGCCTGACCGCTCGGTTTTGCCCTGAGTGATGAGAGCCGCGTCGATGGCGTGAGCATAAGTACGGGCACCGGTACGCCGACGTACTTCAGCGGCACTACCGGCGTGGTCGATATGGCAGTGAGTCAGCAGCAGGTGGCGAATATCGACCGGGTCGTGACCCGTCTCGCGCACCGCGGCAAAGAGCTGGTCAGCGCTGCCCGGATAGCCAGTATCAATGAGGAGTAAGCCATCTTCGGTTTTCAGTAGAAAGCTATTGACCACGCCTAACTTGAGTTGCCACAGGCGGGGGGTTACTTGCAGGGTAGTTGCCATATCAAAACAGATAATAAAAGAGTTGAAAATACGATAAGTCGATTCGGATTGGTCAGTGGTTTGTTAGCCAACCACCGGCCCGACATACGAATGGGGAGTGGGAGATACAGGCGTTTGGGGGGCGGCCATAAACGTAGACCGGTCCCGCAGGAAGGCGCCAGTCCAGATAATGACCAGAGGCCCGAGGGCTACGGGGGCGGAGTTGTGCGCGAGTTCGACGGCCAGCGCTCCCGAGAAATACGAGCTCATCAGCAGAAAACCGAGCTTGCGGGTGGAGGGTAGCAGATACAGCCCGGCGAAGCTAAGCTCTAGAAGGCCCAACTCGACCCGGTGATTGGCAACGCCCATTTTAGCGAGCAATTCAACGACCGGGGGCAGGGCCAAGAGTTTACCGGTGCCACTCAGCAGAAAGATACCAACCGTCAGAGCCGTGAAGATCGTTGAGAGAGAGCGGGTGAGCGAAGTTTTCATGACGAACTGGATTTAGCGTGCTTGTTTTGTTTTTGTTGATACAAAGGTCATGCACGCCAGGGAGTTCGTCCTGACACATTTGTGACAATCGTCAGTGGCCCGCTAGTTTTTTTCGAATCCGGCTCAGCGACTGCCGTTCAATACCCAGATAAGACGACAAATGGGTCAGCGACACCCGGTTGAAGAGGCCCGGAT
>Ga0325400_1002801_pt1 | contig 15496 bp, 11 predicted proteins | sample PopdelMetagenome_2_FD_205662 | JGI IMG/M metagenome (GOLD analysis project Ga0325400, IMG submission 205662) | Populus deltoides microbial communities from Bellville, Georgia, United States - Xylem-PdKOR-R1 | ecosystem: Host-associated > Plants > Phyllosphere > Stem > Wood/Secondary xylem... | reverse complement strand
CAGTTTGCCTTAGGCAGAACGTTTAAGGGGTGATAATATCTTCCCTTTTACGTAACCAGTCCCGAACCATAGAATCTCTGTTGACCAGTTAGGGTTCCTAGTAACCATAATACTAGGTGGCGACTCCCCAAACAAGATATTTTCTCCTAAAAGAACATGATGCCAGAAATCTATTCCTTTTCACAAGAATTGAATTATTTTACGGGCCGCCGCGATGTCGGGTGCGACAGAGATAGTCCATGGTTTATTTAATCTTAGGGAACAATATAAGTGTATGGACTTCTCTCCCTAGCTCTGGCTGTTTTTTTCTCTCTCTTATAACTAGTGGAGGTAACCACTGATAATCAACTGTTATATTGTTTTTTAGTGCATGACAGTCCTTAGTGTCATGCTCATTGTCATGGTGAAAAAGAAAAAACTTATTGGGGTTCTTTGTGTCTAAACCACATTTTATTGGAGGTGGATGTTATAAGAAGTCTTTTCTTTGAATAACAGTTAGCACCTTTATTCGTGTGGTGGTCAGAGGTATGGTCATGAGCTCGGGAAACGTTAAACAATCATAGATGTGCCCTCTAGTTTTCCTTTTGGATTTTTTTATTGGAGATTGATGGCGTAGTGGAGACTCTACCTATATTTGGAAGCGTGGATGATTTTGTCTAGTCACACTAGCTTCTTCTAACCAGTTGTAATTATTCATCACGTGTTTGATGATGAGAAGATTTTTGTCAGAGAGTGTGTATAACCTTTCCCATAAGGAATAGTTATAGACCCCATGCATCAGAGTTTTAATGGCGATGAGTTCAAGCAAATTCTCCATACTTAAGAATTTTTCATTGAACCTTTGAAGATAGGCTCTAGTACTTTTATTTTTTCATTATGTGACTGTGAAGAGTTATGTGGTACTTTTTTTTTTTAAGGAATGCTTATGCTAAAATGAGAGATAAGCTTCACAAAAAGATTATGAAGACTTATGGTAGAGGCATGTTTTAGGTTATGATACCACATTTTAACATATTCGTAAAAAGTTGTTGGAAGAACTTTATACATAACATCAATGTTTTGTGTGATAAGCTCTAAGATGTTTTTCACATTTTAGATGTTCTCTTGAAGGTCTATAAATCCTTCATAGTTATCTAGACTGACTTTTATAGAGACACGGTCTTTGATGAGTCGAGTTTGTAACACTATGTGACATAATAGAGTCTTTTGGTAAGCATTGTGTTGTGGCTCACGGACTAGTGGAGTCATAGAGGTTGTCTGACGTATAGGTCTTTATATGGTGGAGTGAGGTGATGAAAACTGATGGAGACTAGATTGTTTGCAGAGTCTCATGTAAGAATGAGATGTGTATTTCATTTTTATTGTAAGAGTGCGAGTGGTACTCGTATATAAGTCATTTTACCTCGTTTCTCTATGGAAATGGAGTTGTATATGTGTGTACTTAGTGCATATATATAGGCTTGTTGTTGTCTAGGAGAAATAATACGAAGATACAGTTGCATCACCGCAACAACATCGTTAAGTAAATGAATTTGGTTGCAAAGTTGTTAAAGCCCAATAGGAGCTGTAGTCTTTGTGGGTAAATCAATCACCCTTTTCTATTCTGGATACTCGTCCATCATGGAAAGTTTTTTTTTAAAAAAAAATAAAAGGGAATGGACTAATTTTTTGTTTAGACTCTTACAAACGGAGCCACTGATGAAGTCATGGAAAAACTTCACAAAAACTACTGACTTTCCGTAGTTGATGAGACCTAGGCTTGAATCGTACTTGTAAAACAAGTCACTTCAATGCTTGAGTTAGTATTCGAGTTTTTCTTACGTGACAAGTAAATAAGAATTAAAGGAGATAAAAATGGTGCTTTTATATGCAGAGAAGATATGTGTGTTCTCTATCTCGTGTTATTTGTATAATAGAAATTGTATAGATAAATGTTTAGACCCCTTTTCTCTATCTGAAAACCTAAGAATATATAACTTAGAAAATATATGACAAATATCTAGAAAAATATCTAGTTAAATATATGAGAAATGGTATTATTCATAAATAGTATGAATAATGATGAATAGTACGATACATGAATGGTACCATGCAAATAGTTTGGTTCATAAATAGTAAAACAAGGTGAGACAAAGTAGCTCGGTCAGACCCATCAAAGAGAGGAGAGAGAGATGAGCTTGGTCTAACCAAGTTTGGGACTTGGGACTCTTCTGAATGAGTTTTACATAGTAAACACTGTTCATGAATAATAAACGAGCATATACCAAGCTAAAGGATGAGAGAGAAAGGGGGGAGAGAGAGAGAGAGATGTGGGGTTGAGCTTGGTTTGACCGAGTCTGGGGACTTAGGACCCAACCGACCCAAGGCCTTAACCGAACCGAGTTTAAGAAAACATAGGGAAAGGAAAAACTCGGATGACCCGATTGCAACCCGTCGTCTATTTTTTTTAATAAAAATAACAACATTTTATTTTATAAAAAAAAGTAAAAAATTAAGGGTCGGCCCAGGATGGCCAGGTCAAAACCCTTGACCTAGGTCTTGGTTCAGGTCGATCACTGGGTCAAGTGTAAAAACTATGCTTTGGACTTGTTTGGAACGCGTTTTATTATTCATGAATAGTAAATGAAACTATACCAAGTTAGGAGATTAAAGAGAAAAGAAGAAGAGAGAGGAGCTTGATTAGGCCACAACCCAATCAAGTGTGATGGACTCAGTTAGGCCATGACCCAACCGAGTGTGTTGGGACTCGGTTGGGTCGACATGCATCAGAGCTTTTTTTTTTTTTTTTGTTATGTCAAATAAATCACATAATAGATAAAACAACAAAGGACACTAAATTATTCTTTCTATTTTTTTTCTATGGATAGGATAGAATTATTCGGTCTTTAGGATGCTTTCCAATATTTAAACTTTACTTGCAAGTTGAAATAAACATTATGTCAGCTGAAAACAATGGTTACTATTATATAGTTTAACTAATCGTATGCCCCCACATTGCAGTCATAATCAATTGTTCATGTATAATCAATTTTAGTCATTCAATTATTCATATATAAATAATTGTTTAATAATTTAATTATGTCTTTTTAAATATTTTTTGTGTGTGTTATCAAAGTCGTTATATTATGTGTATTTGAACAAGAACAATAACAAAACTTTCACCCCTACAAATATTTAACTTAAATTTTATATATTTTTTATAGCATTTTATTTTTTTCAACCTGGTATCAATTTTTAAATTTCTTTTTATGGATTGAAATTAATTTTATAAATTTATGTCCTGAAACTTCAAAAGCAGTTAATTTTTTTTCAACGCATATCAAATTTAGATATTTAATTATTCTATTTTTTAATATAAAGAACTTATATTTGTGAAACCAAAATAAAAGGTATTTATTAAAAAATATATATAATATATTTTATTTTCTTGATGTATATTGAATTTAAAATTTTAATTATTCTCTCTGTTTTTAATGTAGTATTTGATTTTATAATTTTATTAAGAAAGAAGACTTATTTAAAAAATAACAACGAAACAAATAATATATCATTAAACTCCTATACTAGCTAAAGAATCTTGATAAATTTTTAAACAACCTAAAGAATATTGATATGCGTTGATAGAGATGAGTTTCTTGATTTTTCTGTTTTTACTTCTTATTCAAAAATATTTTATATGCATCTTAAACTAAAGTTATCACATTAGCTTTCTATTGATTTGAAAAAGAAGAATTTACAATAAATCTATGGGAATAAATTATGATTATAATATTTAGTTTAAAAACTTTCCTTGGTATTTTTTTCTTTTTCTGACTTGCTATCAATATTTTAATTTTTATTTTTATCTAGTGACAAGATATACTCAATGTATGTGTTCAATTTTTTTAGATATTAAAATTTTATTAATTAAAACTTAAATATATTGATAAAAAAAATTATATATTAAAACCATAACACTATTTTGAATAAAGTTAATTCAAGACTCTTGTTAACAAAAAAAACTAAAAGAGGAAGGAGTTTGTTAAAAAAAAAATTCATTATAATAGTTCTTTCACCTTTTTTTGAATTTTTTTTCAATTTCATTATTCAGCATTAGATTTATTAAATATTGAAATTTATTCTTTGTAAGATTATTTCAGTCTCATAACTCGAACCACGATTCTGATTTAACTTAGTTGACTGGAGTTTTTATTTTTTTTTTCTAATTGAGTTTTTTTTCTCAATCTCATATTTTAATATTGGATTCATTGAGAATCATACTTCATAATCTGTCTTAATTTGCTTTTTATGAAGTTATTCTTGTCTCATTACTTAGACCACTAGTTTCGCAAATTAACTCGAGTTGATTCAAGTTGTTTTTTATATCATTTTTTTTACTTTATTTTTTTTTCAATTTTATCTTTCAATACAAGGTTTATTGGAAATTGAGTTTCATAATTTATTTTAATTTGCTTTCTATTAAATTGTCCTAGTTTTATGACCAGGGATACAGGTTTGACAGGTTAATCTAAGTTGACTTGGATTTTTTTTTAATTTTTATCCTTCAACATTTGATTTATTGAAAATTAGGTTTCATAATTTATTTTCAACATTTAAGTTGCCAAGTCCATCAGGTCAATACTTATATGGTTTAAATTGTTTTCTACTAGAAAGATTTTTGCAATGCGTAGATATTTTGTATATTAAAATAACTTTTAACTTGACCCGTAGGGTAGAAGGCCAATGAACATTATTCATTGGAATAATCATCTGACAAACATGCCCCTAGCTGAAAAAAAATATCAAGTTAGGATTTGGGGGTAGGATGATTTTTTTACCTTGATTTAATGTCATTTTCAAATGTCATTTTTATTTTTTAGAACAAAAAAGTTACCTAAATACTCTAGAAAAAAAAAGGTAACTTAAGCTAAAGGGCTTTTTTTTATGTCTTTTTCAATATTTAATTAAAGTTAAATTACTTAATTACCCATGGATTCAAAATTAATAAAACTATTTTCTAGAATGTTTTGGTCTTTTCATCATGTTTTTTTTTTTTTTTTGCTAATGTCAAGTTAACTCAAGTGTTTTTGTATTTTAACAAATATTTAATATATTAAAAAAACTTTACTAGCAAGTGTGGGGTCATCCGGTTGCCAAATCCTGTATTCTGCGGTGATTTTGAATGGTCTCGATGCCTTTTCTGTGATAAGACGACGAGTGTGCCTAACACACTTCTAAATGGGCATCGGTGACCATATCTTTTTTTTTTATCCTTCATCTCTCTCTATACATTGAATTCCATATTAGTCTCTTTAAAATTTTAGAACAATCCCTTCAATTGTTTTTTCTTACGTTTAATCCATATCATTTTGATTTCTATCATAACTTAATTTTTGGCCCTCCATTTTTATATAATTCTAATAAAAAAAACATTATATATATATATATATATATATATATATATTTTGTGCGTGCGCGTGTGCGAGGGGGTAAATTTAGTCAATTTTTTTTATCATTTTGATGTTTTAGTAATTTTTATTAATTTTTGTATGGTTAGAGATAATCATAGAAAACCCAAATAATAAAAAATATATAAAATATATAAATGGGGTTGAAATCATACCAATAATTAAGTATCACATGCAAAATTTGAGTTTGAGAAATTATGGTTCATAACTAAGGTTCGAATTCAAGAAAAAGGTTTAAATTGGTTTAGTTTGGTTGAAGGTAAAAAAAATCCGAAGTTCAAGTATGAGTTTGAAATAAATTGCCAATTTAGTAAATCAATTAAAAGCTTAACTGAAAAAAGAAAATTGAAATTGGCAGTCAGGCTTAAAAATGAATAATCGAAGAACCAAGGGCTGATATATGATCAATTGAGAAATCAAAGGACATATTTTAATTCTGTGAGGTCAAGATTGCAATAAATTAAGAGGAAAAGGTGCAAATTGACAAAAATAAGAGAACTGAAAAAAGAGGACTGATATGAAGTTTAGTGTGATTCAATAAGGAACCTAATTCTAGTTGAGGAACAAAAACGACATCGTTTCACGTTACGTGAAATGGGGCGCTTTTTTTAAATTGGGGAGGAGCATGGTTTAAATCTTCAAACAAAACGATGCTTTTTTCTGCAGAAATTCTGGGTTTTGCCCAAATGGAAGTTGATCTTTTGCCCTCTTTCCGCCCTAGTCCCAGCTGCCAATTGATCCTCCCAGGAAACAAAAAACACATGCCCGTAATATTGAACGTGTTGTCCGTGATCCTGAAGTAAGAAATCACATTTTCTGCCCTGATTCTCTCCCCGCAGATCGAGCAAAAAAGGGTTGGTGGTCAACACTTAAGCTAGTTTCCAGTCCGGATTCATCAGGCCAACCTTCAAGGATTCGGTTTTCATGAAGTCGATGATTGTTTCATTTCATAAAAGGATTGACATCCTCCTGTAAAAGGCCACATTCAGACACACCAAAGGGGGAGCGAGAGGAGAAGGGCAAGAGATCACGGTAACACAAAACACAAAATAGACTTTGTCAGCGCAACAAAACAGAGGGCACTTACATCCTTCCAAGAGAAATAAAAGACTCTGTTATCAAGGAGGGAGAAGAGAAAGCAATATCGTCAAGCAACTTATGGGTTTTTGTTCTTATAGTTCCAGTGTATTCGGCAACAGACTTGTTGAATCTAGGTAACCTTTTCTTCTCAAAAGGTTTTTTCTCACGTACTGTCTTTGCCATTACATCATGCTGCCAATCTTATTGGACTTGTCACTGGTCATACACAAAAGTTACAGACTCATGGATATGATAAATCAGAAACCTTGAACTTAATTCCATTTGCTTGAAGTTTTCTTTGACTAGAAGATGATTACTTCCATGTTAGTGATAGGAACTGGAAACCCTAGGAGCTTAACTTGAAGGAAGAGTTTTAAGCAATGAAACAGAATAGGAATTGAAATACAGGAATCATGTATGAGTGCGTTTGCATCAGGATTGCAAGGTAACGTGTGAACAAATAGGAAGCATTCCATGCGATCGGATCCTTATGGGTTATAGCCCATTTGGTGGCAGTTTTATGTATATCTTTGCGGGTCCATTGCTAAAACATTGGGTTTCATTCGTGGGACTCCGCCTAGTATAATGGGAGTGGGCGGAGTGGCCCAATGACAATGGGGCTGCGGTGGAGAGCGGTGTGGTCGTGAAAACATTTTTGAAACGTAAAATAAACAGGTTTTTAATTTACTTATTATTATTTGAAAAAGAAAAACTAAGCATTATTTTTTTATATACGCTTCTGACTCCAAGAATTAAAAATTAATCCCACATTAAATATGTCGAAAACAGAAAACGTTTTATAAATTGAAAGAGAGAGCAATTGTTAAAGGAAAATCGAGAGAAAGCCGATAAAGCAAATTTTTTTAAAAATATGTTTTTAATTATGGTAAGAAAATCTCAAATACCTTTCTACGCTTCTTCATTTATCTCATTCTAATTGCATATAATAAGTATTTTTTTTAATATAATGTTATATATGTAGTATATCAAACCTTGTTTTAGATAGTGTTTGAGAGTGTAGTAACAGTTATTTTTTTAAGCACTTTTCACTCGGAAATATATTAAAATAATATTTTATTATTATTTTTTTAAAAATATTTTTGAAATCAATCTATTAAAATAATTTAAAAAATAAAAAAACAAATTATTTTAAATAAGTTTTTAAAATTTATTGAAATACCATTCCAAACGTGCTCTTGGCACTTAGGATTTGACAAAATGTTATAAAACGGTAGCAGTCAAATGGATGTGAGCAGGTTTTATGGTATTGTTGTGCCAATGTATCTCCTTAGCATTAATTATTAATTATTTTATTATTAACAAAACTCTAAATCTTATGGCTAAAAAACTGTATTAATAATGTGTATCAAGTCCAAGTCACATATAACTGTGTTCTTGCACAATGATTTTTGTGTTTTTTAAAAAATATATAGCTATCTAGCTACCAAAACCCTTAATTTTTTGACCCAAAATCACATCTTTTTTTGTTCATCTTTTTCTTTCTCATGAAAAAATAGACAAAAAAATTTATATATCCAATATCTCTCTCTTCTGTTAGAGCCAGAAAACTTTAAGTACTAAAAAAAACTCTTAGAATCAAGAGAATGAAACATGTTTTTATTCAATAATAAGGCTGGTATATACATCAAGCCTTTACAATAGAAAAACAAAAAAAAAAAATGTTAACACTCCTACAACCCTGTGATTTAGTGAGCAAAGAATAAATCAAACCTAATCTCTTAATTCTAAAGACTAGGACATTATTAACTAATTCAGTTCCAACAATTCCTTCCTTTCAGCAAGTAGTTTAACCACTTAATACCACACATATACTCAGCAAACTTCTCAGCTTCTGAAATACATCTATCTTCAATGCTTTTGTCATAATGTCAGCAATTGATCTTGTGAATTGTAGTGTTTTAACTCAATTACACCTTTTTTGCAAAGCTTACGCAGGAAGTGAAACCTGACATTTATATGCTTACTTCTGCCATGCATAATTGGATTCTTTGTTAAATTAATCATAGACATGTTATCAGGGTGTATGACAGTAAGTGTACCTTGTTTGCAATCTAACTTTTCGAGCACTCTTCTCATCCATACCGCCTAGCAAGCACAATGAGCTGCAGATATAAACTCTGCCTCGATTGTTGAAAGGGAGACCACTGGTTGTTTCTTCAAACTCCAATCAACTGCTCCCCCATTAAGCATTAAAACATATCCAGAAGTGCTCCTACAATCATCTTAATCACTGACATAGTCACTATCAGAGAAGGCCATTAACATTTCATCACTTGCAGCTCCCCTTTTGTAGCAAATTCCCAAGTCCATTGATCCCTTCACATTCCTTAAAACTCTCTTGATAGCCCGCATATGTAGACTTATTGGTCTCTCTATATACCTATTGACCAAACTAACCACAAACATAAGGTCCTGCCTAGTCACTGATAGGTACATAAAGCTACATACCATCTCCTTGTATTGAGTCATATCCATTTGTTTTCCATCTTTATTCTTCATCAGTTTAATACCCGGTACCATTAGATTATGAACTGAATTTGCATTCTCCAAGCCAAACCTCTCTAAAATCTCTAGAGCATATTTCTTTTGACTCAAGTAAATTCCTTCATCATTTTGTACAACCTCTACTCCGAGAAAGAACTTCATCTTACCTAAATCAGTCATATCAAACTCTCGTTTCATTAAAGCTTTAAACTCTGCAAACATCTCCTCATTACTTCTAGTGAACACCAAGTCATCCACGTACAAGCTCACCATCAAAATCTTTCCTTCTCCTTGAGTTTTGACAAATAAAGTATGCTCACTTGGACATCGAACTAACCCTTCCCTAAAAAAATATGATTCAATCCTACTAAACTAGGCTCTTGGTGCCTGCTTCAATCCGTATAAAGCTTTCTTTAACTTGAAAACTTTGTATTCCTCTCCCTTCTTCTCGTAACCAAGAGGCTGCTCTACGTACACATCTTCATCTAATTCTCTATTAAGGAATGTGCTTTTTACATCCAGTTGATACATTTTCCATTTTCTCTGTGCTACAATAGCTAAAAACATCTGGATCGTGTCCCATCTTGCCACTGGTGTGAACACCTTAGTGTAGTCAATCCCATGTTGTTGTGCATACCCCTTTGCTACAAGCCTAGCCTTGTATTTGTCAACTTCCCCCTTCTCATTGAGCGTTGTCTTGTATATCCATTTTACCTCAATCTTTTTAGCATTCTTTGGTAGAACAGTTAGTTCCCACGTACCATTTCCCTCTATTGCTGAAATCTCATTATCCATGACTTCTCTTTATTTTCGACTTCTTGAGGCTTCTTTATAGGTGTATGGATCTCCAGCAGTGGTATAGAGTACCATGTTTTAAGTTTCTTCTTCTTCATACAAACCTGTACCTGTGATATAATCCTGCATCTAGTATGGTGTTCTTCAATTTCTGGTAGCAGGTTGATTAGACTCATTATTTTCGGCTGAGCATGTTGGAGACGAACTTGATGAAAGACTAATTACTCCAGTTGCTTTATTTTGCTCTTGCTCTTCAACTTCATCTTCATTTTCTTCACATTCTTCTTCAATCACATCGTTTTCATAATCTTTCCACTTTAGCAATACATTGGTGACACCTTCTATCCAGTCCCAATCTCATTTTCTTTAAAGATCACATCACAACTTATCACCATTTTCTTTATGACTGGATTATACATTCTATAGCCTTTTGTTTCTTTATTTACTCCCAACAACACATATTTTGAGCTCCTTGAATCCAATTTTGTTCTTTTCACATTCAGAATATGTACAGGGCCAATGCAACCAAACACTCAAAAGTATTCCACTGAGGGTTTAACACCACTCCATGCTTCTTCAGGTGTGAGATATTTGAATACTAAAGTAGGACTTTTATTCATTACATGTATACACTAGTTTATTGCCTCCGGCCAGAACTCTCTAGGAATATGTTTTTCGGACAGCATGCTTCTAACTAGATTCATGATCGTCCGGTTCTTCCTCTCAGCAACTTTGTTTTGCTGAAGCGTGTTTGCTGCAGTTAATTGTATCTTGATCCCATTCATACTACAATACTCATTGAACTTTTTAGAAGTGAATTCACCATCTCTATCGGTTCATAAACAACCCACCAAAAAACCAGCCTCTTTCTCAACTAAACTTTTGAACGTTTTGAACATATTAAGAGCTTCTGACTATTCTAAAATGAAATAAACCCAACACTTTCTACTAAAATCATCAATGAAAATGATTAGGTACCTCTTTCTACTATTTGATTATGGGCCCATAGGTCCACAAATGTTTGAATGAACAAGTTGCAGTTTGCATGAGGCTCTCCAGTAGCTTTTCTTCGAGATGTTGTTCCTGTGTTGTTTCCTGGCTAAGCAATCAGTACACACCTTTGTGGGAGCTTTAAGTGATTGTAGCCCTTTAACCATCTTCATGTAATACAAAGTCCTTAAGCCCTTGAAACTAAGGTGAGTAAACATGCTGTGCCATAGTTGTGTTTCACCCTCTTCACTAGTTTGAAAGAAAGCTACTGATTCCTTTGGAGGCATTGCTGTAAGTATAATGAACATTCTGTTAGAGGTCATGACTATCTCCATAATGAGGCCTCTAGTTGGGTGAAATAGTTTGTATGTATTATTTAGGGTAAGTATTGCTAGGCCTTTCTCCTATAGTTGACCCATACTTAACAAATTGTTTTTTTAACTCTGGGATGTAGTAAACATCACCAATCTTTTGCATCACTCTGGCTACATTCAACTTCACACATCCCTTTCCCATTACTGCTATTCTCGAATTATTGCTTAGCTTGATCGAGTGTCTGAATCCTTCATCTAATTCTGTAAACCATAGTTTATTCCCACTCATATGACTGCTACAATCGAGTCTAAAAACCATACCTCTTTTCTGGTTGATTTGTGAAGTTCCACATATGACATAAGCAACATTTCATCTTCTTCATCCAGATTCGTATAATTAGTTGCCTTTTCCCAACTAGGACATTCATAAGAAAAATTCCATAGTTAATGACATCGAAAGCACTCAATGATGGTTTTGTTGAAAGGTTTTCTTCCCCAGCCTCTGACTTTGTCTCTGAAGCCTTAATGACCTCTATTTCTGCCTCCAAATCGATCATCCTCCCTTGCTTTAAACTTCTTTCCGCTGGTGACCTTGAAAACTTGCTCTTCATCTGTGTGTCCCTTTATTCTTTGCTTATGCACAAGCAAGCTGCTTTGGAGTTCATCAATGGTCATTTCAGCAAGATTATTTGATTCCTCGATGGAGTATACGATATAATCAAACTTTACTGTCATGGATCTCAAAATCTTCTCAACGATGACAGTTTACTCCATACATTCACCATGAGGTTTCATCTTATTGGCAATAGTAAGAGTTCTACCAAAATAATCATCAACACTCTCCTGCTTTCATTCCAAGAAGCTCAAATTCTCTCCGCAATGCTTATAATTGAGCCTGTTTCACCTTAATAGACCCTTGATACTTCTAACACATGAAATCCTATATTCCTTTTACAGAATCTCTGTTCAAAATCTTCTCTATAATGGTATGGTCAATGGCTTGGAAGAGGTAATTCTTTACTTTCAAATCTTTCAGCCTCATGTTTTCCACGGTCTTTTGTTGTTCCTTCATCTGTTCTGCTCCAGTTGCAACTACATGAATTCTAGTCTCGATCAAACTCCAATACTCTTTAGATCGTAGGAAATTTTCCATCAGCATGGCCTAATGGTCATAGTGACCATCAAACCTGAGAATAGCTAGTTAAATGGAATTTCCTTCAGCTGTCATACCTTCGATCTTCCCTTCTTCCTTCTCTGCACTCTCCCTCTCTTCACAAGAACGTTGCAAGTTCTTATATTCTCTCCCTCTCCCTATGATGAAGCTCTGATACCACTTGTTAGAGCCATAGAACTTTAAGCACTAAAGAAACTCTCAGAATGAGGAGAATGGAACATGTTTTATTCAATAGTAAGGCTGGTGCATATATCAAGCCTTTACAACAAAAAAACAGAAAAAAATACAACTTGCGTTTAACACTCCCACAACCGTGGTTTAGTGAGCAAAGAATAAATCAAACCTAATCTCTTAATCTTAAAGACTAGGACATTATTAACTAACTCAGTTCCAACATCTTCTTCTTTAAGTTTTTTTTTGTAAAAAACCCCCCTAAAATTCTCGATTTCAAAGGCAAACAAGACTCTAATCTAGCTTTAGTGGTAAAAGAATCGAGAGAGGTCGATTCCAAGAGAAATCAAGACCTTAATCTACCCTCGATGATGAAAGAATCGAGAGTGGTTGAATTGGAGAAGCAGACAATACATAAAAAAGGCCTGCTTTGTGATGCTGAAGATATTGTTGCTGGTTATGCATCTTTTGGGATGGATCACAAAATGTAAGAAAACCTATAAAAAAGTGTGTTCTTTGAAATCCTGAATCTTATGGTATTTAATTTTTTTTAGTACAATGTAATGATTGAATTATCTTTAAAGGTAAAATTTTAATATATCTTTTGCATGGGCCTTCTTGACTTTTTCTTTTTTTATATACATAGTTAAAATATTAAATTGCTCTTTAACGTCAGAATTTGTTTAGCTTAAAGGTGTTCAAAATAATCAATCAACCAATTAAACCAAAAAAAAAAAACATTAATCGAAAAAGCCAAACTAAAAGAAAAAAACCAAAGAAACTACTAAGTTTGGTCCGATATCAATTTAAAAAAACTAAAACCGTTTGAACTAGGGGTGAGCAAAAAAATCAAAAAACCGATTAAACCGAGAAAACCAGAAAAAAAATAACCGAAAAAATCGAACCGAAAAAAAACCGATTAAAATTTTAAAAAAACCGGCCGGTTCGGTTCGGTTTCGGTTTTATAAGCAAAAAACCGAATAAACAGAACCGAACCGAACCGAACCGGTTCAGTTTAAAAAAAATACTATAAAAACCTTCTTTTTTTAACCCTAGCATTCCCCATCCTTATGCATCCACGCAGCCGCCCCCCTTCCCCAAAGCCCTCACAAGCCACAACCTCTCAAATCTCAATCTCTCACACTCTCGGCTTGATAAAAATTGAATTCTCCATCACTTTATAAAACTTCATGGCCAGATCTAGACTTCTAGTCGTCTAACAAAACTTCAACAAGGTTTCAATATTCATCTTCCAATCTAACAACCCAGGGACACCAGGTATGATTTCTTCATCTTCAATCTTCATGTTCGTGCTGTTTTATTGGATAAGAAGCCTGAAGAAGTTCCAACAATAAGAATATATGCACCCATTGCTACTGGTTATTTTCTCAGGAATTATTAGAAGCAAATTTGCATTTGCATTATATTAATGTTCTTTGAAATCCATGCTCAGATTCTGAGGCTGCCAAGCTTCCCCAGTATTTCATTACAAAGAGCTCTCTGTCTACAGTGTTTTTGTTGCTAAAGTTTAAATCTTCTTTCAGCTTTCCTGATCTTTCAAGCTAAGTACTTTCTTCCACTGCTCATCTCTCATTTTCTTTAATGGGTTTTTCATTTATTGGTTTTGCTCTTTTTTTCATCTGGGTTTCCGCTGTTGGCTTGGATCTATTGTGGGGTTTGGCTAAAAGCAGTGATTTTGTGATCAAGATCTGAACTTTGCTTAAATAACATTTGATCATGTTGTTTTACTGGGTTTGTTTGAGAATGCATTATGTTAATTGCTGACTTGATTGGTTTATTCTTTACTCTCTTTTTTTGTGGTCCTTGAATACTTTATGATTCTTTAATGGGTTTTTCATTTCGATTGAGGAAGAAGAAACTATCAAGTCTGTAACCTAGTTTAGTTGACCTGCATATCGTGATTGTGATCTTGTTTTATATTGCATAGGTCTCTTATTAGTCTCTAATTAATACTGCTCTTGTTCATCATTTTTTTAGTCGTTTGATACCCTAGAATTTATTCTTTACTGATTTGAGAATGCATTATGTCAGTTGCTGACTTGATTGGTTTATTCTTTACTCTCTTTTTTTGCGGTCCTTGAATCCTTTATGCTTGTTTTTCATTTTTGTCTTTTTAATGGTCCTGGTTTTGCTAGCTTTGAAGTTTTGTTCTTGTTCAATTTTTTCTTCAGTGTCATCTAATCAATTTTTTCTTCGGTTTTGATCTTGAATTCCAGGTTTTGATGTCAATGGTATTAAGGAATCAAAGTGCAATTATCTTGTCATCTTCGTGAGCTTTTTGATTGGGATGATGTGCACAATGAAGATTTATATTTTTTTGCATTAAGTGTTTTATTTTTTATGCAAGGTGTTTTATTGTTTTTTTTTAAGCCCTTTTGAAGGCAATGCTTTATAATTTAGATTTTAACTTGGTGTGTGTGGATTATTTAAACTTTATGCAGGATAAGTCCAAAACACAAATATTAAAAAGACTTGAACAAAATATTAGGACTAATAATTTAATATAATGAATATTGAGTGATAAAAAAATTAAATATATTATAGAATCTTTTAATAAAATTAGATAATATTAACATCAATTATAAACCCATCAAAAAGCCCATCAGAAAACCCATTAGAAAGCCTAAAAAAAAGCCCAAACAACAAATATAGGTTTTTCCGGTTTTTTAACAAAAAAAACCGAACCGGACCGAACTGAAACCGATCGGTTTGAACTGGTTCCGGTTTGAATTTTTAAGTTTTTCAGAATTTGATTTTGGTTAGTTTTTTAAGCAAAAACCGAACCGAACCGGATTTGCTCACCCCTAGTTTGAACCAGATCAATTCATCCTTCTTTTTTTTTTTTTGAAAAACCTCTAAATCACATTCCTCCCTTTTTCTTTGACAGCAGACGCTCGTCCCGTTGCAATTTTCTCTCTCGTTCTCCCTCGTTGAAACTTGAAAGTTGGAACAATCTAGTATCCCCCCTTCCCCGTCCTTTCTCGTCTCTCTTTTCCTGT